>Ga0308156_1000492_pt1 | contig 79207 bp, 83 predicted proteins | sample PhyAR2_FD_201041 | JGI IMG/M metagenome (GOLD analysis project Ga0308156, IMG submission 201041) | Phyllosphere microbial communities from UC Gill Tract Community Farm, Albany, California, United States - DLSL A.R2 | ecosystem: Host-associated > Plants > Phyllosphere > Unclassified | place: USA... | reverse complement strand
CATAAGAACACCTCGCTTGTTTATTTGTTTAGTCACTTTTATTTTAGCAAAGGTGTTCTTATTTTTGTACAACAAAATAATCCAGATGCCAATCAAGTTGATTGGTATCTGGATTTTTCGTTAGGACTTATGTCCCAAGCTCTTTTTATTTAACAGTCAGTACCTCTTGTGGGACCTCAAAGGGTTCGTTGTATTTTTTTTCTAAGGCAGTTTTGATCAAGCGAACGCCTAGGTTCTCATTACGAGCAAGAATCGGTCCGTGGAAATAAGAACCAAAAACATTCTTGTAGATCACACCTTCAGAACCATCTTCACTATTATTACCTTTTCCCTTGATTACATTTCCTAAAGGACGCTCACCTTTTCCGAGAAAAGTTCGGCCATTATGATTTTCAAAACCGTAATACGTTTCATTGAATTCTTCATTATGAATGACAATATCACCAATGTAGCGGTTATTATCTTGGCTTAACGTATAGTGATCCAAAGCACCGATTCCATGGATTTTTTCACCTTTAGCCCCCATGTAATAGTGACCTAACAATTGAAAACCACCACAAATTGCTAACATTACGCCATCATTTTCAATATACTCAGTCAAATCTTCTTTTTTAGTTTGGATATCTTCAGAAATGATCAGTTGCTCAAAATCTTGACCACCACCAACGAAAACTAAATCATATTTATTCGGGTCAAAAGGTTCATAAATACTGATAATCTCAGAACGAAAGGTGACATTCATTTTTTCAGCAAGGTATTTTAACATTAGTAAATTACCATTGTCGCCATAAGTATTTAGTAGATTTCCATATAAATGGCATACAACTAATTCTTTAGTCATTGTTTTTACCTCATTCGTATTTTATTTTTTCAGAAGATCATAAGACAAAAGTGTTTCACACCGCTATACAACTATTTAATATAACCTTGAGCAGTTAGTTGTTTTCGTAACTGTAAAACTGCCGTGTACGTAGCTAAAATATAAACACGTTCTGTCGGCAATTCTTTGATTGCCATGATCACATCCTCAAGATTAGGGATTTCTTTTAAATTATCTTCAGAAATTCCAGCAACTTTTAGTCTTAAAGCCATATCTGTATGGCGGTCACCACCAGCAATCACTTCGGGAATGTCCATTTGAGCAAACGACTCATGATCACCGTCCCAGATCCAGCTAATATCGATACCGTCTGCATAATTTGCATTTAATAATGAGACAAGTGAGAAAGAATAAGGAGCAAGGCCCATCATGTCGATCACTTGATTTAATCCAACTGGGTTTTTAACTAAAATCAACGTACATAATTTGCCATCAATATTAATGGTTTCTTGGCGACCAAACACTTTTTCATCATAGCTTAGTCCTGCTTTGATTTTTTCCGGCGCAACACCATAATGTTCTGCAACAGCGGTAGCAGCCAAGGCATTGTAGACATTGTACATTCCCCCAACAGCAATGCTATATTCAGAACCATCAATGACAAAATCAGCGGAAGTATTATCCATTGCAACCATCTCGGTAAGTTGAACATCTAGTTCAGGACGATGGAAACCACAGTTTGGACAATAATATTTTCCAAGATTAGCATAAGTAATCATTTTATAATGTAAAATATGGTGACATTTTGGGCAAAGTAGTCCATCTGTATTGTAATGAGCCATTTGCTCTTTATCTGGCTCATGATTAAACCCATAGTATTTTCTCGGATTGATCGTTTCAACTGAGTTGAAGATCGGTGAATCACCGTTACATAGGATTGGAGCATTAGGAGCAGCCGCTGCACCATCTACAATCAATTTGTAAGTAGTGTAAATTTCACCGTAGCGGTCCATTTGATCTCGAAAAATATTTGTAAATAAGAATAGTTTTGGTTCGATATATTTTGTAACACGACTTAAACTAGCCTCGTCGATTTCTAAAACGGCAAATTTCTTTTTTGCTTTTTTATTTTTGGCAGATAAGAAGGTTGAAACGATTCCTTGTTCCATATTCGCACCTGTTGGATTCGTCAGTACGTGATCAAATTCTTGTCTTAAAATATTTACCGTTAAAGCAGTGGTCAATGTTTTTCCATTCGTACCAGTAACAACGACGATTTCATAATCTTTTGCCAAGGTATCCAAAATTTTTGGATCGATTTTTAGTGCTAGTTTTCCAGGATAGCTGCTGCCGCCTTTGAAAAAAGTTTGTAAAACCCATTGAGAAGTTTTTCCAGCGGCTATCGCTACATGACTTCTAATTCCCATAAAGTAGTGCCCTCCAATTTATATCAACAATCAAAAATTAAATTCAATAATAAACTCAATCTATAATACCACAATTAAAAAAAAAAATTAATTGCTTTTACTCTTTCTTACTATTATTAGGGGAAAATAAAAATTAGGCAGTTAGGTTCAAAAAGAACACAACTGCCTAATAAATCGCTACTAGTTACTTCGCATCGATATAGCTATACAATGTATATTTTGAAATATTGAAAAATCCAGCTACTTTGTCGCCTGATTTTGTTACCAAAAAGGCTCCTTTGCTATTTAAAAACTGGATGCATTTGATTTTATCATCTTTTGTCATCAATGGAACAGGTTTGCCAACTAATTTCACTGATTCATCAATCAAATCATCTAAGAGTTCATTGATATCTTGAGGAATATAATCTGGTTCTTTCTCATCCTCTTTTTCATCGATGGAAACAAGTGATTTTAACGTTGATTCGGCCGCAATCAAAGCGGTGATGTCATAATTGATAGCAAAAATTCCATCTAAGCTACCAGATTTATCTTTGAAATAAACGGTGCTTGACTTTAAAATACGACCATCATGTGTTCGCGTCAAATAATTGACGTGATCGATCAAATCAGCTGGATCTTTTTTTAACGCCTCTAAAACAACTTGAGAAGGTCCATCTCCAAGCTGACGTGAAGAAACATGACCATTTTCAATAGAGACGATGGTATTGTTAACATTGTTTTCATTGATTTTATGAATAACGATTTCACAATTTTCACCAAATTGACCAGCCAAAGCTTTAGCAACTTGAGTCAGAAAATTTAATTTTTCATCGGAAAGCATAATGTCACTCCTTTCTATCTTACAGAGTTTATCTTTTAAGTAAATTAAATGATACTTTCGGTTTGGTTTCGCTTGTTTTTACAATTTTAAGAAAATAACAGATATATATAAAGACATTTTTAGAGAAAAATGGTTATCTATAATTCGCTTCGTGTGTAATAATATCATGCAGTAAATCATAATACAAGACAATGGGCGTTTTGCACTAAAAAATATTTTTTAGGTAGCATTGTTTTTTTTTAGGTAAGGTGGTATAATTTAATCGAGTTAGGGGAAATAGTTCATTATGAGTACGATTGCAAGCGCTTTTTTAACGCGAGATCAGAATATGTAAATTGTTACTCAGATAACGAGTCGTTCGTGAATGTTTGAACTATCCTTTATGTAAGCGATTTCTATTGTCGGCAAAAAATAAAAGGAAACTATAGGAGGGCAATGATGTTATTAATTGGAAATGGACGGCTGATCACACGAGACAAGGAAGGGACATTTTTTGAGAACGGTTGTGTAGCGATTGAGGGTCAGAAAATCAAAGCAGTAGGAGCAACAACAGATTTACGCAAAGAGTTTCCCAAAGCTGAATTTATTGATGCCAAAGGCGGCGTGATCATGCCAGGATTTATCAATATGCACAATCATATCTATAGTACATTCGCTAGAGGATTAAGTATCAATAACTATCATCCTAAAAATTTTATGGATATTTTAGAGGGACAATGGTGGCGTATCGATCGAACCTTGAATTTAGAAGATTCTTATCATAGTGCAAAAATTGCTTATCTAGACAGCATCAAAAATGGCGTAACGACGGTTTTTGATCATCATGCGAGTTATGGAGCGATTGAAGGCAGTTTAACGCAACTTTCTAATGCCGCCGATGAACTGGGAGTTCGTACTTGTTTATGTTATGAAGTATCCGATCGAGATGGCGAAGCGAAAATGAAAGCAGCAGTTAAAGAAAATGCTGATTTTATCAAGACAAGTGGTGAACGCCGTGATGATATGCAAAAAGCGATGATGGGGATGCATGCAGCCTTTACGTTATCAGACAAATCGTTAGAACATTGTGCTGCTTATACGCCAGAAGGAGTTGGCTATCATATCCATATTGCAGAAGACATCGCTGATGTATACGATTCACTTGCAAAATATGGAAAACCAATCGTAAATCGTTTATATGACTTGGGTATTTTAGGGAAACAAACAATGGCGGGGCACTGTATTCATATCAATCCTCATGAAATGGAACTATTGCGAGATACCAATACAATGGTTGTAACAAATCCAGAATCAAATATGGGAAATGCTGTAGGCTGTCCGCCAGCAATGCGGATGCTTAATGAGTATGGCATTTTAATGGGACTGGGAACGGATGGTTATACGAATGATCTTACAGAATCATACAAGGTAGGAAATATCATTCATAAACATCATTTAGCAGATCCGAATGCTGCTTGGGCGGAAATTCCACAGATGTTATTCAATAATAATCCACAAATGGCAAATCGCTATTTTGAAAAAAAACTTGGCGTTTTAGAAGCAGAGGCAGCAGCAGATGTGATTGTATTGGACTATAATGGACCAACACCAATGACAAAAGACAACTATAATGCTCATATTCTATTTGGCATGAATGGTGGAGCCGTTACCGATACGATTATCAATGGCGAAATTCGTATGAAAAATAGAGAAGTACAGGGCGTTGATGAAGAAAAAATCTGGCATGATGCGCAAGTACAAGCACAATCGCTTTGGACAAGAATCAATAGCTAGTGATTACTAGCTTAGAAAAATAAAAAAGGAGTGACAAACATGAGTGACATCATGCACCCGATTTCGATCGATGGGTTATTGAACTGGATCTTAAACGAATATAAAAATGAATCAACAATTTTTGGTGTAAGAAAGTTTTATAAAGCTGATCCCAGTAAGACAATGCCTTTATTTGGTGAAAAAATGGAGACACCTTGTGGCCCTGCTGCAGGACCACATACCCAGTTATCTCAAAATATTATTGCCTCTTATTTGACCGGTTCACGTTTTTTTGAAGTTAAAACAGTTCAAGTCATTGATGGAGAAGATTTACCAGTAAGCAAGCCATGTATTACAGCAGCAGATGAATGTTACAACGTAGAATGGTCAACTGAATTACGTGTTCCCCAAGCTTATGACGAATATGTCAAAGGGTGGTTTGTTTTAAAACTACTTAGTAAAGAACTTGGTTTAGGAGACCCAGATGGTTTTATTTTCAACATGAGTGTTGGGTATGACTTAGCTGGTATTCAGTCGCCAAAAGTTGATAAATATATTACAGATATGCAAGATGCTGAAAATACACCGATTTGGCAAGAATGTAAAGAAGCTGCCTATAAATACCTACCTCAATTCAATTCTATCGACAAAGAATTTATCGAAGGAATCAGTCCAAATGTGTGCCGTTCAATCACACTTTCTACACTACATGGCTGTCCATCAGACGAAATCGAGCGAATCACAACGTATTTATTAGAAGAAAAAGGGTTAAATTCATTTATTAAGTGTAATCCAACTATGCTTGGTTATGAGTACACACGTCAAACAATGGATGAACTAGGTTTTGATTATATGGTTTTTGATGACCATCATTTTGTAGCAGATCTACAATTTGAAGATGCGGTTCCGATGCTAAAACGACTACAGACTTTAGCAGACAAGAAAGGGTTAAACTTTGGCGTGAAAATCACGAATACTTTTCCTGTTGGGATTGCCGAAAATGAATTACCTGGGGATGAAATGTATATGTCAGGACGTTCATTATTCCCATTGAGTATTTCCTTAGCTAAAAAATTGTCGGATGCATTCGATGGGAAACTACAAATTTCTTATTCTGGCGGTGCAGATATTTTCAATATTAAAGACATTTTTGATGCGGGGATTTGGCCGATTACGATGGCTACAACATTATTGAAACCAAGCGGATATCAACGCATGAACCAAGTAGCGAATCTGTTAAGTGAATCAAAATATCCAACGCAAGTACGTGTTGATTTAGATAAACTGACAGCAATCGTTGAAAAAGCAAAAACACAAGGTCGCTACAAAAAATCAATCAAATTACCTGAAAGTCCTAAGCTACGTACAACCGTTCCATTAACCAATTGCTACACAGCTCCTTGTCGCAGTGACGGTGGTTGTCCAATCGATCAAGATATTCCAGCCTATCTTCGTTACGTTAGCGAAGGCAACTATTTGGAGGCCTTAAAAGTGATCGTGGATAAAAATCCGTTGCCTTTCATAACGGGAACAATTTGTGCTCATCCTTGTATGACAAAATGTACCCGTCAGTTCTATGAAGGATCGATCAAAATTCGTGAGGCAAAACTGGAAGCGGCTGAACATGCTTATGACGAATTAATGGCGACGATGGAAAAACCAGTTCGAAAGGAAAATGCGCCTAAAACGGCGGTTGTAGGTGGTGGACCAGCTGGAATCTCTGCTGGATTCTTACTTGCTCGTGAAGGAATGCCAGTTACTATATTTGAAAAAGCAGATACGATCGGCGGAGTTTGTAGTCAAATCGTACCAGAATTTAGAATTTCAATGAAATCTGTTCAAAACGATGTTGAAATGGCTAAATTTATGGGAGCAGAATTTAAGACTGGGAAAGCTGCACCGAGTATTGAAGCATTACGTGAACAAGGCTATACCAATGTTATTTATGCAATCGGTGCATGGAAACATGGGAAGCTAAGATTAGAAGCAGGTGAAACGTTAAACTCGTTAGAATTTTTAAAAGCCAATCGCGAAAATCCTCAAGTTAATCCATATGGTGAACAAATCGTAGTGGTTGGCGGTGGAAATACTGCGATGGATTGTGCTAGAGCTGCGACTACTTTGCCTGGAGTGAAGAAGGTTTCTGTTGTTTATCGTCGAGACAAACGTAATATGCCTGCTGATGAGGAAGAATTGTACTTCGCGTTAGAAGATGGTGTGGAATTCTTAGAGCTATTGTCACCAATTAAATTGGATAATGGGCTGTTAACTTGTGAAAAGATGCGCTTAGGTGAACGTGACAGCTCTGGTCGTCGTAAACCTGTTGCTACGGGCGAATATAAGGAAGTTCCAGCAGATACGGTTGTTGCTGCTGTAGGTGAAAAAGTTGATACAGACTTCTATCAATCAATTGGGATTACAACTGATCAATATGGGAAAGTCGTGTCAAATCCAGCAACGTTAGAAACAAACTTAAAAGATGTTTATGTGATTGGGGATGCTAATTTAGGGCCGGCAACAATTGTGGAGGCCATTGCTGACGCAACGAAAGCTGCTGGGAATATTTGTCAAATCCATAATCATCATTATGAACAAACAAATTTGAACGATGATTCTGCAGCTGTGCGTAATAAACGAGGCTTACTAGAAACAAATGAAGCATTGTGCGGTCAAGCAAGTAATTGTTTAGAATGCTCAACGATCTGCGAATCTTGTATGGATGTTTGTCCAAATAGAGCCAACATTGTTGTAACAGTCAAAGGGCAACCACAAATTGTTCATGTCGATCGCATGTGTAATGAATGCGGCAACTGTGAAACGTTTTGTCCTTATGCAAGTGCACCATACAAAGATAAATTTACGCTATTCAATACGGAAGCTGATTTTCAAAATAGCACTAATTCAGGTTTTTACGTTATTGACCCAAGAGAAAAAATTTGCCTGGTTCGTTTATGGGGCAATACATCAACGGTTCATTTAACGGCACAAGGAGCTGCTATTCCTGCAGATATCATCGAATTGATGGATACGATGATCGAAGAATACGAATACTGTATGCAAATGTAAAAAGACATGAGTTGCGCAAAACCAACTTCTGAAAAATGGAGGTTAAAAAATGTCTATTCTTTTAAAGGGCGGAATCGTAGTTTCCGCTAAGGGTCGCCGTCGATTAGATGTACGAATCGACGGTGAAAAAATCGTTGAAATGGGTACCCATTTAAAAACAGAAAATTCTACAGTCGAAGACGTGACAGAATGTTTTTTACTGCCGGGATTTATCGACGCCCATACTCATTTAGAATTAAACAATGGGAAAGGCTCAATGGGGACTGCAGATAATTTTTATACGGGAAGTAAGGCAGCTGTTGCTAAAGGAACCACTGCAGTGATTGATATGGCGACACCAAGCAAAGGCAGTTCATTAAAAGACTGCCTAGCTGCTTGGGATCAGTTGGCAAAGGGAAATAGTTCTTGTGATTATACCTATCATATGTCGATCATTGAGTGGAATCCCGCTATCAAGGCAGAAGTCAAAGCAATGATCGATGCTGGGATTACTTCATTTAAAATGTATATGGCCTATGACAATTTAAGGACAACTGATGCTGAAATATTTGAAGCAATGAATGAGATTCATAAGTACCAAGGAATGTTAGGTATTCATTGTGAAAATGGTGATATGGTCAATGAAATGATCGCTCAATTTGTAGCGGAAGGGAAATTATCACCTCATTATCACCCTTTAACAAGACCTGATTCAGTTGAAGCAGAAGCTGTAGAACGGTACTTAATGATTGCAGATTTAGCAAATTTGCCCGTTAACATTGTTCATTTAAGCACAAAACGATCTTTAGAAGCTGTAAAACGAGCGAGAGCACGAAATCAAAAAGTCTTTGTGGAAACATGTCCGCAATATTTAGTATTGGATGAACATTTATATGATGGTCCTGACTTTGAAGGAGCGAAGTATGTGTGTTCACCACCGTTACGTAGTATTGGTGATCAGCAGGCTTTATGGGACGGAGTGATCGATGGTCAAGTCAATACGATTTCAACGGATCATTGCAGTTTTAATTTTGAGGGACAAAAGACGATTGGCAAAGAAGATTTTAGTAAAATTCCTAACGGGATGCCGGGTGTCGAAACTCGTCCTGAGTTGATCTATACCTATGGCGTAACGACTGGAAAAATCAGTTTAGAGCGGATGGTTGGTCTGATTTCAGAAGACATTGCCAAACAGTTTGCCTTATATCCGCAAAAAGGCATTATCCAAGCTGGCAGCGATGCAGATATCGTCATTTGGGATCCCAAAACTACAGGCGTTATTTCAGCAACAACTCAGCTGCAAAATGTAGATTACACTCCTTATGACGGGATGCAAACAAAAGGCAGCGCGCGAGCCGTTTATCTAAGAGGACAAAAAGTGGCTGAAAAGGGTCAAGTGATCGTAGAAAAACAAGGAAAATTTATTTTCCGGAACATCACCAAAAATGACTAAGGGAATCAATCAACCTGTGTTGATTTAAATAAATAGATGGAGGGGAAAATTTTTTGGAAAAAATAAAATGGACGGCAAATGAAATGCCCAAAACAGATGATCAGTATTTATCACTGATGTCAAAGGAAGCAATCGAAAAAGCCTTAGCTTTTCATCGTAGTTTCCCTCAATACAATCAGACGCCATTGGCTGAATTAAAACAGATGGCTCAACATTTAGGATTAAAGGATTTTTTTGTTAAGGATGAATCCTATCGTTTCGGATTAAATGCCTTCAAAGTGCTCGGCGGCTCGTTCGCTATGGCAAACTATATTGCAGAAAAACTGGGGAAAGACGTAGCAGATTTGACGTATGATGTTTTAACGTCCGATAAACTACGGGAAGAATTTGGGCAAGCGACGTTCTTCACTGCGACAGATGGAAATCATGGACGCGGCGTTGCTTGGGCAGCAAATAAATTGGGACAGAAATCAGTCGTTTTGATGCCTAAAGGCTCAACACAAACCCGAAAAGAAAATATTGAAAAAGAAGGCGCTAAGGTGACCATTGAAGAAGTCAATTACGACGAATGTGTGCGGATGGCTAACAAGATGGCAGAAGAAACTGAAAACGGTGTCATGGTACAAGATACTGCTTGGGATGGTTATGAAAAAATTCCAACTTGGATCATGCAAGGATATGGCACGATGGCATTAGAAGCATCTAAACAATTAGAAGAAGCTGGAAACAAGCGCCCAACACATGTGTTTGTACAAGCGGGTGTGGGTAGTTTAGCGGGAGCAGTTGTTGGCTATTTTGCTAATCTTTATCCTGATAATCCACCTAAAATGATCGTAGTCGAAGCGCAAGTAGCAGATTGTTTATATAAATCAGCAATTGAAAAAGATGGCCAAATTCGTTTTGTAGAAGGTGATTTACAAACCATTATGGCAGGCTTAGCCTGTGGTGAACCAAATACGATCTCATTCGATATTTTAGAAAATCATACTTCAGTCTTTGTTTCAGCACCAGACTGGGTTTCAGAAAAAGGGATGAGAATGCTAGGTGCTCCGCTTAAAGGCGATCCTCAAGTCATCTCAGGAGAATCAGGAGCAGTCGCAATGGGCATAGTAGCAACCGCGATGCAAGATCCTGAATATAAAGAATTACGTGATACGTTAGAACTAGACGGAAATTCAACTGTTTTAATGTTCTCAACAGAAGGCGACACAGATCCAGATAACTATAAAAAAATCTTATGGAGGTAATATAAATGGATTTCAACGAAATTAACAAAGCAGCAGAAGGTTACAGAGAGGACATGATCAAGTTTTTACGTGATCTAGTTAAAATTCCAGGAGAAAGTGCTGAAGAAGGCGCTAAAATGGATCGTGCGAAAGCCGAAATGACAAAATTAGGTTTTGATAAAATCGAAGTAGATCCTCAAGGTAATTTACTAGGTTATATGGGAACAGGGGAAAAATTGATCGCATTTGACGGTCATATGGATACGGTTGGTATCGGTGAAATGAGTAACTGGGAATTTGATCCATATGATGGGTATGAAACAGATACAGAAATCGGTGGCCGCGGTACCTCCGACCAAGAAGGCGGAATCGTTTCAGCAATCTACGGTGCCAAAATCATGAAAGATTTGGGCCTATTAACTGAAAAATATACAGCTTTAGTAACCGTAACTGTTCAAGAAGAAGATTGTGATGGTTTATGCTGGCAATATATCATCAAAGAAGATGGCATCCGTCCAGAATTCGTTGTGTCAACTGAACCAACCGATGGCGGGATTTATCGTGGTCAACGCGGCCGAATGGAAATTAAAGTAGAAGTCAAAGGTGTTTCATGTCACGGATCAGCACCAGAACGTGGCGATAATGCAATTTATAAAATGGCTGACATTTTACAAGACGTTCGTGCCTTAAACAATAATGGGGATACCGAAAGTACTGTTATTAGAGGCTTAGTACGTATGCTTGATGAAAAATACAATCCTGAATGGAAAGAAGCACGTTTCTTAGGCAAAGGAACTGTTACAGCTTCACAAATCTTCCATTCATCACCAAGTCGTTGTGCGGTAGCGGATGGTTGTACAGTGTCATTAGACCGTCGAATGACAGCTGGCGAAACTTGGGAAAGCTGTTTAGAAGAAATCCGTCAATTACCTGCTGTTAAAAAATATGGCGAAGATGTAGTTGTTTCAATGTATGACTATGATCGTCCTTCATACACTGGATTGACTTATCCAATCGAATGTTACTTCCCAACTTGGGTAATTCCAGAAGAACATGGCGTAACAAAAGCCTTGATGGAAACACACAGAAATCTTTACGGTGAAGAACGTAAGGGATCAAAAGAAACGATCGACATGCGTAAAGCTCGTCCACTATTAGACAAATGGACATTCTCAACAAATGGTGTATCGATCATGGGTCGTAACGGCATTCCTTGTATTGGCTTTGGACCAGGTGCTGAAGCACAAGCACATGCGCCAAACGAAAAAACTTGGAAAGATGATTTAGTTCGCTGTGCAGCTGTTTATGCCGCATTACCAACTGTCTATTGCGAAAATAACTAATCATTATTTTGACTAGTTATAGTGAATGATCAAAGGGAAAAACGAACTGCGATGCGAATGAGTAAAGGTCATTTGCATCGTAGGGATCGTATTAATAAACTTTAAGGGAGAAATGACATGGAAACTTTTAACGATTATATTGCAAAATTGGACAAATTAGAATTTGATAAAATGTATGAAAACGACTTTTTCTTAACATGGGAAAAAACCCGTGATGAATTGGAAGCTGTTTTTACAGTAGCTGATACTTTACGTTATTTACGTGAAAATAATATTTCAACAAAAATCTTCGATAGTGGGTTAGGTATTTCATTATTCCGTGATAATTCAACAAGAACTCGTTTTAGTTTTGCTTCAGCTTGTAATCTTTTAGGGCTAGAAGTTCAAGATTTAGATGAAGGAAAAAGCCAAATTTCTCACGGGGAAACAGTTCGTGAAACAGCGAACATGATTTCATTTATGGCTGATATTATCGGGATTCGTGATGATATGTATATCGGTAAAGGAAATACGTATATGCGTGAGGTTTCTGAATCTGTACAAGAAGGGCATAAAGATGGCGTGTTAGAACAACGTCCAACATTAGTCAACTTGCAATGTGATATCGATCATCCAACTCAAGCGATGGCAGATGCTTTACATTTGATCCATGAATTTGGTGGTGTTGAAAACTTGAAAGGTAAAAAAGTTGCGATGACTTGGGCTTATTCACCTTCATATGGTAAACCATTATCTGTTCCTCAAGGAATCGTAGGTTTGATGACACGTCTTGGTATGGATGTTGTTTTAGCTCATCCAGAAGGCTATGAAATCATGCCGGAAGTTGAAGAAGTTGCGAAGAAAAATGCAGCAGAAGCTGGCGGTTCATTTACTAAAACAAACAGTATGGCAGAAGCTTTTAAAGATGCCGATGTTGTATATCCTAAGAGCTGGGCTCCCTTTGCGGCTATGGAAAAACGGACACAATTATATGGTGAAGGCGATCAAGCGGGTATCGATAAATTAGAAAAAGAACTACTTGCTCAAAATACCAACCATAAAGATTGGGAATGTACAGAAGAACTAATGAAAACAACAAAAGATGGCAAAGCACTATACATGCATTGCTTACCTGCCGATATTACTGGTGTGAGCTGTGATGAAGGCGAAGTTGAAGCTTCTGTCTTTGATCGTTATCGTGTGGAACTGTACAAAGAAGCAAGCTACAAACCATATATTATTGCAGCAATGATTTTCTTAAGTAAAGTGAAAAGCCCACAAGCAACATTAAAAGAACTTGAGAAAAAAGCAACTCCAAGAGAAGTCAAATAGCACTTTATTAAACTAGGCATGAAGTGAGATGCTTTCTTTATTGATGATGATAGTCGTAAGTAAAATAATTTGTTCTCTTTTCAAAAAGACAAATGAACTGATTTTAAGACCTTTCCAAGTCCATTTATGAATACTATCAGTTAAGGATAAAACTGTCTTAAAATGAATCTGCTGTCCACAGATTCTGACCACTTCATGCAAAATTCAGTTTTTACTTAACAATCATTGATGTGATTTATTGGGAGAAAGCATCTTACTTTTAAAATAATCAATTAAAAGAATCATTATAAAACAGAACACGAGGTGAATGGCTGAATGGTAAAAAGAGTTGTAGTTGCACTTGGCGGAAACGCATTAGGGGATAATTTAACAGAACAAATGACAGCAGTAAAAGATACATCTAAAGCCATTGCAGATTTGATCGAGGCAGGATACGAAGTGATTTTGTCTCATGGTAATGGTCCTCAAGTTGGGATGATCCAGTTAGCGATGGAAGAACTGTCGTTAAGTGATCCAAGCAAATACCCGACGATCCCACTGTCCGTTTGTGTGGCGATGAGTCAAAGCTATATCGGCTATGATTTGCAAAATGCTTTACGGGAAGAATTATTGAGTCGTAACTTAGAGCAACCGGTTGGAACTGTGATCACACAAGTAGCTGTCGATCCGAAAGATCCAGCATTTGCTCACCCTGCTAAGCCGATTGGTCGCTTTATGTCAAAAGAAGAAGCAGATGCACTTGTGAAAGAAAAACAAGTGACAGTCGTTGAAGATTCAGGACGAGGCTATCGTCAAGTTGTGGCCTCACCAAAACCAAAAGAAATCGTTGAAATCAAAACGATCACGTCTCTGATCAATTCAGGTCAAACCGTGATTGCTTGTGGTGGTGGTGGTATTCCAGTTGTGAAAGAAGGCAATCATTTAAGTGGCACTGCAGCTGTAATCGATAAAGACTTCTGTAGCGAACTATTAGCTGAAATGGTAGATGCTGATCTACTGATCATTTTGACAGCCGTAGAAAAAGTCTGTATCGATTTTGGAAAACCAACGCAAAAGGAATTGAGTCAAGTATCTACAAGCGAAATGAAAAAGCATGCAGCAGACGGACAGTTTGCACCAGGTTCAATGTTACCGAAAGTAGAAGCGGCAATCCAATTTGCTGAATCAAAACCGGGTCGTAAAACATTGATTACCTTATTAGAAAAAGCCAAAGATGGAATCGTTGGGAAAACGGGTACGATCATTGAGCAATAAATGAAGCAAAATACGTAGGAGAAGGAGTGAGTTGATGACAAACAAAATGGTAAATTCAACAAATGCACCAGCAGCTGTAGGACCTTATTCCCACTCAGTTTTAGCGGGACAGACACAGTATATCTCTGGCCAATTGGGATTAGATCCTGTTAGTGGTGAAATGAAAGAAACTGTTGAGCAGCAAGCAGAACAAGCATTGATCAATTTAGGGGCCATCTTAAAAGAAACAGATATGACTTATGATAATGTTGTAAAAACAACCGTATTTCTAAAAAATATGTCAGATTTTGCCAAAATCAATGATATTTATGGTAAATACTTCTCGAAAACACTTCCAGCCCGTTCTTGTGTAGAAGTATGTGAATTACCAAAGAATGGACTTTTTGAAGTTGAAGCAATTGCCGTTAAAAATTAATTTCTGAGAAGTTTCTGATTCAAGAAAAAGGGTTGCGGATTTCAATACTCGGATAAGTGCAGTCCTTTTTAAAATAAAAAGTAAAGAAGGAAACTTGCCTATGAGTGAAAAAGAAGAAAAGGCATTGTTTGATTATGATGCCAAGTTATCGATCAAAGAAGCTGTTCCAATGGGCTTACAGCACGTAGTAGCAGCAGTAGTTGGGATCGTCACACCTGGAATTATGATTGCTAAAGTCTGTAATCTAAGTTCTGGAGATACGACGATCATGATTCAAACGTCACTGATTTTCTCTGCCGTAGCAACTCTGATTCAGCTTTTTCCGATTTTTGGAAAAGTCGGCTCTAGGTTACCTGTTATGATGGGTGCGAGTTTTGCTTATGTACCGATTTTAATGGCCATTGGTGGAGACTTTGGGATTGCCGCAATTTTTGGTGCTCAGTTGGTTGGCAGTATTTTAGTTATTTTAGTTGGACTCTCTATCAAAAAGATCCGAATATTGTTTCCGCCGCTCGTTACTGGTACGGTCATCTTGAGTATTGGATTATCGCTATTTCCAGTTGCAATCAAATACATGGCTGGGGGAGCTGGCAGCCCAGATTTTGGCTCAGCTCAAAATTGGCTAGTGGCATTACTAACTTTTGCAGTAGTTTTTTATTTTAACTATTTTTCAAAAGGGTTTCTTAAGCTATCCTCTATTCTAAATGGGATGATCATTGGGTATGTTGTTTCATTGATTTTAGGAATGGTCAATTTTGCTCCAGTCAAGGAAGCTTCTGTTTTTCAAATGATCACACCGCTATATTTTGGTTTAGATTTTCAAATCGTACCGATTTTAACTTTAGTGGTGATGTTTATCGTTGATGCCGTTCAAGCAATCGGGCAGTTCACTGCCACAACAGTTGGAGCAATGGATCGGGAACCAACGGATCAGGAACTTTCTGGCGGGATCATAGGAAGCGGTTTCTCCAATTTTATTGGAAGCTTCTTTGGTTCTGTACCTGTTGCAACATTTGGCCAAAACGTAGGATTAGTTACGGTGACGAGAGTAATCAATAAATATGTCATGGTTTTTGCCTCTGTTATTTTGCTGGTGGCAGGTTTTGTTCCAAAAGTCGCATCGATTTTGACGACAATTCCTTATGCTGTGATTGGCGGTGCAACGGTCTCTGTGTTTGCATCAATTTCAATGACTGGCGTTCGGATGATCGCAACGCAAGAATTAACTCCTAGAAATACGGGAGTTGTGGGAATTGCGTTAGCTTTTGGTATCGGAGTAACGTTATCAGTTGGTTGTTTAAGTGGATTTCCACCTTGGGTAACGACTATTTTTGGTAACTCAGAAGTTATTTTGACAACGATTGTTGCAGTTATTTTAAATGTTTTACTTAAAGAGGAAAAGCAGCTAGCAATCGAATAACAATGAAGATTTTCTCCTTAAAAAAGATGCAAAAGATAAATGAATAAGCTGATTTGTCTTTTGCATTGTTTTTATGAAGGCATCGATTTAGTAAAGGAAAATGCAGAATGAAGAATTTTTTTCTAGAAGGAGACAAATTCGTCGGAAAGTCCATATTATTACAAGAGGTAATCAGAGCTGTTGGGAAAGCCATCAGTGGTTTTTATGTGAAACGCAGAATGGATGAACAAGGTCAGATTGTTGGGTTTGAACTGAGGGCTGCAAAAGAATTACTTCAAAAAGAAGCCAATTTAGAGCCGATTGATGAACATTGTTTTATTCAAACTGAAAGCGGCAAACGAATAAGAAATCTGCAAGTGTTTGAAACATGGGGTATGGCTTTATTGGAAGAAGCGAAAACCAATCCAACTGATTTTATTTTATTAGATGAAATCGGAGGGATCGAATTACTATCACAAAAGTTCACAAACGAGCTTTTAACAACGCTACAACAACCGCAAAAAATAGTTGAGGTATTTAAGTCAGACATAAATTATCAAAGACAAAAGAAGCATACAGTTGAAGCGTTAGAGATAGGAAGACAACGAGCACAGCTAAAACAAACTATTCTCAAAAATGAAGGGCAGATTTTAGCATTAAATGAGCATAATTTTGCTGAAATCAAAAAGCAACTGTCTGAATTTTTAAAGAGATAATTTTTTTTGATGGTCGTTATCTTTTTAGAGTATAACGAAAGGAGGTTTTGTAATGAAGGAGCAAGAAGCCTTTAATTATACGCTCAATTTGAAATTACGGACAAATCGCATTTTTTTTGGACCTGGCGTCGTTGAACTACTCCAACGGATTTCTCAAACAGGTTCACTAAATACTGCCGCTAAACAGATGCGAATGTCTTATAACAAAGCTTGGCGGATGATCCAAAAAGCTGAGGAAGAACTAGGCTATCCGCTAGTCAATAAAAGTGTAGGTGGGAATAACGGCGGCGGTTCCACCGTGACGAGCCAAGGAAAAAAATTAACAGCAAAGTTTTTGCTTTTTCAAAAGAAAACGTATCAAATCACCAATCAGTATTTTGCAGAGATTTTTAGTGATGAATTAGATTTAGAATCAGTAGAATTGGAGGAAAGAGAATGAAAGAACTTTTTCTACGAATAAATGAAGCAATCAAACAAAGAGAAGATACGGTTTTAGTTACGGTTACTGAAAGTTCAGGATCGACACCTAGAGCCGCTGGTGCTCGTATGCTAGTTGATAAATCTGGTCGGATAAATGGCACGATTGGCGGTGGTGCAGTAGAGTTTCGCGCAGAAAAAATTGCGAAAGAGGTTCTGAAAGCACAACGATCTCGAGCAGAAACCTTTATTTTAGCACCAAATGATGTTGTAGATCTGGGTATGATTTGTGGTGGTAATGTGGCGCTGTTTTTTCAATATCTTAGTTGGCAAAATGCTTCTGTTCAAGCTATTTGCGAAGAAGTTATCCAGCATTTTAACCGTAATCAGCAATGTTGGCTGATCACTGAAATCAATGCTGAAAGAGAAAATGGTTTTGGGGTGTATAGCGTAGAAACAGGATTAATCGGAAATATACCAGCTAAATTAAAAGAAGAGAAGTTTAAATCTGGTTTATCAGAAGTAAAACTGAATGAACGGATTTATTCCGTGGAAGCATTGCTACAACTTGGAAAAGTTTACGTTTTTGGTGGTGGTCATGTTGCTCAGGCGTTGGTTCCTATTTTAAAAACAGTAGAATTTTATTGTGTTGTTTTAGATGATCGGGAACAATTTTTAACCGAAGCAGTTTTTCCAGATGCCGATCAGAGAATGGTCGTTGATTTGAGTAATATTGACGCATCGATCCAAATTACAGAGGCAGATTATGCCATCGTGATGACACGAGGCCATCAATTTGATTTTCTAATAGCGAAGCAGTTATTAGAAACACCAGCACATTACATCGGTGTCATGGGCAGTAAGCAAAAAATCGCGGTCCAAGTCAAAAAATTAAAAGAAAGCGGCTTTTCAATGGAAGACATTGAACGAATCAATATGCCGATCGGCCTAAAAATAAAATCAGAGACACCCGCTGAACTGGCAATTAGTGTTGCTAGTGAGTTGATTGAAAAAAGGGCGGAAAGACCAAAGGGATAGCGATCAACAATAGGGGGGATTTAGTGGAAAACAAACAGTCGACAACGAAACAGAAAAAAATCATTCTTTTAGCTTCCGTCTTGCTTTTTCTACTGGTCTTTATAATTTCCTTTTTTTTAGGGAAGTTTCCGATTGCGATGGACGATTTTTTTAAAGTTGTTTTGAATAAAATAATTCCTTTAGAGCAAACTTGGAGCAGTCAAGTTGAGACGATTTTGTTTAAGATTCGTTTTCCTAGAATTATTATGGCAGTGGTGATCGGTGGCGGTATTTCCGTAGCTGGGGCAACGTATCAAGCTTTATTTCAAAATCCAATGATCTCACAAGATATTTTAGGTGCTTCACAAGGTGCTGCTTTTGGTGCGGCTATGGGATTGTTTTTTTCATTGACCTATGAACAGGTGATTTCGTTGTCTTTTATTTTTGGATTATTAGCCGTAGGTGCGGTTCTTTTAATGAGTCGTTTTTTGCGCACTGATTCTGTTTTAAACATGGTTTTGATTGGTATGATGATTGGCTCACTTTTTTCTTCAGCTGTTTCCTTTTTGAAATTGGTAGGGGATCCGACAAATACTTTGCCGGCAATCACCTATTGGTTAATGGGCAGCTTATCTTCGATCAATAAGCAAAATGTTGTATTTGCGGCCCCTTTGATTTTAGTAGGAATGGTGCCCATTTTTTTATTACGTTGGCGCTTAAATGTGATTTCTCTGGGAGAAGAAGAAGCGTTGAGTTTAGGAGTAAACAGTCGTGTTTTACGCCTGATTTTGATTCTGGCTGCGACCTTGATTACAGCAAGTGCAGTATCGGTTAGCGGACTGATTGGTTGGGTAGGGTTGGTTGTACCTCATTTTTCAAGGATGTTAGTTGGCAATGATTATCGCTATAGTATTCCGATGACTGCTATATTAGGCGGTACTTTTCTGTTATTTGTAGATGATTTTTCACGCTTGATTACAACTAGTGAGATACCGATCGGAATTTTAACTTCATTTATCGGTGCACCGATTTTTCTTTTATTGATTGCTAAAAATAATCGTTCAGTTAGACAGTGAGGAGGAATTTCAATGCTTGAAGTTATTGATTTAGCATTTGCCTATAAACAGCAAAAAATAGTGAACGACATTTCATTTACTTTAGATTATGGACAATCAGTTTGTTTATTAGGAAAAAATGGTGTGGGGAAAAGTACGTTGTTTAAATGTTTGCTAAGAGTGTTGGAGCCAAGTTTGGGAAGTGTTAAAATCAATGATCGTTCGATTCAACAGTGCTCAAGAAACGAGCTTTCTCAGTTGATTTCATATATTCCGCAAAAACAACGAGGTATTTTTCATTTTACTGTGTTTGAAATGGTCTTAATGGGCACAACTGCTAGATTAAAAAATTATCAGCAACCTGGAACAGTTGAAAATGAGTTGGCGGAAGCGGCCTTAGTCGCACTCAATATCACGCATTTAAAGAATCGTATTTTTTCAGAAATAAGTGGAGGAGAGCAACAACTTGTGATCATTGCTCGTTCAGTGGCTCAGCAGAGTAAAATCATTATTATGGATGAGCCTTGTGCTAATCTTGATTACGGCAATCAGATAATGGTCTTAGAAATGATTCAAACACTAGCAGCGCAAGGTTATTTGATTATTCAATCGACCCATGATCCCAATCACGCACTTCAATATGCTGACTATGTCTTAGTTTTACAAGAGGGTCAACTATTACAAGGAATACCCAAAACGATTTTAACGAGCCAACAGTTAGAGGCCATTTATCGTGTACCGATCACTGTACATACAATAGCTTCAACTGAAAAAAGAATCTGTTTGCCAACAAAAAAATAAATCGATTGAAATAGAAAGGATAGAATTTTAATGAAAAGAAAGATAAATTTGCTTTTAGTATTAGGATTAGCACTAGTTACAACGATTGGTTGCACTACTAACGAAAAAAAAGCCAATGAAACTGAAAAAACGCAAACAGCTATTCGTTCCGAAGACAAACAGTCAGATGGGATACGCACTTTTGTTGATTCTGCTGGGCGTGAGGTAATCATCCCAACACAGATCAATAAAATAGCCCCTTCTGGACCACTGGCTCAAATCGTATTGTATACTAGCTCCCCTGATTTACTTGTTGGTTTAGCCAGCCCTTTTTCGTCAGAGGCTAGAGAATTTATTGATAAAAAATATCAGAAATTACCGGAATTTGGACAATTTTACGGAAAAAATGCTAGCTTAAATATGGAAGCCTTGAGTGCTGCTGAACCAGATGTCATTATCGATATCGGTGAGGCTAAAAAAACAGTGAAAGAAGATATGGACAAATTGCAAGAGCAAATCAATATTCCCACGCTTTTCATTGAAGCAAATTTAAAAAATATGCCAGAAACCTACCAGAAATTAGGTGAATTATTAGGAAACACACAAACAACAGAAAAACTTGCTTCCTATTGTCAACAGGTTCTAGAAAAAGCTGATATTGTTCGTTCTTCACTAAAAGAATCAGAGCAAAAAAGTATCTATTATGCAGCCGGAAATGCTGGACTAAACACAAATGCTGAAGGGTCATTTCATGCTCAAGTGATTGATGAGATTGGCGCAAAAAATGCGGCAACAGGTGTTGATGTTGTGTCAAAAGGTGGCGGAACCGTTATTTCGATGGAACAGCTAGTTCAATGGCAGCCAGATTATATTTTAGCTGAGACAAAAGCTGTCTATGATCAAATCAAAACGGATGAGTCATGGCAAGAATTAACAGCGGTCAAAGCTGGCAAGGTTTATCAAGTGCCAACTGCACCCTATAACTTCATTAGTTCACCGCCGTCTGTTAATCGGATCATTGGCATTCAGTGGTTAGGGGCGTTAGTTTACCCTGAACAATACAAACTAAATATGGAAGAGACAGTTAACGAGTTTTACAAGCTATTCTACCATGTTGAACCGACAGCAGAACAAGTCAAAATGATTCTGACAAATGCACAATAAAGAGACAAAGTACTGGGAGGGATTTTATGCAAATCAAAACAGAATTACCAGAAATAGTTGCGGAGTTCGATGATGCTAGACGTCAAGGTTTTATTCAAGTAAAAGAACTAAAAGAACAAGGAGTACCGGTTGTTGGTGTGTATTGTACTTTCATGCCAGAAGAAATCGTCTTAGCAGCTGATGCTGTCCAAATTAGCCTCTGTTCAACATCAGATGAAACAATTTCAGCTGCAGAAGAGGATCTACCTAGAAATCTTTGTCCGTTGATCAAATCCAGTTATGGTTTTGGGAAAACGGATAAATGCCCATTTTTCTATTTTTCCGATTTAGTTGTAGGGGAAACAACTTGTGATGGAAAGAAAAAAATGTATGAATACATGGAAGAATTCAAACCACTGTATTTAATGAACTTACCAAACGCACGAAATTCAGAGGCAGCGTTTGGCTTATGGAAAGATGAAATCATTCGCTTTAAAGAAAAATTAGAGTCATTTCTTGATGTGGAGATCACAGAAGAACGCATTCGCAAAGCAGTTCGTCTAAAAAACAGAGAGCGAGCAGCTAGAAAAAAGTTTTATGGACTGGGGAAACTAAATCCGCCTGCAATTGAAGGCTCAGAAATTTTTAAAGTAATGTATGGCGCAAATTATACGTTTGAAAAGGAAAGTCTGATCCAAAAATTAGAGGATACAACTGCAAAAATCATCGCACAATATCCCGAAAACCATCAGCCAAATGGAAAACCTAGAATTTTAATCACTGGTTCACCAATGGGGGGTGTAACGGAAAAAGTGATTCGTGCAGTCGAAGAAAATGGTGGAACCATCGTAGGATTTGAAAATTGTACAGTAGCTAAGGCTGTTGAACGGCTAGTCGATGAAGAGAATGAAGACGTTTATGAAGCCCTAGCAGAGAAATATATCGATATTGGGTGTGCCTGTATGTCTAATAATACCAGTCGCTTTGATTTATTAAGCCAAATGATCGATGACTATCAAGTGGATGGGGTTTTAGATATGGTGCTACAATCCTGCCATCCATATTCGATCGAAGCATTGAAGGTTCGGCGTTTTTGCCAATCTGAAAAAAATGTACCGTATTTATATTTAGAAACAGACTATTCTACAGCAGATATCGAGCAAATCAATACGCGAGTGACAGCTTTTATCGAAATGTTAGAGGCACGCTCATCATGAAAGTAATTGGTCTTGATAGTGGATCGACGACAACGAAAGGCGTTCTTTTTGAACAAAACAATCTGGTGAAAAAATACTTGGTACTAACTTCAGGTGACCCTAAACGAGCAGCTGCAGAAGTTGTGACAGAACTAAGTGGAAATGAACCCTGTAAATTGATTACGACTGGCTATGGTCGCAAACTGTTAAAAGCCGATAAAGCAGTTACGGAAATCACTTGTCATGCTAAAGGGGCATCCTATCTAAGTCCTGGAATTCAAAATGTGATCGATATCGGTGGGCAAGATAGTAAGGTGATCAGAATGGACACTGACGGGCATGTCTTAGATTTTAACATGAATGACAAATGTGCCGCTGGAACAGGACGCTTTGTCGAAGTATTGATGCGGACCTTAGGGGAAAGGATCGATCTGATTGATCCCTTTGTGGCCTTAGCTGAACCAGTAAAAATCAATAGTATGTGCACCGTGTTCGCAGAATCAGAAGTCATTAGCCTGATTGGAAAAGGCGAAAAAAGAGAAAATATCGCTTTAGGAGTCTTGCATTCGATCGCAGCTCGTATTAGTAATCAACATCGACAGATCAATCCTGATCAAGGGCCAATCTTTTTATCTGGCGGCTTGTCCCATAGTAAGAAAGTTGTAGATTTAGTTGCTGAATATACTCAAAAAGAAGTATACTATGATCAAGAACTATCTCAATTCGCAGGCTCGATCGGGGCTGCATTGATCGGTATTCAACAAAAATGAATAAAAAATATTTTTTTTGCTAAATAATAATTTTTAGACTAAAATTTTATGGTATAATCATAGTGATAAAAAGCTATAATTATAACAGAAATTGAGGTGTAAAGAAAAAATGTATTCATTCGTTGTAAATGGTAAGACAGAGACCTGTGGCACGAATAAAAAGTTAATGGACTTTCTTCGTGAAGATTTAAGGTTGACTGGGACAAAAGATGGTTGTAATCAAGGTTCTTGTGGTGCTTGTTCAGTATTAGTAAATGGAAGGGTTTCCAAAGCGTGTTTGTTTAGCTTGGAAAAGGTAGATGGAAAAGAAATTGTCACGATCGAAGGCCTAGATCAATATCAAAAAGATGTTTATGCCTATGCTTTTGCTAAGACAGGCGCTGTTCAATGCGGTTATTGTATTCCTGGTATTGTTATTTCAGCTCACGGATTATTGAACAAAAAAGCAGAACCTAGTGACGAAGACGTTCGCAAAGCAATCCGTGGGAACATCTGCCGTTGTACAGGGTATGTCAAAATTGTTGAAGCAATTCAACTAGCAGCTAAAATGTTTCGTGAAAAATTGAGCATTCCAGAAGAGCCGTCAAATGGAAAGTTAGGAGAAGACTTCAAACGAGTAGATGCTGTTGAAAAAACCTTAGGAACAGGACAATATGTAGATGACATCACAATTAAAGGAATGCTTCATGCATCGGCTGTCCGCAGTGCCTATCCAAGAGCGAAAGTGTTGAAAATCGACACGAGTAAAGCCGTTGAACATCCAGAATGTGTATCAGTGCTGACAGCAAAAGATGTTCCTGGAAACAATAAAATCGGTCATTTAGAATTTATTTCTGATTGGGACGTTATGATATCAGTTGGGGATACTACGCGTTATGTTGGGGATGCAGTGGCCTTGGTTGTTTCTACAACAAGAGAAGCTTTGGAAGAAATCAAAGAATTAGTAGAAGTTACCTATGAAGAACTGACACCAATAACTTCATGTGAGGCCGCATTAGTAGAAGATGCACCGTTGATTCATGAAAAAGGCAATATTTTATCTCATGAACATCTTATTCGAGGTAATGCGGATGAGCAGTTGGCGGCATCTGAATATGTTGTAACCCAACATTATTCAGTTCCGATCAATGAGCATGCATTTATGGAACCTGAATGTGCCATTGCAATGCCTGAAGGTGAGGACGGTATTTTACTGTATAGTGCAGGTCAAAGTATCTATGATGAACAACGAGAAGTTGCTCGTATGTTAGGGGTGAAAAAGGAGAATATTCATGTCCAAGCGAAATTAGTCGGCGGCGGTTTTGGCGGAAAAGAAGATATGAGTGTGCAGCATCATGCTGCTCTTGCGGCTTGGTGTTTACAAAAAACAGTCAAAGTTTTACTTAGCCGACAAGAAAGCTTAATGATCCATCCAAAACGTCATGGCATGGAGATGGACTTCACGACAGGTTGTGATGCACAAGGAAATCTAACGGCTATGAAAGCTGTCATATATGCAGATACGGGAGCCTATGCTTCTTTAGGTGGTCCTGTTCTTCAACGAGCATGCACACATGCGGCAGGTCCTTATAAATACCAAGACATCGATGTCGAAGGGTATGCAGTGTATACAAACAATCCACCAGCTGGTGCCTTCAGAGGGTTTGGGGTTTGCCAAACAGCTTTTGCAATTGAAAATAATCTTAATCTTTTAGCCGAAAAAGTCGGTATTTCTCAATGGGCTATTCGCTATAAAAATGCAGTAGAACCTGGAGATTCTTTACCAAATGGTCAATTGGTTTCAAAAAATGCCGCATTGAAAGAAACGTTATTGGCTGTTAAGGATGCCTATGAAAATGCTGAAATTGCTGGTATTTCTTGTTTCTTTAAAAATAGTGGGATCGGTGTTGGATTATCAGATGTTGGTCGTTGCATTGTTTCAGTTGAAGACGGTAAGGTTCATGTTAGAACTAGTGCGGCTTGTATTGGGCAAGGGATGGCGACCGTGACAACACAAGTTGCTTGTGAAACCTTAGATCTACCGCCAGAAATGATTATTGCCGAAGCACCAGATACGCGCCGAACACCAGATTCCGGTACAACAACAGCCTCTCGCCAATCCTTATTTACAGGTGAAGCAACCAGAAGAGCAGCGATGCAACTACGCTATGAACTTGATATGGGGCGTGCGTTGTCTGATTTAGAAGGACAAGAGTTTTATGGAGAATATTCAGCTAAAACAGATCCTTTGATCAACGATAAGAAGAGTCCTGTTAGTCATGCTGGCTATGGTTATGCAGCAGAAGTTGCGATTCTAGATGAAAAAGGCAAAGTCGAAAAATTTGTGGCAGCATATGATATGGGGCAAGTCGTCAATCCTAAGGCAGCAGAAGGGCAAATCGAAGGTGGGATCGTAATGGGGATGGGTTACGCTTTGACCGAGAAATTTGTCATGGAAGATGGTTATGTCAAAGCAAAATACGCTACGCTAGGCTTGCTAAATGCTGCTCAAGTGCCACCAATCGAAACAATTTTAGTTCAAGCGGACAATATTCATGATGGCTTGGCTTATGGAATCAAAGGTGTGGGAGAATTAGCGACGATCCCGACAGCACCAGCTTTGGCCGGTGCTTACTATGCACTTGATGGAAAACTAAGACCCACATTACCTATGGAAGATACCTTTTATCAAAAGAAAAAGAAATAACTGAATGATTCTGTGAGGTGCAGTAAAAAACGATACACAAAGGCGCAAAAAACGCATCCGATAAAGACAATTGGGTGCGTTTTTGTTTTTAATGATCGATGAAATCAAAAGGAGTAAACCAATGCTGAAAGTAAGTGCAATCATTATGGCTTCAGGATGTTCTGTACGAATGGGAACGAATAAACTCTTTCTTGATTATCAAGGAGAGACTTTTTTGGAGCGGACGTTAAACCTCACTAAAAAAGTGTCTTTTTTTGAACGGATCTTAGTTATTTCACCTGAAAACTTGCAGGGGTTAAAGCTACCGACTGATCTAAAGGTCGTTCAGAACACAGAAGCGCAGAAAGGTCAAAGTGCCAGCGTTCGTTTAGGAACAAAAGCGGCTACTGGAGAAGGCTATCTTTATTTAACGATCGATCAACCACGATTAACGCAAGCGTTGCTTGAATCCCTTTTTTCAGCTTACTCTAAAGAAACCATCGTTTTTCCAATTGACCAAAGGGAAGCACCATGTAGTCCTATGTTTTTTGGTGAAAGATTTCGTTCTGAATTACTAAAGGTCACAGGGGTTTCTGGTGGGCGAGTTGTTCGGAATAATCATCCAGAAGCTTGGCGAAAAATTCGTGTAGATAGGCCTGAATGTTTGGTCGATATCGATACGCCAGCAGAATATCAGACCTTAATCAATCAAAGCGTTTGTCACAGTAGGAAGGGATAGAAAGATGAAACAATCTGTGTATCTAAATCATGCAGCCACTTCAAATCACAAATTTGAAGCGACCATTCAATCATTATGTCAATACTTAGAAAAAAATAATAATATAAATACGAATCGTGGTTCACAAAATATCGATGAACTTGAAGTGGTTTTTGAGGCTCGCCAATTGTTGGCGGAATTTTTCCATGCACCTGATCCAGCACATATTATTTTTACGGCAAATGCAACGACTTCACTAAATATGGTGCTAAATGGTCTGTTAAAACCAGGGGATCATGTCTTAACAACTGAAGTAGAACATAACGCCGTGACTAGACCGTTGTACCTGTTAGAGCAACGACAGAATATTTCAGTGACACGTATTCCTTGTAAATCAGATGGCAGACTTGATCCGGAGATAATTGAATCACTGATTCGTCCGGAAACAAAAGTCATAGTGATGACACACGCATCCAATGTATTAGGGACGATTTTACCTGTGAGAGAATGCTTTGAAATTGCAAAAGCGCACGGTATCATCACAGTTTTAGATAGCGCACAAACTGCGGGTTTTTTAGCAATTGATATAGAGGAGATGTTGATCGATGTTTTGGCATTTACAGGACACAAGAGTCTAATGGGGCTTTCTGGCATTGGGGGATTTGCTCTAGTACAAAATATGGAGCACAAAATCAAGCCCTGGATGAGTGGTGGTACAGGCAGTGCCTCATTATCACTTGCGCAGCCTGATTTTTTACCAGATAAATTTGAACCGGGCACACAAAATATGTTAGGCATTTTAAGTTTGAGGAGTTCACTTGAATCGATAAAAGCACTTGGGCTAAACAAAATCGCAGATCATGAGCGCGCCTTGACCGCGCGATTTTTGACGGGATTAAAAAAATTGCCTGTAACAATTTTAGGATGTACAGAAGCAAATCAAAGGGTACCCGTTGTTTCAATCAGGTCAGCAAGGGTTGATTCTGGAGAACTTTCTCAGCAATTATTTGATCGCTATCAGATTGTCACACGATCGGGATTACATTGTTCTCCGTTGGCACACCAAACTGCTGGAACGCTAAAAACCGGAGCAGTTCGTTTTAGTTTTGGTTGGAATACGACCTTAGATGAAATCGAGTACACTTTAAAAGCCTTAAAGGAAATTTTGTCAGAATAGAGATGAAGGAGAAAGACGATGGATTTTTTATCACAATGTACGTCAGGTGGATGTGGTGCAAAGATCGGACCAAATGAATTAGCTGGTTTTTTAGGAGGCTTGCCCAAATTCTCAGATGAAAAGTTATTAGTCGATTTTAATGCATCTGATGATGCAGCGGTTTATCAAGTATCAGAAGATCTTGCACTGATATCAACAGTGGATTTTTTCTCACCGATGGTCGAAGATCCCCGCACTTTTGGCAGGATTGCGGCAGCAAATGCACTGAGCGATGTTTATGCAATGGGAGGAGAAGTGTTGTTTGCATTGAACTTAGTTTGTTTTCCAGAGAAAATGACAAAACAAAAGCTTTCGGAAATCCTGATTGGCGGTGCTGAGAAATTAAAAGAAGCACAGGCTTCATTAGCTGGTGGGCATTCGATCTATGATCATGAACCTAAATATGGATTAGCCGTTACAGGACAAGTGGACCCAAAAAAAATCATTCATAATAATACGCCAAAAGTCGGCGATATTTTGATTCTTACCAAAGCCTTGGGGGTGGGACTAGTTCAATCTGCTGTTAGAGGAGGAGTAGCGTGTAAAACATCAGAAAAGGCAGCAATCGCCTCGATGGAACGACTAAATAAATATGCGGCTGAAAAGATGCGTGATTTTCCTGTTCATGCGTGTACAGATGTGACCGGTTTTGGCTTATTAGTGCATGCATCTGAAATGGCGGGGGCAGATGCGACCCTTGTGATTGATCCAGAACAATTACCACTTTTACCGCACGCCTATCATTATGCAGAAGAGTTTTTAGCAACAGCGGCCGGACAAAGAAATCGTCAATTTTTGGAAACTAAAATTGATTTGACCAACACTACGCCAGCATTTCAGGAGATTTTATTTGATCCTCAGACCTCAGGCGGATTACTAATCAGTGTCGCTGCAAATAAGGCTGTGGAATGTCTTGCAGCAATCCAAAAAGATGATCCAGTAGCGGCGATTATCGGGGAGGTTTGCCAGAAAGAATCAGATCAGTCGATTATTATTGTATGAGAAAGAAGGAACAGCAATGAAAAAAATCAATGCTTTAGGCAAACCCTGTCCAATTCCAGTGATTGAAGCAAAAAAAGCAATTCGGGAAATCAAAAATGATGGTGGCCTTATTGAGATTACCGTGGATAATGAAGTTTCTGTGAAAAATATCGAGAAAATGGCTAAGGGATTGGGGCTTAAAACAACTAGTCAAGCACTTAAAAACGATGAATTCACAGTTGAAATTGTCGTTCCAAAAAATCAAGATCAATTAAATCAAACAGCATCAGATAGTGAATTAGTCGTTGCGTTTGGACGTAAAACTATGGGGGACGGTGATCCAGATCTGGGGGCAATGCTATTAAAAAGTTATATTTATTCTTTGACTGAACTAGATACACCACCAGAGCATCTCTTGTTCTTTAATAGTGGGGCATTTTTGACGAATCAAGGCTCCAATACGTTGAATGACTTAAAATTATTAGTAGATAAAGGCACACAGATCAGTACATGTGGCGCCTGTTTAGATTTTTACCAAATCAAAGAAACGTTAGCGGTCGGTGAAATCACAAATATGTATGGGATTACAGAAGTAATGGCGCAGGCAAAAAAAGTCATCAATTTCTAAAAACGAGGTGGAAAAATGGAGTATCTTTTCACGTTTCAAAATACCCATTATGCGGTTCATAGTGAAAAAATCTTACTTAATAAAAAAATACCTGTTTCAGTTATGGCACTGCCGACAAGCTTAGGTGATTTTTGTGGCATTTGTTTAAGATTGGCGAGAGAAGATTTTGAACAAGGGCGAGTGCATTTAACGAATGCTAAGATACCGATCGAAGGGATATTTACAATTGAAGGAAACAACAATGAAAGGAAGTATGTCCCATGGAAACCTTGAGCAGCTGTTTTGATTTTCAAGGCCAACAAGTCGTTTCATTGATCGGCAGTGGTGGAAAAACAAGCTTGATGTGGTATCTTGCTGAGTATTATCGTGATCAAACTATTTTAGTCAGCACAACGACGAAAATTGGTTATCCAGTTGAACGATCGTATGATTATTTTTATAGTGAAGACTTTTCAACACTAGGTAAAGATGGACAGGGAATCGCATTAGCAGGTTGTTTGACTGCCGATGGTCATAAATTGAGTGCATTGCCTCATGCTGTCTTCCAACAATCACTTCAGCATTTTGACAAGATATTTTTAGAGGCTGATGGTTCCAAGCAATTACCCTTAAAAGGCTGGGAAACCTTTGAGCCTGTTGTGGTGCCTGAAACAACTGTTACGATCGGTTTGGTCCCCATCTCTGTTGTGGGAAAAGCTATTGATGACAGAACGATCCATCGTTTGCCGCTTTTTCTGCGTGCTACCGGTGCGATTCAAGGCGCAAAAATCCATGAAGAAACATTAGCTGAAATCATTACTAGTCCCACAGGTTTATGGGAGAAAAGTCAGGGACAACGGATTCTTTGTATCAATCAGGTGGAAACACCAACCCAATTAAAGCAGGCGAAAAAAGTCTTATCCTTATTACCACAAATGTTGTTAAAACGCTTGAGTAAAGTGATTGCCTGCAATATTCAGTCGAAAGAAGGCATTGTCTTATGGGAAAAATAAAACAATCGATTTCTGAAACGATCATAGCTGTAAGAGGTGGTGGCGATTTGGCAACAGGCGTGATTCAAAAATTAGTTCATGCCGGTTTTAAAGTCGTCATTTTAGAAACAACCAAACCTTTAGCGATCCGCCGTACTGTAGCCTTGTGTACGGCTATTTTCCAAGGAAAACAGCAGGTAGAAGATCTAGAAGCCATTTTAGTAGCTGATGTTTCGGAATGTTCTACAATCTGGGCTGACGGGCAGATCCCTATGCTGATTGATCCCACAGCAAGTTCATTATCTGAGTTACAACCAACCGTGTTGGTAGATGCAATTTTAGCTAAAAAAAATTTAGGAACGAACAGAACAATGGCGCCGATAACAATTGCTTTAGGACCAGGTTTTTCAGCATCAGAAGATGTTGATGTTGTAGTTGAAACGATGAGAGGACATTATTTAGGACGCTTGTATTTTGAAGGGCGTGCTATCCCGAATACTGGTACACCAGGCGAAATTGGTGGGAAAAGTGCGGAACGCGTCATCCATTCGCCGGCCTCAGGAGCTGTCAAACACATAAAAAAACTCGGTGATGTCGTAAAAAAAGGCGAAGTACTTTTTTTTGTTGGAAAAGTAGCTGTACAATCACCATTAGATGGTGTTTTGAGAGGGATGATTTCAGATCAAGTCTCCTGTCAAACGGGACTAAAATGTGGCGATGTCGATCCTCGTCCTGTTGACCAAGTCGATTGCTTTACGATATCAGATAAAGCACGAGCGTTAGGTGGTGCAGTTTTGGAAGCAGTTCTTTGGTTGGGACGTGAAAAAAACTTGTTTTAACACGGATGAAACCGACTTGCTAAAAATTATTTTTTTTACCTAAAAAATATTGTTTTAAAGTAGTAGTTTATGTTATAGTATAAGTGAAGTTTTTACACGATTTTGAATTAAAAAAAGAAAGCGTTTTAGCGATTTTTTTAATATGTGAAAAAGGTAATTTGTATTAAGAGATCCTTAACAGGTAAGACAGATGCGTAGTTTTATTGATATTAAGTATGAGAAGAATGAAAAGGGTTACAACTCAATCTTTTTATACTTTAAAATATTATGTAAAAAAGTTGAGAGGATGAGTAAATATGGCATTGGTTAAAATCATTTATGCGAGCATGACAGGAAACACCGAGGAGATTTCAGAAATCATAGAAAGTACCGTACAAGAAGCGGGATTTGATGTAGAAAGAGAAGAGTGTTCAGAAGTAGATGTTGACTTTTTTGATGATGCAGATGCTTGTGTGCTTGCTACTTATACTTATGGCGATGGTGAATTGCCATTTGAATTTGAGGATTTCTATGATGACTTGGAGGAAAAGGATTTAACTGGAAAAATTTTTGGCGTTGTTGGTTCTGGAGATCGTGACTATGGTGATTTGTTCTGCAAATCAGCCCATGATTTTGTAGCGGCTTTAGAAAAATCTGGTGCAAAAAAAGTTGCCGAAACAGTTGAAATTGAAAATAATGCAGAAGATGAAGATGTTGAAGCATTAAAAAAATTCGTTCAGGAACTAACGGCTGGGTTATAGAGATAAGCAGATATCATATGAAAGAAGGAAAAATGAATGAGGCTATTCATTAACGGTAATCCATATGTATAAGATAACCAAAAAGGTTCATCTTTCCAAAAATGAATATGATTTTTGGATCGAAGCTCCTCGAATCGCAGCAAAAGCACAACCAGGGCAATTTGTCATTCTCCGTATCAATGAAGTTGGCGAACGGATTCCTTTGACGATTGCAGATACAGACCCTTCTAGCGGGAGTATTCGTTTGGTGTTTCAAGTAATCGGTAAAACAACTGCTGAACTTGGTAATCTAAAGGTTGGCGATGCTATTTTAGATTTGACAGGACCACTTGGCATGCCGACCGAAATAAAAAATTACGGGACCGTAATGATCGTAGGCGGTGGGGTTGGTATCGCTGCGATTTTTCCAATTGTTAAAGGATTGAAAAAAGCGGGGAATCGAGTTATTACGATTCTTGGTGCCAAAACAGCAGAATTAGTGATTCTTCAAGACGAGTGTCGTGAATATTCCGATGAGTTGATCATTACAACAGATGACGGCACGCTTGGTATGAAAGGACTCGTAACTGAAGCAATGGAACAAGTGATTGCTAGAGAAACAGTCAATTGTAGCTGGGCGATTGGTCCTAGCATCATGATGAAATTTTGTACGATGACTGCCACAAATCACGAATTACCGATTTACGTTTCATTAAACCCAATCATGATCGATGGAACAGGCATGTGTGGTGGTTGCCGGGTAACGATCGATGGAAGTATTAAATTTGCTTGTGTTGACGGTCCAGAATTTAAAGGAACTGAGGTCAATTGGGAAGAGTTTATCAGTCGTATGAAACAATATAAGACTGAGGAAGAAAATAGTTTGACAGATTACCAAAAAGCGCAGGTGGGAAATCATGGCTAGAAGAAGCAGAACAAAAACACCCATTACTGAACAAGATCCTGCTCTTCGCAAAACAAATTTCTCTGAAGTTTGTTTAGGCTATACAATCGAAGAAGGACAAGCAGAAGCAATTAGGTGTTTACAATGTAAAGATGCCCCTTGTATCACCAGTTGTCCTGTGATGATCGATATTCCTGGATTTATCCTTGCAATCAAAGAAGGTCATATGCAAGAAGCCGCTGATGTATTAGGAAAATATACAAATCTTCCAGCTATTTGCGGTCGAGTTTGCCCTCAGGAAAAACAATGTGAGCAAGTTTGTAAATTAGGGATGGCGAAAAATTTTGAACCAGTCGCCATTGGCAAACTTGAACGTTTGGTTGCTGACTGGGCTTTAGAAAATCAAGACTTTTCTAAACAGGTTCAAAATGATCAACCAAAAATCGGGCGAATCGCTGTGATCGGCTCTGGTCCATCGGGCTTAACGGTTGCAGGAGATTTAGCCAAAATGAACTATGAGGTCATCGTTTATGAAGCACTACATGATTCTGGCGGTGTCTTGACGTATGGTATTCCAGAATTTAGATTACCTAAAAGAATCGTAAAAAAAGAGATTGAAAGTATTGAAGCGTTAGGTGTAACGATCGAGACAAATATTGTCGTTGGAAAAACGATCACGATGGATGAGATCATGAACGATTTTGATGCTTGTTATATTTCTGTTGGTGCAGGAGCACCTAATTTTATGGGAATTCCGGGTACAGCGCTAAATGGCGTCTATTCTTCTAGCGAATATTTAACACGGATCAATTTGATGCATAGCTATGAATTTCCCAAATATGATACACCGATGAAACAATCGAAAAATGTTGTCGTGATCGGTGGTGGGAATGTAGCGATGGATGCCGCACGCTCAGCTAAACGTTTAGGTGCTGAACATGTCAGCATTGTCTACCGCAGATCACTGGAGGAGCTGCCAGCACGTATTGAAGAATATCACCACTCTGTTGAGGAAGATATTATGTATCATTGGTTGACCAACCCTATCGAATATATAAATAATGGTACCGGTGATTTAACTGGTGTGAAATGCGTCAAAATGGAACTTGGTGAACCAGATGAGTCTGGAAGACGTCGCCCTGTTCCAATCAAAAATAGAGAGTTTATTATCGAAGCTGACACAGTGATCGAAGCAATCGGTCAAGGGTCCAATAAAGTCTTATTATCCACTTTCCCAGAACTTACATTAACAAAATGGGGTTACATTGAGGCGGATCCAAAAACGGGAGCAACATCGATTCCCGGCGTCTTTGCCGGCGGAGATATTGTTACAGGTGCAGCAACAGTGATTTTAGCCATGGGTGCTGGAAAAGTTGCTGCTGTAGAAATCGACAAGTATGTACGAGAAAAAAAGAAAACGCCCGTAACAACAAAAGTTTGAGGAAAGATAAAAGGTGAGAAAAATGAAAAAAACGAAGACAATGGACGGAAATACAGCCGCAGCGTATATTTCCTATGCCTTTACTGAAGTAGCAGCGATTTATCCGATCACACCAAGTTCTACGATGGCAGAATTAGTCGATGAATGGGCAGAAACTGGCTTGAAAAATGTCTATGGACAAAAAGTCCAAGTCATTGAAATGCAATCAGAAGCTGGAGCTGCAGGTGTTGTTCATGGTTCATTAAAAACAGGTGCTCTAACAACAACCTATACAGCTTCACAAGGTTTGCTATTGATGATCCCTAATATGTATAAAATAGCTGGTGAACTTTTACCAGGTGTTTTCCATGTAGCAGCAAGAGCGATCACGACAAGTGCTTTGAGTATTTTTGGGGACCATGGGGATGTTATGGCAACTCGCCAAACTGGTTTTTGTATGTTGGCCGAATCCAGTGTACAAGAAGTGATGGATCTTTCCGCAGTGGCACATTTAGCTAGTATCGAAGGTAGCTTACCTTTCGTCAATTTCTTTGATGGCTTTAGAACGAGTCATGAATTACAAAAAATCGAAGTATTGGATTACGCTGATTTAAAAGGAATGCTGGATCAAGATGCAGTGGACCGCTTTAGAAAAAGGGGGATGAACCCAAATCATCCAACCGTTTCAGGAACAGCTCAAAATCCAGACATTCATTTTCAACAAAGAGAAACAGTGAATGCCAATTATGAAGCAATGCCAAGAATCGTTCAAAAGTATATGAATCAAATCAATGAATTACGTGGTACGAATTATGATCTTACAGACTATTATGGTGCGGATGATGCAACAGAAGTCATTATTTCCATGGGATCAGCCTCACCAGTTATTCAACAAACGGTGGATTATTTAAATGAGCAAGGTCGTAAAGTTGGCTTAATTAATATCCATTTATACCGTCCATTTCCAACAGAAAATCTATTAGAAAAATTACCAAAAACAGTGGAAAAAGTTGCGGTTCTGGATAGAACAAAAGAAGCTGGAGCTGACGGAGAACCATTGCTTTTAGATGTTCAAAGCGCATTATATCAACATGAAAATCGTCCGATCGTAATTGGTGGGCGTTATGGATTAGGCTCAAAAGATGTGACACCTAATCAAATCAAAGCGGTCTATGATCATCTATTATTACCATTTGCTGAATTGAAACAACGTTTTACGATCGGAATCGTAGATGATGTGACCTATCGCTCATTGCCGCAAGGCGAGGTGTTAGATTTAACCCCTAATTCAACATTCCAAGCAAAATTCTGGGGCTTTGGATCAGACGGAACAGTTGGTGCAAATAAACAGGCAATCAAGATTATCGGTGATAACACTGATTTATATGCTCAAGCTTATTTTAGTTATGATTCTAAGAAATCAGGCGGCTTGACTCTTTCTCATTTACGTTTTGGAGAAGAACCGATCACTTCAACTTATTTAGTAGAACAAGCAGATTTTATTGCCTGTCATAATGCTTCTTATATTCACAATTATGATTTATTAAAAGGCTTGAAAGACGGCGGGACGTTTTTATTGAATACGATTTGGGACAAGGAAAAAGTCTATCGATTACTTCCAGCGAAGCTAAAACAATACATTGCAAAACATAATATTCAATTTTATATTATCAATGCTGTTGAATTAGCGCGAGAAGTTGGGTTGGGTCGCAGAATCAATACGGTAATGTCTACTGCGTTTTTTGAAGTAACGGATATTATGACGCGGGAAGAGTACATGCCTTTACTAAAAGCAGAAGTTCAAAAAACGTATGGCAAAAAATCAAAAGAGATCGTCGATAAAAACTACCAAGCAATTGATAGAACTTTTGATTCACTTCAAAAAATCGAAGTACCATCAGAATGGGCAACGATCGTCATTGAACCTGAGAAAAAAGATTTAAACTTACCTAAATATGTTACGAATATCCTACAACCAATCAATCGCCAAGAAGGAAATGAATTAACGGTTGGTGATTTAATCGATAATGGTATGAAAACAGGTGAAATGCCAATGGGCACAGCAGCCTATGAAAAACGTGGGATTGCTTTAGAAGTGCCGGAATGGCAGATGGATAAATGTACCATGTGTAATGAATGTGCTTTTGTTTGTCCACATGCAGCGATTCGCCCATTTTTAGCAGATGAAGCTGAGATGGAAGAAGCACCAGAAGGATTTGTTGCTAGAGAAATGCGCGGTGCTGACGGTTTGATGTATCGGATTCAAGTTTCATTAGAAGATTGTACAGGTTGTGGTTTGTGTGTTCAAGCCTGTCCCGTCAAAGAAAAAGCCATTCTAATGAAACCTTATGAAGAACAAAAAGAACAAGCAATCAACTGGGCCTTTGCAATGACTTTGCAGCAAAAAGAAAACCCAGTTCGAAAATTATCGGTCAAAGGCTCTCAATTCAATCAGCCATTGATGGAATTTTCAGGTGCGTGTGAAGGGTGTGGCGAAACACCGTATATCAAACTACTAACTCAGTTATTTGGGGATCGTATGATGATGGCCAATGCAACAGGTTGTTCTTCTATTTGGGGTGGGTCATCTCCAGTAACACCTTATACGACCAATGAATGCGGTCAAGGTCCTGCTTGGAGTAATTCGCTGTTTGAAGACAATGCTGAATACGGCTACGGCATGTATGTAGCCAATAAAACAAAACGGCAATATTTAGCGGATCAAGTGCAAGAAGCAGTCGATAAAAAACTAGGAACAGAGGAGCTTCATGCTTTAATGGAAGATTGGTTAGAGCATTATTTGGAAGGTGAAGGTACACAACAACGGGCAACTAAACTTGCAGCCGCCTTGAGCGAAGAGTATCAAACCAATCCACTTTTAGAAAAAATCTATAAACAAAGTGATTTACTTGTAAAAACCAGTCAGTGGATCGTCGGTGGTGATGGTTGGGCTTATGACATTGGTTTTAGCGGAATCGATCACGTTTTAGCAAGTGGAGCTGACGTCAATATTTTTGTTATGGATAATGAAGTCTATGCTAATACGGGTGGTCAAACATCTAAAGCTACACCAGCGGCAGCTATCGCAAAATTCTCAGCTGGTGGAAAACAAACATCTAAAAAAGATCTAGGCATGATGGCGATGACTTACGGAAATGTTTATGTTGCCCAAATTGCATTAGGTGCTAATTCCATGCAGACAATCAAAGCCATTGATGAAGCGGAACGCTATCCAGGACCATCATTGATTATTGGCTACACACCTTGTATTAACCATGGTGTTAAAGGTGGAATGATCGAAACATTGGCATTAGCGAAAGAAGCTGTTGAGTCAGGTTATTGGCAATTGTATCGTTATAATCCACAACTTATTGAAAAAGGCAAAGATCCAATGGTCATTGACTACAAAAAAGCCGATTTCTCTAAAATACGTGATTTCCTTGAAAAACAAACTCGTTTCTCTGCACTTCATACGATTAAAGACAATCAAGAAGTTGTAGAAGATCTTTTAACGAAAACAAAAGATGATGCAGAAGACCGTTCTGAAAACTATGTTAAATTAGTGAGTCAGATAAAGAAATAAAAATAGGGTCGGACAAATGACCTTAGAAGGTAAAGTCAGAGCTTCAAGAAGTTAAGGGAATCGAAAGACAGTCGACCTTTTAGGTGCTTATTAAAATCAGGAGTATGAAACAAAACTAATGTTTAGTTTTGTTTCATACTCCTTTTTAGATAATGCTAAAAATAGATAGAGGGATAGAAACCAGCTAACTACATAGGATTGATAAAGTAATCAGGTAGTAGGAGATAAATAAATCTTTTAACAAAAAAAAAGAAACTTAGTTCAATTTACTAATTGACAACGCTATCATTTCTGATATTATAATAAGTAAAGAGGTCTGACCTCTTAGAAGGGGTGGAGAGAGAATTATGGAAGAAAAAGTATTTTTGCCAAATATCAAAGTACACGCTGGAGAAATATCCAGCAAAGTTATTGTTTGTGGTGATCCAGGGCGTGCTAAACAAATTGCGGAGTTATTGGATGATGCACAAGAACTATCATTTGCAAGGGAATATCGGATTTTTAATGGCGTTTACCGTGGAACGAAAGTGACAATTGCCAGTCATGGAGTAGGTTGCCCAGGCGCAGCAGTTTGTTTTGAAGAGTTGATCAAGGCGGGAGCAAAAGAAATCATTCGTGTAGGAACAGCTGGTTCATATGTAGAGGAATTACCACCAGGTAGTCTGATTGTTGCTGATTCGGCAGTTCGCGAAGACGGTTTAACTTACCAATTAGTTCCTAGAGGAATGCCAGCTGTGGGGGATCTTTCTTTAGTACAGAAAGTAGAAAAAAATGCTGCAACGAAAGACATTCGCTTTAAAAGAGGAACGATTGTCACCTTAGATGTTTTTTATTCAGGAGCGGTGACATTTCCTCATATGGAATACAAAGCAGCAGGAGCACTGGGAGCTGAGATGGAGCTAGCCTCATTGTATATCATAGCAAGGATGCGTGGAGTAGCAGCGGCAGGGATCTTTGCTTTAGATGGTTATGCGTTTGCTGATATGAATGACTATAATCCTCACACTGAAGTTGTTGGAAAAGCAGTAGAGGCTGAAATTACGATTGCTTTAGAAGCTTTATGTGATGATTAATTGATTTCAACTCATTATTTTTTCTGAATATGCTATAATTTATAGACAATTATTCAGGAGGATCTAATGACAAATTTTAAAATTAAAAAACAGACATTAGCGCAAGCGACGTATCAAAAATTAAAAACATTAATAGAAAGTAAAGAGTTATCGGAAGGGGAAAAACTTTCCTCAGAGTTAAAACTGTCTAAAATGTTAGATGTAAGCAGACCTATTTTAAGAGAAGCTTTATTACGACTAGAGACGGAAGGTTACATTGTGAGAAAACATGGTGTTGGTACTTTCGTATTAGACAGTAAACCAAATTTACGCTCAGGATTAGAAAAACTCGATAGTATTACTGAATTTGTGACAGAACGTGATTATCAAATTGGCACAAAAATTACAGAAACGTTGCGCGCAGTTCAAGATAAAAAGATTGTTTCTGCTTTAGCATTGGAAGCTGATCAAGAATTGGTTTATTTTCAACGAGTCCGCACAGCAGACGGTGTTGCCTTTTCAATTGATGATGTGTATATTCCAGAAAAATATTTAGATGAGCAATTGCTGGAAGTACAGTCAAAAGAATCAATGTTAGAATATTTTGATCATGTTTTACAGCATAAAATCAAGAAGTCTGATTGTTTGCTTTATGCTGAAAATGCTGACCAAAAAACCGCAAAACAGCTAGAGATTGAAGAAAATCAAGCAGTTCAAATAATGGAACAAACCTTCTTTAATACCTTGAATCAGCCGGTTTTTTATTGTAAAACGACCGTTTCAAATACTATCTTACAGTTTTATTTTGTTCGTAACCGATAATTTAAAGAGGATTATCAATGAAAACACCACTTAAAAAAGTTGTATTAGAAACAGCTTTAACGGCTTATGAAAACGGACTAATGGCAGGAACCAGCGGCAACTTCAGTGCGATTGATCGAGAAGCTGGAGTGATGGTGATCACGCCAAGCAGTATTCCTTATAGAGAACTTCAAGAAGATGATATGAGTGTCATTGATCTGGAAGGATTACTGATTTCAGGAATGAAACCGTCTTCAGAATGGCAAATGCATTTAGAAATCTATCGAACTTCGCAAAAAACAGGGGCAATTGCCCACACCCATTCTCCTTTTGCAACAGCATTCGCTGTATTGAATGAAGTCATTCCAACGGTTTTGATTGAAATGGCTCTGTTGGGAGGCGCAATTCCTGTGGCACCCTTTGCAATGCCTGGTTCAATTGAATTAGGGGTTGCCGTAGCGGAAACATTGAATAAATATGAAGTAAATGCTTGTCTGTTGGAAAGTCATGGTGCATTAGCCATTGGAACAACGATGGAACAGGCTTATACAAATGCTGTCTATTTAGAAGATGTTGCTAAGATTTATCATTATGCACGAGCTGTGGGACAGCCGAAAATTGTGAAAGAAACAGCCATTAATCAAATGTTGGCTAGTATGAAGGGGTAGATAGCATGTTACAAGTAGAATCAGTCCGTTATTTAAAAGAAGAGAACCAAATTATTATTTTAGATCAAACCTTATTACCAACAAAAGAAGAATATCTAACTATCTCAACAATCGAATCACTTTGGGAAGCAATCGTTAAATTACAAGTACGCGGAGCACCTGCGATTGGTATCGCAGCAGCTTATGGAGCCGCAATGGCTGCCCAGAAGTTGGATGTAACGTCTTATGAAGCATTCAATCAGGAGTATCAAGCAATTACAGCTTATCTAGCTAGCTCAAGACCAACAGCTGTTAATTTATTTTGGGCCTTGAATCGAATGGAGCAGGTCGTTAAAGAAAGCTCTGACAAAAGCGTAGCGCAATTAAAAGTGCAATTGATAGAAGAAGCTGATTTAATTAAAAAAGAAGATGCCCAAATGTGTAAACAAATTGGGGAACATGCGCTAACTTTATTGGAGGATGGCCAAACGGTTCTAACGCATTGTAATGCTGGGGCCATTGCAACGGCGCAATATGGAACCGCTTTAGCTCCAATTTATTTAGCGAAAGAACGTGGTATGACACTGCGAGTCTATGCTGACGAAACACGGCCACTGCTACAAGGAGCACGTTTGACTACTTGGGAATTGATGAAAGCTGGGATCGATGTCACATTGATTACCGATAATATGGCGGCGATGGTCATGCAGCAAGGAAAAATCGATGCAGTTATTGTTGGGTGTGATCGGATTGCGGCCAACGGGGATGCGGCGAATAAAATTGGAACATACGGTGTTGCTATTTTAGCTGAAAAACATGGGATTCCATTTTACGTTGCAGGTCCAACTTCAACAATTGATATGGAAACTAAAACAGGTTCAGAGATTCCAATCGAAGAGCGTGAAGCAATAGAAATTACAAACGGTTTTGGCAAACAAACGGCGCCAGATGGTGTAAAAGTCTACAATCCAGCATTTGACGTTACGCCACATGAATTAATTACAGCGATCATTACTGAAAAAGGGGTTATCGAACGGCCTGATGAAGCTAAAATGCGGGCTATGTTTGGTGAATAAAAGGAGTTAGAGAAGATGACAATCTATTTATTGATCAATATACTTGGTGTAATACTATTTATGGGTCTCGCTTGGTTATGTTCAAAAGATCGCAAAACAATTCACTGGCGGTCGATTATTGTGTTAGTGTTGCTAAATATTTTTCTAGCCTGGTTTTTAACCTCATTTTCGGCTGGACGTTTTGCTATTGAAAAAGTCGCTGACGGTTTTAATTGGTTGATCGAAACCTCATTTTCTGGTATCGGTTTTGCGTTTTCTAGTATGGTGAATGTCAAAAATATGGATGTTGTTGTTAGCGCTTTGATGCCGATTTTATTAGTGGTACCCCTATTTGATATTTTAACGTATATTGGGCTACTGCCATTTATCATTAAATGGCTAGGCAAAGGGTTATCTAAACTGACAGGGCAACCGAAATTTGAATCTTTCTTTGCAGTTGAGATGATGTTTTTAGGAAACACAGAAGCTTTAGCCGTTTCTAGTGGTCAGTTAAAACGGCTGAAAAGTGCGCGAATTCTGACGATCTCAATGATGTCGATGAGTTGTGTCTCTGCAGCGATGATTGGCGTCTATCTTCAAATGTTGCCAGCCCAATTTGTGCTAACCGCTATTCCGCTAAATATTATCAATGCGATGATCGTAACAAGTGTCTTAAATCCAGTGACGATTACAGAAGAAGAAGATACGATTTATAAAATCGAAAAAACAGATCGTGAACCATTTTTCTCATTTTTAGGGAATTCTATTTTAGAAGCAGGGAAACTGATTTTGATTATTACAGCGATGATTATTTCATTCGTGGCTTTAGCAGCATTGATTGATAAAATTTTAGCACTATTTCCGGGTGGTCTGTCTTTAAGTAAAATTTTAGGCGTGTTTATGACACCCTTTGCCTTTGTTTTAGGGTTACCTTTGGATGAAGCCTTTGAAGCAGCTCAATTTATGGGGACAAAATTAGTCACAAATGAGTTTGTAGCGATGGGGGAATTGAACCCACAGTTAGCCTCTTTAAGCAAACATATGGCTGCTGTACTAAGCACATTTTTAGTGTCATTTGCGAATTTTTCTACGATAGGTATGATTTTAGGGTGTCTAAATGGTATCTTAAAGAAAGAGGTTTCAGATGAAGTATCAAAAAATGTTCCTTATATGTTATTATCAGGAGTGTTAGTGTCATTATTAAGTGCAGGCATGGTTGGTTTGTTTATTTGGTAAAAACATTTTGTCGATTAGAAAAAGTATAACAAAAAAATAAAATCGTACATGCATGTGAATCTGAACAATAAGGAGAGTTTATATGTTTCAATGGAAAAAACTTAGCAAAGCAGACCTAAAACGTGAAATCTTGGCTGGAACAACATCATTTTTCGCCATTTCGTACATCATAATGGTAAATACAATGATATTAGCTGAGGCAGGCATGCCAAAAGAACTGACAGTCTTTGGAACGATCTTTATCTCGATTATCGGGTCGATTTTGATGGGATTCATTGCAGATGCACCAATCGTTTTAACGACGGGAATGGGTGTGAATTCTTTCTTTACGTACACCTTGGTTCTGTCTTTAGGCTTGACTTGGCAACAAGCTCTAGCCGTTAGTTTTTGTGCTGGTATCGTCTATCTACTGGTTGCTTTCACGAAGTTAAGCAAGCTGTTTGCAGAAGTTGTTCCTGAAACGTTAAAAACTGGAATCACTGTGGGGATTGGTTTTTTTCTAGTGCTGATTGGATTAGAAAAAGGGCATCTTATTGTTCGAGGTGAACATACTTTTACTCAATTAGCGTCATTAAGTGATAGTTTGACATTACTAACCTTGTTTTCGTTGGTTTTAACTGTTTGTCTTTTTTTGAAAGGGATTCAAGGTAGTTTTTTCATTGGGATTGTTGTGGTGACGATCATTGCCAATCTCATGGGTTTAGTGGATTCAACCGAGCATTTTTCATTGAGTAGTTTAAAGAATTATACTCAAATTTTTTCAAAATTAGATTTTAGCACATTCTTTTCTAAAAGCTTTTTACTAGGAGTGTTTGCTTTATCAATGATTTTGATCTTTGAATCGATGGGATTACTGAAAGGCTTGATGCCTGAAGCAGACGAAAAAAAATATTTACGAGCGTATCGTGTGACAGGATTTATTACACTGTTATCTGGTATCTTTGGCACAAGTCCAACTGTAGCAGCGGCGGAAAGTGCTACTGGGATCGAAGAAGGTGGTAAAACTGGAATCACGTCAATTACCAGCGGTGTTTGTTTCTTTTTAGCATTATTAGCGTTACCATTTCTTTCTTATATTCCTGACTCAGCACTGGCGCCGGCGATCATTATTACGGGGTTCTTGATGATTCAACAAATCAAAACACTGCATTTTGACGATTTCAGTGATTACTTTCCAGCGATGTTGATGATTGTCTTGATTCCTTTTACGATGAACATTTCTGACGGAATGGCCTTTGGGTTTGTAGCATATCCTTTGACGAAATGGATTGCTGGTAAAAAATCTGAACTTTCACTGCCAATGTGGCTGATTTCGGGATTATTCTTAATCTATTTGATTGTTAACGTATTAATCTAAACTAAAAACTTGCTCACCACATTTTCAGATGTGGCAAGCAAGTTTTTTTTATCCAATAATAATTTTTTCAGATGGATATTCATACCCAATATCCCGAGTTTCTTTTGGTACAAACAACATTAAAGTATACAACATACCAATACGCCCAATAAACATTAATAGTGCAATCATTAGCTTACCAACAGTTGTTAAATCAGAGGTGATTCCTAATGATAAACCTGTTGTACCAAAGGCTGAAGCTACTTCCACAATAATGGCAATCAGTGGATGGTCTTCAGTTGCTGTTAAAAATAAAACAGCAAAGAAGCACATAATCAAGGAAAGCATAAAGACAACGATTGATTTTTTTACATCATCATCATCGATCCGCCGTCCAAAAACATTGATTTTATCTTCGCTCTTTAAAAAGGCATACAGATATAAGCCAATGATAGCAACGGTTGTTGTTCGGATACCCCCGCCAACAGAACTAGGACTACAGCCGATAAACATCAATAGAGAAAAGACAATTAAGGATGTTACCTGAAAGTCGCCTAAATCATTGATCTGCAAACCCGCATTTCGAGTAGTCATAGAATAGAACATCGAAGTAACCCATCGCTGAATCTCACCCATTCCGACAAATAAATGATCTTTTTCCAATAAATAAATCAAAATTGTTCCACCAACAAATAAAATCACAAAGGCTAAAACGGCAATTTTGCTAAATAACGAGAAGCGGAAAGGGAGACCACGTTTTTTCTTTTTAAAGAAAAGCCATTCACGAAATTCCATCAATACTGGAAACCCAATCCCACCGACAAAAATCAAGAACATGATCACGAGTAAAAAAAGATAATCGTGGGCAAACGGAATAATCGAATCACCAGTCACATCAAATCCAGAGTTGGTCACAGCTGAGATCGACTGATAAAATCCAAAGAAAATTGCTTTTGACCAGGTTTTATAATAGCCTGAAAAATAGAAATAAATTGAGAAAAATGTCCCAAAAATCACTTGAAACCATAAAATGATTGTAAATGTGATCCGAATCAAACGAACGATACCACTCAGTTTAGGCTGATTCATATCGGTCATGATCAATTGTCGTTGTTTTAAAGAAATCCTTCGTTTGGATAGAATGATAAAGGCGGTAGAAATCATCATGATCCCTAAACCACCGATCTGAAAGAGGACTTCCAGTAAGATCACACCACGATCATTAAAAACAGAATTAATATCGAAGGTAGACAAACCAGTAACACTAACGGTACTGATCGCCATAAAAAGCATATCAATAAACCCAACATGAGAATTTGGTTCTCTAAAAAACGGTAAACAAAATAATAAATAAGAAACGACTGTCATAATAATATAATAAGAAACAATTATTTGAATAGATGAAAAATGAGTAGAAATAAAACGCCTTCCCTTGCGTTGTGCCAGCCATAAAAGCCGAAATCGATTCATAATGGACCTCCTGAACATCGTTAAAACAAGTATAGCAGAAAATAAATGATGGGCAAACAAAGAATAAATGCTTAGAAGAAATAAGAAATTGATTAAAAAAAGCCAGAATATCGCACAAATTAATCAGAACATGCTATTTTAATTGTGAGAGAAGTAACATTCACATGTTGATTCTTTTTAAAAAGGAGTGAAATCATTTTTTTTAACTGGTATTTACGCTTCTTATCAAATGTGAATAGAATCACATTTATGTAAGGGAGTTAAAAAAATTGTGTAATCAGGATTGTATGGGTAAAAATTACTGAGGTGGGGAAAAAATGAAAAAAGTTATTATGAGTTTACTATCATTAAGCTTATTTGCGGGAATCGCTGTAGGGTGTACAAGTGATCAAGACAAAACAGCTAAGAAAAGTAAAGAATCAAAAGAAAGCACAGAAGTGACTTCTGGCGCTTCAGCCAATGGCTATACAGATTTAAGTGAATTAGAAGACCAATACGATATCGTGATCATCGGTGCAGGTGGCGCTGGAATGACGGCTGCTTTACAAGCAAAAGAAGCAGGAATGAATCCAGCTATACTAGAAAAAATGCCTGTTGCTGGTGGAAACACGATTAAATCATCATCAGGTATGAACGCTTCTGAAACAAAATACCAAAAAGAAGAAGGCATCACAGACAGTAACGACAAATTCTTCGAAGAAACCTTAAAAGGCGGAAAAGGCACGAATGATAAAGAACTATTGCGCTTTTTCGTAGACCATTCAGCAGATGCGATCGATTGGTTAGATACAAAAGGGATCGAGCTAAGCAACTTGACGATCACAGGCGGTATGAGCGAAAAACGTACTCATCGTCCAGCTGACGGATCAGCAATCGGCGGTTATCTAGTAGACGGACTAGTTCGCAATGTTAAAGAAGAAAAAATTCCGCTATTCGTTAATGCCAACGTAACTGAAATCACTGAAAAAGACGGACAAGTTAATGGTGTCAAAGTTAAACTAAACGATAATGAAACCAAAGAAATCAAATCAAATGCTGTAATCGTAACAACTGGTGGATTTGGTGCTAACAAAGAAATGCTAGAAAAATATGATCCAAAATTAAAAGATTACGTTACAACAAATCAAGAAGGAACAACAGGTGACGGGATCAAGATGATCGAAAAACTTGGTGGTGCCACAGTCGATATGAAAGAAATCCAAATCCATCCAACTGTTCAACAAGATAAATCATTCTTGATCGGTGAAGTGGTCCGTGGTGAAGGAGCTATTTTAGCTTCAAAAGAGGGAACACGTTTTGTTAACGAAATGGATACACGTGATAAAGTTTCTGCTGCAATCACTGCCTTACCAGAAAAATCAGCATACTTGGTGTTCGATCAAGGTGTTCGTGAGCGTGCCAAAGCCATTGATTTTTATGATGAACAAGGCTTTGTTGTAGAAGGTGAAACGATCGAAGAACTAGCGAAAAAAATCGATATGCCTGAAGCAAAACTAAAAGAAACTATTGAGCAATGGAACAAAGATGTCCAAGCAAAATCTGACACTCAATATAACCGTGCAACAGGTATGGATCACGATTTATCAACTGGACCTTATTACGCAATCAAAATCGCACCAGGAATCCATCATACAATGGGTGGTGTGAAAATCAATACCAAAACAGAAGTATTGAAAGAAGATGGTGCACCAATCAAAGGCTTGTATGCCGCTGGTGAAGTAACCGGTGGACTACATGGTGCAAACCGTATCGGCGGAAACGCTGTAGCGGATATTATCATCTTTGGTCGTCAATCAGGTACAGAAGCAGCGAACTTTGCTTCAGCACAAAAATAAATAGTTTGATTAAGCTGACAGATATAACACTTATGTGTATCTGTCAGTTTTTTTATTAGAGTTTGTGAGAGTGTATAAATAACGTTATACTATAAATAAAATCAGAATTCGGAGAAAAAAATGAAAGATTTTACAATAGTAAAAATAAAAGAGCATCCTGAGCTTCTACTAGAAGCGGCTGAATGGTTTCATCAAAAATGGAAGATACCAATTGAAGCGTACATTCAAAGCATGGAAGAATGCATAAATTCAACTGCTTCTGTTCCACAATGGTATATTGTTTGTGATGGTAGAAAAATTGTAGCAGGTATCGGAGTCATAGAAAATGATTTTCATGATCGAAAAGATTTAACACCTAACATATGTGCTGTCTATGTTGAAGATTCTTATCGAAATCAAGGGTTAGCAGGAAACATGCTTCAATTCGTTTGCGATGATTTCAAAAACAAAGGAAACGATTATCTTTACCTTATAACGGATCATTCTACATTTTACGAGAGGTATGGTTGGGAATTTATAGGTATGGTTCAAGGCGATGGAGAACTTACAAAAACTAGGACGTATAGGCGCGAATTATAAATAAATAGTAGATGATTCTAAAGGCTTAACCTATTTCTTAAATGTTGATAGTGACAATTAACGAGAGCGGTTAAGTAAAAAAGCAGTTTTTCTTTTCTATTTTCGTTTACGGATATGGTTTCTTTTCAAAAACTAAGAAAGCAATTTTTCAAAAATACTGCTTTTTTATCAAAAATATAGTAAAATACGAGAGGAACTAAACGAGAGGTGACGACGAAGTAATGGCACAATTATTTTTTAAATATGGCGCAATGAACAGTGGGAAAACCATTGAGATCTTAAAAGTAGCACATAACTATGAAGAACAGGACAAACCTGTTGTGATTATGACAAGCGGACTTGATACTAGAGATGGCGTTGGTGTCGTTTCAAGTCGTATCGGACTTAGAAGAGAAGCAATCCCGATTTTTAAAGAAACAAACGTTTATCAATTGATCCAAGAGCTAGATTATAAACCCTATTGTATTTTGGTTGATGAATCTCAATTTTTAGGAAAACAACATGTGATCGAATTTGCTCGCGTGGTGGATGAATTGAATATTCCAGTCATGGCGTTTGGCTTGAAAAATGATTTTCGGAATGAACTATTTGAAGGCTCAAAATATTTGATGCTGTATGCAGACAAACTAGAAGAGCTAAAAACGATTTGCTGGTTCTGCCACAAGAAAGCGACAATGAATTTACACTATATCGATGGGCAACCAGTTTATGAGGGGACGCAAGTGCAAATCGGCGGTAATGAAGCCTATTATCCCGTATGCCGTAATCACTATTTCCATCCACCGATCGATGGTGAACAAGTAACAAACAATGAATAAAGTAAAAAATGAAAAATAAATTAGACTTATTACTTAACTAAAAAAGGAGCAACTAACTATGTACGATCAGTTACAATCAATCGAAGATCGCTATGAAGAGCTGGGCGAATTATTAAGCGATCCAGAAGTGATCAGTGATACGAAACGCTTTATGCAATTATCAAAAGAAGAAGCAAACACTCGTGAAACTGTCGATGTTTATCGCCGTTACAAACAAGTCGTCGAAGGGATCAGCGATACAGAAGAACTATTAGGTGAAAAACTAGATGCTGAGATGGCTGAAATGGCGAAAGAAGAACTTTCAGAACTAAAAAAAGAAAAAGAAGTGTTAGAAGAGCGTATTAAAATATTACTATTGCCGACAGATCCAAATGATGACAAAAACATCATCATGGAAATCCGTGGTGCCGCAGGTGGCGATGAAGCAGCTTTATTTGCTGGTGACTTATTCGGTATGTATCAAAAGTATGCAGAATCCCAAGGTTGGAAGACAGATGTTATGGAGGCCAATATTACGGGGATCGGTGGCTATAAAGAAGTCATCATGATGATTTCTGGAGACAATGTCTTCTCTAAATTAAAATACGAAAGTGGTGCACATCGTGTTCAACGTGTCCCTTCAACAGAATCTCAAGGTCGGATCCATACTTCAACTGCAACAGTTGTTGTTTTACCGGAAGCGGAAGAAGTAGAATTAGATCTAGCCGATAAAGATATCCGTACAGATATTTACCATGCGAGTGGTGCTGGTGGTCAGCATGTCAATAAAACCGCTTCTGCTGTACGTTTGACTCACATTCCAACAGGGATTGCGGTTGCAATGCAAGACGAACGTTCTCAAATCAAAAACCGTGAGAAAGCGATGAAAATTTTACGTGCCAGAGTCTATGACCAAATGCAACAAGAAGCGCAAAGCGAATATGATGCAAATCGTAAATCTGCTGTAGGAACTGGAGACCGTTCAGAACGAATCCGTACCTATAACTTCCCGCAAAATCGTGTGACGGATCACCGTATTGGGTTAACAATCCAAAAATTAGATCAAATTTTAGCTGGGAAATTAGATGAAATCGTTGATGCTTTAGTTTTATACGATCAAACATCAAAATTAGAAGAGATGCAAAATGGGTAACCGTTATTTTGAAGTCCTTGAACGGGCTTCTTCTTTTTTAGAAAAACAAGGGATAGAAGGATACAGTATTCTCTTTGTCTTTCTTGAAAGAAAAGGCTGGACTAAAACGGATTGGTTACTTCATTTAAAAGAAGAAATCTCACCAGAAGAGGAACAGCAAATTACGGAAGATTTAAAGCGACTTGGGCAGAATTATCCGCCACAATATTTGTTAGGCTATAGCGATTTTTTTGAGCATCGGTTTTTAGTGAATGAGCATACCTTGATTCCTAGACCTGAAACAGAAGAACTAGTTGATCGTTGTCTAAAGGAAAATCTAAATCAGCCGTTAACTGTTGTGGATGTTGGAACTGGAACGGGCGCAATTGGAATCAGTTTAAAATTGGCTCGACCTGATTGGCAGGTAACAGCAATCGATATTTCTGAGGAAGCGCTAAAAATAGCAGAACAAAATGCGACACGTTTGGGAGCTACGATTGATTTTATTCATGGTGATGGACTAAAACCAATCAAAGCGACCAAAATCGATATCTTGATCTCAAACCCTCCCTATATCAGTAATGCCGAATGGGATTTGATGGATAAAAGTGTCCGCACCTTTGAACCAAAAACGGCATTGTTTGCGGAAAACGACGGTTTAGCGATTTATCAACAGTTAGCTGAGGAAGCAAAAGAGCGGCTAAATCCAAATGGTAAAATCTATCTAGAAATCGGTTTTCAGCAAGGGCAAGCTGTTAAACAGTTATTTCAGCAAGCCTTTGCGCATAAACAAGTAGAAATTGCCCAAGACTTATCTGGAAATGATCGAATGATCATCGTTTCATAAAAAGAGGAGGGATCAGCAAGTGAAAACAAAACAATTTACAGCAGATGAACTTGATCAAGCAGCAACACTCATTCGCCAAGGTGAATTGATCGCTTTTCCCACTGAAACAGTCTATGGACTGGGTGCAAATGCATTGAATGAAGCTGCGGTGAAGCAAGTATATGCGGTTAAAGGACGTCCTAGTGATAATCCACTGATCGTTCACGTAAGTGATTTTGAAATGGTCAAACAATATGTAGCAGATTTCCCAGAGCAGACTGAAGCATTAGTGGATACTTTTTGGCCGGGGCCATTGACGCTGATTTTTAATGTAAAACCAAATGCTTTTTCCACCACTGTAACTGGTGGGTTGAAGACCGTTGCTTTTCGGATGCCTAATAATGCTGAAACATTGAAGTTGATCAAAATCTCTGGAGTGCCGTTAGTTGGACCCAGCGCTAATACTTCTGGCAAACCTAGTCCGACGACAGCTCAGCATGTTTATCACGATCTTCAAGGGAAAATAGCTGGTATCGTCGACGATGGTCCAACACAAATCGGTGTGGAGTCAACGGTGTTAGATTTAACCGCGAAAGATGGTATTCCAGTAATATTGAGACCAGGTGCAATCACGAAAGAACGTTTAGAACAAGTGATTGGTCAGGTAATGATCGATCAGCATTTAATTAGTGAAAAAGAAACACCTAAAGCGCCCGGAATGAAGTATAAGCATTATTCTCCAGATGTACCCGTGTGGATCGTAGACGGTGATCAGAAGGTGTTTAAAAAGGCCATCACTTGGGCCAAAAATAACAATCAGCGGATCGGGTTATTTGCAGATGAGCAAATAACAGCAACATTTTCATCTGAAGTTGAGGCAGTCTTTTCTTTTGGCGAGCATTCAGTTGAACAGGCGACTAAATTGTTGTTTGCTGGACTTAGAAGTTTAGACGAACAAGCGATAGATGTGATTTTTGCTCAAGCTTTTCCTGAATCAGAGTTGGGAATTGCCTATATGAACCGCTTAAAAAAGGCAGCAAATCAAAATATTTTAAAAAATGATTCGATTTTCAAGTAGAGCGCATTTAATTATGATACAATCGATACAAACAAATGAAATGGAGGCTTGTTTAATGGATTATAAAACATTTGATTCTGATTTATGGGATGCAATTGCGAAAGAGAACGATCGTCAAGAAAACAATTTGGAGCTGATTGCTTCAGAAAACGTGGTTTCTAAAGGTGTTATGGCGGCTCAAGGCAGTATTTTAACAAATAAGTATGCAGAAGGATATCCAGGTAAACGTTACTATGGTGGTTGCGAATTTATCGATATCGTTGAAGATCTAGCAATTGATCGTGCGAAAGAATTATTTGGTGCTAAATTTGCCAATGTACAGCCTCATTCAGGTTCGCAAGCAAATACAGCAGCTTATCTTTCATTAATTGAACCAGGAGATACCGTTTTAGGAATGGATTTGTCTGCGGGAGGACATTTAACTCATGGTTCACCAGTCAATTTTAGTGGTAAAACCTATAATTTTGTTAGTTATGGTGTGGATCCAACAACTGAAGTGATCGATTATAATGTTGTACGTATTTTGGCTCGTGAACATCAACCAAAATTAATCGTAGCAGGAGCTAGTGCGTATTCTCGCACAATCGATTTCGAAAAATTCCGTGAAATCGCAGATGAAGTTGGCGCTAAATTGATGGTGGATATGGCTCATATTGCTGGTCTTGTAGCTGCTGGTCTACATCCTAATCCAGTACCATATGCTGATATCACGACATCTACGACACATAAAACATTACGTGGACCACGTGGCGGTCTTATTTTAACAAATGACGAAGATCTAGCGAAAAAAATCAATAGCAATATATTCCCTGGTATTCAGGGCGGACCATTAGAACATGTAATTGCTGGTAAAGCAGTTGCGTTTAAAGAAGCATTAGATATTACGTTTAAAGAATACAGTGAACAAGTTATTGAAAATGCCAAAGCGATGACAAAGGTTTTCAATCAAACACCAGAGGCTCGTTTAGTCAGTGGTTCTACTGATAATCATTTATTATTGATCGATGTAAGTGGTTTTGGGTTGAATGGTAAAGAAGCAGAAGCGATTTTAGATAGTGTCAATATCACGGCCAATAAAAATTCAATTCCATTTGAACAACTTAGTCCATTCAAAACAAGTGGGATCCGTCTTGGAACACCTGCAATCACAACGCGAGGATTTAAAGAAGATGATTGTGTAGAAGTAGCGAAATTGATCGTGAAAGTCTTAAATGACCACGAAAATGAAGCAACTTTAACAGAAGTTCGGACAGCTGTTAGTGAGCTAACAAAAAAATATCCACTTTATAAGTAAAAGTTTCGAGTGATTGACTAGTCAATCGCTCGATTTTGTTTTACAATAGGAAGGAATAAATTATTGAAGGAGAATGAGCATGGGAAAATTCCAAGTTATTGATCATCCACTGATCCAACACAAATTAACAATCATTAGAGATAAGGATTGTGGAACAAAGGTTTTTCGTGAAGTTGTTAATGAGATCGCAATGCTTATGGCATATGAAGTTTCAAGAGATATGCCTTTAGAAGATGTTGTTATCGAGACACCGATCTGTAAAACAACACAAAAAACATTATCTGGTAAAAAGGTTGCAATCGTACCAATTTTACGCGCAGGTATTGGAATGGTAGATGGTATTTTGGAATTGATTCCAGCCGCAAAAGTTGGACATATCGGTTTATACCGTGATCATGATACATTAGAGCCTGTAGAGTACTTTGTAAAAATGCCTGAAGATATCGATGCACGTCAATTATTCGTAGTTGATCCAATGTTAGCAACTGGAGGATCAGCAATCATGGCGATTGATGCATTGAAAGCGCGCGGCGGCAGCAATATTAAATTCGTTTGTCTAGTAGCCGCTCCTGAAGGGATCAAAGCTTTACAAGAAGCACATCCAGATATTGATATCTATACTGCAGCGTTAGATGAGTATTTGGATAAAGATGGTTATATCGTTCCTGGTTTGGGCGATGCTGGTGACCGTTTATTTGGAACTAAGTAATAGCAAAAGAACGGATAAAAACATCTTCATGTTTTTATCCGTTCTTTCTTTTAAAACAAAAAATCCATCCAGTAATTATGGATGGAAAAATCTATACTTTTTTAAGTTTTTTGTAATTGATGACGATCACACCATTACTTTTAACCATTAAATCGGTGTTATCAGAATTCTCATCAATTTCCACTACAGCAGAATTATTTAACTGTTTTGTGATAATTCCTGTTTGTGGCTGACCATGCATCAAGAAAGTGACCTGAGTATCAACAGTGAATAAATCCCCTTCTGCAGAAGGCTCAACAGGACGATTAAAGTTACCGAAATTAGACATTCAAAAAAACTTCCTTTCTTAACTTATTTCATTATACCATAAATGAAGAAAAATTTCAGAAAACTAATTTTATTTTAAAAAAAGGAACCGTTTTGCCTTTACAAAAGGTAGGTTTAGTCTTATAATTTTGAATGTATTGCCAGCTTAGCTCAGTTGGTAGAGCAATGCACTCGTAACGCATAGGTCACAGGTTCGATCCCTGCAGCTGGCATAATGATAAGGCCCGCCCCATCAATGTTTTAGCCGTTGATGGGGCGGGCTTTTTTATTTTGTCTCTAAATATAGCTAAAAAATAAGTCGTTTTTGAAAATGCTCTAATTTTTTATTCTACGAAAATAAAAAAACACCTTAGACCGTAATGCTGTGTTACAATTCTTTTGGTAAAAAAACGTAGATGAGGGATAAATGATGAAAAAATTGTACTACTATACAGGACTTTTATTTTTAGGATTTTTTCTGCTAGTTTCACCATCTGTTTTTGCTCAAGGAAATACTTCTAGTTCAGCAATCAAAACGTCAGATGATGGAACCGACTATGTTATTGTAGGAAAAGCTTTTCACGATATTTTCTCTGAACCAACTATGATAGATTTAAATCAAAATAAGACGGTCTACTTTCAACAAGAAATAATTGTAAATCAGGGCACGATGTCAAAATATTTAGCAAAATTTATTAACCAGGATGCGACAGGGAATTCTTGGTTTCAATTTACGTCGTACCCTACCGTTACAAAGGGAAATGCCAAGCTAACCTATACAACGGATGGAATTAATTTTAGCGAAGCACTTCCCGAATTAAGTAATTTACTAGGATACAAAATGGAGCTTACTCAAAATATCGTTCATCCAGAAGATGAGACTAATTGGGATGCAGATTTGCTTATATCGTTTACTATGGCGCCAAAGAAAGCAACGATTCTAGAAAATAGTGCTTTAGGTCAGGACATCGTCCCTTTTAGTGGTGGTTATGACTCGGGAGGCTATGGCACATATTATGATTGGAGATTTGGTAGAGGCGTGAACTTTACGAACACTCCGATCCCAGCTGAAGCTGTCGAAGTTGTTTATGAAGACGAAAATGGAATGGAAATTCATGATTCCCAAATAATCGAAGGGAATATTGATGAGAAGTACGATGCAGGGACAGAACAATATAAAGTAGAAATTCCTGGCTATACACTAAATCAAGATAAATTGCCTCAAAATATTATTGGTCATTTTACCGATCAAAAACAAGTCGTAACCTATGTATATAGTAAGGATCCAGTAAAAGCGGCAGACGTGACTGTTAACTATCAAGATACAACCGGTCATAAGTTAACAGAGGATATTGTCTTGTCAGGAATGCTTGGAGAGCAATATATCACGGAACAAAAAGAAGTTGATGGGTATGTTTTTCAAGAAGTACAAGGAAATAAAAGTGGATTGTTTACAGAAGAACCTCAAACAGTCAGCTATATCTACACCAAAACAGCCCCAAAAAAATCAACTATTACTGTAAAATACGAAGATAGCACTGGGAATAAGTTAGCGGATGATATCTTGGAATCAGGAATAATTGGAGAAGTTTATAACACCGAGCAAAAAGAAATTGTTGGCTATACTTTTAAAGAGGTAATTGGACGTCCCAAGGGTGTATTTATGGATGAGAACCAAATTATTACGTATATTTACGAGAAAAATGTAATACGAAATTCCAGTAATAAGACTAGTAATAGTTATAAACTAACGATACCAACATCTACACCCACACTTCCAAGGACAGGAGAGAATGATCGGAATTCAGCTAATTTAGCTGTAATCGGAAGTCTATTAGCTGGATTTGTTGTTACAGTTTTGTTAAGGTCCAATAGAAAGAAATGGCAAGAATAATAAAGTCTTAGTTAGAGCACAGGTATTATTCAACATTTCTTCTACAAGATACGCGTAATTTTTGTATATTTACAAAAAAGAGCCTAAACTGGTTATATAACTAAGTATATAGGAGGAATGCATCATGTCAGAAAAAATTGATAAAATCACTAAATTAGCTAATGAAGCAAAAAAAGAAGTTGAACGTTTAGAAGACAAACGTCAAGAAAATCTTGGAAACTCGATCAATTATATTGAAAATGAATTGCAGATCCAACGTTTATATGCACAAGTTGAAGCGTATGAAAAAGTATTGGATGTTGTAAAATAATTCTATTCTTATAATGATGTAATTTACAAATATGGTTTCAAGACCAATAGACTAAACAAAACGATTTAAGTTTTGTTTAGTCTATTTTTGTTATTGAGATTCAATAATATTTGGTGTTTTATTAACTCAACATTTTCAATTATTAACGTCATCATAAAGAATAAATTTTCTTCGGTTGATTAAATCAGTAGCACCTAAAAATTCATTCGTTTTTTCATAACGAAATGTGATGTAAGGAATCTGTTCTTTATTTGGGTATAACGTACTGGCAGTTTTGTCTTGAAATAGAAAACCAATCGTATCCATATATTTTTTCTTCACATTATTACGTTCATACTTTACATCTAAGGGGACTGTTACTAGTAAACTTCGGTAACTATGATATTTTTTATCAATATTGATAATCATATCTTCAGACGACGCAACGATTTCTTCTAAAAGAGCGGGCATTGCACTGTTGATTTCTTCTTCTACTAACTTATCTTCTTCCTGTTTAGCAACAAATTTACTATAATCAACTTTAATCTGATATTGAATCTTTTCTTTTTCTTTGTAGGATGAAAATGATACATCAGTTGTAGGTTCTTTGCCATCTATAAAAATATTTCTCCAAATAAATGTCCCATCTTTATCTATTTTGAGAACACCTCGTGTTCCTTGTGTACGAACACCATTTTTATTTTGGAAGATATTAGCAGAAAAACTGCTATATTTGGCTTTTCCCGTAATCTGAAATTGGCCATTTTCATCAGATTCAATCGTATCTGTATCAAGTTTAATCCAAGGTTCATCTGAGTTTCGCGCTTCGTTTTCAGTATTGGTCTGTTTCCCACAGCCACTAAGCGATAAAAGAAACAAACTAATTACTAACAAATAAATCTTCTTCAATCCTATTCATCTCCCTTTAAATTTTATTATATAGTTTTGTAGTGCATCAAAGCAATATGTAATTAAATGAACATAGAAAAGTTTGTTGAAAGGATACACTTAAACTTGTACTTTAAAGTTTTTCCAAAATCATCAAGACTATACTTTCTTTTCTCCCTATAGAAAGTTATAATAAAAAGCGTATGATTTAAGGAAAAGGGATGACGAATGAATAAAAATAAACTAATGCGTAATTTAGATAATAGAATTGATTATGGTGTGATTTTACCTGTGTTCCTTCTATCGATTATCGGGATCTTGTCACTTTATGTGGCCTTAAGTAATGATCCGATGCGACCAGAGATAGGCAACATGTTGATGAAACAAGGGCTATGGTACTTAGTTGGTGGCGTCAGCATTGTTGTGGTCATGAATTTTAGTTCAAAATTACTATGGCGCTTGACTCCGATTTTTTATACGATTGGTTTGATCATGATGGGGTTATTATTAAAATTTTATGATCCTTATCTAGAATCACAAACTGGATCTAAAAACTGGATCAGTATCGGTGGGACGACTTTTCAACCTTCAGAGCTGATGAAAGTAGCATTTATTTTAATGTTAGCTTATGTTGTGACCATGCATAATGTGAAAAATGTCAATCGAACGTTAAAATCGGACTTTTGGCTGATCGGTAAAATGTTGCTGGTGACGATGCCAGTCATTGTTTTGATTTTACTACAAGATGATTTTGGAACGATGTTGGTTTTCCTTGCCATTTTCGGTGGTGTCTTCTTGATGTCAGGAATATCGTGGAAGATTATCTTACCGACTTTTTTAGCGGCTATTTTAATCGGTGCAGGAACGATTTATCTTGTTACAACAACAACTGGGCGTGAGTTTCTTTATTCGGTTGGCTTTAAACCCTATCAGTTTGATCGGATTGATCTCTGGATGAAACCTTTCCACCATGATCCTGATCGTTCACAACAACCGGCATTGGCATTGACGGCAATCGGTTCTGGCGGATTATTTGGTAAAGGTTTTAATGTCAGTGATGTTTATGTGCCAGTTAGAGAGTCAGATATGATTTTCACTGTTGTCGGTGAGAACTTTGGTTTCATTGGCGGCTGTTTTATTATTTTGCTATACTTTATCTTGATCTACCGCATGATTCGTGTTTGTTTTGAGACAAATAATGAATTTTATGCCTACATTGCAACAGGGATTATCATGATGATTTTGTTCCATGTATTTGAAAATATTGGTGCAAATATTGGGCTATTGCCTTTAACAGGGATTCCATTACCATTTATTAGTCAAGGTGGTTCCTCGATTTTAGGGAATATGCTAGGTGTAGGATTGATCATGTCGATGAAATATCAAAAAGAAGCAACGATCGAAGACTATTAAATGAAAGAAGGCGTTAAAATGTACACATTTTTCTGGTATCCAAAATGTTCAACTTGTAAGAAAGCAAAGGCTTGGTTAGATGAGCATCAGGTAAAATACGAAACGATTGACATGATCGAAAATCCACCCACTGCAAAACAATTAGCAAGTTGGATGGAGCAAAGTGATTTACCAGTCCGCCGTTTCTTTAATACAAGTGGCATCCGCTATAGAGAACAAGGCTTGAAAGATAAAGTCAACGACTTTTCAATCAAGGAAGCAAGTGAATTATTAGCAACTGATGGTATGCTGATCAAACGTCCGATTTTTGTTAAAGGAGAGCAATTTTTAGCAAACGGATTTAAAGAATCTGATTACAAAGGAGCTATTCAATAATGGCGGAAGAATTGAAAATAATCGATAGCTTGTGGCTCTTAAAAACAGATGCTGGCTATAAAATCGGTTTGACCAATGAAGCGCAAGAAGATCTAGGCAATATTACGTTTGTAACCATGCCGAAAGTAGGACAAACGTTGAAAAAAGGAGATTCATTGATTGAATTAGAAGCTGAAAAAGCAGTAAGTGAATTTAGTACACCACTTAGCGGGACGATTTCAGCGATCAATGAAGCAGCTGAACAAGATCCTAGTACATTAGACGATGGCAATCAACTGAATGCTTGGATTGCGATTTTAACAGATGTGGATGAAGCAGAATTAAGCTAAGTGTGAAAATGATTGACAAGCGATTTGGATATTGCTATAATTTCATCAATATAAAGTGAAAGCTTTGAAAAGAAGAGTACATGTCAAACGTGTTTGAAGAGAGCCTTGTTCGCTGAAAATGGGCAGCATAGTTGAGATGGAAGATGGTCTTTGAGCAGAATAAGTAAGCGAATGTGAACTTATTACGGGAGTGCCCGTTATAGCACAACAGTATGCGAATTCAAGTACTGTATAAGGCTATTATTGTGAAATAATGGTAAATCAAGGTGGTAACACGAAAGACAAGCTTTCGTCCTTTTGTCAGATCGATGACATGGGGCGGAAGCTTTTTGCATGTTCTACACAATTTACAAAGTAAAATGATGTTGAACAGTACTTGGCGAACGAAGTGAGAGGAATTTCTTACTAGTGAATGACAGTCCAAGCAGTAGATTAATCACACTGTATTATAAAAAAATAATCTACCTGCTATTTCACAACGCAAAGCAAATCATGTAGTATAATAAAAAAGAAGCAAAACCAAAGAAAGTGGAGGGGAAGAAATGCCTCTAATCGAATTACAAAACGTACAAAAACAATTTTCCGGTAAAAGCGGGCAAGTAACAGCGGTGAATGATGTTTCACTAACTGTTGATCAAGGTGATATTTATGGAATCGTTGGTTATTCTGGCGCTGGTAAAAGTACCTTGGTTCGTTTATTAAATGGTCTAGAATTGCCAACACAAGGAGAAGTCATTATTCAAGGTCAAAATGTTGCCCAAATGGCCAACCGAGAGTTACGCCAATTTCGTAAAAAAATTGGAATGATCTTTCAGCACTTTAATCTACTATGGTCAAGAACGATTTTAGAGAATATTATGTTGCCTTTAGAGCTAGCGAATGTTCCAAAGAAAGTCAGAAAGGAACGAGCACAAGAACTTTTAAGCTTAGTTGGATTAGAAGGTCGTGGAGATGCTTATCCAAGTCAATTATCTGGTGGCCAAAAACAGCGTGTAGGGATTGCTCGAGCGTTAGCCAATAATCCAGAAATCTTACTTTGTGACGAAGCAACAAGTGCATTAGATCCACAAACGACAGATGAAGTATTGGATCTGCTTTTGGAAATCAATCAAACGTTGAACTTAACCATTGTATTGATTACCCACGAAATGCATGTGATTCGTAAGATCTGCAACAAAGTTGCGGTAATGGAACAGGGCCAAATCGTTGAAGAAGGGGATGTTTTAGAAGTCTTTAGACATCCGCAACAAGCTGTTACCAAACGTTTCGTTCAACAGGAATTAGAGCCAAAAGAAGATACAGAAGAGCTGTTGCAAGAGTTGATCAAAGAAAATCCAGCAGGACTTGTTGCAACATTGCAATTTAGCGGTGATAATGCCAATGAGCCTGTGATCTCACAAGCAATTCGTCAGTTTGCTGTAGATATCAATGTGGTTCAAGGTCAAGTTCAACAAGCAAAAGAAGGAGCCTTTGGGACCTTGACTGTGATGATTACAGGAACAACTAGTGAAATAGATAAGGCATTGGCATTTTTCAATGAAAAAGAAGTTGTAATGGAGGTGATTCACCGTGGCGAATGAAACATTTGCAGAGAAATATTTAAACTTTAGCCGAGTGAATCCAGAATCAATGCAGCAGGCGGCGATCGATACATTATTTATGACGGTCGTTGCGATGATTTTTGTTATTGTTATTGGTTTTTTATTAGGTTTGTTATTATACAGTTTAAGCCGTAACAAATCACCGTTTGCAAAAATTTGTTATAGTATTTTATCAGTCGTTAGCAATATTTTCCGCTCGATTCCTTATATCGTGTTGATTATCTTGTTGATGGACTTTTCAAGAAAATTAGTTGGAACAGGAATTGGTGCAAAGGCAGCAATTCCATCATTGATCGTATCAGCTGCACCATTTTACGCTCGTTTAGTCGAAATTGCCTTTCGTGAAGTGGACAGTGGTGTGCTAGAAGCAGCCGATGCAATGGGGGCTTCTAGAATTCAAAAAATCTTTAAAGTCTTGATCCCTGAAAGCACACCAGCGTTATTATCGGGTGTAACGCTAACAACGATCACAATGATTGGCTTTACAGCAATGGCTGGGATCATCGGTGGCGGAGGTCTTGGTGGTTTAGCGTATCAAGAAGGATTTAGTCGTAACAATAATACAGTCACGTTGGTTGCAACAGTTTTAATCTTGGTTATTGTGTTTATTATTCAGTTTGTCGGCGATCAATTAGTGAAACGCTCTGACAAACGATAAACAATCAAAATAGAACATAATTGGAGGAAATACATGATGAAAAAGAAATTATTCGGTTTAGCAGCATTGGCAATTGTAACATTTGGTTTAGTTGCTTGTGGAGGCGCAAAGGACAAAACAGATGATAGTAAATCAGCAGGATCTGCAAAAGAATCTTCAGTTTTAAAAGTCGGTGCATCAGCTTCACCTCATGCAGAAATCCTTGAACAAGTTAAACCAATTTTGAAAAAAGAAGGTGTTGACCTAGAAATCGTTCAATTCGATGACTACATCTTACCAAATAAAAACCTAGCTGAAGGCGATATTGATGCTAATTACTTCCAGCATATTCCGTACTTTAATTTACAAGTCAAAGAAAATAAGTATGATTTTGCAAACGCTGGCGGTATTCATATTGAGCCAATGGGTCTATACTCAAAACGAATCAAAGATATTAAAGACTTAAAAGACGGCGCAACGATCATTACATCAAACTCAGAATCTGACTGGGGTCGAATCATTACAATTTTACAAGATGCAGATTTAGTTACGGTTAAAGACGGTGTTGACTTAGAAACAGCGACATTTGAAGATATTGATAAAAATCCTAAAAACTTGAAATTTATCCATAATATCAATCCTGAAGTATTAACAACAACATACAATAACGATGAAGCAGATCTTGTTGCAATCAACGCTAACTTTGCTTATAGCGCAGGGCTGAATCCGTTGAAAGATTCAGTTTTACTTGAAAAAGACAACTCACCATATGTAAATATTGTGGCTGTTCGTTCTGAAGATAAAGATAGCGATAAAATCAAAAAATTAGTTGATGCCTTGCATAGTAAAGAAATCCAAGATTGGATTCTTGAAAAATGGGATGGATCTGTAAAACCAGTAGATAAATAAAGATGAAATCTGAAATGAGTGTTCCAACTCATTTCAGATTTTTTTACAATAAAACTACAAAAAATACCTGTTTTTTGTAATATATTTATTTTTTATAGTTTAAAAAATATGTTCTAATGTTGAGATAAATATATTTTTATGTTAATATTGAATTTCGGTATACTGAAATAAAAAAAGGAGATAAGAAAGATGAAAAAAAGAAAAGTAATTTTATTTACCATCGCGCTGATTACAATGCTTTTTGCAAGTATTGTTAACAGCCAAAAGAGTGAAGCCGCACAAGAAATTGATATGAACAATGGCGCTGTTTTCACGTTTGATTCAAGTGGAGCCTGGAAAAGAATCTATTCGGGCGTTTATACGTTCGAAGCGGGTCGGTATGGTTATGCTGATTATTCAGGTGAGATTCAATACGCTCAGGCAACAGCCAATAGTCGATCGATTCAAGCTGCATATGTTGTAAAAGACCGTATTTTTGATTTTGTTGGAACCTATTCACCAAGCGATTCTTACTTTAATGGCGACGACAAGATTTGGGGGTATACTGTAACGCAAGTGAATGGCTTAACACCGGTATTCAAAACAACGGTTGCGATAACACAAGGTGCTTATGGAACCTCTCTATTTGTAAAAGCGAATCGGAGTATTGTTCCTAACTGGGCAGCTTTACCGAATGTGGGCAATATGTCTAAAGTAACCATTGAACCTGCTTATATTTCAATGAACCTACAATAATAATGAATTAAATAGTAAAAAGGAGTGACTCTGCTAATCAGTAGAGAACACTCCTTTTTAGTATGGTTATTTTTTATTTATCAGTTGTTCTAAAATATCAATGAAAATAGGATCAGCATTAAATGGATGAATATAGTGGAAATGTTCACCGCCATTTTCCATAAAATAGCCATAATTTTCTTTTTCAATTTCTTCTATCGTTTCTAAACAGTCAGAAACAAAACCAGGTGTCAGAATCAAAATATTTTTAGCTCCTTGCTTAGGTAACTCTTTTAACGTTTGATCAGTAGCTGGTGTCAGCCATTCAGCAGGTCCAAATTTTGATTGAAAGGTGCTAATGTGCGAAACATCACCGACCTGTTCCATAACAGTTTGGGTCGTTTGTTGACAATGCTCTAAATAATGATCGCCTTTTTCTAAATAAGAAACTGGAATACCGTGATAAGAGAACACAATTTTATCTATTTTTCTTTCTGTTAAAGCTTGTTTGATTTGATTCGCTAAGGCTTCGATATATAATGGCTCATCATAAAATGATTGAATAAAATGTAAGCTAGGAATCGCTTCAGCTTTCAAATAAAATTTTGCTACTTCATCGAATATTGGCGCTGTAGTCGTTGTTGAATATTGGGGATACAATGGAATGATCGTCAAATCAGTTACCCCTAAATCATGCATCTCTTGTAACACTTCTGGAATCAAAGGGCTGCTGTATGACATAGCATAACGCACAACTTGATCTGGAAAGCGTGCTTGCAGTTGTTTCGTTTGTGATTGAGTATAAATAAGTAACGGTGAACCAGCTTCTTGCCAGATTTGTTGGTACAAAGCAGCAGATTTTTTTGGTCTGGTTCGTAGAATGATCCCATGTAAAACAGGAAGCCAGATCAAACGATTAGTATCGATCACTCGTTTATCTCCTAAAAAGCGTTTAAGATAAGCTCGAACTTCCTTGGTTTCAGGTTTATCTGGTGTACCAAGATTAACAAGAATGATGCCTTTTTTAGACATTAAAAACCCTCTTTTCGGTTGGCTGGACAAAATGATTTTTGCTCTAGTCAAAATTATTCTGAAATCGTTGTAAATTATCTCACAATATGTGGGGAAAATCAAAGTAATCAGGAACGTATAAAAGCAAGCAACGGAGTAAAATTCAAACAAAAGAACAATAGTTAATTTAGAAAGATTCTAATTAAGTCCACTTTTTCACAAACAAAAGCTAGCTTAATTAAGAATTATTCTAGTAAAGAGATTGCTTATCATTCTCAATTGGGATAAAATGAATGAGAACGATAAAATAATTATTTTAAGTTGGAGGGAATTGTACATGTCCGTTTTAGAAATTAAAAATTTACACGTATCAATCGAAGATAAAAAGATTTTAAAAGGGGTTAACCTGACGATGAAAACAGGTGAAATCCACGCAATCATGGGGCCAAACGGAACAGGTAAATCAACCTTATCTGCGGCCATCATGGGAAATCCTAATTACGAAGTCACAGAAGGCGAAATCTTGTTTGACGGCGAGAATGTCTTAGAACTTGAAGTCGATGAACGTGCGCGTTTAGGTTTATTCCTAGCGATGCAATACCCAAGTGAAATTCCTGGTATCACAAATGCTGAATTCATGCGTGCGGCGATCAATGCCAAACGCGATGAAGATGACAAAATTTCAGTAATGGAATTCATCAAAAAATTAGACAAAAAAATGGATCTACTAAATATGCCGGAAGAAATGGCTGAACGTTACTTAAACGAAGGCTTCTCTGGTGGAGAAAAGAAACGGAATGAAATCTTACAATTATTGATGTTAGAACCAACATTTGCCATTTTAGATGAAATCGATTCTGGTTTAGATATCGATGCGCTAAAAGTTGTTTCAAAAGGTGTAAACGAAATGCGCGGTGAAAACTTTGGTGCGTTGATCATTACTCACTACCAACGTCTATTAAACTACATCACACCAGATGTGGTGCATATCATGATGGAAGGCCGAGTGGTGAAAACTGGCGGTGCTGAACTTGCCAAACGTTTAGAAGCAGAAGGCTATGCAGGAATTAGCCAAGAATTAGGTATCGAATACAAAGAAGAAGCATAAGGAGGACAAGATAAATGAAGGATATTACAACAGCGAATTATCTTGACGACATCAACGCTTTTTCAGCCCGTAACGAAGAACCTACTTGGATGACCGACTTACGTGTAGCGGCTTTAGAAAAAGCTGAAAACTTAGAATTACCAAAAATCGAACGTGTGAAATTTCACCGTTGGCCTTTGTTTAACGTGAATACTGAAGAGTATGCACCTGAAACAATGAACATCCCAAGCTTTGACGCAATGAAAGACAATCCCGTGATCGTACAACAAGGATCGATCACAGCGTTTGAACAGCTTTCAGCGAAATTAGCCGATCAAGGGGTGATTTTCACTGACATGTTTACAGCCTTGCAAGAACATGGCGATTTAGTCAAAGAATATTATATGAATAAAGCGGTTGAAATGGATGAAGATAAATTAACAGCGTTCCATACAGCCTTTATGAATAGTGGAGTGTTCTTATACGTACCAAAAAATGTTGTCATCGAAGAACCAATCGAAGCAATCTTTATTCAAGATTCAGCCAGTGAAGAATCATTCTTCAAGCATGTCTTGATCGTAGCGGACGAGCATAGTGAGTTTAGCTATTTAGAACGATTCCAAACAATCGGTGAGCAGAAAATCAAAGTTTCTGCGAATATCGTGGTTGAAGTCATTGCAAAAGCTGGAGCAAAAGTGAAATATTCTGCCGTAGATCAATTAGGCGTAAATGTTTCAACGTACATGAATCGTCGTGGACACATTATGCGTGATGCATCAGTTGATTGGGCTTTAGGTGTAATGAATGACGGTGACGTGGTTGCCGATTTTGATTCAGATCTAGTAGGCGAAGGCTCTCATTCAGAAGTCAAAGTTGTGGCAATCAGTGCTGGCAAACAAACACAAGGAATCGATACGCGTGTAACTAATAAAGCCTCTCATTCTGTAGGCCATATTTTACAACACGGGGTTATCCGTGAACGTGGTACTTTAACATTCAACGGAATTGGTCATATTCTAAAAGGAGCTAAAGGTGCAGATGCGCAACAAGAAAGTCGTGTTTTAATGCTTTCTGATAAAGCTCGTGGTGATGCCAATCCAATTCTATTGATCGATGAAAATGAAGTAACCGCAGGACACGCAGCCAGTGTCGGTCGTGTTGATCCAGAAGAAATGTACTATTTAATGAGTCGTGGTCTACGTAAAGATGATGCGGAACGTTTGGTGATCCGTGGCTTCTTAGGTTCAGTTATTACGGCGATTCCTGTGAAAGATGTGCAAAAAGAATTTGTAGACGTAATTGAAGGGAAGTTGAATGCATGATAAACGCAGATAAGATTCGGCAGCAGTTTCCCATCTTGTTTCAAGAAGTCAATGACGAGCCGCTTGTTTATCTGGATAATGCAGCAACAACTCAAAAGCCAAAAGCAGTTTTAGATAAACTGACTTATTATTACGAACATGATAATGCCAATGTCCACCGTGGTGTGCATACGTTGGCCGAACGTGCCACGAAAGAGTATGAAGAAGCTCGTGAAAAAGTTAGAGCCTTTATCAATGCGAAAGAAACAGCCGAAACGCTCTTTACTCGAGGCACAACGACGAGTCTAAATTGGGTTGCCAAAAGCTATGGTGATTTAGCGGTTAAAGCAGGGGATGAAATCGTGATTTCTTATATGGAACATCACTCTAACATCATTCCTTGGCAACAGTTAGCTGAACGAAAAGGCGCAACCTTAAAATATATCGAAATCACAGCAGACGGCTTTTTAGATATGGAAAGTGCGAAAAAACAAATCACGGATAAAACCAAGATTGTTTCTATCGCTCATGTCTCGAATGTTTTAGGCGTGATCAATCCAATAGCAGAGTTGGCAAAGCTAGCTCATAGTCACGGTGCTGTCTTAGTTGTCGACGGTGCCCAAGCTGTCCCTCATATGCCAGTAGATGTTCAAGCAATCGATGCAGATTTTTATGCATTCAGTGGGCATAAAATGTGTGGTCCAACTGGAATTGGTGTATTATATGGAAAACGTGAATTACTAGATCAAATGGAACCCGTAGAATTTGGTGGTGAAATGATCGATTTCGTGAATTTGCATGATAGTACGTGGAAAGAACTGCCTTGGAAATTTGAGGCAGGAACCCCAAATATTGCTGGAGCAATCGCTCTAGGTGCGGCAATTGATTTTCTAACAGAGATTGGTTTAGAAGAAATTCATCAACATGAAGCAGAATTAGTGGCTTATGTGTTGCCAAAACTATTGGCGATTGAAGGTCTGACGGTTTATGGACCACAAGATCCGGCTCATCATACAGGCGTTTTGGCGTTTAATTTAGCTGGCTTACACCCACATGACACGGCGACAGCTTTGGATATGGAAGGTGTGGCAGTTCGTGCAGGACATCATTGTGCGCAGCCATTATTGAAATATTTAGACGTTCCAGCGACAGCTCGTGCAAGCTTCTATCTTTATAATACCAAGGAAGATGCTAATCGATTGATCGAAGCAATTTTAGCGACAAAGGAGTTTTTCCAACATGGCTCTATCTAAATTAGATAATTTATACCGTCAAGTGATTTTAGATCATTCAAGTCATCCTCATCATCATGGGACATTGGCCGAATCAAGCAAAAAAATCGAAATGAATAACCCAACTTGTGGCGATGTGATTGAATTGCAAGTGGCTATCCAAGACAATGTCATTAAAGATATTGCTTTCAGCGGAAGTGGCTGTTCGATTAGTACGGCGAGCGCTAGTATGATGACAGATGCAGTGATTGGGAAGACGTTGGCTGAAGCAGAACAGTTGGCTGAAGATTTTTCTCAGTTGGTACAAGGAAATGATGTACCGGAAGAAGAAAAACTAGGTGACGCAGCGATGCTTAGTGGCGTGGCGAAATTCCCAGCACGAATCAAATGCGCAACACTTGCTTGGAAAGCGTTAGAACAAGCAGTTGAAAACGACGGACAAGGAACCGCAGGACAATTACACTGCGAAGAATAATATTGAATCGGTGAGAAGTCAGGCTGATTTTCGGCAACTTTCCTACCATCTTTTAATCCAAAAAGCGGATTTAAAGCTGTTCGGTCCAGTTGCTCAAATCAAAGCACCTGATTCTCAACCTAAACTAATCAGTGAGAAATCAAGCAGGTTCTCGGCTGTTTCCTAAAATAATCAAAATCCAAAAATCGGATTGTGCTTATTTTAGTCCAACAGCTCGAACCTAAACGCTTGATTCTCAACCTAAGAAAGGAACGTGAGATAATTTGAGTACTGTACCTGAGTTAGAAGAATATCAATTTGGGTTTCATGATGATGTGAAACCGATTTTCAGTACGGGAAATGGACTAACAGAGGAAGTTGTTAGAGAAATTTCACGTAAGAAAGAAGAGCCAGAATGGATGTTAGAGTTCCGTTTAAAATCATTAGAGCAATTCAACAAAATGGCTATGCAAGAATGGGGACCAGATTTATCTGATATCGATTTTGAAAAAATCAAATATTTCCAAAGAGCCAGCGACAAACCCGCTCGTGACTGGGATGATGTACCAGATAAAATCAAAGAAACTTTTGAAAGAATCGGAATTCCAGAGGCAGAACGTGCGTATCTAGCTGGAGCTTCAGCGCAATATGAATCAGAAGTGGTTTACCACAATATGAAAGAAGAATTCCAAAAATTAGGAATCATCTTTACCGATACTGATTCAGCATTGAAAGAATATCCAGATATATTCAAAAAATATTTCGCAAAATTAGTCCCACCAACAGATAACAAATTAGCAGCACTAAACTCAGCAGTTTGGTCTGGTGGAACATTTATCTATGTACCAAAAGGGGTTCGTGTGGATGTGCCATTACAAACATATTTCCGAATCAATGCGGAAAACACAGGACAATTTGAACGTACGCTGATTATCGTGGATGAAGGTGCGAGCGTTCATTACGTAGAAGGCTGTACAGCTCCTACGTATACAAGCAATAGCTTACATGCAGCAATCGTTGAGATCTTTACCCATAAAGATGCCTATACACGTTATACAACTATTCAAAACTGGTCTGATAACGTTTATAACTTGGTAACAAAACGTGCTAAAGCATACGAAGGTGCCACAGTTGAGTGGATCGATGGAAACTTAGGTGCCAAAACAACGATGAAATATCCAAGTGTGTATCTTGATGGAAAAGGTGCTCGCGGCACAATGCTTTCGATTGCATTTGCTGGGGAAAACCAAATCCAAGATACAGGGGCGAAGATGATTCATAACGCGCCAAACACTTCAAGTTCGATTGTTTCTAAATCCATTGCGAAAGATGGCGGTGAAGTGAATTATCGTGGTCAAGTAACATTTGGGAAAGATAGTGCTGGCTCGATTTCACATATTGAGTGTGATACGATTATTATGGATGATAAATCGAAATCAGATACGATTCCATTTAATGAGATTCATAATAGTCAAGTGGCATTGGAGCATGAAGCGAAGGTTTCGAAAATTTCGGAAGAACAGCTTTATTACTTGATGAGTCGTGGTTTGACTGAAGTTGAAGCGACTGAAATGATCGTTATGGGATTTGTGGAGCCGTTTACGAAGGAATTGCCGATGGAGTATGCGGTTGAGTTGAATCGATTGATTAGTTATGAGATGGAAGGGTCTGTAGGTTAACCCTTTAATATGTGCTAGGAACGCTGTTAAACCAGTATTCCTAGCTTTTTTATTTTGCTTAAATTATTAAAGGTCTGTGCTTTTGTCTGTGCATTTTCTAAAAACCGACAAAATTTGCAAACTTAGAAGCGGTCTTTTCTGCTTCCTTAGGCATTACATGAGAATAAATTTCTAGCGTTATTTTGATGTCTTTGTGTCCTAGACGTTCACTAACTTCTTTTACCGGAACACCAGCTTGTAATAATAAACTAGCATGAGAGTGTCGGAAATGGTGTGGCGTGATTCTAGGAAGTTTATATTTTTTGATCAAGTAGTTCAACCAATCATTCACAACTTGTGGATAATACAATTCATTTCTTGAATTAGTGAAAACATATTGATCCTCACTAGTAGTGTTATAGCCAGCTTTGAAATAGTCTTGCCGCTGAAACGATCGCCAGTTAGAAAGTATCTTGAGCGTCTCATCATCAAGGCTTATTTTTCGTGTACTAGTGGACGTTTTAGGGCTTTGAACGATCACTTGAGTATTTTCATCAAGTGCAAGTGTTTTGCCTATAGAAACGTTCTTATTGAATAAATCAATGTCTTTCCACTGCAAAGACAAAGCTTCACTTTTCCGAACACCAGTAAAAGCTAACAGCCTGAAAAACGCTAATTGCATATAGTTACCATGTGACTTTAAACACTCGAAAAAATGTGCCATTTCCTCTTTAGTATAGAACTGCAGCTTCTTTTCTTCTTCGTGCTTCCTCGGAAGAATGGTCTTACTCATTGGATTGCTTTTCATGAGTTCCATTGCTTCTGCATACCTCATAATTTGAGCCGTTACTTTTCTAAAGTATGAATACTGTTTATAGCCTTGTTCATGCCATTTGTTAACGATTTGCTGACAATAGACTACTGTTATTTCTGAAAGCTCTAAGGTGCCAAAAAAAGGCAATACATGACTTTCTACAAAGCGCCTATTTGTTGCAATCGTAGACGGCTTCACGTTCATTCTGTGCTGCTTTAACCACATATCATATAATTCTTTGAACGTCATTTCCTTTGATGCTGGATCAAGTCCGTTTGCTTCAATCTCTTTCAAGAGTTCAGCAAGCGCTATTTGAGCGTGTTTCTTTGTTTTAAAACCTTGTCGCTTACGATAGACGTTTTTACCTGTCTTTGGGTTTCTGCCCACGTAGGCATTGAAATAGTAGCGTGTAACGTTGTCTTTGTTCTTGTACGGTTTAATTTGTGTCATTGTTTTCTCCTATCTACCACCATGCCAATAGTATGTAGATAAATCGAAAATTACATTTAAAGTTTATAATCAGAAATTTTCGTGAGATTATTGATTTGTTTTCTTGCTTCTTTTTTTCCGATGTCATTTAACTTTCGATAATTATAAAGAAGAGAGACTTCATTTTCGTCGTTCGTCTTAAAATAGCTAGAAGAACTATTTGCAGCTACCATCAAGTCACGCATTTCATTACTTATTTTAGCGTTACTTGTTCCATTTATATAATCCACCGTTACGCCGAATATATCAGCCATTATTTCGAGTTTGTCAATTTTGGGCTTCATATAACCTTTTTCATATTTATTGATCGCTGCATCAGTTACTCCAACTTTGCTTGCGAGTTCTTTTTGAGTGAGGTTGGCTTCTTTTCGTAACTCTTGTATTCTGTTCATTTTACACCTCCTGAACATATACTAACACATAAACTAACTTTTGTTAATAAAGTTCTTTCAATCTAACAAAAGTTAGTTTATACTCTGTTTATGCTAACAAAAGTTAGTTTAAGGGAAGGAGAGACAATTTATGTTCGAAATTTCAGAAGAATTTTCTTGGCAGATTAGAAAGCGGCGAGCTTTTCTTCGTAAAAGTATTTCCGATGTTGCAAAAGAAATCGGAATATCTAGGCAAACGCTTAGAAAAATCGAATCTAGGGAGATTACCAAAACTAGGAAAACTGTTTTTGTGAAGCTGACGAATTGGCTTTTAATTGAAAAGAAGGGAGAAGAATAGAATGTCTAGCTTCAAAGCAGTACCAATTAAGGTTGAAGTGTCTCACACGCTCGCCAGAGATCAGTTAGATGGTATTTATCAAACAGTATACTCAACAACGCTACAAGCGATTAAGGATGCTCGTAGGGATTCTGAAATTGATAACGATATGTTGTATTCAAAAGCAGCTTTATGCAGATTCTTAGATAATATGTCAGCAAATTATTTAGAGGAATTGTTAGCAAAAGGATTGCCACAAGGTAGAACGTTATCAGAAAGAAAAATATGTTTTAGTAAAACTGCAGTAAAAAAATGGTTGCTCGAAAATGAAGAAAATTCCACCATGCCAATGGAGTAGCCATTCTGTTTAATACCACATAGTAATAAAACATGTTCAGAACAGGAGGAAGGCAGATGGATTTAGTATTAGCTCAAGAAGAATTGTTTCAAGGTATAAATTGTGATGTTTGGATGGATAGCAACAGAAAGCCATTTATGACCATGGATCAAATTGCAGTAGCTTTGGAGTACAGCGATAGAAAAGGCATAGAAAAAATTATTGAACGAAATCCATATTTAAAGAAAAGTGAATTTTCAACTACCTACGTTCTGTCGGAGGTTGAAGGTAAAAGAGAAGTCAAACGTGAACGTCGGTTATTTACAAGAGACGGTGTAATGGAAATCTCGTTTTTATCACACAAGCCAAAGGCAAGAGATTTCAGAGTATGGGCTAGAAAAGTTCTTAATTCTTTTATGGATGGACAACTCGTTTGGAAAGAAGAGCGAGAAAAAATTAAAGAAACGAATAAATCGCTCGGTGATGCAATCAAAGAGGCTGGCTATATTGGTCAATGGGATTACTCAAATTTTTACAATCTCATTTATAAAACTGCTATTGGTTTTACAGCAAGGCAGTTGCGGAAAGAGCGGAATGCCAAGCCAAAAGCTAAAGCTGTCGATTATATGGCGACAGAAGAAATACAAGCGTGTGAAGAACGAGAAAAAGAAGTTATTACCTTGTTAGGCTTGGGGCTAACTCGTGACGAGATGAAAGAACTTTTCGAGCGGAAGGGCGTTCTCTATCAAACCACCTTACAACTACCAAAGAAAGAAGGTACTGCAGTATGAGAAATCTAAAAATCACAAGAAGCATGATCCTAGCTTTCATTTCTGGAATGAGCCTATCAAGTTTATCAATCGGAGCTAAATTATGTATAGCTGTACCGTTGGTTCTCGTTTGGCTAATGAGCTATGACGAAAAGAAAATAAATATTTAGGAGTGAATAGAATGAATATCATCTACCCACCATTAGTGGAACAAGCGTATCAATGGGCTATCGGTCAAGGGTTGAAAGTCACTAAAGATGAAGTTTACCGTATGCAAGTTGAACAAGGTCTCATTACAGAAACAGGAGAACCGACACAGGAAGCGTTAAACGAAGGTTTAGTATCTAGTTATCAGCAGAAACACGACACGCTAAAGCAGTTTAAAGAAGAATATCCGATTTTTGAACGTTACGGATTTAATGAATTTACCAAACAATCTGGCATTTGGTACGTATCGCAAAAGGTTTTAAGCGAGATTGTCGATAAAGTAAACGCCAATCGATTGGGATGTAAGGAAGAACAACAGCTTCAAGCGTATTTTAATTTTAGAAATTATAATGATCCACACGGAAGTATTGCCGAAATGAAAGGCGTGTTCCATCCGTGGTATACACAGTATGACGATTCTTTATTTCAAGTTGTGGATGGAAATGTATGTATTTCTCTATCTGTACTAAAGGACTTGGCGATACGTGCCGATAATGGAGAAATTGACTTAGATGCAGAGGCGTTATATAGATCAATTGACAGTTTTTCAGAAAATGGATAGGGGTGAATTCTAATGGACAACACTAAGAAACTAATGATTATTCAAGAAGTTGAGAGATTAGACAATACTAAGATTTTAGATTACTTGTTTAACTTCCTTTTAGCTTACGCAAAAAAAAGTAAAGGTAGGATAGATATGAATATGAGCGTACAAAAAAGCCTTTCCTCTAAAGTCTTGGCGGACAAGGAAAGACAGCTAGAACACTCTAATAACGGTGTTTGTGTACCTCAAGTTTACCATAAATCTTATAAAAATGGAAATGAGGAAAAAATATGATAGTAGAAAATTTACTCTGCAGTACAAAAAGCTATGAAAATTTGTGTGAAATCCTAAAAAAAGAAGTCCGAGTGATCGAATGCGACTTAAGAAGATTTGGGTTTCATGGACTTTATAGAAAAAAGAAAAATGACAGAGGTTCAATCTACATTGAAGAATCGCTAACTATAGAAAAAAAGAAAGAATATTTATTTGAAGAATACGCCCATCATCTAACTTCTAGTGGAAATATTCTGGATCAATCTACTTTAGAAAGTAGAGTACAGGAAACAATCGCTAGAAACAAAGCGTTGGATATGTCGATCACAATCGATAATATTCAATCATATTTGAAAAATGGAGTTGCTGATTATAAAGAAATAGCTTCACATTTAGGGTTCACCGCTGAATATGTAGAAAAAGGCATTTTACGTTTGATCCAAAAGCAGATAGATATTTCTGAGTATAGAAGAATGGAGATAGCAAATTATGGAAACTAGTGAGCGTATGACAGCAAAAGAATTTTTAGGCGAAGAACTTTATGAAAAACTTTTAGAGGTCCTAAGACAAGTCAAAGAATCAGACAAAGAAGTAAACAGCGTTTTAGTACAAGCGTTACGTGAGACATTTGCTTTTAGCGATAACCAAAATTACGTCAAGCTATTAAATATACTTGCTGATCGCATAGAAGCGTTGTAGGTGATTGTATGGCGAATAATTATAAAAATGATCCAAAGAAAAAACGTTATTACTGGTTACAGTTAAAAGAAGATTTTTTTAATCAGAAGGAAATCAAGTTATTACGTCGTATAGCTGGTGGAGATACTTATACAATCATTTATCTTAAAATGCTTTTAATTAGTCTTAAAGATGAAGGAAAACTCTATTTTGAAGCGATAGGGGATAACTTTGCCGAAGAAGTAGCCTTGAGCTTGGACGAAGCACCAGAAGATGTAGCAATTACTATTAGTTACCTTGAAAAAAAGGGACTACTAGAAATTATCGAAGATGATGAATATTTTTTGAATCGGGTTCCTGAATTATTGGGTTCGGAAGCTTATAGTACTCAGCGTTCAAGACGGCACAGAGCCAAAAAGAAGTTGCAAGAGAACGTTCAATCGTTGCAATGCAACAATGATGAAACGCAACCGCGACAAGGTGCAACTAAGAGAAGAGATAGAGAAGATATAGAGTTAGAGAAAGAGATAGATACAAAGATAGAGAAAAGCAAACCGGCAATCAAAGAATTGACAGAGCGTTTCAATACCCTTTGGAAAATATATCCGAATAAAAAAGGAAAAGAAAATGCATTCAAGTCTTACCAGAAAGCAATAAAAGACAATGTGACCGATGAAACAATCAAACAAGGGATTGAGAAGTACAATCAAGAAATTCAATTCAAACGGACTGATAAGCAGTATATAGCGCATGGCTCTACATGGTTTGGTAACCGTAGATGGAATGACGAGTACGAAACAGGTTATGTACATCAAAAAACGGACTATAGCATTCCTAAAGAGTATGAACATGTTATCGAGGAACTAGACAAACGGGAAAGCAAATATGATTTGGAAGACTTACCTTTTTAGGAAAGGGGCTAATGATATGGACTTATTAAAAGGTTTACCGCCAGAAGTAGCAAAGCATTTAGTAGAACGATCAAAAGGAATACTTGAAACCGATGAACATTGTGAATTGCATCCGAGACACCTCAAAATGGTTTTGTCGAACGGTGAAATTGTTTGCCCTGTATGTTATGGGGAAGTCAGAGACCTAAAAGTATCAAAAGACAAAGCAAAAGAATACTATGAAAATTCTGTAGACGGACGAAAAGCTTATCTGTACAAGCATAGTATAGTCGCCGGTAAAAATATTCTACACAAAGGATTAAAAGACTTTTACGCAAGAACTGAAAAAGAAGAAGCAATTCAAAAGCGAATTAAGTTATTGATCGATGATGTAGCAACAGGCGAAGCAATAAACATTTTCTTTCAAGGTGAACCAGGAACGGGCAAATCGCATTTAGCAATGGCATTAATGCAAAACGCCAATGCACTAGCAAATGGAAAACGATTCTTATTTGTTAATTTTCCAGTATTGCAGCAAAGAATCAGAGCTAGTTATGACAATAATTTTTCAGAGGATAGCGAAGCAAGTTTTATAAAGCAAATGATCGATGCTGATGCATTGGTATTGGATGATATCGCAAGTGAAATAAATCCGTTGACTAATCAAGGAAATATATCAAGCTTTGCAGATCGCATTTTATACAGCGTAATGGAAGGCAGAGCCGAGAGAAAGCCGACTATCTTCACTAGCAATATAACGTGGGATAAATTACAGCAGTTTCTTGATCCTAGAATTGTTTCGAGAATAAGCTATAGATTTAATCCAGTTAGCTTTGACGGAATCAATGACAAAAGGAAAGTTGCAAAATAAGGTGGGCTGATTATTCAGTCCACTACACGGAGGATAAACGATGGATATATCAGAAATGACGGCATGGGAACGTCTGCAATATGCAAACAGTCTCACATCATCAATCTTAGATAATACGAAACAAGGGGCGATCATAACGCAAGATGATAAAAAAGAGATTCATCAAGAATTGATAACAATGATTGGGAGCTTGCTAAATTTTTCCGAGAGTTTGGCAGACGGAACTATTCACCAACGATAAAGTTATTTTGAGGGACTGGCGTTCGATTCTGAGTGTTTTAGATTGAACTTAGTATAAATGTTCATCTTTATTCTAAAACGTCTCTAATCGAATGTCAGACACTAAAAAGAAAGTAGGAATATACATGGATAAAGATATCGATGAATTAATTGCAGAGGCGAATACTCTTTCTAGCGCATTAGATGGTATTGATTATTTAGTTAGTAGCGGAATGTTTGAAAACGATATAAATATGGTTATTGCCTGGGTAGAAACGATTCGTAGTTTTGCCAGAGGGCATGCATGTAAATTAGAAGAATTTGAAAGAAAAGAGGAAATCAAATGAGTATAATCAATCAAGGAATTTCAAAAGCAATCGTTACCCAAGAATGTGAAGTCTATAAAAAAAGTGACGAGTACAACAAAACGATAAAGGATAAAGATTTTAGCAAAGAGGAAAAAATCACGATTCAAATTTTATCAGTTTACAATCAGATTAAAATTAAATTATTGGTCAAAGAAATTGAAGAACTGAGGAAAGAGAATTCTGTCAAAGATATTCTGGAACTGCTTTACGATAGATCGAGAGATATTTTGTGCTTTGAGGGTGAACTATTCCAGTTATCACGGATCAATGAAGGTGACGAACTGATCGGCGATGTAATGAATTCATTTTACGGAATGGTCAGCAATGAAAATATTGAATTGTTTGAAATGATCGAAAAAGAATTATTCAAATAAAATGAAAGGGATGATTAAATGTCACAACTAACAACGTTAGAAAGCGATGTACTCGATTTATTGCCAACAGGAAACGAGCGAAAGATGCCGTTGAAAGATATTAGCACGCTATTAAATGTCAATGAGCGCACTGTTTATCAAGTCGTTAGTAACTTAGTCAAGAAAGGCGTTCCAGTAGTCGCTAGTCGCAACGGAAGCGAACGAGGGTATTATATCGCTACAAATACGGACGAGTTAGCAGAGGGAACACAGGCGTATAAAGAACAGGCAAAAGATATGGTTGATCGTATAGGATGTTTGTATGAGATTGACTTAAAAGAATGGCGTAAAAAGATTGAAAGGTAGACACTAAAAACCTTACAAAACCATACATTCAAAAGTATACAAAAAATGACATATATTGATGGTTGTAATGTAGCAAAAATAACAAAAAAATGGTATAATAGAGAGGTGAAACGTATGGAAAAAGACGGCATTTACATTATATTAAATGGCAAAAAAACTTTCATAGATAAAAAGTTATCTAGTTTCTGTAATGTGACCATAAAAGTTAAAAATGGAACAGTTGTGCATGCAACAGCAGAAGAAAGTCTTAAAATTGAATAAGCTTGACTGGAAGAACCAGAGGGCATGAGTTTACTAATTTAGTAGGCTTGTGTCCTCTTTTTTATATATTTCAACATAATTAGCGAAAACCCAACAGAAAGGAGATTTTACTATGGCTGAACTGAATATACGGCAAGATAAATTTTTAAAGGCATTGCTTGAAGTCGGCTCGATTGATGAAGCGTGTAAGAAAGCTAGTATCAACCGAACGACTGGTTATAAGTATTTAAAGGATCAATCCTTTATGGATGAATACCGAAAAATTAGACGTGATGCTATGCAACAGGTCACCGCACGACTGCAGAAAGTATCAGAGCAAGCCGTTGCAGTGTTACAAGAAATTATGCTAGATGAAGAAAACAGCGCAAACGCAAGAGTGCAAGCTGCTAAGAATGTACTTGATGTAGCATACCGTTCGTTAGAATTGGATGATATACAACATGAGTTATCAGAAATTAGGCAGATGGTCGAGGTACAAAAATGAACGCACTGAAAAAGGAAATAGAAGCTATTAGAAAAACCCTAGGTGTTGCTGACTATGAGCCAATCTTTATAACGGATACCGAAGATATAGACTTTTCAAAAATTGACCCACGAACAGTGATTTTTATTGATGATATTTCTGAAGAACTAGTCTGCAGTAAGGAGAAAGAACATGGCTGATTTTAGAATGTTGAAAAAGGATATTAACCAACTAAAGAAACATTTGAAGCCGAACGATCCAGTAGACATAGTTGTGTTTATCGGTAGCGATGAAGTCATGATGAATGGTGAGTATATGGCATTAGAAGAATTTTTATCCATGTATTCTAAACTCGCATCTTACAAAAATAAAATCGGTCAAAAAGACTGGGAAAAGGATATAACGTTTCCTGACCATTGGCATGTAATAACATTTTTAGATAGCGAATCAAAACAATAAAACAGGAGGTACGACATGGCAATTTTAAAATCATTTTACGAAGAAAAGGAAAAGTTCTCTGAGAAAGAGAGGCTGTTACAAGAAACGATACAGAAGCGTAGTTCTTTGATCCAGAGCAACGACAATCAGTATAAGGTATTGCTTATTGACGGAAAAGAAGAAGAAGCGGATGAACTATTCAAAGAA
>Ga0308156_1000488_pt1 | contig 79719 bp, 64 predicted proteins | sample PhyAR2_FD_201041 | JGI IMG/M metagenome (GOLD analysis project Ga0308156, IMG submission 201041) | Phyllosphere microbial communities from UC Gill Tract Community Farm, Albany, California, United States - DLSL A.R2 | ecosystem: Host-associated > Plants > Phyllosphere > Unclassified | place: USA... | reverse complement strand
TGGTTGCTTGACCAACTTCACAGCTTCCCGCTTGAACTCGTCCGTAAACGTTCTTCTCGTCCTTGGCATATTCGCCTCCTAAACGCATCATGTCATTCGATGTGTCCGGAAAACTGGGGGAAGCCCATAGTGCTACCCCTCGCATGCCAGTGCGGTCATTCGGCCTACGCAAGTTTCCGGTGATAGCCGAGAGGCGCAAAACCATCCTTGAATGGACACTGGTGAACATGAATGCTTTTTGGGTCCAGCAAGATTCGCTTTCCGGATTTGCCCGAAGACGATATGGCGCGTTCCGGCCATTGTGTGCTTCGGTTTTGGCGGTAGCCCCAGCATGGAACACGCTCATGAATCCAAAAGGCGTTGAGTAGCGTATAGCGCACATGCCCATTTCTTCTACACTCTCCACCCCCATGACCCGCCGCCTAAGCCTCATGGGCATCGGTTCCGCCGTCGCAGCGCTGCTGTCCGGCTGTTCTGGTGCCCAGGTACTGGACCACCTGGTGGCCCATGACACCTACCACGGCCCCACGGGTGTGCCCTACGGGCCCGATCCGCGCCATCTGCTGGATGTGTACCAGCCACAGGCCAGCACGGCGCCGGGCAATGCACCGGTGGTGCTCTTTTTTTACGGCGGCAACTGGACCAGCGGCGAGCGGGCCGAGTACCGCTTCGTCGGTGAGGCGCTCGCAGCCAACGGCATCATCGCGGTGGTGGCCGACTACCGGTTGAGCCCCCAGGTGCAGTACGACGGCTTTCTTGCAGATTGCGCCTTGGCGCTGCAGTGGACCTTGGCGCATGCCGCCAGCCTGGGGGGTGACCCGGCGCGGGTGATGGTAATGGGCCATTCGGCCGGGGCTTATAACGCAGCGATGCTGGCACTGGACCCGCGTTGGCTGGCGCCTTTGGGCTTGGCACCTGATCGGCTTGCGGGCTGGATGGGGCTCGCCGGGCCCTACGACTTTTTGCCGATTGTGGACCCCCAGGTGCAGGCGGCTTTTGGCTGGCCGCACACCCCTGCTGATTCCCAGCCGATCTTCTACGCCGACGCCAAGGCCCCCCGCACCCTGCTGCTGGCCGCACGCAATGACAAGATCGTGGATACGCAGCGCAACACCGTCAGCCTGGCAAACCGTTTGCGGGCGGCTGGTACCGACGTGGATATGCGGATCTTTGACCGCCTCAGCCATGTGACCACGGTTGCCGCGCTGGCCCGGCCGCTGGACTGGCTAGCGCCGGTTCTGCCGACCGTGGTGGGCTTTGTGCGCGGGGATCCGAGACCTGTGAACGAAGGCGGGAACAAGCTTGCTTTGTAGCTGGCCCCTGGGTTGATCTATCGCTGCGGGAGTCGCATGGCGATGGGCTGGCAGCGCTAAGATGGCGTTTTGGGCCAGAACCGGCCTGCCGCTATCACTTTGCCACGGTGCCGGCCAGCGCTGCTGTCTACCGCTTCCATGTATCACCTCTACACCCACCCCTACCAGGGCAGCTTTGGCAATGGCCTGGCCAAGTTGCTCAACTCGCTTCGCTTTGCCACGTATCGGCGCGCCCTCATGTCTCGTCTGCCCTTCATGACCTTGGACAGCGATGTCGTGGATGTGGTCTATATGAACTGGCTGGTGGACGAAGCCCTGGCAGCGCCGTTTGCCCCACCGGGCGCGCGGCTCTGGTCTTACCAGGGCCGCACCCCTTTCACGGTGCTGACCTATCGCCATGGGCATTTTGGTCCTCGGTGGATGGGGCCGTTGAGGCGCTGGATGCCTTCGCCATTGCAGAGCAACTGGCGTTTGTACCTGGCAGAGCCGCTGGCTGATGCGCCACCCATTCCCACGGTCGCCTTTGTCTACAACATGATGGACAGCCTCGCCTACGTGGCCGGGACGCGCTTGTTCAGTGATGCCTTGCCCTCCCATTGGCCGGCAGGCTTCGATTTCCGCGTGACTCCCGAAGAGGCCATCGTCGACATCGCACCCGGCGAGGGCAGCGCGCCAAGATTGGCGGCCAGAGCTGTAAGAGCGGGCGGGGCGGCCGGGGCGGGGGACGCCGTCTTGCCGCCCCCCTGGTCCGGGATGTTCAACGGCTGGTCGGATGCGGTCGTGCGCCTGGCATCGCAGGATGCGGCGGTGGTGGAGGTGCCGACAGTGGACGGCGCCGCTGGCAGGTGGGCCTTGGCGACGATTGCATTGCCGGTGGATGTCGCCTCGGTGGAGCCCTTGCTGTTGGACACGCATACCCTCGACTGCCCCTTGCTGCAGAGGCTGGATGCGGACCCGGAGGCGCTCTGCTTTCTGCTGCCCAGCGTGCGCTTCTCTGCCTTGTCCGAACGGCTTTTGCGTGCTCCTGCCTGAGGCGGGCCCGCTGCAGCAGCGTGGTTTGCCCATCAAAACTAGGTGCTTGACGCAAACCAACCAACTAGTAGAATGGCTCATCTCTGAAAGCGCTACCTGCCCACCCGATGACTGTTGACCTCTCCCCCCGCGCCACTGAATTGGCAGAACATGCCCGGCAATTGCTGGCCGCTGGCGGCTACAACGGCTTCAGCTATGCGGATCTCTCTGAAAAGGTGGGGATCGGCAAGGCCAGCATCCACCACCATTTCCCCAGCAAGGCGGACTTGGTGTTGACGGTGGTGCAACGGCACCGTCAGCAATCTGAGGAAGGCTTGGCAGCGATGCAGCAGCATTTGGGCGACGATCCACAAGCCCAATTAAGCGCTTATGTCGATTACTGGGCGCGCTGCATACGCGACGGTTCTTCGACGATGTGCATCTGCGCGATGCTGGCCGCTGAAGCGCCAATGATCCCGGTTGAGATCGCAGCCGAAGTGCGCGGCTATTTCCAGGATCTGACGCAGTGGCTGGCAGCGGTGATCACGCAAGGCCAGGCCAAGGCGCAGTTCAAGCCAGAAGCGAATGCGCCGGTAGAAGCGCTCGCCTTGATGTCCACCGTGCACGGCGCGATGCTGACGGCCCGCGCGCTGGGTGATCCCGATGCTTTCCAGACGATTGTGCGCGCGGCGATACATCGGCTGGCAGCTTGAAGAATGGCCCGATCATCCCAGGTCGTCGGGCCCTCTATTTTTTGCCCTGTAAACCAATCAACTAGTCGGTTGTTTTAAGAAAGTCTACCCCATGCCACATCCCATCTCCACGCTTGGCGCCTTCCATACCGCCATCAGTTTGCTGCCGCTCGCTGCAGGCTTGTACAGCTTTGTCCGCTACCGCGCCATTGAGCCGGCCAAGCGCTCGGGTCAGCTGTACCTGGTGGGGTTGTTGCTGTCGGTGCTGACCGCTTTCGGCCTGTCCAGCACCGGAGGCTTCAACGCCGGCCATGCGTTGGGCATTCTGGCGCTGTTGGTCATCGGCGGGTCATTGCTCATCCGGCAGCTGCCGCTGTTCCCACGCCTGGTTCCCTACCTGTCGCAGTTTGGCTTTTCGTTCAGCTTCTTTCTGCTATTGGTCCCTGCCATTGGCGAGACCTTGACGCGTCTGCCGGTCGGCCATCCCCTGGCCGCAGGGCCAGAATCACCGTTGGTACGTGGCACGGTGCTCGTGTGGTTGGTCATCTTTCTGGTGGGAGCCGGCTGGCAAATGTGGTGGATGCGCTCGCAGCGCAAGCGCTGAATAGGCAAAACCGGTTGTCTTCCGGCTGACAAGAGGTGGTGCAGAGGGTCCGCAACAGTGCGTTTGGAATTACCGCGCTTTTCGGGAACCAGCCGGTAAACACCGCCTTTGGCTGACAGACAACGCCCCCGCCTAGTGCTGCAATAGTTGCCGACTCATCCAATTCAGCGGCCCTATGAACGTTCAGCGACTGCTCCAATGGGTAGAAGTCTTCCGTTCAACCTTGGGCCCGAGGGCCTGAAAGTGGAAGCAATGACGCAATCGCATAGCAAACCCATCGCTAGAAACATAACGGTAGCGATCCTGGTCCTGGTGACCTTGTTTTTAGTGGGAGGCGGGGGGTGGCTGATCGCGCTGGATGGCTCGGCCTACTACCTGGTGGCAGGTCTGGTGATGGCCATCATCACCTGGCTGTATGCGCGTGACCGCGTAGCAAGCCTGTGGCTCTACGCCGTGCTGCTGTTCGCCACCATCGCCTGGGGTATCTGGGAGTCGGGGACGGATTTCTGGGCGCTGACGCCGCGATTGGATATCTGGTTTGTGCTGGGGCTGTGGCTGGTGTTGCCTTGGGCGAGCCGGCGGCTGTTGCCCAGCGCGGGTGCGAAATCGCTGCTTTCGCTGGGCCTGGTGGCGGTGCTCGCGGTGCTGGGCCTGAGCTGGTTCAACGATCCGCAAGAAGTCAATGGCAGCCTGGCGCGCGCGCCGTCGGCCCAGAAAACGCCGGTGGCGGGCGTGGCCGATGCCGACTGGCCGGCCTATGGCCGCACCCAGGCAGGTGTGCGCTACTCGCCGCTGGCGCAGATCAACGACAGCAACGTGAACAAGCTCCAGCTGGCCTGGAAGTACCAGACGGGTGACTTCAAGGGCGAAGACGACTCGGGCGAAACCACGGCAGAGCTGACGCCGATCAAGGTGGGCAACCGCATGTTCATCTGCACGACGCACCAGTTCCTCGATGCCCTCGACCCCGCAACCGGCAAGCGCCTCTGGCGCTTTGATCCGCAGCTGAAGGCCGACCGGACCTTCCAGCATCTGACCTGCCGAGGCGTGTCTTACTACGACAGCGCCAACGTCGAGGCCAACAGCGCCAGCGTGCAGAAGAACCTGACCCAGGCCTCGGCCGAGTGCCCCCGCAAGGTGATTCTGCCGGTGAACGATGGGCGCCTTTTCGCGGTGAACCCGGACACCGGCAAGCCTTGCAGCGACTTTGGCAGCCAGGGCCAGGTGGATCTGCAGGCGAATATGCCGTTTCCTTACCGTGGCGGCTACAACCCCACATCGCCCCCGGTGGTGACGGGCTCGACGATTGTGATTGGTGGCTCGATCACCGACAACCTGTCCAACGCGGAACCTTCTGGCGTGATTCGCGGTTATGACGTCAACACCGGCGCGCTGCGCTGGGTGTTCGATACCGGTGCCGAAGACCCGAACCAGATGCCCGGCGAAAAAGGCGAGTTTGTGCACAACTCCCCCAACGCCTGGGCGCCGCTGGCCTATGACGCCCAGACCGACATCGTCTACGTGCCGACGGGCGTCGGAACGCCCGATATCTGGGGAGGTGACCGCACCGAATTGAAGGAGCGCTATGCCAACTCGATGCTGGCCCTGGATGCCAGCACCGGCAAGCTGGTCTGGAACTTCCAGACCACCCACCATGACCTCTGGGACATGGATGTGCCCTCGCAGCCTTCGCTGGTCGACCTCAAACGGCCCGATGGCACCACGGTGCCTGCGATTTATGTGTTGACCAAGACCGGCCAGCTGTTTGTGCTCAACCGGACGAATGGCGAAGCGATCCTGCCGGTGACCGAAAAGCCGGTGCCGCAGAGTGTGAAGCGCGGCCCGCAAACCAAGGGCGAGCACTATTCGCCAACGCAGCCGTTCTCGCCGTTGAACATGGGCCCGCACGAGAACCTGACGGACAAGAACATGTGGGGCGCCACCATGTTCGACCAGCTGATGTGCCGGGTGATCTTCCACCGCCTGAACTACGAGGGCATCTACACGCCGCCGTCGGAGAATGGCACCTTGGTGTTCCCCGGCAACCTCGGCATCTTTGAATGGGGTGGCATGTCGGTGGACAGCGACCGCCAGGTGGCGTTCATGAATCCGCTGGGCCTGCCCTTTGTCTCGCGCCTGATCCCTGCGGACCCGAACCGCCCGCGCACCGAAAAAGGCGCTGGCACCGAGCAGGGCGTGCAGCCCATGTATGGCACGCCGTATGGCGTAGAGCTCAATGCCTTCCTGTCGCCGCTGGGCCTGCCTTGCAAGGAACCTGCATGGATGACCGTCGCCGGAGTGGATCTCGCGACGCATGAAGTCGTGTGGCGCAAGCGCGTGGGCACCATCCGCGACAGCCTTCCCAAGCTGATGCAGCTGCCGCCCATCAAGGCCGGTGTGCCGGGCCTGGGCGGCCTGATCTCCACCGGTGGCAATCTGATGTTCATCGGCGCAACGCAAGACGACTACCTGCGCGCCTTCAACGCCAGCAATGGCGAGCTGCTCTGGCAGGCGCGCCTGCCTGCGGGCGGCCAGGCTACTCCCATGACTTATGACATCGGCGGCAAGCAGTATGTGGTCATCATGGCCGGCGGGCATGGCTCGTTCGGCACCAAGATGGGCGACTCGCTGATGGCCTATGCGTTGCCGGATTGAGTGGAAGACGATGGGCTAGCGGGCGCTGCTGCACCAGCGGCACCGCTTTCGCAGAGGCACCCTGGGTCTTTGCAAGAATTGTTACGATTCGCCTACCCGGCCATCCTTGGCCGGGTTTTTGCCGTCTCGCTTGGCCGTTTATGAATTCCTCGTCTCCCTCCTATGTCATTGGTATCGATCTGGGCACCAGCCACACGGTGGTGGCCTATGCAGCACTGACGGCGGCGGGGGACGAGATTGCACTGCTGACCATTCCCCAACGCAGCAGCGCGGCGGAAGTTCAGGCGCAGACCCTGCTGCCCTCCGTGCGCTACCAGGCCGCAGCGGGCGAGCTGGGCGATGCCTGGCAGCGGCCCTGGCCGCCGCAAGGCGCGAGCGACGAAGCACCTGCAGTCATCGGCCGCTGGGCCCGTGACTTGGGCGCCGCCGTGCCCAGCCGCCTGGTGGCCAGCGCCAAAAGCTGGTTGTCGCACCCCGGGGTGGACCGCAGCGCGGCCATCCTGCCCTGGGGCGCCGGTGACGAGGTGGCCAAGATATCGCCGCTGGCGGCATCGGCCTCCTACCTGGCCCATGTCAAGGCCGCCTGGGAGCAGGCCCATCCGCAGGCGCCGCTCGGCGCGCAGATCGTTGTGCTGACGGTGCCGGCCTCGTTTGATGAGGGCGCACGCGCGCTGACCCTGGAGGCCGCCCAACTGGCGGGCCTGCCCCAGGTGCATTTGCTGGAAGAGCCCAAGGCCGCTTTCCACGACTGGCTGGTGCTGCAGGGCGAGCAGCTGGCTGCGCGGCTGGCCGATAGCCGCCTGGTGCTGGTGGTGGATGTGGGCGGTGGCACGACAGACCTGACCTTGATCCAGGTCGAGCCCGCTGCCGATGGCGGCCTGCCCAGCCTGACGCGCACCGCCGTGGGCGAGCACTTGATGCTGGGCGGTGACAACATGGACCTGGCGCTGGCCCACCAGCTGGAGCCCCAGTTTGCACCCGAAGGCCAGCGCCTGCCGGCAGCCCGTTTTGCGCAACTGGTGCAGCGCTGCCGCATCGCCAAGGAGCAGTTGCTGGCGGCCAATGCGCCCGAGCAGGTGGCGGTGACCATGCTGGGCGGCGGTAGCCGGCTGCTGGCCCAAAGCAAGACCGCCAGCCTGAGCCGTGTCCAGGTGCAGCAATGGGTGGTTGAAGGATTTTTGCCGCTGGCCGATCGCAACGCGGTGCCCAGCAAGCGCCAGGGCGCCTTGCGCGGCTTTGGCCTGCCATACCCGGCCGATGCGGCCATCACCCGGCATCTGGCGCAATTTTTGGCGCAGCATGCCGGCAACGGCGGGGCGCAGGCGTTGCCCGATACCGTTTTGCTCAATGGCGGCGTGTTCCATGCCCATGCGGTGGTGGAGCGGCTGACGCAGCAGCTCAGCGCCTGGCGTGGCGCGCCAGTGCGCGTGCTGCACAACCCGCACCCCGACTGGGCCGTGGCCCGGGGCGCGGCCGCCTATGGCCTGACCCGTTTTGCGCCCGAGCCGGAGCCCGCCGCAGCGCTGCCCGCAGCGGCCGATGCAGCAGCGCCACCTGCGGCCAGTCTGCGCAGCCGTTTGCCGCAGATTGGCGGCGGATCGGCCCGCAGCTACTGGCTGCTGCTGCCCGGTGCCAAAGGCGCAGCACCCCAAGGCCTGTGCCTGCTGCCAAGGGGCACGCAGGAAGGGGTGCGCATGGTTTTATCCGGCCGGCGCTTTGCGCTGAAGCTGGGCCAGGCGGTGCGCTTTGACCTGCTGGCCAACAGCTTGCCCAGCCAGCCGGCCCAGGCCGGGCAACTGGCGCCGCTGCAAGGGGAAGGTTGGGTAGAGCTGCCGCCGCTGGCCACCGTGCTGCCCGCACCCGAGGGCCAGCACAAGAGCCAGATCGAGGTGCAGCTGCAGGCCAGCATGACCGAAGTCGGCACCCTGGAAGTGCGCTGCCTGGCGGTCGATGACCCCAGCCAATCCTGGTTGCTGCCGCTCAGCCTGCGCGGCGCCGTGCAGGCAGCCGATGACAGCGCCGCCACCGAGGACAGCGCCGACGATGCACGGGCCAGCGCGCGCCGCGAGCAGGCGATTGCGCAGATCGACCGTATTTTTGGCAACCAGGCGCAGGCGGTGGACGCCAAGGAAGTGCGCCAGCTGCGCCAGGTGCTGGAGCGGCTGCTAGGCCCGCGCAACAGCTGGGAGCTGGCACTGCTGCGCGCCATGTTTGATGCGCTGCTGGCGCGTGCCAAGCGCCGCCGCCGTACGCCCGAGCATGAGCGCGCCTGGCTGAACCTGGCCGGCTGGTGCCTGCGCCCGGGTCTGGGTGCGCAGTTGGATGCCTGGCGGGTGGAGCAGGTCTGGGCCTTGTACCCGCAAGGCCTGGGCCATGGCAAGGAGCCGGGCAACTGGACCGAATGGTGGGTGTTCTGGCGCCGCGTGGCGGCGGGGCTGAACGAAGCGCAGCAGATGGAGCTGCTCGAAGATGTGGCCGGCCACATGCAAAAGGCGGTGCAGCAAACCGCCCGCAAGCGTGCCGATGGCAGCGGCGGCAAAAGCAGCCATGGCAGCTATGACGACATGCTGCGCCTGTTTGCCGCGATGGAGGCCGTCCCCTGGCAGTACCGCCAGGAGATGGGCCAGTGGATGCTGCAGCGCCTGAAGCGCGAGGGCGAAACCGTGCAGACCTGGTGGGCCATCGGCCGCCTGGCTGCCCGCCAGCCGATGGCCGCCAATGCCCACCTTGTCATGCCACCCAACGCCGCGCAGGAGTTTGTGCAGGCCACCTTGGCCCAGGACTGGCGCCGCAACGAGACCGCCATGTTTGCCGCGCTGCAGATGGCCCGCATGACCGGCGACCGCGCCCGCGACCTGCCCGATGCGCTGCGCAAAGAGGTGCTGGACAAGATGCGCAGCAGCGGCGCGCCCGAGCGCTGGATCGCGATGGTGAGCCAGGTGGTGGAGATGGATGCCGAGGACCAGCAACGCAGCCTGGGCGATAGCTTGCCGCCGGGTTTGGCGTTGTTATAAGCGCCTGTTCAAGCGCTCATCACGCCGCGGCCGTGGCTTGGAACAGGCCTTTCGCCCCGTGTTTGGGCGCTGGCCTCTGCTGCAATCGCGACGGGTAGCTGCGCCTGTCGCGCCATTCTGGCCACCGGCCAGTGCAACAATGGCGGCTGCGCCGCGCGGAACTGCCGGCGCGGTGCCACTTTCAGGAGATATTGCAATGATGTTTGACACGACCCCCTCTTCAGCTTGCTTGCCGCGCCGTGCCGCGCTGGCTGCGGCACTGGCCACCGTGCTGGCGGGCGGCGTGCTACCCCAGGCCTGGGCCCAAGGCAGTGCTGCCAGTAGCGCCAATTGGCCGAGCAAGCCCATCACCTTTGTCGTGCCCCAGGCACCCGGCGGCGCCAATGATGTGATTGCCCGTGCTGTGGCGCAGGGCCTGGGCCAGTCGCTGGGGCAGCCGGTGATTGTGGAGAACCGGGCAGGGGCCAATGGCAATGTGGGCACCAGCCAGGTGGCGCGCAGCGCGGCCGATGGCTACACCTTTTTGGTGACGGCGCAGAGCGCCTACACGATCAATCCGGCGCTCTACAGCTCGGTGCCGTTTGACCCGATCAAGGACTTCACGCCGGTGATGCAGCTGGCCGTGGCGCCTTACCTGCTGGTGGTGAACCCGAACTTCCCGGCCAAGAACCTGGACGAGCTGGTGGCCTATGCCAAGCAGCACCCGGGCAAGGTCGAGTACGCATCGGCCGGCAATGGCACCTTGAACCATTTGCTGGGCGAGATGCTGAAAAAGCAAAAGGGCGTGGACCTGCTGCATGTGCCTTACAAAGGCGCCTCGGCTGCCGCGACCGATGTGGTCGCCGGCCAGTTGCCGATGACCTTTGGCAGCTTTCCCGGTGTGATGCCCTTTGTCAGCAGCGGCAAGCTGCGCGTTTTGGGCGTGGCCTCGGACAAGCCGACCCAGCTGGCGCCTGAGATCCCGCCGCTGGGCAAGGGCCTGGCCGTCACCAGCTGGTACGGCCTGTTTGCACCAGCCGGCACGCCCGATACCGTCGTCGTGCGCCTGCATGCCGCGATCACCAAGGTGCTGGCCACGCCGGTGATGGCCGAGCGCCTGAAGACCCTGGGCGCGGAGTCTGTGGTGTCGACCCCGCAGAGCTTCAAGGCCAGCCTGCCGGCCGAGCTGGCCTACTGGAAGCAGGTGGTGCAGGACTCGGGAGCGCACATTGACTGAGCCCCAAGACGCCGCACTGCTGGACGCCTGCAGGCAATTGCCCGTCGTCGGCCTGCTGCCTGCGGGCCCGCGCAATGCCATCACCGATGTGGCTGGCCTGCGCCTGGGGCATTGCACCTTGGCCGATGGCGATCTGCAGACCGGGATCACGGTGCTGATCCCGCCGGTGGACAACCCCTTCCTGCACAAGCTGCCCGCCGGCCTGGCGGTGATCAACGGCTTTGGCAAGAGTGCCGGCCTGGTGCAGCTGGCCGAGCTGGGCCAGATCGAAACCCCGATTGCGCTGACCAATACCTTTGGCGTCTCGGCCGTGGTGCAGGCGCAGATTGCGCAGTGCATTGCCGCCAACCCCGAATGCGGCCGCAGCCTGCCCACCGTGAATGCGCTGGTGCTGGAATGCAATGATGGCTACCTGAGCGATATCCAGCGCATGGCCATGGGCCCGGCGCACTACCAGGCGGCGCTGGACAGCGCCTCGACCGACGTGGTGCAGGGCGCGGTGGGTGCGGGCCGGGGCATGTCGGCCTTCCAGCTCAAGGGCGGCATCGGCAGCGCATCGCGCCAGGTCGTTGTGGGCGAGCAGCGCTATACCGTGGGTGCGCTGGTGCTGGCCAATATGGGCAAGCTGGCGGATCTGCGCTGGGGCGGCCAGGCGCCGGGCGCAGCGCTGGAGCGGCGGCTGCAGGCCAAGCTGGCCGCTGGCGCAGTGGCAGGTGCCGCAGTAGGCGATGGTGTGGACAAGGGCAGCATCATCATGCTGCTGGCCACCGATGCGCCGCTGGACAGCCGCCAGCTCAGCCGCGTGGCGCGGCGTGCCGCCGCTGGCCTGGCCAACACCGGCTCCTGCTACGGCCATGGCAGCGGCGATATCGCGCTGGCGTTCTCGACGGCCTACACCCTGCCGGCCGATGCGGCCACGCCGATGCCGGCGCTGGCGATGCTGCATGAGGCGCAGCTGGACCCGCTGTTCCGCGCGGCGGCCGACGCGGTGGAGCAATCCATTTTGAATGCGCTGTGGCATGCCCAGAGCGTGCAAGGGCGCGACGGCCACCAGCGCTGGGGGCTGCAAGAACTCTGCAAGGACTGAAGCGATGAAAGTACTGATTTCTGTCGATATCGAAGGCGTGGCCGGTGTCTACCACCCCGAGCAGGTGCGCGCGGGCAACCCCGAGTACGAGCGCGCGCGCCGCCTGATGGCCCAGGAGGCCAATGCCGCCGTCGAAGGCGCTTTTGCCGCTGGCGCGCTGGAGGTCTATGTCAACGACTCGCATGGCGGCTTTCGCAATATGCCGCCCGATCTGCTCGATGCGCGTGCCCAGGTCATCCAGGGCAAGCCGCGCTACCTGAGCATGGTGGCCGGTGTGGAGCTGGGGGTGGATGCGGTCTGCATGGTCGGCTACCACTCGCGCGCGCAGGGCCGGGGCATTCTGGCCCACACCATCAACAGCTTTGCCTTTGCCAGCATCCACATCAACGGGCAGGAGGCCAGTGAGGCCAGCATTTATGGCGCCTTGGCAGGCGCCTATGGCGCGCCGGTGGTGATGCTGGCCGGCGACGATGTGCTGCGCGAGGAGAACCAGGCGATCTTCCCGCATGCGGTGTTTGTGCAGACCAAGCGCGCCACCGGCCAGGGCAGCGGCCTCAGCCTCTCGCCCGAGCAGGCGCAGCAGGCGATCCGCGCCGGGGTGGAGCAGGGCCTGGCCGGCCGCGCGCGCTGCCAGCCGCTGCCAACGGCCAGCCCGGTGCAGGTGCAGATTGCCGCGACCTCGCCGGGCATGGCCGATCTGTTCTGCCAGTGGCCGACCCTGGAGCGGGTCGATGGCCGCACGGTGCGCTTCAGCGCGCCGGACATCGAATCGGCCGTGCGCATGACCAACTGCCTGTCGGCCATGTCCAGCATGCTGCGCTGAGCGGCCTGTGGCCATGCCCCGGCGCGCATGGCATGAAACCTGCTGGGTAGAGCGCTCAACATCGTTGGTGCGCGCTTATGAAGTCTTCTCTGCATTTTCTGGTCGCTGCCCGCCAGCATGAGATGGCTGCGCTGGAACAGCTAGGCAAGGCCTGCTCGCTGGTGGTGGCCATGTCCTCGCTGGTGCATGCGCTGCAAAAGGAGCGCGGGCTGTCGAACATGGTGCTGGCCAGCGGCGGCGCGCAGGGTGCTGAGCTGCTGGCGCCCCAGCGGCTGCTGGCCGATGCGCAGATGGCCAACGTGCGCGATGAGCTCGATCGCCTGGGCCCGCACCCATCAGGTGGCAGCGGCGCGCGGCTGTGCAATGCGATTGCCTATACCTTGCAAGGCGTGGCGGCCCTGCCTGCGCTGCGCGCCCAGGTGCAGGCCGGCGGGCTGACACCTGTTGCATGTACCGATGCCTTTGCCCGGCTGATTGCCGGCTGCCTGGCGGTGGTGTTTGAGGCGGCCGACAGCGCCAACGAGCCTGAGATATCGCGCATGCTGGTGGCCCTGTTCCACCTGATGCAGGGCAAGGAGCTGGCCGGGCAGGAGCGCGCTTGCGGCACCAGCGCCTTTGCCTCAGGCCAGCTGCAGCCTGGCGCCCGGGCGCAGTGGCTGCACCTGATCGAATCGCAGGAGCGCTGTTTTGAGGTGTTTGCCAGCTTGGCCAGCGCCCGCGTGCTGCTGCTGTGGCAGGCCCATGTGGCGGGAGATACCGATATGGCGGCGGTGGAGCGCATGCGCCGCGTGGCCCACACCGCCACCGGCGCCAGCCTCAACCGCAGCTGGAGCGCCGATTGGTTTGCCGCCTGCAGCCACCGGCTCGATGCCCTGCATGGCGTGGAGACCCTCGTTGCCCAGGAACTGCAGGTGCTGTGCCTGCACAAGCTGCAGGCCCAGGAGCAAGCGCTGGCGGCCTTGCAGGCGCTGCCACCGGGTGCAGACGGAGGCACAGGGGGCGCAGGGGCCGCAGAGGGCGGTATGGCCTTTTTTGAGGCCTCGGCACCGCCCGATGCCTGGTCGCTGGATGCCGTGGGCGCACCGGCGCTGGGGCGCGATATCTTGTCGCTGGTGCAGCAGCAAGCGCAGCGGCTGCAGACCATGCAAAGCCAGATCCACGAAGCCCGCACTGCCCTGCATGAGCGCAAGACCCTGGAGCGCGCCAAGGGCCTGCTGATGGCCCAGCACCAGCTCAGCGAGAGCGATGCCTACCAGCTGCTGCGCCAGACGGCGATGAACCAGAACAAGCGCATGCAGGAAGTGGCCGAGGCGGTGCTGGCGATGGCGGCCTTGGTGCCCGCTGGGCCTGGAGCGTCTGCCATGCCTGCCGCCACCGAGCGCCGCTGATCCGGGCCGCTACCAACAATCCTGCGCACCAAAGCATGGCAGCCACCGTGCAGCCCGCTGCTGCAATGCACCATTGCAGGGACGGTGGAGGGCATTCGGTGCTGGCTGCGGTCTGCACGCCAGAGAGCAGCACCGCATTTTTTAAATTGGCATGGAAAATGCATTGATCTCTTCAACCAGGCCAAAGGCGGCCTGTTTCCGGTAATCGCGAGTTATTTCGGGACAACGGCGTCCCTTTCCTGATGGTGCAAGCCATCAGCGGAAGGACGCCGTTTTTTGTTTTTGGAACATGCAACGCTTTCGATGGAGTCCGACCAGAATGACGACACGCCCCACCACTGATACCGCCCCGGCGGCCGAGGCCTCGCCCGCTCCGTCGGCCCAGACCGGCCGCCGCCAGTTTCTGCGCCATGGCGCCCGGGCAACGGCCGCAGCCTTTGTCTACAGCGCGCTGGGCCACCAGGGGGTCTGGGCCGCTGGCTCGGATGCGCCCGAGAAAAAAGAGGTCAACATCGGCTTTATCCCGTTGACCGACTGCGCCAGCGTGGTGATGGCCTCGGTGCTGGGGCTGGACCAGAAGTACGGCGTCAAGATCATGCCCAGCAAGGAAGCCAGCTGGGCCGGCGTGCGCGACAAGCTGACCAATGGCGACCTGGACATGGCCCATGTGCTCTATGGCCTGGTCTACGGCGTGCAGCTGGGTGTGGGCAGCCCGCAAAAGGACATGGCGGTGCTGATGACGCTCAACCGCAATGGCCAGGCGATCACCCTGTCCAAAAAACTGGCCGACAAGGGCGCGGTGGATGCTGCCTCGCTCGCCAAGCTGATGGCCGCCGAGAAGCGCGAATACACCTTTGCGCAGACCTTCCCCACGGGCACCCATGCGATGTGGCTCTACTACTGGCTGGCCAGCGCCGGCATCCACCCGCTCAAGGATGCCAAGGTGATCACCGTGCCGCCGCCGCAGATGGTGGCCAATATGCGGGTGGGCAATATGGACGGCTTTTGCGTGGGCGAACCCTGGGGCCACCGCGCGATCATGGATAGCATCGGCATCACGGCCGTCACCACCCAGGACATCTGGCGCGACCACCCGGAAAAGGTGCTGGGCTGCACGCAGGACTTTGTCAGCCGCCACCCCAACACCGCGCGCGCCGTGACCATGGCCATCCTGGAGGCGGGCCGCTGGATCGATGCCAGCCTGCAGAACAAGCAGAAGATGGCCGAGACCATTGCCGGCAAGGCCTATGTGAACACCAGCGTGGATGCGATCAACCAGCGCATTCTGGGCCGCTACCAGAATGGCATGGGCAAGACCTGGGACGACCCCAACCACATGAAGTTCTTTGCCGACGGCGATGCCAGCTACCCCTACCTGTCCGATGGCATGTGGTTCCTCACCCAGCACAAGCGCTGGGGTTTGCTGAAGAACCACCCCGACTACTTGGCCGTCGCGAAAAAGATCAACCAGACCGCGCTGTACAAGGAAGCGGCCACGCAGCTGAAGATGGCCGTGCCCAAGTCGGACATGCGCAGCAGCCAGCTGATCGACGGCAAGGTCTGGGATGGTTCGGACCCCGCCAAGTACGCCGACAGCTTTGCGATCAAAGCCTGATAAGGAGCACCCCATGCCAGCTGCACTGCGAGAGAGTCTGTCGCCCTTGCCGACATCGGGCCCGGCCCCGGCCGAGCGCAAGGTCTTGTCCATCCATGAGCACATGGCGCGCAGCCTGCCTACCGCCGGGCTGGCTGCGGCGGCCGAGCCCTCAGCGCCAACAGTGCCATCAGCGCCTGCTGCTGCGGCCCCACGCGATCTGGCTGCCGCCTGGCAGCAGCGCTTTGGCAGCCTGGTGCAAAACCTGCTGCCACCGGTGCTGGGCTTTGGCCTGTTGCTGGTGCTGTGGTCCATCATCGCCCAGGGCAACCCCGGCATTCCCGGACCGCAGGAGACCTGGCTGCAGGCGCAGGAGATCTTTCGCGATCCCTTCTACCGCAACGGCCCCAATGACCAGGGCGTGGGCTGGAATGTGCTGGCCTCGCTGCAGCGGGTGAGCATCGGCTTTGGCCTGGCGGCGCTGGTCGGCATTCCGCTGGGCTTTGTCATCGGCCGCTTCGAGTTTCTCTCGCGCATGTTCAACCCGGTGATCAGCCTGCTGCGCCCGGTGTCTCCGCTGGCCTGGCTGCCGATTGGCCTGCTGGTGTTCAAGGGCGCGAACCCGGCGGCGATCTGGACCATCTTCATCTGCTCGATTTGGCCGATGGTGATCAACACGGCCGTGGGTGTGCAGCGCGTGCCGCAGGACTATATGAATGTGGCGCGGGTGCTGAACTTGAGCGAGTGGAAGATCGCCACCACCATTCTCTTCCCCGCCGTGCTGCCCTACATGCTGACCGGTGTGCGCCTGGCCGTGGGCACCGCCTGGCTGGTGATCGTCGCTGCCGAGATGCTGACCGGTGGCGTGGGCATTGGCTTCTGGGTCTGGGACGAGTGGAACAACCTCAATGTCAAGAACATCATCATTGCGATCTTTGTCATCGGCCTGGTCGGCCTGCTGCTGGAATGGGCGCTGATCCGCCTGGCCTCGGCTTTCACTTTTGAGGAGGTCAAGGCATGACGCCCAATACGCTCAACATCCCCGCTACGCCCCAGGACAAGTACATCGAGATCCAGCAGGTGGCGCAAAGCTTCAAGACTGCCAAGGGCCTGTTCCAGGCGCTGCAGGGCATCAACCTGGAGATTGCCCAGGGCGAGTTTGTCAGCCTGATCGGCCACTCGGGCTGCGGCAAATCCACCTTGCTGAACCTGATTGCCGGCCTGACCAGCCCCAGCGAAGGCACTTTGCTCTGCGCCAACCGCGAGATCAAGGGCCCCGGGCCGCAGCGGGCTGTGGTGTTCCAGAACCATTCGCTGCTGCCCTGGCTGACCTGCTGGGCCAATGTGCACCTGGCAGTCGAGCGGGTGTTTGGCGGGCGCGAGCGCAAGGCCCAGCTCGTCGCCCGCACCGATGCCGCGCTGGCGCTGGTGGGCTTGACCCACGCGGCGCAAAAGCGCCCCGGCGAGATATCGGGTGGCATGAAGCAGCGCGTGGGCATTGCCCGGGCCTTGTCGATGGAGCCCCAGGTGCTGCTGATGGACGAGCCCTTTGGCGCGCTGGATGCTCTCACCCGCGCCAAGCTGCAGGATGAGCTGCTGGAGATCGTTGCGCGTACGCGCAGCACCGTGGTGATGGTGACCCATGATGTGGATGAAGCCGTGCTGCTGTCCGACAAGATCGTGATGATGACCAATGGGCCGGCCGCGACGATCGGCGAGGTGCTGCCGGTGCCCCTGGCCCGCCCGCGCAACCGGGTGGCCTTGGCCGAGGATGCGCAGTACCAGGCCTGCCGCAAGGCGGTGATCGACTTTCTCTACACCCGCCAGGTGCATGTGGAGAAGGTGGCCTGAGCGCTGCCATTGATGCCGCCCCAGGCGCTCCCCACGGAGCGCCTTTTTTATGCACGCAAATGAGGCAGCGCGGCACGCAAGCAGCACAAAAAATGTGCACAGACGATGCGCGGCTGCGGGCGCGCGTCGACAGCCAACTTGGTATGGAACTTGCATAGTTGTTGGCGTGGCCATGGCGGCCACCGGATGGTGGTGCAAAGTGGCGCTGCCGTCCAAAGACAAAGACGTCTAAGCGCGCATGCCTGGCATGCGGCGCCTAGACGTCTTTTTTTTGTGCTGCCCACGGGAAATGCTATGAAAAAAATCAAGTTGGTCATGGTTGGCAACGGTATGGCGGGTGTGCGTGCGCTCGAAGAGCTGCTGGCCCTGGCCCCGGATTTGTACGAGATAACGGTATTTGGCGCGGAGCCGCACCCCAACTACAACCGCATCCTGCTGTCGCCGGTGCTGGCGGGCGAGCAGACCTTGGAGGACATCGTCCTCAACGACTGGAGCTGGTACGAGACGCATGGCGTGCGCCTGCATGCCGGCTGCACGGTGCATGCGGTGGACCGCGCCCGCCGCGTGGTACATGCCCGCAATGCCCAGGGCGAGGCGGTGACGGCCGACTACGACCGGCTCATTCTGGCGACCGGCTCCAACCCTTTCATGCTGCCGATTGCCGGCAAGGAGCTGCAAGGTGTGCTGGCCTACCGCGACATTGCCGATACCCAGGCGATGATCGATGCGGCCAGCAGCTGGCGCCATGCGGTGGTGATTGGCGGCGGCCTGCTGGGGCTGGAGGCGGCCAATGGCCTGATGAAGCGCGGCATGCAGGTAGCGGTGGTGCATGCCGGCGAATGGCTGATGGAGCGCCAGCTGGACGACCAGGCCGGCCAGCTGCTGAAGAAATCGCTGATCGAGCGGGGCATGCAGTTCTTCATGCAGGCGCAGACCCAGGAGCTGCTGGGCAATGCCGAAGGCCGGGTGCGTGCGCTGCGCTTTGCCGATGGCCGCGAGATCGCAGCCGACCTGGTGGTGATGGCTGTCGGCATCCGCCCCAACACGGCACTGGCCGAGGCCATGCACCTGCATGTGAACCAGGGCATCGTCGTCAGCGACACTATGCAGACCATCACCGACCCGCGCATCTATGCGGTGGGCGAGTGCGCGGCGCACCGGGGCATTGCCTACGGCTTGGTGGCGCCGCTGTTTGAGCAGGGCATGGTGCTGGCCAACCACCTGGCCGAGCTGGGCATTGGCCGCTACCAAGGCTCGCTCACCTCGACCAAGCTCAAGGTGACCGGCATCGATCTGTTCTCGGCCGGGGATTTCCAGGGCGGGGAGGGCACCGAGCAGATCGTGCTGAGCGATCCCTACTCGGGCGTCTACAAAAAGCTGGTGATCAAGGAAGACCGGCTGGTGGGCGCCTGCCTGTATGGCGATACGGTCGATGGCAGCTGGTACTTCAAGCTGCTGCGCGAAGGCCGCAGCGTGGCCGATATCCGCGACAAGCTGATGTTTGGCGAATCCAACCTCGGCGATGCTGGCCACCAGGGCCAGAACAAGGCCGCCGCGCTGGCCGATGCCGATGAGGTCTGCGGCTGCAATGGCGTGAGCAAGGGCGCCATCTGCAAGGCCATCAAGGACAAGGGCCTGTTCACCTTGGACGAGGTGCGCAAGCACACCAAGGCCAGTGCCAGCTGCGGCTCCTGCACCGGCCTGGTCGAGCAGATCATCATGTTCACCGTCGGCGGTGACTATTCGGCATCGCCCAAGACCAAGCCCATGTGCGGCTGCAGCGAGCATGGCCACCAGGCGGTGCGCGATGCCATCCGCGAGCACCGGCTGCTGACGACGGACAGCGTCTTCCGCTTCATGGAGTGGAAGACGCCCAATGGCTGCGCCAGCTGCCGCCCGGCCATCAACTACTACCTGATCAGCACCTGGCCCAAGGAGGCGCGCGACGACCCGCAAAGCCGCTTCATCAACGAGCGCAGCCATGCCAACATCCAAAAGGATGGCACCTACAGCGTGATCCCGCGTATGTGGGGCGGAGAGACCACGGCCGCCGAACTGCGCCGCATTGCCGATGTGGTGGACAAGTACCAGATCCCCACCGTGAAGGTGACTGGCGGCCAGCGCATTGACCTGCTGGGCGTGAAAAAGGAAGACCTGCAGGGCGTGTGGAACGACATAGGCATGCCCTGCGGCCACGCCTATGCCAAGGCGCTGCGCACCGTCAAGACCTGTGTGGGCAGCGAATGGTGCCGCATGGGCACGCAGGACAGCACGCAGATGGGCAAGGACCTGGAGCGCGCGATGTGGCGCATGTATGCGCCGCACAAGGTGAAGTTTGCCGTCAGCGGCTGCCCACGCAACTGCGCTGAATCGGGCATCAAGGATGTCGGCATCATTGGCGTGGATTCGGGCTGGGAGATGTACATCGCCGGCAACGGCGGCATCAAGACCGAGGTGGCGCACTTTCTCACCAAGCTCAAGACCGCCGAGGAGGTGCTGGAGTACACCGGCGCCTTCATGCAGCTCTACCGGCTGGAGGGCTGGTACCTGGAGCGCACGGTGCACTACGTGAACCGGGTGGGGCTGGACTATGTCAAGCGCCGCATTCTGGACGATGCCGCCGGCCGCCAGGCGCTCTGGGCGCAGCTGCAGCAGGCGCTGGAGGGCGAACCCGACCCCTGGTTTGAAACCGACAAGGCGGCCGTGGACTTGCGCCAGTTCCAGCCGCTGCCGGTGCTGCCCGCGCTGCAGGCTGCGCCTGTGTTGACAGCCCTTTCCGCTCCCGTACCCGTACCCGCCACCACCACCGCCGGCGCATGATGCCGCGCCGCCAGGAGACCGATATGAATGAATGGATCACCATCTGCGCCATCGATGAGATTCCGGTGCTGGGCGCCCGCCGCGTGGCCCGCGCCCAGGGGCTGGATGTGGCCGTGTTCCGCACCGCCAGCGGCGAGGTGTTTGCGCTGCTCGACCGCTGCCCGCACAAGGGCGGGCCCTTGTCCCAAGGCCTGGTGTTTGGCAGCAGCGTGGCCTGCCCCTTGCACAACTGGACGATTGCGCTGGCCACCGGCCAGGCCGCTGCCCCCGATGAGGGCTGCACCCCGCGCTTTGCGGTGCGGTTGGAGGGCAGCGCGGTGCAGCTACGCGCCGATGAGCTGGCCCAGCATGCGCTGGAGCAGACCCGGCCACTGGCCGGGCCGCTAGGCCTGGGGCGCTGTGGCTCTGCGGCCGCCAGCTGCAGCACGTCGCAGACTACCGTGGCTGCCTGAGACCGCCCACCGCACGGAGCCGCCCATGCCCGAGACCCGATCCACCTGCCCCTATTGCGGCGTGGGCTGCGGCGTGATCATCACGTCGGACGGCCAGCAGATAACGGCCGTGCGCGGCGACCCAGCGCACCCGGCCAACCAGGGCAAGCTCTGCACCAAGGGCAGCAGCCTGCACCTGACGGCAGCGCCCGCGCTGGCGCAGCACAGCCGCTTGCTGCAGCCGATGCAGCGCCTGCGGCGCGGCGCCGCGCCCGAGGCCCGCAGCTGGGACACGGCGCTGGACCAGCTGGCCCGCCAGCTGCTGCAGATCCATGCTGACCACGGGCCCGATGCGCTGGGCTTTTACCTGAGCGGCCAGCTGCTGACCGAGGACTACTACGTGTTCAACAAGCTGGTCAAAGGCCTGCTGGGCACCAACAACCTGGATACCAACTCGCGCCTGTGCATGAGCAGCGCGGTGTCCGGCTACAAGGCCACCCTGGGGGCGGATGCACCACCGGCCTGCTATGAGGACATCGACCTGGCTGGCTGCCTGTTCATCAGCGGCAGCAATATGGCCTGGGCGCACCCCATCCTGTTCCGCCGGGTGGAAGAGGCCAAGGCACGCCACCCCGAGCGCAAGATCATCGTTGTGGACCCGCGCCGCACCGAGACCGCCGAGCTGGCCGATCTGCACCTGGCCCTGCAGCCGGGCAGCGATGTGATGCTTTGCCATGGCCTGTTGCACATCATGCTGGCCCAGGGCTGGGCCGATGCGGCCTTTATCGATGCGCACACCAGCGGCTTTGCGCAGCTGCATGCGATCGTGCGCGAGGCGACGCCGGAGCGGGTGGCCCAGGTCTGCGGCCTGGCGCTGGCCGACCTCTACCTGGCGGCCCAATGGCTGGCCTGGGGCGGGGCCGATGCAGCGGGCACGAACAGCGAGCGCCTGCCCACGCTCAGCCTGTACTGCCAGGGGCTCAACCAAAGCAGCAGCGGCACCGCCAACAATGCGGCGCTGATCAACCTGCACCTGGCCACCGGCCAGATCGGCAAGCCGGGCGCCGGTCCCCTGTCCTTGACCGGCCAGCCCAATGCGATGGGCGGGCGCGAGGTGGGTGGCCTGTCCAACCTGCTCAGCGCCCACCGCGACATGGCCAACCCGCAGCACCGGGCCGAGGTGGCCCAACATTGGGGCGTGGACGCGGTGCCAGCGCTGCCCGGCAAGTCGGCGCTGGAGATGTTCGAGGCGGCGGCCGATGGCCAGATCAAGGCCTTGTGGATTGCCTGCACCAACCCGGCGCAGAGCATGCCTGAGCAGGCCATGGTGCGCCGCGCGCTGGAGCGGGCCGAGCTGGTGGTGGTGCAGGAGGCCTTTGCCCAGACCGAGACGACCGCCTATGCCGATTGGCTGCTGCCCGCCACCACCTGGGGCGAGAAGCTGGGCACGGTGACCAACAGCGAACGCCGCATATCGCGGGTGCGCGCGGCCGTGGCAGCGCCCGGCCAGGCCCGCCATGACTGGCAGATTGGCGTGCAACTGGCCCAGCGGCTGGAGCGCCATCTGCGGCCCGGCCGCCCCAGCCTGTTTGCCTATGACACCGTGCTGGCCGAGCGCGGCTGCGAAGCCATCTGGATGGAGCACCGCGACAGCACGCGCGGGCGCGACCTGGACATCACGGGCCTGAGCTGGGCGCTGCTGGAGGCGCAAGGCCCGCAGCAGTGGCCGCTGCCCAGCGGCGCGGCCCAAGGGCGCCAGCGCCTGTACAGCGATGGCCGGTTTGCCACCGACGATGGCCGTGCCCGTTTTGATGCCCAGGCCTGGAAGCCGGTGGCCGTGCCGCGCGATGCGCACTACCCCTTCAGCCTGAACACCAGCCGGCTGCGCGACCAGTGGCATGGCATGAGCCGCACTGGCCAGCTGGGCCGCCTGTTTGCCCATGCCAGCGAGCCCAGCGTGCAGGCCCACCCGCAGGACATGCGCCGCCTGCAGCTGCAGGATGGCGACCTGGTGCAGCTGCACAGCCGCTACGGCAGCGTGGTACTGCCGGTACTGGCCGATGCCGGCCTGCAGCCCACGCAGCTGAACCTGCCGATGCACTGGGGCAGCATGCACCTGAGCGGCAGCACCGTGGACGGCCAGCGACTGGCAGGCGTGAACGCGCTGACCACACCGGAGCGCTGCCCCCGCTCCAAGCAGCCGGAGCTGAAGCATGTGGCGGTGCAGCTGGAGAAAGCCAGCCTGCCCTGGCAATGCCTGGGCATGGCCTGGCTCGACGACCACCAGGTGCTGGCCACGCGCCAGGCGCTGGCCACCTTGCTGGGCGAGTTCGACTTTGGCAGCTGCGTGCTGTTTGGCCGGGCCGTGCCGCTGGATGGCGCTGCCGGCCAGGGCCGCAATGGCGTGCAGTTCCGCGCTGCCGCACGCCAGGCGCCGCCGGCGGCCTTGCTGGCGCGTTTGCAGCAGCTGCTGCAGCTCGATGGCCCGCAGACCCTGCGCTATGCCGATGCGCAGCGCCAGTGCAGCCGCGCCATGGCCATGGGCGAGCAAGCGGGCGAGCCGGTGCTGCAGGCCTTCTTGCTCTGCGGCGATGCCAGCGCTGGCCAGTGGCTGGCGCCGGTGCTGCGCGATGAGCAATCAACACGCAGCTTTGGCCGCCTGCTGCTGTCCTCGGGCAGCCAGGCGCCTGCTGCGTTGCCCACCCGTGCGCGCCAGGTCTGCGCCTGCATGAATGTGGACGAGGCCGCCATTGGCGAGGCCCTGGCCCGCATCGACGGCGCGCCGGAGCAGCGCCTGCTGGAACTTAAAAACACCTTGGGCTGCGGCACGCGCTGCGGCTCCTGCATTCCCCAACTCAAGCAGCTGGTGCAGCGCGTGGCCCCGGCCGCGCTGGCCCCTTCTGCCTGATGCTTTTGAAAGGTCTTGCCATGCATGCCATTGCCACCACACCCCTCGCCGCCGGCCGCTGCTACCTGGTGGGCGCCGGCCCCGGCGACCCCGAGCTGCTGACCCTGCGCGCCTGGCGCGCCATCCAGGCCGCCACCTTGCTGCTGGTGGACGACCTGGTCTCCGCCGACATCGTGGCGCTGGCGCCGGCTGCCACCCGCACCATCTATGTGGGCAAGCGCGGCGGCCGGGCCAGCACCTCGCAGGCCTTTATCGAAAAGCTGATGGTGATGGCCGCCCGCCAAGGCGAGACGGTGGTGCGCCTCAAAGGGGGCGACCCCTTCATCTTCGGCCGGGGCGGCGAGGAGGTCGCCCACCTGCAGGCCCAAGGCGTGCAGGTGGAGGTGATCAACGGCATCACCTCGGGCCTGGCCGCCGCCACCAGCCTGGGCGTGCCGCTGACGCACCGCGACTATGCCCATGGCGTTGTCTTTGTGACCGGCCATGCCAAGCCGGGTGGGGCGCCTCTGGATTGGCGCCAGTTGGGCGCTACGGCTGAGGCGATGTCGCTCAGCCTGGTGGTGTACATGGGGGTGGGGGCGGCGCCTTTGATTGAGGCTGGTCTGTTGGCCGGCGGCTTGGCGCCGGATACGCCGGTGGCCTTGGTGCAGAACGCTAGTTTGTCTTCTCAGCGGTCGGTGTTGACGTCTTTGTCTTGTTTGGTGAGTTGTTTGCAGGGGAGTGGGTTGGGGAGTCCTTGCATGATGGTGATTGGTCGGGTGGCTGGGTTGGCGGATGCTTGTTTGTTGTGGCAGGGGCTTGTTAAGCCGTTGGAGCGGCAGGCTTGATTTTTTGTGCTTCTTACTAGTTCTGTTTACTACTGGCGTAGGGCTGCTGGCCGGGTCTCGCCCCGGCGGGCGAGGTACTTTTCTTGCTCAGCCCCGGATCGCCGGCCGAAGAAAAGTACCCAAAAGAAGGCTGCCCCTGCTGACTGCGTCCCTTCGCTGCGCTGCGGGCAACCTGTGGTGCTCGGGCATGGGCTGCACCGCGAAACTCACTACGCGCTTCGCGCTGCGTTCGGACAGACGCGGTGAGTCAGTTCACGAAGCAGTTGCACTCTTCGGTGCAACTGCCAGCCCATACCCTGTGCTCCTCGGCGCATTCAGAAGGGGTATTGGCAGACGCAGGCCATCGCTGCGCTCGGCATGTTTTCTTTCTTTTTGACAGCGGTTGTAGCTTTATTGCTGTCGGCCGGATTTCGCCCGGCAGGCGAGGTACTTTTCTTGCTCAGCCAAGAAAAGTACCCAAAAGAAGGCTGCCCCTGCTGACTGCGTCCCTTCGCTGCGCTGCGGGCAACCTGTGGTGCTCGGGTATGGGCTGCACCGCGAAACTCACTACGCGCCAGAGGCGCTTCGTTCAAACAGACGCGGTGAGTCAGTTCACGATGCAGTTGCACTCTGCGGTGCAACTGCCCAGCCCATACCCTGTGCTCCTCGGCGCATTCAGAAGGGGCTTGAGCAGACGCGGGCCATCGCTGCGCTCGGCCTGTTTTGGGGGCCGAGCGTAGCGATGGCCTATTGGTATTTGGCTGTTGGGTTGTTCGCATTCCCCTTTTGCATGCGCCTGGGGCGTGGTGTTTGTGGGGTGGCACTGGCACCGCAGAGTGCCAGTGCATCGTCATCTAGCTTGCCGCGTCTGTCCGAACGGAGCGCCTTGGCGCGTAGTGAGTTTCGCGGCACACCCCACAAACGCCACGACACAGGTTGCCCTTCGCAAAGCGAAGGGTCGCAAGCAGCAGGGGCGACCTTCTTTTGGGTACTTTTCTTGGTCGCCAAGAAAAGTACCTCGCCCGCCGGGCGAAATCCGGCCAGCAGCCCTACGCCAGTAGCAAACAGCGCCCATTAATAGGCGCTGAAAAGACCAAATCAACAAGCGCAGTTCAGCGCAGAGCAGCGACCGGTCACTTGACCGGAATAACCGTAGAAGCAGGTACCGCCACCGCCGTCACACTGTTCTGCGGAGAGCCCTCAATCACCTTGTCGGAGTACGTCATATAGACCAACGTATTACGCGCCGCATCCACCATGCGCACCACCCGCAAACGCTTGAACAGCAACGAGGTCCGCTCGCTGAACACCTCTTCCTGCTGCTTCAAAGGCTTCTCGATGCTGATCGGCCCCGCCTGCACACAGGCAATCGAGGCCTCCGAGCGGTCCTCAGCCAGACCCAATGCGCCCTTGACGCCACCCGTGCGGGCGCGAGACACATAGCAGGTCACGCCCTTGACCAGCGGGTCGTCATAGGCTTCGACAACGATCTTGTGGTCGGGGCCAATGAACTTGAACACCGTGTCCACCGAGCCGATGGTGTCCGGTTGGGCCCAGGCGGCGGTGGCGGCCAGGCAGCCTGCGACGACGACGGCGTGGCGCCAGGAAGTGGTGGTCAGCATGGAGGGTTTCCGGAAAAGGGAAGGGACTGCACCGGCGCCAAGGCCGGTGCATGCGGGAGCAGAGGATCAGGCCTGGGCGGCGGCCTGGGCCACGTGGCGCTGCAGGTGCTCCAGCGCTTCTTCGACCTGGTCGACCAGGACCAGGCAGAGGTCGCCCGGCTGCAGGCGTGCCAGCGCGTGGTCGATGGCGATGAACTCGCCGTGGATGTCGGTCACGTAGCTGGTGCGGCTGGCGCCTTGCAGGCCTTGGCGCAGCAGTGCGATGACTTCGCCGTCGGCGCGGCCGCGTTGGGCGGCATCCTGGTAGAGGATGACGTCGTCGAAGGCCTCGCCCAGCATTTCGGTCTGGACGCGAATGTCTTCGTCGCGGCGGTCACCGGCGCCGCTGATGACCACACTGCGCTTGTTGGCGGGCATGGCTTCCACGGCCTGGATCAGCGCGCGGATGGCATCCGGGTTGTGGCCGTAGTCGGCAATGATGGTCGCACCGCGGTAGTCCATCACGTTGAAGCGGCCAGGGGCGTTGTCGCTGTCATTGACAAAGCCTGCCAGGCCACGGCGGATGGTCTGCCAGGGCAGGCCGGCGGCCCAGGCGGCGCCGATCGAGGCCATGACGTTCTCGACCTGGAAGGTGATCGCGCCGTTGCGGGTGATGGGGATCTCGCGCAGCGGGATCGACTCGCGCCAGGAGCCTTCGGCGGCCACGATGCTGTCGCCATCGACATAGACGACGCGGCTGCCTTGGGCACGGTGCGTGGCCATCACGGGGTGGTGGCGGTCGGCGGCGAAGAAGATCACCTTGCCGGGGCAGACATGGGCCATCGCGGCGACCAGCGGGTCGGCGGCGTTCAGCACGGCGTAGCCGGTGGGCGCCACGTTCTGCACGATCACGCGCTTGAGCACGCCGACGTCTTCCTTGGTGGTGATGAAGTTCAGGCCCAGGTGGTCGCCTTCGCCGACGTTGGTGACCACGGCGACCTGGCAGCGGTCAAAACCCAGGCCTTCGCGCAGAATGCCGCCGCGTGCACATTCGAGCACGGCGGCATCGGTCTCGGGGTGGGCCAGCGCGTTGCGTGCGCTGCGCGGCCCCGAGCAGTCGCCGCTGTCGATCTGGCGGCCGTTGACGTAGACGCCATCGGTGTTGGTCATCGCCGTGCGCCAGCCGTGCGAGGTGAACAGATGGGCGATGACGCGGGTGGTCGTGGTCTTGCCGTTGGTGCCGGTCACCGCTACCAGCGGGATGCGGCCGTCGTTGCCGGCGCTGAACATCTCATCGACCATGGGCACACCCACATGGCGGGGCTTGCCGAACGAGGGCGCCAGGTGCATGCGCAGACCGGGGGCGGCGTTGACTTCGACGATGCCGCCGCTTTGCTCTTCCAGGGGCTTGAGCATGGTCTCGCAGACCACGTCCACGCCGCAGATGTGCAGGCCAATGGTCTGGGCTGCTTCAATCGCGCGGGCGGCGATTTCGGGATGCACGTCATCGGTCACATCGGTGGCGCTGCCGCCGGTGGACAGGTTGGCATTGTTGCGCAGCACCACGCGCTGGCCTTGGCCGGGCACGCTGTCGGGGGTCATGCCTTCGCTGGCGATGCGGGCGATGGCGATGTCGTCCAGGCGGATCTTGGTGAGCGCGGTGCCGTGGCCGGTGCCGCGGCGTGGGTCCTGGTTGACCAGGTTCACCAGCTCGCGGATGGTGTGCTGGCCGTCACCCAGCACCTGGGGCGGCTCGCGGCGGGCAGCGGCGACCAGTTGGCCGCCCACCACCAGCAGGCGGAAGTCGTGGCCGGGCAGGAAGCGCTCGACCATGATCTCGTCGCCAAATTCGCTGGCGGTCTTGTAGGCGGCTTCCAGGCCTTCACGGGTGGTGATGTTGACCACCACGCCCTTGCCCTGGTTGCCATCCTGGGGCTTGACCACGACGGGCAGGCCCACTTCCAGTGCCACTTGCCAGGCTTCTTCCACATCGGCCACGGGGCGGCCCATGGGCACGGGCACGCCAGCGGCATGCAGCAGGCGCTTGGTCAAATCCTTGTCCTGCGCAATGGATTCCGCCACCGCGCTGGTCGAATCAATCTCGGCCGCCTGGAAGCGGCGGGCCTTGGAGCCCCAGCCCAGCTGCACCAGTGAGCCGCTGGTCAGGCGGCGGAACGGAATGCCCCGGGCGACGGCGGCATCGACGATGGCACCGGTCGAGGGGCCGATGCGCTCGTCTTCATCGAGCTCGCGCAGCGCGGCAATGGCGGCGTCGGCATCAAAGGGGCTGTCGCTCAAGGTGGCCTGGATCAGCGCTTCGGCCTTTTCCATCGCCAGCTTGCCCACCGCTTCTTCGGTGTACTCGACAACGACCTGGTAGGTGCCGGGCTCGGTCGTCACATGGGTGCGGCTGAAGGTGACCGGGCAGCCGGCTTGCGCCTGCAGCGAGAGTGCGGCGACTTCGAGCACATGGGCCAGCGACAGGGCCTGGTCGGCGCCATGGGGCTGCAGCGGGGCGATGTTGGGGAAGCGCGCACGCAGTTTTTCTTCAAAACCGGGGATGGTGCTGTAGCGCTGTTCGCTGTCTTCACAGCGCACGATGGTCTCGATGGCGGTGCTGCGGGTCCAGAGGTTGGGGCCACGCAAGGCACGGGTGCGGGAGAGCTGCATAGTGTTTCTTTCAGATGGAGGGCCCGCTGAATCAGCGGGCCGTGCATGCTTGTCGTCGTGGAGAGCCGTGTCCGGCGTATCAGGCGTTGTACTCGAAGGTCTTGATACCGGCACCGATCAGATCGGGGGTGATATCCAGCGCCCAGGCCGTGGCGATGGCGGCAAGCAGGGCCGAGGTGTCGGGCTTCTTGCCACCCGGCAGGCTCAGCGCATCGAGGGTGCCCAGCACGCGCTCTTGCGCGCCGGTGGCCAGCACCACGTTGTTGCCCTTGATGATGACCGCGCGGCCGCCTTCGTGCTGGGCTTCGGTGTTGGCGCGGTGGGCGGCCACGGCTTCGTTCTCCGCCTGGGTCGTGTACAGCACGACTTCACCATCGCAGAGCTCGGCCAGGTCGGCCACTTCGGGCAGGTCGGCGTTGAGCACGCCAGCGCCTTCGTCCAACACCACATCGATCTGGGTGCGCATCACGCGGCGCATCTGGCCGGCTTCCAGCACATCGTGGTCCGCCAGGCTCTCAAAGCCTTGCATGTCGGTCACCACACCGACCAGGCAGCGGTCATAGGCCAGGCCTTCTTCCAGAATGGAACGGGCCGTCGTCTGGATCACCGCTGCTTGCGCCAGGCGGTTGGTCAGCAGGCGGTGTGCGCCGGCCCAGTTGGCGGTATTGGTCTTCTGGGTCTGGCGGTTGGACAGGAACATGCCCTCGTCGCTGGCCACACCGGTGAGCTTGCCCGACAGCTGCAGCAGCCAGCCGACCAGGCGCGCGATAAAGGCGTTGTTCTGTGTGCCGACAATGCCGACAATCGGGATGCGGCCTGCGCCTGCACCTTCTTCGCGGGGGAAGAGGTGGTCCGCAATGGCCATGCCGACCGGGCGCGGCGCGCCGCTGGTGGGCTTGAGGTGCATCAGCAGACCGGGGCCGGCATTGACTTCCAGAATCGCGCCCTGGCCTTGCATTGGCTGGGAGACGTCCTTGAGGATCATGTCCATGCCGGCGATGTCCAGGCCGACGATCTTGGCGGCCAGAACGGCGTAGTAGGCGACGTCGGGGTGCACATCGTCCAGGCAGTCGATGGCCATGTTGCCATTGCGTTGCAGCAGCACGCTCTGGCTTTGGGCGATCACGCTGTCCGGGGTGACATGCTGGCGGTTGAGTTCGAGCTTGACCGCACCGGCTTCCAGATTGATCCAGTCGAGCGGGTATTCCTGCTCGGGGCCACGGCGCGGGTCTTCATTGAGCACGGCCACCAGCTCGCGCAACGTGGACTTGCCATTGCCGTAGACGCTGACGGTCTCGCCCTTGGTGGCAGCCACGACCTTGTCGCCCACCACCAGCAGGCGGTGCTCGACGCCGTCGATGAACTTCTCGACGATGACGTCCGAGCCTTCGGGCTGGGCCAGTGCAAATGCGGCCTTGATGTCTGCCTCTTTGGACAGCTCCAGGGTCACGCCACGGGCGTGGTTGCCGTCGGAGGGCTTGACGGTCACGGGGAAGCCGATCTCTTGCGCCACTTCCCAGGCTTCTTCGGCGCTGGCCACGATCTGGCCTTCGGGCACCGGCACGCCGCAGGCGGTCAGCAGGCGCTTGGTGAAGTCCTTGTCCTGGGCAATGCCTTCGGCAATCGCGCTGGTCTGGTCGGACTCGGCCGTCCAGATGCGGCGCTGTGCAGCGCCATAGCCCAGCTGGACCAGGTTGCCATCATTGAGGCGGATATGGGGAATGCGGCGCTCGCTGGCGGCATCGACGATGCAGCCGGTCGAAGGGCCGAGGTAGCGGTCATTGATCGCCGTCTTGATCGCATGGATCGCCGGCTTGATGTCGTAGGGCTCGTCGTTGATGGCGGCCATCAGCAGCTGGTGGCCATGCTCCAGCGCGACGCGGGCCACGGCCTCTTCGGGGCAGCGGAACACCATGCGGTAGACGCCGCGCTTGGAGATCTCGCGCGTCTGGCCGAACTCGGCCGGCATGCCAGCCAGGTTCAGCAGCTCAATGATCACGTGTTCCATCACATGGCCCATCCAGGTGCCGCCTTCGAGGCGCTGGATGAAACCGCCGCGTTCACCGACGCCGCAGGTGTGCTCGATCAGGTCAGGCAGCCAGGTGGTGAGGCGCTCGTTCAGCCCGGGGATCTTGTTCGAGGGATAGTCCTCCAGCTCTCCCAGGTCCAGCCAGACCTCCAATACGGGGCGGTAAGTCCAGACGCTGGGGCCGCGCAAAAACGTGGTGCGCAAGAGTTGGATGGTATTGAATTTCGCCATATCGATCAACGGATAAACATAAGTAACAATTCCGGGGGAATCGCCGTAGATGGGAAAGCATTGTGCGCCCAAATGAGGCAGATTAATCGCTGTCAGCCTATTGGGCGTGTCAGACGTTAAAGACAGATGAGGGCGGGGCGGCCCAGGCCGCCGTTCGCCACAATAATATGCGGTTGTTCACCGGACAACTGCCACCGCCCTGTGCGGAGAGAAAATCGCCATATGCAACATCAACATTCCGCGGACGCGTCAGCATTCTTTGCGGGTCCGCTAGGAACCCAATTGCGAGCCAAGCTCAATACTCTGGAAAACGTGCTTGCCGCCACTCCCGTTGACTTGACCGCAGATTTGCGCTTTGGCAGCGGCCAGGTGGTGCTGACTTCCGAGCGTCTTCTGGCTTTTGATCCGGATGTTCAGCAGTGGAGTGAGTGGGTACTTGCGCCTGATCTGAGCCTGCGCTTTTTTGACCATGGCGGTGTCGGCAGCCTGGAGTTGCATGACAGCACCCGGCGTTTGGGCCTGTGGCGTATCACACTGAGCCACCAGACCGCAGTGCTGGGCCTGATGCAGCAGTTCGAGCGCCAACGTGAGCGCTTGCTGCGCAACGAGGCCTACCAGGTGGTCGAAGACGAACGCGCGCTCTGCCCGGTCTGCGGCAGCGTGCTGCCCCCCGATAGCGAGGAATGCCCGGCCTGCGCCCGCCAGCAGAATGCGCCGACATCCAGCTGGGTGCTGCTGCGGCTGTGGCGCTTTGCCAAACCCTACAAAATGCAATTGTTGCTGGGTTTCGCGCTGACGTTGTGCACCACGGCCGCCCAATTGGTGGCGCCCTACCTGACGATTCCGCTGATGGACAAGATCCTGATCCCGTTCCAGAACGGCGAGAAGATCGATGCCGGCCTGGTGCGGTTCTACCTGGGCGCGCTGCTGATCTCGGCGCTGATTGCCTGGCTGCTGGGCTGGGCGCGCACCTTTGTACTGGCGCGCGTTTCTGAGCGCATTGGCGCCAACCTGCGCACCACCACCTATAACCACCTGCTCAAGCTCTCGCTCGATTTTTACGGCAGCAAGCGCACCGGTGACCTGATGGCCCGTATCGGCGCCGAAACCGACCGCATCAACCTGTTTCTGTCGCTCAACGCGCTGGATTTTGCGACCGATGTGCTGATGATCGTGATGACCTCGGCCATCCTGTTCTCGATCAACCCCTGGCTGGCCCTGGTCACTCTGGTGCCATTGCCGTTTATCGCCTGGATGATCCACACCGTGCGCGACAAGCTGCGCACCGGCTTCGAGAAGATCGACCGCGTCTGGTCGGAAGTGACCAATGTGCTGGCCGACACGATTCCCGGTATCCGCGTCGTGAAGGCCTTTGCACAGGAGCAGCGCGAGGCCGACCGCTTTGCCGCCGCCAACCAGGTCAACCTGGAAGCCAATGACCGGGTCAACAAGACCTGGTCGCTGTTCACCCCCACGGTCACCCTGCTGACCGAAGTGGGCCTGCTGATCGTCTGGGCCTTTGGTATCTACCTGGTGGCGGGTGGCTCGATCACCGTCGGTGTGCTGACCGCCTTCATCGCCTACATCGGCCGCTTCTACACGCGTCTGGATTCGATGAGCCGCATCGTCTCGGTGACGCAAAAGGCCGCTGCCGGCGCCAAGCGCATCTTTGACATCCTCGACCATGTGAGCAACGTCCCCGACCCGGTCAACCCGGTCAAGCTGGGCAAGGTGCAGGGCGCCATCACGATGGAGAACGTCGGTTTCCGCTATGGCAGCCGCACCGTCATCAAGGACCTGGACCTGCAGATCCGCCCCGGCGAGATGATTGGCCTGGTGGGCCACAGCGGCTCGGGCAAGAGCACCCTGGTCAACCTGATCAGCCGCTTCTACGATGTGACCGATGGCTCGATCCAGCTCGATGGCGTCGATGTGCGCCGCATTGCGGTGTCCGACTACCGCAGCAATATCGGCCTGGTTTTGCAAGAGCCCTTCCTGTTCTTCGGCACCATTGCCGAGAACATTGCCTACGGCAAGCCCGATGCGACGCGCGAAGAGATCGTTGCCGCAGCCCGCGCCGCCCATGCGCATGAGTTCATCCTGCGCCTGCCCCATGGCTATGACTCGCTGGTGGGCGAGCGTGGCCAGGGCCTGTCCGGCGGTGAGCGCCAGCGTATCTCGATTGCACGCGCGCTGCTGATCGACCCGCGCATCCTGATCCTGGACGAGGCCACCTCGGCCGTGGACACCGAGACCGAAAAGGAAATCCAGCGTGCACTGGACAACCTGGTGCAAGGCCGCACCACGATTGCGATTGCCCACCGCCTGTCGACCCTGCGCAAGGCCGACCGCCTGGTGGTGATGGACCGTGGCGAGATCGTCGAAGTCGGATCGCATGACGCGCTGATGGCCCAAGAGGGCGCCTACTGGCGCCTGTACATGGCGCAGGCGCGCCGTGCCGAGGAGGATGCCGAAGCCGCTGGCGTGGTCACCGCGCGTGCTGCGGGCGTGACCTATGACATGCAGTCCCTCCCCAAGTCCCATGTGGACGGGTCCGATGAAAACCGCTGATCAGCAGCCCTGGAAAGCCTTGCCATGACTTTGACTACTTCTTCCGCACCGCTGCCGCTCAGCCGCAATGCCTTCGGCCGCCTGGTGTTTCTCAAGGACGGCGCCCCGCACCAGGTCAACCCGGTGCGCGCCTTTCCGCTGTCGGCCCCGTTGCACGGCATCTCCCTCATTGGTGAAGACGGCAAGGAAGTGCTGTGGATCGCCGACATGGAGGCCGTGGACCCGGCCGCCCGTGCACTGCTCGACGAGGACCTGGCCGCGCGCGAGTTCCAGCCGCTGATCGAGCGCATCCTCAGCGTCTCGACCTTCTCGGTGCCCAGCATCTGGGCTCTGGAAACCGACCGGGGCCCCGTTCAGATGACCTTGAAGGCCGAAGAGGACATCCGCAAGTTGCACGGCCGCCAGAACCTGCTGATCACCTCGGCCGATGGCGTGCACTACCGCCTGCCCGATACCAACCGCTTGGACAAGGCGTCGCGCAAGCTGCTGGAGCGCTTTCTCTAAACTTTATTCACAGCCCCACACCCCAGGCCCGGTTTTCCGGGCCTTGGTTTTTAGAGGGCCCTGGTGTGTTGTTCCTGGCACCAATGGACCAGTGGGCCTGTGATTTACAGGCATAATGCAATTCATTTGCAATAGTGGCGCGTCTGCCCCGGCCCCGGGGGAGTGCGCCACTTGGTTTGATCGTCTGCCTCGCCCGTGTCTTCCCTGCGCTTCTTCCATCCCCTGTCTGTCTCGGCGCATGCGCCGAGGCCGCTGCGTGGCTGGGCGGTGGCGCTGCTGTGCTGGCTGTGTTTTGCGCAGCTGTGCATGCCGCTGCTGGGCAAGCTCCATGACATCAGCCACCTCTATGCCCGGGCACTGCAGGCCGCTGTTGTAGCGACCTCGTCGGCCACGGCTGGCGAGCGCGACGGCAGCGATAGCGTGGTCGTCCCCGGCCATGGTGTGCATGACCTGTTTGGCAAGCACTCCGAAGCCGATTGCCAGGGCTTCTCGCACATGGCCTTGGGTGCTGGCCTGCTCTGTGATGCGCTGCAAGCGCCCTTGCTGCGGGCGGTGCAGGAAGCGGCACCGACCGTGCTGGCCATCTTGCTGCGGCAAAGCCCGGCGCTGTTTTTTGCGCGTGGTCCTCCCTCTCTCCCCCCCTCCTTGTTTCATTGACACGGCCGTTGACCCCTGAGCTTTGATGGTGCAGGGCAGCGCAGGCCGGTCTGTCTTGTTTTTCCGCGCAGCTGCCGGGCGTGATGGCGCCTGGCCGGTTCAGCCCGCAGGGCGGGGCTGCGCCTGCACATGCTGGGGATGCATGTGCTTTTCGAGGGGTAGACCATGGGTTTCCATGCACAACAGGCGCAGCCGCTGATGGCGCGCACAGCAACTTTCAAGCCGCAGGCGCGTGATCTGCGCCCGGTGGCAGCAGCGGTGATCGGCCTGCTGCTGAGCAGCGCCGCGCTGGCGCAGAACGCCGAAGACAGCACGCCGGCAACCACCACCTTGCCCGAGGTGACGGTGTCGGCCAGCGGCACCAACCGCACGGTCGATGACATGACCACGCCGGTGAGCGTGCTGCAAGGCGATGAGCTGGTGCAAAAGCGCGGTGCCAGCCTGGGCGAGACGCTGGCCAATGAGCCCGGCATCCAGGCCACGCACTTTGGTGCCGGTGCCAGCCGCCCGGTGATTCGCGGCATGGATGGTGCGCGGGTCAAGGTGCTGAACGATGGCGCAGTGATCCAGGATGCCTCGACCATCAGCCCCGACCATGCCGTGGTGAGCGAGCCCATGCTGGCGACCCAGATCGAGGTGCTGCGTGGCCCCTCGGCGCTGATCTATGGCGCCGGCGCGATCGGCGGTGTGGTCAATGTGCTGGACAACAAGATCCCCACCAAGGTGCCGGAGAAGGGCTATGAAGGCCAGGTCGAAGTGCGCGCCGGCACGGGCGCCAATGATGCGGCGACGGCGCTGTCGCTGACGGCCGGCTCGGGCCCCTTTGCCCTGCATGTGGAGGGCATGGCCCGCAATGCCGATGACTACCGCGTGGGCAGCGGCTGGGGCCTGGGCAACAAGGTGGACGGCAGCCGCGCGCGCAATGCCGGCGGCAGCATTGGCCTGTCCTGGATCGGCGACAGCGGCTATGTGGGCCTGGCCTACACCCGCACCCAGGCACGCTACGGCCTGCCCGGCCACAACCACAGCTTTGAAGGCTGCCACACCCATGGTCTGCACTTGCACTGCGGCGGCCATGATGACCATGACCACGGCGAAGACGGCCATGACCATGACCACGACCATGAGGAAGAAGGCGTGCCGGTGGTGGACATGCACAGCGAGCGCTATGACCTGCGCTCCGAGTGGCGCCAGCCCTTCGCCGGCGTGTCGGCCATCCGTGTGCGCGGTGGCGTGACGCGCTACCACCACGACGAGATCGAGGGCGGCGAGATTTCCACCAGCTTCAAGAACCGCGCGCATGACATGCGTGTCGATGTGCTGCATGAGCCGATTGCCGGCTGGACCGGCCTGGTCGGCTTTGAGGCCGCGCAGCGCCGCTTCAGCGCCACCGGTGACGAAGCCTATGTTCAGCCGACCCGCACGCAAAGCCAGGGCGTCTACCTGCTGGAAGAGCGCCGCTTTGGCGACTTTGGTGTGGAAGCCGCACTGCGCCACGACTGGCAAAGCGTTTATGCGAACGACGACGGCCTGGTGCGGAAACACAAGGGCAATTCGCTGTCGCTGGGCGGCAGCTGGCGCTTTATGCCGGGTTACCGCCTGAGCGCCCATGTCACCTCGGCCAGCCGCCTGCCCACCGCCGAAGAGCTGTATGCGCGCGGACTGCATATGGCCACCTCGACCTATGAGCTGGGCAACCCCGACCTGCGCAAGGAGCGCTCGGGCAATATCGACATCGGCATTGCACGCACTGCGGGCGACACGACCTACTCGGTCAATGTCTACCGCAACCGGGTGAACAACTACATCTACGGCCGCACCGTCGATGAGCATGACGGCCTGCAGCTGCTGCAGTATGCGCAGCAGACCGCCACCTTCACCGGTCTGGAAGGCCAGATCCAGCACCGCATCGATGCGAACTGGACGGTAGGCGCCACCGGTGACCTGGTGCATGCCAAGCTGGAAGACGGCAGCAAGATCCCGCGCCTGGCCCCTGCCCGCGTCGGCTTGCGCGTGGCCGGCAAATGGGCCAATTGGCGCAGCGAGGCGCAGTGGCAGCTGGTCAAGCGCCAGAACAAGGTGGCGGACTATGAAACCGAGACTCCGGGCTACGGCATGCTGAACTGGCGCGTGAGCTACCACCAGACCTCCAGCGATGGCACGCCATGGCAGATCTACCTGAAGTTGGACAACCTGACCAACAAGCTGGCCTACGTGCACACCTCGTTCATCAAGAACGCGGCGCCGCTGCAGGGCCGTGCGGTCTCGCTGGGTTTTATCAAGCAGTTCTAAGCTGCTGGCTGTAGAAGCCTGAACGCCAAAGCCGCTGTCTCCACCTGGAGCCAGCGGCTTTTTTGCGCCTGGGTGGGGCGCAGTGGCGCAGGAGTTCAGAGGTTGGAGATGCCGCTGCTCACATGCCCGGCCGGCACATGGGCCGCTGCGCTGGTCACATGGCCGGTCTGGTCGTCAAAGAAGAAGTCGGGCTCGAACTCGCGCAGAAACTCGCCCTTGGCCAGGCCGCCGAGGAACATGGTTTCATCGACGCCGATGTTCCAGTCCATCAGGGTGCGGATGGCGCGCTCATGCGCGGGGGCGCTGCGGGCAGTGACCAGCGCGGTGCGGATGCGCATCTGGCTTTGCACATCCTGCTGCAGCCGGTGCAGCGCGGCCAGCAGTGGTTTGAAAGGGCCATCGGGCAGCGGCCGGGTGGCATGTTCGATCTCATGGCGCTGGAACGCATCCAGCCCCTGGGCCTGGAAGACCCGCTCGGCCTCATCGGAGAACAGCACGGCATCGCCATCGAAGGCAATGCGCACTTCATCGGGGTGGCTGTCCTGCGCCTGGGCCGATTCGGTCAGCACCCGCGCGGCCGGAAAGCCCAGCTGCAGTGCCTGCTGCACATCGGTGGCATTGGCCGACAGGAAAAGGTGCGCGCCCAGCGGCTTGAGGTAGCGGAAAGGGTCGCGCCCCTGGGTGAACACCCCGCGCTGGATCGAATGCAGCCCATGGGCCTTGCAGCTGCGGAACACCCGCATGCCGCTGACCGGGTCATTGCGCGACAGCAGCACCACCTCGACCTTTTGCACCGTGCCGCTGTTGAAAGCCAGCAGCTTGCGCACCAAGGAGAATGCCACCCCCGGCGGCGCCGGAATATCCAGCCGCTGCAGCTGCAGCCGGGCATAGGCCTGGTCCTTGTCCTGCTCGAAAACCCGGTTTTCTTCTTCAAAGTTGAACAGCGCCCGCGAGGAGATCGCGACCACCAGCTTGTTTTCGAGAGTGGCAGCCATGGCCGTCCTTGTTGCTGAACTGGGGCCAATATAGCGCAGTGGCAGCGCGGTTGGTACTCAATACCAGGCTTGGGAGAATTGCGAAATAACCCGGCCGAGATGCTGCTGCATCGCCTGGCGCGCCTGCTCGGGCTGGCGCTCGGCAATCGCGGCGAAGATGGCCTGGTGGTCCTTGAGGCTGGCCTCGCGCAGCTGCTCGGAGTGGAAATGCTGCTCGATCTTGTCCCAGCGCGGGTCCTGGCGGGCGTTGTCCCACATGGCTTCCACCATGTGCTGCAGTACGCGGTTACCGGTGGCCTCGGCAATGGCGAGGTGAAAGCGCCGGTCGGCCGCGTCATAGGCGTCTTTGTCGGCCAGCTGCAGGCGCATGGTGGCCAGGGCGTCGAGCATGCGGTCCAGGTCGGCATCGCGGCGCTCGCTGGCAGCGGCTGCGGCAATCTCGGCCTCGACCAGCACGCGGGCGCGCAGGGTTTCCAGCGGGCCGGGGCCCGTGGGCACATCAAAGGCGGGCAGGCGGCTGGGGCCATTGGCGCCGCTTGGCTGCAGGTAGATGCCCGAGCCCAGGCGCACCTCGACGAGGCCTTGCACCTCCAGCGCAATGATGGCCTCGCGCACGGCAGTGCGGCTGACGCCGAACATGTCGGCGAGGGTGCGTTCCGAGGGCAGGCGCTGGTCGGCCGCCGCGCTGTCGGCGGCGGTTTCTTCCAGGATTTTTCTGGCGAGGTCCTGGTAGGACCTGACACCGGTGGTGCGGCTGTCGTCGTCAACCGTCGGGACCAGCTTGTTGGGCATCTTGCGCGTATTCCGTTCATGGGCCGATCCGCCAAAACCGGAGGGCCAGCAGCAGTGTAAGCCGCCCTCTGGCCCAAATGCGGCAAATACCGGACATAGTGGTAAACCATCAATCTAAATGGTCTAGCCAGTTTGTAGAATTGGTCTAACCAGATTTTTGATTGCAGGAAAAGGTTCATCCATGAAGATGTCGTTTCGTTGGTTTGGCAGCTCGGACCCGGTGTCCCTGGCCTATATCCGCCAGATCCCCGGGGTCACGCATATCGTCTCGGCGATCTATGACGAGCCAGTTGGCGCCGTCTGGCCGCTGGCCAAGATCGAGGCGCTCAAGCAGCAGATCGAAGACGCCGGCCTGGCTTTTGAGCTGGTGGAATCGGTGCCGGTGCACGAGGACATCAAGCTCGGCCGCGACAGCCGCGACCAGCTGATCGCCAACTACCAGCAAACCCTGCGCCACCTGGCCGCCACCGGTGTGCAGGTGGTGTGCTACAACTTCATGCCGGTGTTTGACTGGACCCGCACCGAGCTGGCCAAGCAGCTGCCCGATGGCTCCACCTGCCTGGCCTTTGACAGCCGCATGGCCGACAGCATCGATGCGGAAAAAGGCATCTCGCTGCCCGGCTGGGACAGCAGCTACCGCAGCGATGAGCTGCAAGGCCTGCTGCAGGCCTACCGCCAGGTCGATGCCGAGCAGCTCTGGCAGAACCTGGCCTATTTTCTGCAGGCGGTCATCCCGGTCGCTGAGGAATGCGGCATCAAGATGGCTATCCACCCCGATGACCCACCGCGCCCGATCTTTGGCCTGCCGCGCATCGTGAAGAACCGCGACGACCTGGCCCGCATCGTCGACCTGATCGACAGCCCCGCCAATGGCCTGACCCTGTGCTCGGGCTCGCTAGGCGCCGGCCCGCAGAACAATGTCGAGGCGCTGGTGCGCGAGTTTGGCGGCCGGGGCCGCATCCACTTTGCGCATATCCGCAATGTGAAGGTCTCGCCCGACGGCGATTTCGAAGAAACCGCCCACCTCTCGACCTGTGGCTCGCTCGATATCGCGGCCATCGTCAAGGCCTACCACGATGTGGGCTTTGCAGGCTATGTGCGCCCGGACCACGGCCGCATGATCTGGGGCGAAACTGGCAAGCCCGGCTATGGCCTCTACGACCGGGCACTGGGCGCCGTCTACATCAACGGCCTGTGGGAAGCGGTGGACAAGTTCTCACCCGAGCAGCAAGACAGCGCAGCGCCTGCTGCAGCCTGATTTCAAACCAAGGAGACATAACAATGAAGACCAAGACAACACCGCACGCGATGCTGCGCCGCCAACTGACCCAAGGCCTGGCCCTGGGCCTGGCGCTGGGTACCGGCCTGGTCGGTGCCCCGGCGCTGGCGCAAACCGCCTACCCGACCAAGCCGGTGACCCTGATGGTGGGCTTTCCGCCAGGTGGTCAGACCGATTTTGCCGCCCGTGTGCTCAGCAACAGCCTGGCGGCCAACCTGGGCCAGGGCGTGGTCATTGAGAACAAGGCCGGCGTCAACGGCAACCTGGGCTCGGCCGACATCATGCGCTCAGCCCCCGATGGCTACCGCATGCTGGTGGGCAATGGCTCGATGACCGTGACCCCGCATGTCTTCCCGACCCTGGGCATTGTGGACCCGACCAAGTTTGTGCCGGTGGGCATTCTGCTGCAGTCGCCGCTGGTGCTGGTGGTGCCGGCTGCGTCGCCGGTGAAGGACTTTGCGCAGTTTGCCGCCCTCGTCAAGGAGCGCGCCAAGGCTGGCAAGGGTGTGGACTATGGCACGCCTGGTGCAGGCTCGCTGGTGCATGTGACCACCGAGCTGATGCGCGAGCGCCTGGGCAGCCCGGCGATGAACCATGTGCCCTACAAGGGCAGTGGCCCGGCGGTGATCGACCTGATGGCAGGCCGCATCGAGGCGATGTTCGATGCCACCTCGGTGTTTGATCCCTATATCAAGTCCGGCAAGGTGCGCCCCATCCTGGTGACCAGCGGCAGCCGCGTGGCATCGCTGCCCGATGTGCCCACCCCCGCCGAGGTGGGCCTGAAGGATTTCGAGATCATCTCCTTCATCGGCATGTATGGCCCGCCCGGCACCCGCCCGGAGGTGGTGCAAAAGCTCAATGCCGCCATCAACACGGTGCTGAAGGAACCTGCGGTCATCCGCAGCTTTCAGGAGCGCGGCGACCAGCCGGGCGGCGGCACGCCTGAGCAGTTGGATGCGATGACGCGCGCGCAGTACAAGCTCTGGGGCGATGTGGTCAAGGCCAACAAGATCCACGCGGAGTGAAGATTGGCCCCGCTAGCCTGACCGGGCCAAGCGGGGTCCAACCGGTTTTTTAGCGCACAAACTGGTTGAGCTGGATGATGGGCATCAGCACCGCCATCACGATGATGCCCACGATGATGCCCATGCCGACGATCAGCAGCGGCTCCAGGATGGTGGCCAGGCGCATCGCGCGGCGCTTTACATCGCCAGCCAGCTGGTTGGCCACGCGCTGCAGCATCTGCGGCAGCTCGCCGGTCTGCTCGCCCAGGCGGGCAAACATCGACAGCAGCGCGGGGTAGCGCTTTTTCTGGGCCAGGGCCGATGCGAGCGGCGCGCCTTCGCGCACCATGTCCAGCGCATCGATGGCATCCTGGCGCATGGCCTGGTTGGAGACGGTTTGCGCAGCGGCCTGCAGCGCCTTCAAGATGGGCACGCCGGCATTGCTGAGCATGGCCAGGGTCGAGGCAAAACGGGCGGCATTGTAGTTGCGCGAGAGCTTGCCGATGACCGGCAACTGCAGCCAGCCGGCATCAAAGCGCTGGCGAAAGGCCGGCTGGCGCAGCGACAGGCGCAGCATCACGGTGCCGACAGCCGCCAGGCCCGCGCCCAGCCACCACCAGTGGCGGATCAGGTCGCTGAAGCCCAGCATGATGCGGGTCAGCAGCGGCAGCGCATGCTTGGTGCCCGAGAACACCTCGGCCACCTGGGGCACCACATAGCTCATCAGCACCATCACCACGACAAACGCAAAGCAGGTGACGATGGCCGGGTAGAGCGAGGCACCGATGAGGCTGTTCTTGAGCTGGTCGCGCTCTTCCAGATCATCGGCCAGCCGCGACAGCACCTGGTCCAGGTGGCCGCTGTGCTCGCCCGCATCGATCACGGCGCGGTAGATCTGCGAAAAATCACGGGGGTAGAGGGCCAGCGACTTGGCAAAGGTGGAGCCGCCATTGACCTCGGCGCGCAGGCTGGCCACCAGCTGGCGCTGGGGCTCGCTGTCGATCTCCTCGATCAGGGCAGTCAGCGCGCGCTCCAGCGGCAGGCCGGAGCTGATGAGGCCGGCGAGCTGGCGCGTCCAGACTGCCAGGCTCGTGGCATTGAAGACCGCGCGCCGGCTGCGCACCGTGCTGGCACCGCTGTCGTCGACATCGCCCAGGGGCTCAACCGCCAAGGGCACCATGGCCTGGGCACGCAGCAGGCTGCGTGCCGCCTTGGCGCTGTCGGCTTCGATCATGCCCTTGCGGGTCTGGCCCTGGGCGTCAAGAACTTCGTACGAAAAAGCGGGCATGGACTGGTGGATATAACAAGGTGGCGCCACGGCCACCCCGGGCTATTGTGCCTGATCCACATGGCATGCCGATGGCAGCGGCCCGATCAGGCAGCGGCTGCGCCGGGCATCTGCACGGGGCCGTCGAGCGCATCGGCACGCTGGGCAGCCGGGCGCTGCAGCAGCGGCAGCGCGTAGTCCTGGAAGGCGGGCAGGCTTGGCAGGGTGCCTTCCTGCATGCTCCAGCCGATATAGCTGGCCAGGTACAGGTCGGCCGCAGTGAAATGGTCGCCGCAGGCATAGCGCTTGCCGGTCACCGCCAGCTGCAGGCTGCGCAGCACATCGTCAAACCGGCCATAGCCGGCCGACAGCGCCTGGCGCTCGCTCTGGTTCTGCAGCCAGCCTTCCGCCTTGGCGGTGGACACCGCCTCGACCGGGCCGGCCACAAAGAACAGCCAGCGGTAGTAGCTGCCGCGCTCGGCGCTGCCCAGTGCCGGGGCCAGCTTTTTCTCGGGGTAGAGGTCGGCCAGGTAGGCCAGGATCGCGCCGGTCTCGCTCACCACCGTGTTGCCATGCTGCAGTGCCGGCACCTTGCCCATGGGGTTGAGCGCCAGGTAGTCGGGCGCCTTCATCGTGCCGCCAAACTCCAGCCGCACTGGTTCATAGACGGCGCCGCACTCTTCCAGCATCCAACGCACCATGCGGGCGCGGGACTGGGGGTGGTAGAAAAAGCGCAGCGGGGCGTTGTGGGAGGTCATGTCTTGGTCCTTCGGGTGACAGGCAAAATCGCCATGCCCGTAGGTTAGGCAGGGAGGCTGACAGAAACTGTCAGCAGCTGACATGGCGCCGCAGGTTCTTAGGACCAGCCGTCCAGGGTATAGCCGGTCTCTGCCAACCACTGCTGGAGGAGGCTGTGCCGGCTTTGCGGATAGCGCTCCTGCAGCTCCTGCATCGCATGCACCCGGTCGGCCCGAAAGTGGCGAAAGCCCTGGCGCAGCTCGCACCAGGCGGACACCACCCGGCTGCGGTCGAAATAGGCCATCGCGAAGGGCCAGACCAGGCGCTCGGTCAGGCGGCCGTGCTGGTCTTCGTAGTGCAACACCACCTTGTGCTCGGCACGGATCGCGCGGCGCAGCCCGGTCTGCCAGGTTTCGGGCTGGGGGTTGGGCTGCATGTTGGGGACCATCAGGCCGCTGGTATCGACTGCAATGCGCAGCTCCAGCGGCAGGGCGCTGCGGATACGGTCCATCGCAGCGCTGGCGGCACTGGCCAGCTGCGGGTCGGCCTGCAGGCTGGCCCAGCGCGCGCCCAGCAGCAGGGCCTCCAACTCATCGGCGTTGAACATCAGCGGCGGCAGCAAAAAGCCGGGCCGCATCTCAAAGCCAATGCCGGGATCGCCCTCTATCGCTGCGCCTTGCTCGCGCAGGCTGGCGATATCACGGTAGAGGGTACGCAGGCTCACTTCCAAGGTCTGGGCCAGCGCCGGGCCGGTTTGGGGCTGGCGGGCGCGGCGCAACAGATCGAGCAGGCGGAGCAGGCGGGCAGGGCGGGACATCGCGCAAGCATAGCCGGTCTGCCAGCCCTGCAACCGGCTCAGCTCGGCGCTTTTTGCCCGATCTCGAAATTCGCCTGGATCTCCAGCGCGCGCACCAGGCCGGAATGGTCCCAGCCCGCGCCGCCATGGGCCACGCAGCTGTTGAACAGCTCCTGCGCCTGGGCGGTGTTGGGCAGCGCCACGCCAAGCTGGCGTGCGCTGGACAGCGCCAGGTTCAGGTCCTTTTGGTGCAGCGCGATGCGGAAGCCGGGATCAAACGTGCGCTGGATCATGCGCTCGGCATGCACCTCCAGAATCTTGGACGAGGCAAAGCCGCCGAGCAGCGCCTGGCGCACCCGCGCCGGATCAGCACCAGCACGCGATGCAAACAGCAGGGCCTCGGCCACCGCCTCGATGTTCAAGGCAACGATGATCTGGTTGGCCACTTTGGCGGTCTGGCCGTCGCCGTTCTCGCCGACCAGGGTGATGTTCTTGCCCAGGGTCTCGAACAGCGGCTTGACCCGTTCAAAGGCTGCTTCCGGGCCACCCACCATGATGGACAGGGTCGCGTTCTTGGCCCCCACCTCGCCGCCCGATACCGGCGCATCCAGGTACTGCGCGCCCAGCGCCGTGATGCGTTTGGCAAAGTCCTTGGTCGCTACCGGCGAGATGGACGACATATCGACCACAATCTTGCCGCTGCTGCCCTTGAGGCCGGCGGCCAGGCCATCAGCCGCAAACAGCACTTGCTCGACGTCGGGCGTGTCGGGCACCATCACAAAGACGATATCGGCCCGCTCGGCCACACCGCGCACCGATGTGCATTGGGTGGCTGAGCTTTCTGCGATGTGGGCCGGCACCTTGCCGCGCGTGTTGATGAACAGCTGGTGGCCGGCGGCGATCAGGTGGCTGCACATGGGCGCGCCCATGATGCCCAGGCCGATAAAGCCCAGTTTGAGTGGCGTTGCATGCATGCAGAAATCTCCTTGGTTTTTTATGGATAAGGGTGTGTGGCTCTGGCGCGATCAGGCGGTGGCCGTCGCCCGCTTCTGGCCCGCCACGGTCTGCAGCCAGTGCAGGCCTGCCTCGGTGCTCTGCGCGGGCTTGTATTCGCAACCCACCCAGCCGCTGTAGCCGATGCGGTCCAGGTGTGCGAACAGGAAGGGGTAGTGGATCTCGCCCGTGCCCGGCTCGTGGCGTCCCGGGTTGTCGGCCAGCTGCACATGGCCGATGCGGGCCAGGTGCTTTTGCAGGGTGGCGGCCAGCTCGCCTTCGCTGCGCTGGGCATGGTAAATGTCGTACTGCACAAAGGCATTGGCGGCGCCGACTTCATCCAGAATGGCCAGTGCCTGGTCGGTGCGGCTCAGGTAGAAGCCGGGGATGTCGAAGGTATTGATGGGCTCGACCAGCAGGCGCAGGTCGGCCATCTTCAGCGCCGCAGCGGCAAAGCGCAGGTTGTCGACCAGGGTGCGACGCAACGTGGCGGCATCCACACCGGCGGGCGCCTTGCCGGCCAGGCAGTTGAGCTGGGGCACGCCCAGCGCATGGGCATAGGTGACGGCCTTGGCAACGCCGGCGCGGAATTCATCCACCCGCCGGGGATCGCAGGCAATGCCGCGCTCGCCGGCCTCCCAATCGCCCGCAGGCAGGTTGTGCAACACAATCTGCAGGCCCGTCGCATCGAGCCGCTGCTGGATCTCTTCGACGCTATGGGCATAGGGAAACAGAAACTCCACGGCCTCAAAACCGGCCTGGGCGGCGCGCTCAAAGCGTTCGAGAAAGGGCACTTCGGTAAACAGCATGCTGAGGTTGGCAGCAAAACGGGGCATGGCAAAACTCCGGTTAAAAAACGAGGGGCTCTTCAATCCAGCAGCGCGAGGGCGCTGGGGGCGTCGGCCTTGTCGGTGGCCAGGCCTTCGAACTCGACGACGTTGTCGATCTCGGTGCCCATCGCGATATTGGTCACCCGCTCCAGAATGCATTCGATGACGACCGGCGTGCGGTGCTCGGCCATCCAGGCCTCGGCCTGCTCCATTGCGGGCGCAAAGTCTTCGGGGCGGTGCACGCGGATGGCCTTGCAGCCCAGGCCTTCGACGACCTTGATGTGGTCCACGCCATAGCCGCGTGCGGCCTCGTCGGCATCCATGTTGATGTTGTCAAAGGCAAGCTGCACGCAGTAGTCGATGTTGAAAGCGCGCTGCGCCTGGCGGATCAGGCCCAGGTAACTGTTGTTGACCAGCACATGGATGTAGGGCAGCTTGAACTGCGCGCCCACGGCTAGCTCCTCGATCATGAACTGGAAGTCGTAGTCGCCCGACAGCGCGACGATCTTGCGCTGCGGATCGGCCACGCGCACGCCGAGCGCAGCGGGGGTGGTCCAGCCCAAGGGGCCGGCCTGGCCGCAATTGATCCAGTTGCGCGGCTTGTAGACATGCAGAAACTGCGCCCCGGCAATCTGCGACAGCCCAATGGTGGAGACATAGGTGGTGTCGCGGTCCAGGCTCTGGTTCATGCACTGGTAGACGCGCTGGGGCTTCATCGGCACGTTGTCGAAGTTGGTCTTGCGCAGGTAGTCGATGCTGTTCGTGCGGCCCTGGCAGTCGGCCACCCAGGCGCTGCGGTCGCGCAGCTTGCCAGCGGCCTTCCAGTCCTTGGCGACGGCGACGAACTGCTCCAGCGCGGCCTTGGCATCCGAGACGATGCCGAAGTCAGGCGCAAACACGCGGCCAATCTGCGTGGGCTCGATATCGACATGGATGAACTTGCGGCCCTTGGTGTAGACATCGACCGAGCCGGTATGGCGGTTGGCCCAGCGGTTGCCGATGCCCAGCACAAAATCCGAGGCCAGCATGCTGGCGTTGCCATAGCGGTGGCTGGTTTGCAGACCACACATGCCAGCCATCAAGGGATGGTCATCGGGGATGCTGCCCCAGCCCATCAAGGTGGGGATCACCGGCAGATGGAGGGTCTCGGCCAGTTCCACCAGCAGGTCGGCGGCATCGGCGTTGATGACGCCGCCGCCGCTGACGATCAGCGGGCGCTCGGCGGCATTGAGCATGGCGATGGCCTTTTCGGCCTGCTTGCGCGTAGCGGCAGGTTTGTAGACCGGCAGGGGCTCGTAGGTGTCGATGTCGAATTCGATCTCGGCCAGCTGCACATCGATGGGCAGGTCAATCAGCACCGGGCCGGGGCGGCCTGAGCGCATCAGGTGGAAGGCCTGCTGGAAGGCGCCGGGCACCTGGGCGGGCTCCAGCACGGTAGCGGCCCACTTGGTCACGGTCTTGGCGATGGAGGCAATGTCCACAGCCTGGAAGTCTTCCTTGTGCAGCCGGGCGCGCGGCGCCTGGCCGGTGATGCACAGGATCGGGATCGAATCGGCGCTGGCCGAGTACAGCCCGGTGATCATGTCGGTGCCGGCCGGCCCGCTGGTGCCGATGCAGACGCCGATATTGCCTGCCACAGCGCGGGTATAACCCTCGGCCATGTGGCTGGCGCCTTCGACATGGCGGGCCAGGATATGGCCGATGCCGCCATGCTCCTTCATCGCTGCGTACAGCGGGTTGATGGCAGCGCCAGGAACGCCGAATGCGACGCTCACACCTTCTTTTTCCAGCACGCGGACTGCGGCTTCGATCGCTTTCATTTTGGCCATGGGGTCTCCTTTACAGCTGGGATCGACTGTAGGGAAGCCAGGCGTTTGCCGGAAGGCGCAGGCGGACCATAAAATTTATTCCACCCAGGAATGGACGGCACGGCACTGCATGCCGCATCATCGGGCGCAGAGGCGCTAAGAACCTGTTCCAAGAAGCGCCCTGCGTGTGACTTGCGGCATGCCAGGCCGCAGCAATCCCAGGAGACACAACCATGGACCGACTCGATGCCATGCACATGTTTGTGCGCGTGGTGGAAACGGGCAGCTTCACCAAGGTGGCGCAGGAGTTTTCATCGACCCAGCCCACGGTGACCAAGCAGGTGGCAGCGATGGAGGCGCGGCTCAAAGTGCGCCTGCTCAACCGCAATACGCGGGGCGTGAGCCTGACCGAGGCGGGTGCGCTGTACTACGAGAAATGCAAGCGCATCGTCAGCGATGTGGCCGATGCCGACAATGTGGTGCAGGTGCGGCAGACGCAGGTGCAGGGCCAGCTGCGCATTGGCAGCTCGGTGGCGTTTGGGCGGCGCGTGCTGATTCCGCTGGCGATGGAGTTCATGCAGCACAACCCGCAAGTGCAGGTGGACCTGAGCTTTGAAGACCGTTACACCGACCTGGTGGCCCAGGGCATTGATGTGGCGCTGCGCCTGGGCAAGCTGGCGGATTCATCGCTGGGCGCGCGCATGCTGGGTGTCAATCCCTGGGTGCTGGTGGCCTCGCCTGCCTACCTGCGCAAGCAGGGCACGCCGCGCCGGCCTTCAGACCTGAAAGAGCATTCGGCGCTGATCTACAGCAGCGTGCAGGGCAATGATGTCTGGCGCCTGCGCAATGCCAGTGGCGAGTCCGTCTCCGTGCCGGTTACGGGCCGGCTGCGCTCCAACAACCTCTCGGCCTTGCTGGCCGCTGCGCGCTCGCACATGGGCGTGGCTGCACTGCCGCGCTATGTGGCGCATGAGTCGCTGAAGGCGGGCCGCGTGGTCGAGGTGCTCAAGACCTGCCGCCTGCCCGAGCAGGAGATCCACGCCGTCTACCCCTCGCCGCGCCTGGTGCCGCAAAAGGTGCAGTCCTTTATCGCGTTCTTGCAGGGCAGCTTTGATGCGGCCTGGTGGGAGAACCTGCCCCAAGGCGGCTAGGCGCGGGGCGCTTGCCCAGCTGGCTGCCCGCATCACAGAATCAGAATGGCGCGGAAATCGTTGACATTGGTGTGCGTGGGCCCGGTCACCACCAGGTCGCCCAGCGCTTCGTAAAAGCCATAGGCATCGTTGCGGTCCAGGTGGTCGCTGAGGCGCAGCTGCAGCGCTGCGGCGCGCTGCAATGTGTCGGGTGCCACACGCGCGCCGGCATTGTCTTCCACACCATCGATACCATCGGTATCGGCCGCCAACGCCCAGACACCGCCCTGGCCTTGCAGGGCCTGCGCCAGGCCCATGCAGAACTCGCCTGCGCGCCCACCGCGCCCCTTGGCCGCCCCGGGCTGGCGCGGGCGGATGGTGACGGTGGTCTCGCCCCCCGAGAGGATGACGCAGGGTTTGGCAAAGGGGCTGCCGTGGCGGGCCACGGCACGTGCCAGCGCCGCATGCATCTTGCCGATCTCGCGCGACTCGCCCTCGATCTCATCGGACAGCACATGGGCGGCGATACCGGCGGCAACGGCGGCTTCGGCCGCCGCATCCAGCGATTGCTGGGGCGTGGCGATCAGATGCACCTCATGGCCGGCAAAGCGTGGATCGCTGGGCTTGGGGGTTTCCAGCGAGCCATCCTCCAGCGCGGCGCGCAGGCTGTCGGGCAGCGGGATCTGGTAGCGGTTCAGAATCGCGAGCGCCTCGGCGCAGGTCGAGGCATCGGGCACCGTGGGGCCGCTGGCGATGACCGAGGGATCGTCGCCGGGCACATCGCTGATGGTCAGGGTCACCAGCTTGGCGGGGTAGCAGGCAGCAGCCAGGCGCCCGCCCTTGATGCGCGAGAGGTGCTTGCGCACGCAGTTCATCTCGCCAATGGCGGCACCGCTCTCCAGCAGGGCCTGGTTGATGCGCTGCTTGTCCTGCAGGTCCATGCCTTCGGCGGGCAAGGTCAGCAGCGCCGAGCCACCGCCCGAGATCAGGCAGAGCACCAGGTCATCGGCGGTCAAGCCTTGGGTCAGCGCCAGAATGCGTTCGGCCGCCGCCAGACCGGCGGCATCGGGTACGGGGTGTGCGGCTTCGACCACCTCCAGGCGCTGGGCGAGCCCTGCGGGGCGGGGTGGAATATGCCCGTAGCGGGTGACGACCAGGCCGGACAGTGGTGCGTCCTGGGGCCAGAGGGCTTCGAGCGCCTGCGCCATCGAGCCGCCCGCCTTGCCGGCGCCCAGCACCACGGTGCGGCCTTTGGGCGGTGGCGGCAGGTACTGCGCCATGCTGTGCAGCGGCTGGGCGCGCTGCACCGCGCGCTGGTACAGGTCCAGAAGAAACTGCGGGGGATCGCGCCGGGGATCGGCCAGCGCGGGTGTTGGGGTGTGGCTCATGCGGTAGGTCTCCGCTGGCCATTATGAAAGCAGGCGGCTGGCGCAGGTGGAATAGACGTTATTCCTGGCGACGGCTGTACAGCTGCGCGATCTAGCCCGGTGGCGTGCGGTTGCCCCAGTCGGTGTAGAACACACCCGCCGTGTCCTTGCGGATGTAGACATAGGCCGGGCCGGCATGGGTGTCGCCATGGGCATGGGCCTTGTCGGGAATGCGCCAGTAGTACACGGTGCCATCCAGCTCGGCAAAGTGGCCCATGTACTGCAAATCCTCGGCACGCACCGGGTCGGCGCTGCTGAGCGACTGGCCCAGTTCCATGCGCACATAGCGGGGCACGGAGCGCTCCTGGGCTTCCGTCAGGCCCGTGCTGCCCAGCCAGGCGGCCTTCTCCTGCACGTCGGCCTCGGTCTGCAATTGCTCTTGCTTGGTACGGTATTCGCGGCGGAACTCGGGCGTTTGCATGTGCGCGGCCAGCGCGGGGTCTTCGTTGCCGGCGCTGGTCTGGGGCTGGGCGGCCGCTGCAGGCGGGGCCACGGCCGGCGCGGCCTGCTGGGCCTGGGGCGCCGGTGGGGGATCGTCGGGTGGCTGCTGCATGCAGCCGGCCAGCAAGGTGCAGGCCGTCAATGCCGCTGGCAGGGTGGTTCTATAGGGGACAGACATGGCGCAAGCATAGCCTGGGTGAGGCGGGACCGGCGCCGCCTTTACTTAAAAAAGGGCGCCGATCAGGGCGAAAGGCGCAGGCTAAGCCGCTGTTTAGGCGGCGTAGCCTGCACGCAAGGCCTGCGTCGCAATATCGAGCGAGCGCAGACGCAAATCGCCATCATAGATATCGCAGACCAGCATCAGCTCGTCGGCGCCGGTGTGCTGGGCCAGCACCTTCAGGCGCTGCTGTACACGCTCGGGCCCACCAATGGAGGCCACCGCCAAAAAGCCTTCGATCGCCTGGCGCTCGGCCATGTTCAGGCTGTCCATAAAGCCTTCAACCGGTGGCGGCAGCAGACCGCGCTTGCCGGTCACAATGCCCAGCACGCGCTGGTAGGTGCTGCTGGCGAGGAACTCGGCCTCGCTGTCGGTAGGCGCCGCAATCACCGGCGCGCCGACGATCACATAGGGCTTGTCCAGCGTAGCCGAGGGCTTGAACAGGTCGCGGTACAGCTGCACGGCCTGCTGCAGCATGCGCGGCGCAAAGTGCGAGGCAAAGGCATAGGGCAGGCCCAGGTGCGCGGCCAACTGGGCCGAGAACAGGCTCGATCCCAGCAACCACAGCGGCACATTGGTGCCAGCGCCCGGCGTGGCCACCAGCTTTTGCCCAGGCTGGGCGGGGCCCAGCAGGCGCTGCAGCTCCATCACATCACGGGGGAAATCCTCTTCGGTCTCGACCCGGTCACGGCGCAGTGCCCGCATCGTCATGCCATCGGTGCCCGGCGCGCGGCCCAGGCCCAGGTCGATACGGCCCGGGTAGAGCTCGGCCAGGGTGCCAAAGGCCTCAGCCACCACCAGCGGTGCATGGTTGGGCAGCATGATGCCGCCCGAGCCCACGCGGATGTGTTGGGTCGCTCCAGCCACATGGCCGATCAGCACGGCCGTGGACGAGCTGGCAATGCCCGGCATATTGTGGTGTTCGGCCATCCAGTAGCGCGTAAAGCCGAGCGACTCGACATGCTGCGCCGTGCGCACGGCCAGTTGCAAAGCCTGGGCAACGGTGCCGCCTTCGCGCACAGCCACCAGGTCCAACATCGAAAGCGCGGGGGGTGTTTTTGTCTCAGTCATGGGGACATTCTTGCCTAGGCAAATATCCTTTGCTGACTGTGGGTATGGGGGAAATGCGTAGGCCGGAGCCTTGTTTTAGTCAGACCGAGGCAGCGCAAAAGCTGCCTGAATTCAACGCTGCCGAATCGCCCGCGCGCAGCTGATCCCCACCAGAATCCCCCAGAGCAGCACCAGCAGCGCCGTCGCCAGGTAGCGCTCGCCTTGCTGCATCGCAAACCAGGAGATCACCAGCGCCATCAGGCCGGCGATGCGCATCAGCCGGCGCAGCTGCGCGGTGGACATGCGCGGCTGAAAATGGCGCAGCGCCGCCAGGCTGGCGATAGCCAGCACGGTGAGCCAGAGAAACAACATGCCGCCGTAGGGCGCGACGAGGTTATTGAGCGATTCCAACATGGGGCGATTGTGTCAAATCGCCAATACCCGTTGGCGCGGGCGGCGCCTACGGGATATTCGGACAATTTGGGTTAATCGCGGGTGACGCGCACGACTTCTTCTGCGCTGGTGATGCCTTCGCGCACCAGGCGTTCGCCGTCCTCGCGCATCAGGTGCATGCCGTTGGCCATCGCCTGGTTGCGGATCTCGGACTCGGGTGCCTGGGCGTGGATCTGGGCGCGGATGGCCTCGTCCACCACCAGCAGCTCGAAGATGCCGGTGCGGCCCCGGTAGCCGCTGGGGTCGCTGTCGTCGATGCGGCGCACCAAGCGCTGGGCCAGCACGCCCAGCAGCGAGGAGGACAGCAGGAAGGGCTCGACGCCCATGTCGGTCAGGCGGGTGATGGCGCTGGTCGCATCGTTGGTGTGCAAAGTGGCCAATACCAAGTGACCGGTCAGCGAGGCCTGGATGGCGATCTGCGCGGTTTCGAAATCGCGGATTTCACCAATCATGATGATGTCCGGGTCCTGGCGCAGGATGGCGCGCAGCGCCTTGGCAAAGGTCAGGTCGATCTTGGGGTTGACCTGGGTCTGGCCGATGCCTGACAGCTCGTACTCGATCGGGTCCTCCACCGTCATGATGTTGCCCTGGCTGGCATCGAGCCCGCTGAGCGCCGCATACAAGGTGGTGGTCTTGCCCGAGCCGGTGGGGCCGGTCACCAGCACGATGCCGTGCGGCTGGGCCACCAGTTTCTCAAAGCGCGCCAGCGTTTCGCCCTGCATGCCGACCGAGCCCAGGCTGAGCTTGGATTCGCTCTTGTCGAGCAGACGCAGCACGGCGCGCTCGCCGTGTGCGCTGGGCAGGGTGGAGACCCGCACATCGATAGCGCGGGTGCCCAGGCGCAGGCTGATGCGGCCGTCCTGGGGCAGGCGTTTTTCCGAGATGTCCAGGTCGGCCATGATCTTGAGGCGCGAGATCAGCGCCGCATGCAAGGCACGGTGGGGTTGCACCACTTCGCGCAGCGAGCCATCGATGCGAAAGCGCACGCTGGAGTGGCGCTCATAGGGCTCGATGTGGATGTCCGAGGCGCCGTCGCGCGCTGCCTGGGTGAGCAGGGCGTTGAGCATGCGGATGATGGGGGCATCGCCGGCCGATTCGAGCAAGTCCTCGACGGCGGGGATGTCCTGCATCATGCGCGAGAGGTCGGTGCCTTCTTCCACCTCGCTGATCACGGTGGCGGCGTTGGATTCGCTGTGCGAGTAGGCGGCGCTGATGCGCTGGGCCAGCTCGGCATCGCCCAGCTGGGCCAAGTGCTGCACGGGGTACTTGCGCAGCACCTCGGACAGCGCGGAGCCCTGGGGCTGCGCGCCGTGCCAGAGCAGGTGCTGGCCGGCATCTTCTTCCAGCAGCAGCTGGCTGCTGCGCGCAAAGGCATAGGGCAGGGGGTGACGCATGGGTTCGGCTCTCTCTGCGCGCTATCAGGGCTCGAAGCGCATGCCTTGCGGCGTCACGGTCAGCGGGCGGGACTCGATCACTGGCGTCTCGGAGTAGCCCAGCGGCGTGCCCGAGGTCTGCTGGCCCATCGGCGTGATGATGGACGAATCGTTGATCGGCACGCGCGTGCTTTGCTCGGGCTGGGCGGCAATCTGCGCGCCGCGCATCAGCTCATAGCGGTCCATGCTGACCTGCTGGGTGGTGGCGGCATCGCGCATCACCACAGGGCGCAGGAAGACCATCAGGTTGGTCTTCTTGCGCGAGCGGGTGTCACTGCGGAACAGCGCGCCAATGCCGGGAATATCGCCCAGGTAAGGCACCTTCTGCACCGAGCCGGAGTACTGGTCTTGCAGCAGGCCGCCGATCACGATCACCGAGCCATCGTCCACCAGCACGGTCGACTCGATCGAGCGCTTGTTGGTGGTGGGGCCGTTGGCATTGGTGGTCGTGCCGTCGAGCACGTTGGAAGTCTCTTGGTAGATCGTCAGCTTGACGGTGCCATTGGCATTGATCTGTGGGCGCACGCGCAGGGTCAGGCCCACGTCCTTGCGTTCCACCGTGGTGAAGGGGTTGACGGTGCTGCTGCCGGTACTGTTGGCGTAGGAGCCGGTGACGAAGGGCACGTTCTGGCCGACCAGGATCTGCGCTTCCTGGTTGTCCAGGGTCAGCAGGTTGGGGGTGGCCAGCACGTTGCCATCGGCATTGGACTGCAGCAAGTTGGCCAGCGCGCCCAGCACGTACTCGCCGTTGTGCTTGAAGGCGATGCCGGCGTTCATGCCGGCGCTGGGCAGGGTGCTGTAGGTGCCGTTGGCAATGCCGGCGGCCAGGTTGAACAGGTTGGCACCGCCCACGGTGAAGTTGTTGCCGATGACGCCAACCACGTTGTTGCCCTGGCCCAGCAGGCTTTGCCACTGCACGCCAAACTGCGCGGCCTTCTCGGCGCTGACTTCGACGATCAGGCTCTCGACCAGCACCTGGGCGCGGCGGCTGTCGAGCTGGTCGATGACCGCGCGGATCTGGCGGTACAGCGGCTCGGGCGCCGTGATGATCAGCGAGTTGGTGGCCGTGTCGGCCTGGATGATGCCGCCGGTGGCACTGCCGCTGTCGCCGGAGGTGCCCAGCGAGGTGCCCGTGCCCAGGCGTGCGCCCGAACCCAAGCCGCCTGCGCTGCTATTGCTGGCGCTGCTGCCCAGCGTGCCGCTGGTGCTGCCGCTGAGCGAGGTGCTGCCGCTGCGCGTGTTGGTGCTCAGCCCGCCACTGCTGCCGCTGCTCGACAGGTTGGTGGAGGGGCTGGCGCTGTTGCCGTCCTGGCCGGCCAGCGCCGCGCGCAAGGTGGTGGCCAGCGCGGTGGCATCGGCATTGCGCAGGTAGACCACATGGATATTGCCCGAGGCATTGCCGCCACGGCTGGGGCTGTCGAGCTTGCCGATCAGCATCTTGGCCTGCGACAGGCGTGCCGGGTTGGCCGCGCGCAGCAGGATGCTGTTGGTGCGCGGGTCGGCCAGCACCGAGGTGCGGTAGGCGTTGTCGGTCTGCGCAGCGCCGGGGGCTGCACCGGCGGTGGCGCTGCCGCTGGCGGACACGGTCTGGCCGCCTTCCAGCAGGCGCTGCAGCATGGGCACGATGTCGGTGGCGACTGCGTGTTCCAGTTGCACCACTTCGACATCGCTGGCATTGGCCACATCCATCGACGCGATGATGCGCGAGAGGCGCTGCAGGTTGTCGGCGTAGTCGGTGATGACCAGGGAGTTGTTGCCCGGGTTCACATTGATGGTGTTGTTGGGACTGATCAGCGGACGCAGCACCGGCACCAGGTTGTTGGCGCTTTCGAAGTTGAGCTTGAAGATCTGGGTGACGATCTGGCCGCCACCGGGCACCTGGCCGCCGGCGCCGCCCTGGGTGATGCGCACCGTGCCGCCTTGCAGCTTGGCATCGGCCTCGGGCACGACCTTGTAGAGGCCTGCGGCCTCGACCACGGTGTAGTTCTGCAGGCGCAAGGCCGCCAGGAACTGCTCGAAAGCGGCTTGCGGCGAGACGGGCCGGTCGGTCACCAGGTTCATCGTGCCCTTGATGCGCGGATCCACCACCACGCTCTTGCCGGTGATGGTGGCCATGGTGCGCGCGATGGACTCGATGTCGGCATTGGCAAAGTTCAGGGTCACCGGCTCGCCCGCACGGATGCTGGCGGTGCCGGTGGTGATGGCGGTTTGCGCAAGCGCCGCGCCATTGCCGCCCATTAGAAGGACGCTTGCTGCGATGGAGTGCAGCGCAAATCGATAAATGGGAGAGTGGTAATGCATCATATGTTCAACCAACCGAGAGCAGCACGCGGCTTCCGCTGCGCTGCCCAATCATAGTCAATAGATTTGCGAGAGCTGCCTCGCGCCCTTCGGCAGCCCAGGCTTCCCCCTGAAAACGCAGGCGCTGGCCCACCCATTGGCCCTGGCCTTTGAGCTGGAGCGCGCCATCCAGGGTGGACAGCTGCAAGCTGGTGCTGTCACCGCCTTGCAGTTGCAGGCGGTAGCTGCCCAGCGGCTGTATCGTGGACAGGCGGGAGGTCACCGCCATCACATCGAGATCGGCGCCGCCCTCGACCTGCAGTCGCCCGGCATTGAGCGCGAGCGACAGATCACGGGTCTTGAGCAGCAACTGGCCCTGGGGCTGGATGGTGTTCCATGGCGTGCCCAGGCCCACCAGCAGCGATGCCGGCCAGCGGCTTTCATGCGCGCCCAGTTGCACCTTGGCACCGCCCCAGTGAGGCTGGATGCGGATGGGCATGGGCGCGGCCATGCAGCAGCTGGCATTCCAGCGCATGTTGAGGCCGCGCAGGCTGGGGCGCAGTGCCCAGTCCACCCGGCCGGGCAGGGCCATCTGGTCGCGGCTGGCCTGGCCACCAGTAAATACCCATTGGGCTGAACCGTTCCAGACGGTGCCACGCGGCTCGCGCAGTTGCAGCTGGCCCTGGCTGGCCCAGGCCAGGCCCTGCGCCAACCAGTGTGCGGGCGCAAACAGCACCAGGGCGGCCAGGCCGCCGGTGCAGGCGCCCACTGCTGCCCAGCGCCAGGGCGCACGGGCGCTGCCGTGGGGCAGGGTGGGGTTAGAGTGTTGCCGGGCCATGCGCTGTGTGCCGCTTACTGGGCCGGCAACTGCAAGACGATGTTGCCCGACCAGGTGGGCGCGGCAGCGGGGCCTGCGCCCTTGGCCGGCTCGTCGCGGGTCAGGCGCAGTTCGGTGGCAATCGCATGCGCATTGGCACGCACCTGGCCCAGCCAGCGCTGGGTGGAGGCGGCCGAGGCGCGGCTCAACGTGACGGTTACGCGTTCGCCCAGCACGGCCAGCTTGGCGCTGGTGCCCAGCTGCTGCGTGAGCGAGGCTTCGAGTTGCTGGCGTGCCTGCGTGGCGGTGATCGTCGTGGCCGATTGCAGCTGGCGCGCTTCGGCCTGCAGTGCCTGCATGCGGGCGAGCTGCTGGTCCAGTTGCGCATGTGCGGCGGGCGCGCTGCGCCAGGTTTGCAGCACCGGCGCAATCGCCAGCCACCACAAGAGAGCGATCAGCACCACGCCAGCGGCCAGGCTGACGCCCCGGCGCTCACGCGCATCCAGCGCGCGCCAGCGTTGGCGCAGCAGTTGGGCTGCGGAGGACGAGGCCGATGCAGATGCCGATGGTCGGGATGAGTTTTTCTTCATGGCTGGGCCTGCGCGCGGATGACCCACTGGTCGTTTTGCATCTGGGCCTGCAGGCCCTGGGCTTGCAGTTTCTGGCGGAAGGCATCAAAGCCATCGGTGGGCAGGCCGCGCAGGCGCAGCTCGCCGCCACTGTATTCGAGCGTGCTGGGCACCGTGCCGGCGGGCAGGCTGGCCAGCGCCTGGCCGGCGGCGGCCAGCAGCGGTTCGGCGTCTGACGGCGACAAGCCGCCCGAGGCCTGGCGCAGGTTGGCGACTTCGCGCGCCATTTGCACGGGCGCATCGACCACGACTTGCACGTTGGGGAAGGCCTGGGTCAAGGTGCTGCGCACCAGTGCGGCCTTGGCCTGCAGCTGCTGGCGCTCTTGCCAGGCCCAGATATTGGCGCCCACCAGGCTGAGCACCACCAGGGCCAGCACGGCCCAGCGCGCCGGGCGCCATGCCGGGGCATGGAGCACATCATTGAGGCCACTGCCCAGGCGCCGTTGCAGGCGGTTGCGCCCGCTGTTGGCAAATTCGAGCTGTGCCAGGTCCCAGTCGCTGCGTGCGGCATCGCGCATGGTTTGTGCCGGGCTGTAGAGCTGCACCGGGCGCTGCAGCCAGTGCTCGGCGGTGCTGACCACGGCCGGCTCGGCATGCACGATGCTGTCGGGCCCGAGCGGGGGCAGCAGCGCTGCGCTCTCGCGCGAGACGGGCAGCACCAGCACCGCATCGGCGCTGTCGGTGCCATAGACCACGGCCTGCGCCAGCTCAGGGCTGCCGGTGACGAGGATCTGCGCGCCATCGGGTGCGGGCTCGCCCGGCGCATGGCTGGGCACCACACGGGCCACGGCGCGGCCTGCGGCTTCCAGCGCCTGCAGGTGGTCGCGCAGCCACTGGCGTGGGCAGCAGGCGATCCAGATGGGTTCGCCCTGGCCGGTGGCACGGGTGTCGGGTTGCAAGGCGAAATGCAATTGGGCCGGGTCGTCCAGCAGGCGCTCTTCGAGCAGGCCTTCGAGCACGGCACGCAGCCGGGGCGATCCCGGGCCTACCCCTTGGGGCAGGCTGACCCTTTGCCACGACAGCATGGCCGCGGGCACCACGGCGACCACCTCACCAGCGCGGCCGGGTTGGGGCAGCAGGCCGGCGGTGGTGCTGCCTTGTTGGCCGATGGTCACGCCATCGGGCGACAGGGCATAGCTGTAGCTCCAGGCCGAGCTGGGCCCTGTATCTGGCCCCGAGGCCAGCGGCAGTGAAATCAGTAATGTACTCATGAGCGTGTTGTGCGCTGCATTGTAGAGGGCTCGGCTTCACCAAACTGCAATACGTTTGTCATCATGTTCCTGTTAGCGCGCCGCCACCGGGTTGCCGCTGCCATCGCCCATCAGGCTGGTGGCCAGCGCGGCCCCGCGCTCGCGCACCACGGTCGTTACATTCAGCCCCTGGCGGTAGACCAGGGATTTCTCCTGCACCACCAGGTCGTCAAAGCGCAGGCGCGCCCAGACTTCGAAATACACCGATTTGACATCCAGCAGTGCGTTGGCGTTGGTGAGCGCGGTGTTGCTGCTGAAGCGCTGCTGCAGCTCGGCAGTGCTCTCGAAAGCCTTGTTCAGCCGCAACTGGGCGATTTGTTGGGCGGTTGCAAAATCCAGGCCTTCCACGGCGGCCCAGATGACGGTGGCCGAGGCGGTATTGACGTTGACCTTGCTCTCCTGGGGCAGCAGCACCACATAGGGCTCCAGCTGGGTCAGGGTGGACGGCGACAGGCCCCACCAGGCGAGTTCCTTGTAGGTGCGGGGCAGCAGCGGCGCATTGGCGGCCTTGCCCTCGCTGCGCAGCGCGGCCAGCGCCTGCTGGCTGAGGACGGTCAGCTCGGCACCGGGCAGGCCCAGGCGCTCGAACAGACGCTGGAACTGGCGCAGCGCCACGGTATTGATCTGGTTGTTGGCGACCAGGTTGCGGATATTGAGGCGCGCCTGGGCATCGACAATCGCGCCCGACAGAAAGGCCTGGGCGGCATCGATGCTGCTGTCATCGGCATTGCTCTGGTTGTTGGAGGCCTGCAAAAAGGTGGAAAGCCGTGCTTCGGCCAGCGGCACCGACCAGGGCTCGGACAGCGAATCGGGACCGCCCACGCGCGCATCCTGGCGCAGCACCTGGCGAGAAAAATCCAGACCGCCCAGCAGCAACCAGGCGGCCTGCACGCGGGTGCGCTCGGCGCCTTCGACCTCCAGATTGCGCCATTGCTGCCAGACGGCGCTGGCGGCAATGGTGGCCACCAGGGTGACGGTGAGCATGGCGGCCAGCAGTGCTGCACCGCGCTGGCCGCGAGCGGGGATGCGGAGCGGCTTCATGATTTGTTGCCCGACACGATGGGGTTGACCCAGTCGTTGGTGATGACGCCCGACAGCGCGCCCGGTGCAGGCAGCTCCAGGCGCAGGCGGATGCCATCGGGCAGCGCCACTGTCGTGGGGTTGTTGGCATCGGTCTGGGGATTGGCGCCCTGGCTGGACAGCGGGTTGCTCCAGCTGTTGCCCCGGAAATACAGCAGCTGCCAGCCGCTGATGGGCATCAGCACGGTTTGCTGCGGGCCGCCGTCGCCGGCATTGTTGGTCATGGCGCTGTTGGTGACCGCATGGGCGGCCATGTCCCAGGCCTGCTGCCACTGCTGCAGATCACGCACCGGCGAGGACTGCCAGCGCACCCAGTAGGCGCGGTTGCCCAGGCTGCGCTGGGCCCAGCTGACAACGCGCAGGCCTTGTTCATTAATGTCGCTGCTGCGGCGCGTGAGCCGCAGCACGCGGCCATCCCAGTCGATCGGGGTGGTGCCGGAGACGCGCTCGATGCCATTGAGGTCGGTGTTCCACTGCGACAGTGCGGCCTGCACCACCATGACCTCTTCGCTGTAATCGCGGGCCTGTTGCTGGGCGCGCACCATGCCGTCGATGCCGCGCCAGCTGGCGAGGGTCATCACCGCCAGGATGGAGATGGCGATCAGCAGTTCGATCAGGGTAAAGCCCTGGCTGCGCTGCTGGCTCCAACGGGGGAAGCGCTGCATCAGTACCTCCCCACGATGGTGCTGAGGCGCAGCAAAGGCGCGCCGCCGGAGAACACATGGGCATCGATGCGGCGGAAATCCGGGTTGGGCGTGGCAAACACGCCCACGCGCACATCAAACATGCGGCCGGCCTGCTCGCAGGCCACGCTGGTGGTGCCCAGGCCCGGCAACTGCTGCGAGAGGCGGGCGGCGATCAGCTGGTTCTCGGCGCAGATCTGCGCGAGCATCACATCGCTTTGGCGGCCTGCGGTCTGGGTCAGCGCGTTCATCGCCTTGCCGCCGGCGAGCAAGGCGATGGCGACAATGGCGAGCGCGACCAGCACCTCGATCAGGGTGAAGCCGGAATGGGGCGAGGACTTGCTGGGCACGCGGGGCTTGTCGGGAAGAGGTTCAGGGGGCCTGCAGTTCAAAGGGGCGCACACCATCGGTGGCCACGGCAATGCTGCCCGCGCTGCGGTTGGGGTAGGCCAGCACCACCGTCTGGGGGCCAATCAGTGCCTCGGGCCCCAGGATGATATCGCCACTGCTGCGCACTGCCACCGGCGGGTGCAGCCAGGCGCCCTGGCGGGTGCCGCCTTGCAGGCCTTCAATCACAAAGCCCTGGCTATCAGCCCGCCAGCGCACCGGCTGGCCGCTGGCGCGGGACTGGGCCCGGGCGGCCTCCAGCTGCGCGGCCAGGCGCTGGCCTTCGCGCTGGAGCTGGTCCTGGCTGTTGTCGCCCATCGCAAACACCACGCCGGCGCTGGCCAGCGCCATCAAGGTGATGACGACCAACAGCTCCATCAAGGTAAAGCCGCGCTGGCGGCGCGGCTGGAGGGGGTGTGGAAAGGGCATGGGGGCCGGAGAGCAGGGCAGCGGAAAAAGGCAGAAAGCAGGGATCAGGCGGGCTCAGTGCCGCTTATTGCCAACTGCCGATGTCGGCATTGTTGCCTTCACCGCCGGCCTGGCCATCCGCACCAAAGCTCATCACATCGACTTCGCCTTTGACGCCAGGGTTCAGGTACTGGTAAGGGTGGCCCCAGGGGTCATTGGGTAGCTTTTCCAGGTAGGGCTTCCAGTTCATCGGCGCCGGGCCGGTGGTGGGGCGGTTGATCAGCGCAGCCAGGCCTTGCTCGGCGGTGGGGTAGCGCTGGTTGTCCAGCCGGTAGCGCTTGAGCGCGCCGCTGATGTTGGTGATATCGGTGCGCGCGGCGGTCACGCGTGCCTCGTCGGCAGCGCCAATCACATTGGGCACGATCAGCGCGGCCAGTACGCCGATGATGACCAGCACCACCATCAGCTCGATCAGGGTAAAGCCGCGCTGGATGTTGGCTTGGATGCGGCGTGCAGCCGACTGCGGGCGGAAGGAAAACATCATGCTCTCAGGTCAAAGGGGGTCGAAGTGGTGAAACTGACATCTGGGTGCATCATAATCTGCGAATGGTGACACTATCACGCAACCCCTGGTCTCCTCGGCTGGCGGCCGGCCTTTTATGGGCTGGCGCTGCGGCATTGGCGGTGTTCTGGGGGCTCAAGCTGTCGGCGCCGCGCCAGGTGCTGTTGGCCCCCCAGGCCGGTGGCCCAGCCCAGGTGCAGGTTGATGGCGCTGCGATGGCGCGCCTCTTTGGCGTGCAGGATGGCGCGCCCGTTGCGGCGCCCGCCGCCCCCACCCGCTGGCGCCTGCTGGGCGTGATGGTGGGCAAGGACAGTGGCGGAGGCGCTGCCGTCATCGCCGTGGATGACCAGCCTGCCAAGGTGTTCCGCGTGGGCGCTACCGTCGCCGATGGCCTGGTGCTGCAAGCCCTGCGCAGCGATGCACCGCGCGCCGTGAGCCTGGGCGCTGGTGTCGATGGCCCGGCCGCTGTCACCATCAACCTGCCTGCGTTGCGCCCAGTGGATGTGGTGGCTGCACCAATCTCGGCCAATGCTCCGAATGCCGTGCCTGCGGCCCCGCAAGCTGCTGCACCTGCACCTGCGCCCGTGCCCGTGCCGGCGGCTGCGGCCAATGTGGACCGCAGCACGGGTTCGCTACGCGACTGATCGCCTGGGCTTTACGTAAAAGTTTGTTGGGCGCTGGCAGTAGCGGTCAAAGATCGCTGAACAGCGGCAATCGCAGCCATTCCCCATAAGCGAGTTTGACCGAGGGCCAGTCCTTGGCCAGCGGCAGCCTTTGGCCCCTTGTCAGCAGCCAGTGCGCGCATTGGGCGACACCAGCGTGGCTGATCCAGAGAACGGGCTGGCCGGTTTCCCGCGCCTGCTGGCGTGCGGCATCCAGCGCACGCGTGACGCGCGCCATCATCGTGGCCAGTGATTCGCCGCCGCCTGGCGCATAGGCCATGAAGTCGGCGGTCCAGGCCTGCATCTCTTCACGCGCAATGCCATCCCAGCGCTGGCCTTCCCAGGCGCCAAAGTCCATTTCTGCCAGATCGTTGCAGGCACGCAGCTGGAATGCCGGTGCCTGCATCTGCAAGGCGGTGGCCAGCTGCGTGCAGCGCTGCAGCGGGGAGTGCCAGACGGTGCCGGCCGGCAGCGCCTCGGCCGTCCAGGCGCCTTGCAGAGCCTGCGCGGCGGCGGCGGTAGCCTTGTCGTCGGCGGCCATGTCCGTGCGGCCGTAGCAGACCCCCGGCGCCACCAGCGGCTGGGCATGGCGCTGCAGCCACAGCGCCGTCATGCCAGCGCCTGGGCCAGCCAACTGCCGGCAGGGCCCAGCGACAGCGCTGCACCCAGATAGAACGCTATCTCGCTGACCTGCTCGGCAGCGCCCAGGCCATCGCCGGTAAAGCCTTGCAGGCGGCGCTGCAGCCACTGGCGCATCCACAGCGCAGCGGCGGCGCTGAGCACCAGCGCCAGCAGCAGCACCACCCAGCCTTGGGCCAGGCCCAGCAGCAACGCGGCAGGCAAGGACCAGGCGACGCAGCAAGCCAGGCCTTTGCGGCTGATAAAGGCCGCCAGCGGCTTGCTTTTGGAGGAGGCGCTGTCGCCCACATGGGGCAGGCTGCGCACCACAAACATGGGCCAGAGGCGGGCGATGACATGGGCGGCCACCAGGCTTGCCATGGCCAAGGACAGGCTGTGGCTGGCCAGCAGCGCGATCAGGGCGGTCTTGCTGAGCACGGCCAGCACCATGGCCATCGCGCCATAGGCACCGATGCGCGAGTCCTTCATGATCTCCAGCGCGCGCTCACGCTGGTGGCTGCCGCCCAGGCCATCGACCACATCGCTCAAACCATCCTCATGGAAGCAGCCGGTGAGCAGCACGGTGGCCAAGGTGCTGAGCACGGCAGCGACCAGTGGGCTGTAGCCATTGCCAGACGGCAGCAGCAGGCTGCTGGCGGCCAGCACACCGGCGGCCACCAGGCCCACGATCCAGCCCACGCCGGGGAAGTGGCCGGCGCTGGCGTGCAGCATCTCGGGGCTGTAACCCACCCAGTCGCCCAGCGTGCCGGTGACCGGAATGCGGGTGAAAAACTGCACCGCCAACAGAAAATGGCGCAAGGCTTGCATGCTGCGGGTGGGGTGGTTGGGCTTTAGGCCTGCAGGAACAAGCGGTAGGCCGGGTTCTGGGTCTCTTCGATCCAGGGGTAGCCCAGGTTGTTCAGGAACTGCTCAAAGCTCTGCGAATCTTCCTGGGGCACTTGCATGCCCACGAGGATGCGGCCGTAATCCGCGCCCTGGTTGCGGTAGTGGAACAGCGAGATGTTCCAGTTCGGGGCCATCAGGCTCAGGAACTTGAACAGCGCGCCGGGCCGCTCGGGGAAGATGAAGCGCAGCAGGCGCTCGTCCTGCGCGAGCTGCGAGCGCCCGCCGACCATGTGGCGCACATGCTCCTTGGCCAGCTCGTCAAAGGTCAGGTCCAGTGCTTCAAAGCCGTTCTTCTGGAAGTTGCGGCAGATTTTTTCCGACTCGCCTTTGCTGTTGGTCGAGATGCCGACAAAGACATGGGCACGACGGTCATCGCTGATGCGGTAGTTGAACTCGGTCACGCTGCGCGCGCCACCGGGCAGGTTGCCGATGACTTCGCAGAAACGCTTGAAGCTGCCGCGCTCCTCCGGAATGGTGACGGCAAACAGCGCTTCCTTTTCCTCGCCCACATCGGCCCGCTCTGCGACGAAGCGCAGGCGGTCGAAGTTCATGTTGGCGCCGCTCAGGATCGCGGCATAGGTCTCACCCTTGGTCTTGTTCTTGGCCACATACTGCTTGATGCCGGCCACGGCCAGGGCGCCTGAGGGCTCGACGATGGAGCGGGTATCGACAAAGATGTCCTTGATCGCCGCGCAGACGGCATCGGTGTCGACGGTGATGTATTCATCGACCAGGCCATGTGCAACGCGGAAGGTTTCCTCGCCCACCAGCTTGACGGCGGTGCCATCGGCAAACAGGCCCACATCGTTCAGCGCCACGCGCTTGCCTTCGCGGGCCGACTGGATCATCGCGTCCGAATCGTTCATCTGCACGCCGATGACCTTGATCTCGGGCCGTACGGCCTTGATGTAGTTGGCCACCCCGGCGATCAGGCCGCCGCCGCCAATCGCGACAAAGACCGCATTGAGCGGCGAGGAGCCGATTTTCTGCACCTGGCGCATGATCTCCATCGCGATCGTGCCCTGGCCGGCGATCACATCAGGGTCGTCGAAAGGATGGACAAAAGTCAGGCCTTGTTCCTTTTGCAGCGTCAACGAGTGCTCGTAGGCATCGCTGAAGCTCTCGCCCATCAGCACCACCTCGCCCCCCAGGCCCTTGACGGCATCGACCTTGACCTGCGGCGTCGTGGTCGGCATCACAATGACGGCACGGGTGCCCATGCGGTTGGCCGACAGCGCCACGCCCTGGGCATGGTTGCCTGCCGAGGCGCAAATGACGCCTGCCTTGAGCTGTTCGGCCGTCAGGTGGGCCATCTTGTTGTAGGCGCCGCGCAGCTTGAAGCTGAATACGGGTTGCTGGTCTTCACGCTTGAGCAGCACCTTGTTGTGCAGGCGGCGGCTGAGGTTCTTGGCGGAGTCCAGGCTGGATTCAATGGCCACGTCATAGACACGCGCAGTGAGGATTTTCTTCAGGTAATCGGCCGGCGTCAGCGCGGCAGCAGTCTTGGAGGGCATAGGGATGCACGCTAGAGAAATGAGGCAACGAGAAGGTAGCGCATGCGGATGGCGCGCCTGGTTGATGCGCCAGCCCGCAAGGCATGCGCGGGTCGCGGCTTGGGCGGGGGTGGCGGGCATCAGGTGATCGAAAGACCGATGCACTATAACCGCTGGCGTTCACTGGAGCGGACCGGCAGTGGATTTGCGCCCGAGGCGGGCAGAAAAAAAGCCCCTGATGTGAATCAGGGGCTTGAAACCACCATTTGAGAGGTGGAGGAGACAACTTGCAAGCTACATCCAGCAGTTTTGGCATGGCCTGGCTGTGGAGCAGCAGATGGGTCCAAGTATAGCGATGTTTCTGCTGCGATGCAGCAAAATAATGCCCGCAACCATTTTTTTCTCCAATGCTGTTGATAGACAGCAACAAATAGCAGGGGTTAGGGCAGATCTGCCACACTTGTAACGTCTGATTTTTGGAGAGATGCAATGGAATGCACGGTGACGTGGACGGGTGCGAGTGGCGCCCGCTCGGGAATGGGCTTTGTGGCAGAAACCGGCAGCGGCCATGTGGTGGCCATGGATGGCGCGCCCGACGCGGCCAACCCTGCCAACGGCGGCCAGAACCTGGCTGCCCGCCCCATGGAGCTGCTGCTGGCAGGCACCGGCGGCTGCACGGCCTATGACGTGGTGCTGATCCTCAAGCGCGGCCGCCACGATGTGAAAAACTGCACCGTGGCCCTGAAGGCCGAGCGCGCCGACACCGAACCCAAGGTGTTCACCAAGATCCATATGCAGTTCACCGTCACCGGCAAAGGCATCCCGCCAGCCGCAGTGGAACGCGCCATCGCAATGAGCCACGAGAAATACTGCTCGGCCAGCATCATGCTGAGCAAGACGGCCGAGATCACCACCGGGTTTGATCTGGTGGAAGCCTAAAAGCGCAGCGCGCAAGCGATGTTGTAGAAAAGCCGCCTTGCAGGGCGGCTTTTTGTTGGGCAGCTTGGCCGGCGGTTTCCGTGGCCAGTCCGCTTTCTTTATATATGGTGCGCCGTAACAGTCATCACCTTGGAGGCGATCTTCATCAGCATCCGGGCGGGCAGAGGCACGGGCAGGGCGCCGGCGTCCACCGCTGCAGCGGCATGGCGCTCCTCATCGGCCTTCATCTGGCTGACGACGGCCCGCGATGGAGCGTCGTGGGCTGGCAACAACTCTAGGTGGGACTGCAGGTGCAGGGACACCTGGTTTTCGGTTTCTTCGACAAAACCCAGGCTGGCGCGGTCGCTGACCTTGGCCGCTACGGTGCCGATCACAAAAGCGCCGGCAAACCACAGCGGGTTGAGCAAGCTGGGGCGCTCGCCCAGGTCCTGCAGGCGCTGGTGGGTCCAGGCCAGGTGGTCCATCTCTTCCTGGGCGGCTTCGAGCAGGTGCTCGCGCAGATGCTCATCGCGCGTGACCATGGCCTGGGCGGTGTAGAGCGCCTGTGCGCAGACCTCGCCCACATGGTTGACCCGCATATAGGAGGCGGAGAGTTTTTTCTCCTCAGGACTGAGATCGGGCTCGTCCATGCCCGTGGCAGGCGAGGGGGTGGCCGCACGTGGCGTTGCAAACAGGGTGCGCAGCGCAGTATCTGCTGCGCAAAGGAGTCGTTCTTGCATAGGTTGCCATGCTAACCAGTAGAATACACCCCGCTGCAAACATGGCGAATCTCCTCTGAAACGGCTTGTTTTGCAGCAAATTTTTGTCGAAAAATGGGACGGCGGCTGACATTCGTTAAACGTTGCACTCAAGCAACGATTTGCAGCGAATAGGTCCTCAAATGGGGGAATTTGTTTGCGCAACCGCCTGCGGTCTGTTGAAATAGAGAGAACTTCCACACTAGGAGGTTGGCGCGGGAGCAGGTAGAAGTTGTGCAGAACCGTGAGGCTGACATCAACCCCCCCGTACCAGCGCCGTCTGTTAAACCTTGGAGTAACTCGCAATGAAAAAATCTCTTGTTGCCTTGGCAGTGCTGGCCGCTTCCGGCGCCGCAATGGCTCAATCTTCCGTGACCCTGTTCGGTATCGTTGATGCTGGCGTGACCTACGCTAAGACCAGCGGTGGCGAAAGCAACTACGGTCTGACCAACTCCGGTAACGCCACCAGCCGTCTGGGCTTCCGCGGCGTGGAAGATCTGGGTGGCGGTCTGAAGGCTGGTTTCTGGCTGGAAGGCGCAATCCAGAACGACAGCGGTACCGCTTCCGGCGGCGGCGCTGCAGGTCCTGGCTTCGAGTTCAAGCGTCGTTCCACCGTGTCCCTGATGGGCAACTTCGGTGAAGTGCGTCTGGGTCGTGAACTGACCGCAGCTTACAACACCGTGTCTGGCTACGACGTGTTCGGCCAAGTCGGTATCGGCCAAAACTTCAGCTTCGGCAACGGCACCTACGGCTTCGGCGACCCAGTTCGCGTGGGCAACATGGTTTCGTACTACACCCCTAACATGTCCGGCTTCACCGCTGGCGTGAACTACGGCTTCGGCGAAACCGCTGGTGACAGCTCCGCTAAGCGTTACATCGGCGTGTCCGCTGGTTACAACAACGGCCCTCTGAGCGCCGGTATTGCTTACGACCAGCAAAACGATCCTACCGCCAGCTTCGAAAAGGCTCAAGGTCTGGGTCTGGGCGCTGCTTACAACTTCGGCGCTTTCAAGCTGTCGGGCCTGGTCCGTCAAGTGCAAAGCACCCCAGTTGGTGGTGGCAGCAAGGCTAAGTTCCAGTCCGCTGGTCTGGGCGCAACGGCTGCTGTCGGCGCTGCTGGCGAAGCACGTCTGGCTTACAACTACTACGACAACAAGGAAATCGAAGGCAAGGCTCACCAGCTGTCGCTGGGCTATGTCCACAACCTGTCGAAGCGCACCGCTCTGTACGGCACCTACGCTTTCCTGAAGAACCAGAAGAGCGAAACCATGAGCCTGTCGGCTAACGGCCTGGGCATCGACCCAGCTGGCGCTGGCAAGAACCAAAACGCTATCACCGTTGGTGTGCGTCACGCTTTCTAATGAATGGCTAGGGTGACCTAGCTACTCAACCTGAAATGCAAAAAGCCCGTCGAAAGACGGGCTTTTTTTTGCCTGTTCGCTGGCAGTCGCTCGCTGGCTGGCAGGGATTCAGGCACTGTTGCGGCGGCATCCATGCTGGTACGCGCATTTGCATGCCCTCACGGCTGATGCCGGATGGGAGGCTGCGCCTTGGATAGGCTTCAAACTCCTGGCCTGCTGTTCCTTTCTGCCAACGCTAACAGCTAACTGCAGCGTGGCCTGTTGCAGTCTTCCTACAAGCAGCGCTCTGTATCGCTGCTGATAGCCCCCAAGATGCTGCTGTTGTGCTTTCTTGCACACAGAGAGAGCAGGTGTCAGCGCAGGCCTGCAATGCAGGCCTTTCCCTATTTGGCAGACGAAGCCGTGTTTTGCCCGACAAAACACCTGCTTTTGCCGGTCACCTAGCAGAAATAAATGGAACTCGGGAATATCCCCGCCTTGGGGGAAGCACCATGCGGAAGATCGATTCCTTGCGGCATAGTGAAGCACTACTATTCTGCGAGGACTTATGAAACAGCCTTCTCTTGCTCTGGTTGCGATAGCGGTAGCCACCGTTTTGTCAGCTGGCGTGGCCCAGGCCAAGCCCTTCAAGTGGGCCAGCCAGGCCGATGTTGCCAGCTGGGATATCCACGCGCAAAACAATGGCCTGCACAACGCCATTCACCCTTACGTCTACGAGACCCTGGTTACCTATAACAGCAAGACCTTTGAGGTCGAGCCACTGCTGGCCACCTCTTGGAAAGAGGTGACCCCCAAGCAGATGCGCTTTGCATTGCGCCAGGGCGTGAAGTTCCAGGACGGATCGAGCTTTACCGCCGATGACGCCGTGTTCTCGATCACGCGCGCGATGGCCAAGACCTCGAACTATGGCCCCTTTGTGCAGGGCATCGAGAAGGTCGTCAAGGTCGATGACGCGACCATTGACATCTTCATGGTCGACCCCAACCCGGTGCTGCTGCGCCAGATGACCGAGCTGCGCATGATGAGCAAGGCCTGGTCGGAGAAGAACAAGTCCACCGAGCCGATGGACATCAAAAAGTCCGACGAGAATTTTGCCCACCGCAATGCGATGGGCACGGGGCCCTTCATCCTCGAATCCTGGCAGCCCGACGTGCGCATGGTGCTCAAGAGAAATACCAACTGGTGGGGACAGATGCCGGGCAATGTGACCTCGATCACCTATACCCCTATCAAGTCGGCGCCCACCCGCATGGCCGCGCTGCTGTCGGGCGAGGTGGACATGCTGCTCGACCCCACCCCGCAAGACCTGAACCGCCTGCGCGCCAGCCCGGATCTGAAGATCCTCGAAGGCCTGGAAAACCGCACGATTTTCTTTGGCATGGACCAGTTCCGCGACGAACTGCCTGGCTCCAACATCAAGGGCAAGAACCCGCTCAAAGAACAGAAGGTGCGCCAGGCGCTCTACCAGTCCATCGACATCCAGGCCATCACCAAGACCATTCTGCGCGGCCTGGGCAAGCCCACCGGCACCCTGGTGGCGCCACAGGTCAATGGCTGGACCGAGACCGTGGGCCAGCGCCTGCCCTACAACCAGGATGCCGCCAAGAAGCTGCTGGTCGAAGCCGGCTACCCCGACGGTTTTGAAGTCGACTTTGCCTGCCCCAACAACCGCTATATCAGCGATGAGGCGATCTGCCAGGCGGTCACTGCGATGTGGGCCAAGGTGGGGGTCAAGGCCAAGCTGCGCACCTTGCCGATGGTCACGTACTTCCCGATGATCCAGCGCAACGAAGCGAGCATCTACATGCTCGGCTGGGGCGTGCCGACCTTCGACTCGCTCTACAGCCTGCAGTCGCTGGTGCGCACCGTCGGCAAGGGCGGAGACGGAAACTACAATGTCGGCCGCTACAGCAATGAGCGCATGGACTACCTCGTGGACCGCGTCAAAACGGAAACCGACCAGCCCGTGCGCACCCGCATGCTGACCGAGGGGCTGCAGCTGTCCAATGACACGGTCTCCCACCTGCCACTGTATGACCAGGTGATCCCCTGGGCGATGAAGAAGAACATCGACCTGGTGCACCGTGCAGACAACCGGGTGGACATCAAGCTGGTGACGGTCCGCTGATCAGCGGCGAGCAGTTTGCAGGCCTGCCGCCCGATGGGGTGGCAGGCCGTTTCATAAAAAGCGAAAGAAGAATAGGCAGACAACACGGGTGCCAGGGATCCTCTGCAGAACCCTCGCCGTTGGGATGGACGCGAATCGCCCGAGACCGCGTTCTGACCAAGGCAGGGAGTTTTGCAGAGGGTTTCTTGGGCACCTTCCCTCTGTTTGTCACGATGAGAGTCAGCCATGTTTGCATTCATATTGCGCCGATTGATACAGGCGGTGATCGTGATGATCGCCGTGGCGTTCATTTCCTTCATGTTGTTCCAGTATGTGGGTGATCCGGTCACCTTCCTGCTGGGCCAGGATGCCACCCCACAGCAGATTGCCGAGTTGCGCAGCGCGCTCGGGCTGGACAAACCGTTCTTCGTGCAGTTCTGGCACTTTCTGGTGAACGCTGCCCAGGGCGAATTCGGCATCAGCCTGCGGCAGGGCGCCAAGGTCTCGTCCTTGATTGCCGAGCGCTTCCCGGCGACCTTCGAGTTGGCCATGGTGGCCGCCTTGCTGGCCCTGGTCATTGGCGTGCCGATGGGCGTGTATGCTGCGCTGCGGCGCGGCAGCTTCATGAGCCAGGTGTTCATGACCCTGTCGCTGCTGGGCGTGTCCTTGCCGACCTTCCTGATCGGTATCTTGCTGATCCTGATCTTCTCGGTGCATCTGGGCTGGTTCCCCAGCTTTGGCCGTGGCACGACGATGCAACTGGGCTTTTGGAGCACCGGCCTGCTGAGCGCCAAGGGCTGGCATCACATCATCCTGCCGGCCATCACGTTGGCGGTGTTCCAGCTCACCTTGATCATGCGCCTGGTGCGCGCCGAGATGCTGGAGGTGCTGCGCACCGACTACATCAAGTTTGCCAAGGCCCGGGGCCTGAGCAACCGCACCATCTACTTTGGCCACGCGCTGAAGAACACGCTGGTGCCCGTGATGACCATCACCGGTCTGCAGCTGGGCGGCCTGATTGCCTTCGCCATCATCACTGAGACCGTGTTCCAGTGGCCGGGCATGGGACTGCTGTTCATCCAGGCGGTCACCTTTGCCGATATTCCCGTCATGGCCGCCTACCTGTGCCTGATTGCGCTGATTTTTGTGGTGATCAACCTCGTGGTCGATCTGTTGTATTTTGCTGTTGACCCGCGCCTGCGCGTCGAGAAATCGGGAGGGCACTGAGATGCCTCGTCTGCCTTATAACGCGAGCTCGCGCGCCTTTTCGCACCTGGCCCAGATCCATCCGGAACTGACGGCCTTCCGCCGCGACCTGCATGCCAACCCGGAGCTGGGTTTCGAAGAAAAATACACCGCTGCCCGCGTGAGCGAGGCCTTGCGCCTCTGCGGTGTGGACGAGATCCACCAGGGCATCGGCAAGACTGGCGTGGTTGGCGTGATCCGGGGCCAGAAGCACGGCAGCGGCCGCATGATTGGCCTGCGCGCAGACATGGATGCACTGCCGATCACCGAACAGGGCAACTGCAGCTGGCGCTCCGGCAAACAGGGGCTGATGCACGCCTGCGGCCATGACGGCCACACCGCCATGCTGGTGGGCGCGGCGCGTTACCTGGCCGAGACCCGCAATTTTGATGGCACCGCCGTGCTGATCTTCCAGCCCGGCGAAGAAGGCTATGCCGGTGCACGCGAGATGATCCAGGACGGCCTGTTCGATCGCTTCCCGGTCGATTCGGTCTATGCCATGCACAACTGGCCTGCGATGCGCCAGGGCATGATCGGCATCAACCCCGGCGCCATGATGGCGGCGGCCGACCGCATCCAGATCAATATCAGCGGCAAGGGCGGGCATGGCGCGCACCCCTACCAGACCAATGATGTGGTGCTGGCATCGGCCCATTTGATCACCGCCATCCAGTCCATCGTCTCGCGCAATGTGCGCGCGATCGATGCAGCCGTTATCAGCATTTGCGCGGTGCAATCCGGTGACCTGGCCGCCTACAGCGTGACGCCAGGCACGTCCACCTTGGTGGGCACCGTGCGTACCTTCAACCCCGATGTGCAGAACATGATCGAGCGCCGCCTGGGCGAGCTGTGCCAGGCGCTGGGCCTGGCCTTTGGCGTTAATGCGCAGCTGCAGTACGAGCGCTCCTATCCGGCGACGATCAACACCTCCGAAGAGGCGCTGTTTGCCGGCGATGTGGCGGCCGATCTGGTTGGTGAGCCGCTGGTGGTGCGCAACATGGATCCGAGCATGGGTGCGGAGGACTTTTCCTTCATGCTGCAGCAAAAGCCCGGCGCCTATCTGCGCCTGGGACAGGCCGTCGGTGACGACATCATTCCGCTGCACAACAACCGCTATGACTTCAATGACGATGTGCTGCCGCTGGGGGCGGCGCTGCATGCCGGCATCGTCGAGCGTGGCATGCCACTTGCATTGGGCTAAAGCCTCAGCTCCCGGCCCCGGTTGGGCCGGACTTGATAAAAGGGGAGAACGATGAAACACACGATGAGCAAGACCTTGTTGGTATCGATGTTGGCTGCCGCCTATGTTTCCGCCGGCGCGCAGACCGTGCGCATCGGTTCCCAGGGCGATGCCCTGTCCATGGACCCGCATTCCTTCAATGAGACGGTGCAGCTGAGCGTGACCGGCAACGTCTACGAGCCACTGGCCGGCCGCAACAAGGATCTGAGCCTGCGCCCGGTGCTGGCTACCCAATGGGAGCAGACCTCGCCCACGGTCTGGCGCTTTACCTTGCGCAAGGGTGTGCAGTTCCATGATGGCACGCCGTTCACGGCCGATGATGTGGTGTTCTCGATGATGCGCACGCAGCTCGAGGGCTCGGACATGAAGTCCTACACCAACCCGATCAAGGAGACCCGCAAGGTCGACGACTACACGGTCGATATCGAGACCAAGGATCCGGCCCCGATCCTGCCGAGCATGATCTCGCAGGTCTACATCATGAGCAAGGCCTGGTCCGAGGCCAACAATGCCGTCAATCCGGTGGACCGCCGCAAGGGCATCGAGAACACGGCGTCGTTCAAGGCCAATGGCACCGGGCCGTACCGCGTGCGCGAGCGCCAACCCAATGTGCGCACTGTCTTCAACCGCAGCGCCAACTACTGGGACAAGATCGACGGCAATGTGCAGGAAGTCGTCTACACGCCGGTGGCCAACGATGCCACCCGCGTGGCCGCGCTGCTGTCGGGCCAGGTCGATGTGATCGATCCGGTGCCGGTGCAGGATCTGGACCGCGTGGCCAACACGGGCAGCACCCGCGTGGTGTCCGGGCCGGAGCTGCGCGCCATCTTCATGGGCATGGACCAGAAGCGCGATGAGCTGCTGAACGCCAGCGTCAAGGGCAAGAACCCGTTCAAGGACAAGCGCGTGCGCCAGGCCTTCTACCAGGCCATCGATATCGAAGGCCTGCACAAGCAGGTGATGCGCGGGGCATCGGGCAATCTGGCCACCTTGATCGGCAAGGGCGTCAATGGCTACGCCGAAGACATCAAGCGCCTGCCCTACGATCCTGCCGCCGCCAAGAAGCTGCTGACCGAGGCGGGCTACCCGGATGGCTTTTCGCTGACCTTGAACTGCTCGAACGACCGCTACATCAACGACAGCCGCATCTGCCAGGCCGTGTCTGCCAACCTGGCCAAGATCGGCGTCAAGGTGCAGCTCAATGCCGAGACCAAGGGCACCTATTTCCCGCGCATCATGCGCCATGAAACTGCCTTCTACATCCTCGGCTGGACGCCTTCGACCTACGACGCACACAACCCGCTGCTGGCCTTAATGAACTGCAATGACGGCAAGGGTGCGGGCGCGTTCAACTACGGCAACTACTGCAACCCCAAGGTCGATGCGCTGACCCGCCAGGTGCAGTCCGAGACCGATACGGCCAAGCGCAACCAGGCGATCCACGAAGCGCTGCAGACCGTGGCCGACGACGTGGGCTACCTGCCGCTGCACCAGCAGTTCATGAACTGGGGTGTCAGCAAGAACGTGGAGCTGGTGCAGATGGCCGATGGCTTCATGCCCTTCAAGTGGATGACGGTGAAGAAGTAAATGCCCGGGCCGCTGCGCTGCAGCGGCCAGCGATTAGAGAGAGAAGATGACGATGAAAAACCGAATCAGGCGCTGGATGGACAGCGATGTGGGCTACAGCTTTCGCAAGTCGCCCACGGCCATCGTGGCGGCGCTCATTGCGGCGGTATGCGTGTTCTGCGCGCTGTTTGCCGGCTGGGTGGCGCCCCACAACCCCTTTGACCTGACCACCCTGGAGCTGAGCGATGCGCGCATCCCGCCGGTCTGGAGCGAAGAGGGCGGCTGGAAGTACATCCTGGGCACCGACGACCAGGGCCGCGACATTCTGTCGGCGCTGATGTATGGCGCCCGCATTTCGCTGATCGTGGGCCTGGCCTCGGTGGCCCTGTCCGTGGTGGTCGGTGTGGGCCTGGGCCTGCTGGCTGGCTTCAAGGGCGGCTGGATCGATTCGGTGCTGATGCGCCTGTGCGATGTGATGCTGTCCTTCCCCGCCATTCTGGTGGCCTTGCTGATCGCTGGCGTGGGCCGTGCGGTGTTTCCCAATGCCAATGAGTCGCTGGCCTTTGGCGTGCTGATCCTCTCGATCTCGCTGACGGGCTGGGTGCAGTATGCGCGCACGGTGCGTGGCTCCACGATGGTAGAGCGCAACAAGGAATATGTGCAGGCCGCCCGCGTTACCGGCGTGGCACCGCTGCGCATCATGGTCAAGCATGTGCTGCCCAATGTGCTGGGCCCCGTCATGGTGCTGGCCACCATCCAGGTGGCGACGGCCATCATTACCGAGGCGACCCTGTCCTTCCTGGGCGTGGGCGCGCCGCCCACCTCGCCATCGCTGGGCACCCTGATCCGCGTGGGCAATGACTACCTGTTCTCCGGCGAATGGTGGATCACCATCTTCCCGGGGCTGATGCTGGTGCTGATCGCGCTGTCGGTCAACCTGCTGGGCGACTGGCTGCGCGATGCGCTCAACCCGCGCCTGCGTTGATGGTGCGGACACAAGACGAATAAGGAACAACCACGATGTCATTGTTGGAAGTTAAAAATCTGGTGGTCGAGTTTCCCAATCGCCATGGTGTGCTGCGGGCGCTGGACAATATCTCTTTTTCCATCGCCCCCGGCGAGATCCTGGGCGTGGTCGGTGAATCGGGCGCGGGCAAGTCGCTGACTGGCGCGTCCATCATCGGCCTGCTGGAGCCGCCAGGCCATGTGGCCTCGGGCGAGATCGTGCTCGAAGGCGAGCGCATCGACAACCTGTCTGCCGACAAGATGCGCCACATCCGGGGCCGCCGCATTGGTGCAATCTTCCAGGACCCGCTCACGTCGCTGAACCCGCTCTACACCGTGGGCCGCCAGCTGATCGAAACCATCCAGACCCACCTCAAGCTCTCGGCGACCGAGGCGCGCCAGCGCGCCATCCAGCTGCTCAAGGACACCGGCATTCCGGCAGCCGAAGAGCGGATTGACCATTTTCCGCATCAGTTCTCCGGCGGCATGCGCCAGCGGGTGGTGATTGCGCTGGCACTGGCGGCCGAGCCCAAGCTGATCGTGGCCGACGAGCCCACCACCGCGCTCGACGTGTCGATCCAGGCGCAGATCATCAGCCTGCTCAAGAACATCTGCCGCACCCGTGGCGCGGCCGTGATGCTGATCACCCATGACATGGGCGTGATCGCCGAGACCTGTGACCGGGTTGCAGTGATGTATGCCGGCCGTGTTGCAGAAATCGGCCCGGTGCATGAGGTGATCAACCACCCGGCGCACCCCTATACCCGGGGCCTGATGGCGTCCATCCCCGATATGGAAGCCGACCGTGAACGCCTCAACCAGATCGACGGCGCCATGCCCCGGCTCAATGCCATTCCCAAGGGCTGCGCGTTCAACCCGCGCTGCCCCCAGGTGTTTGACCGCTGCATGGAGCAGCGCCCCGAGCTGATGACGGCTGGCGCCACCCAGGCCGCCTGCTGGCTGCATGCGCCCGATTACCAGCCCCAAGTGGCTGCCACTGAGGACACGGTATGAGCGAGATGGCAACCATGACGAACAAGGACGCAGCAGCGCTGCCAAGCGCGGGCGACAAGCAGCCCCTGGTGCAGGCCCGTGACCTGGCCAAGACCTTTGATGTGTCCGCACCCTGGCTCAACCGGGTGCTGGAGCGCAAGCCGCGCAGCCTGCTGCGCGCCGTCGATGGCGTGAGCTTTGACATCGAAAAGGGCAAGACCCTGGCCCTGGTGGGCGAGTCCGGCTGCGGCAAGAGCACGGTGGCGCGCCTGTTGGTGGGCTTGTACGGCCCCACGCGCGGCACCTTCACCTTCGACGGCCAGGATGCGCATGCCGCCTTCCGCGACCCCAACGCGCGCGCGATGCGCCGCCGCGTGCAGATGATCTTCCAGGATCCCTATGCCAGCCTGAACCCGCGCTGGTCGGTCGAGCAGATCATTGGCGAGCCGCTCAAGGAGCATGGCCTGATCACCAACACCGAGCAGCTCAAGGCCCGCGTGGCCGAGCTGCTGGTGCAGGTGGGGCTGGCGCCGATGGACATGCTCAAGTACCCGCACCAGTTCTCGGGCGGGCAGCGCCAGCGCATCTCCATCGCCCGCGCACTGGCGACCGAGCCGGAGTTTCTGGTCTGCGACGAGCCCACCTCGGCGCTCGACGTCTCCGTGCAGGCCCAGGTGCTCAACATCATGAAGGACCTGCAGAAAAAGCGCGGTCTGACCTATCTGTTCATCTCGCATAACCTCGCCGTGGTGCGCCATGTCAGCGACCAGGTGGGCGTCATGTATTTGGGTAGGCTGGTTGAGCTGGCCGATAAGCAAACCCTGTTTGCCAAGCCGCGCCACCCCTATACGCGCATGCTGCTCGATGCCATCCCGAAGATGCACGACACCGGCAAGGCGCGCACCCCCGTGCAGGGCGAGGTGCCCAATCCGCTGAACCCTCCCACCGGTTGCGCGTTCAATCCGCGCTGCCCGCTGGCCAATGAGCGCTGCCGCAGCGAGCGCCCACAGCTGATCGATGATGCCGGCGTGAAGGTGGCCTGCCATGCAGTCGAGGAAGGGCGCATTCCGGTGCTGTAAAACACCGGTCTTTTGCAAAACCGGCGTCTCAGGCGCCGGTTTTGCTGTGGGGCGCACCGCTTGCTAAGCCCCTTTACTATTACAGAAAGTCACACCTACGTCATCTGGCGGACAAACCATAGAGCTCTTTGTCATAACGGAGAGCGCAGAAATGGTTGCATTGTCAGTGCGAGAGGGTGCACGTCAGGTGATGGTATGGGCGGCGTGCGGTGTGACAGCCGCCGTGCTGGTGGCATGCGGGGGCGGCTCCAACGACAACGACAGCGAAAAAGACGATGTGCTGACGATCCTGCACATCAACGACCACCACTCCACCTTGGCCAGCAAGACGGCCACCCTGCAATTGCCCGTGGACGGCAAGACTACGGCCGTGACCGTGGACGCCGCAGGTTTCCCCCGCGTGACGGCCGCTATCGAAGCGATCGCTGCCCAGTCGACCAATGTGCTGAAACTGCACGCCGGCGATGCGGTGACCGGTACCCTGTACTTCAACCGCGCAGGTGCCGATGGCGAGGCCGACATGGCCATGCTCAACACCGTGTGCTTTGATGCCTACACCCTGGGCAACCACGAATTCGACAAGGGCGACTCGGGTCTCAAGGGCATCCTGGACCGCCTCAAGACGGGCCGATGTGCCACGCCCGTGCTGAGCGCGAACGTGCAGTTTGGCGCCAACTCGGCGCTGAACCCCAGCCGCGCACCGAACAGGGTCTCGCCCTCCACCGTGGTGGAGCGGGGCGGCCAGAAGATCGGTATCGTCGGCCTGACCATTGCGCAAAAGACCAAGGCCTCGTCCAGCCCCGACAAGGACACCTTGTTCGAAGACGAAGCCGTGGCGGCCCAGCGTGAAATCGACAAGCTGCAGGCCCAGGGCGTCAAGCGCATTGTGCTGCTGAGCCACATCGGCTACGACAATGACCGCAGCATCGCCAAAAAGCTGCGCGGTGTGGACGTGATCGTCGGCGGTGACTCGCACACCCTGCTGGGCCCGGACACGATGAAGACCATCGGCGTGGGCACGCCAGGCGGCGCCTACCCCACCCACACCACCGACCTCGACGGCAAGCCCGTCTGCATCGTGCAGGCCTGGGAGTATTCGCAAGTCGTGGGCGAGCTGAAGGTCAAGTTCGACAAGGACGGCGTGGTCAGCCAGTGCGCAGGCACGCCCCATGTGCTGATCGGCGATGACTTCAAGATCGCCGGCACTGCCGCGACCGAAGCCCAGCGCGCGTCCATCATCAGCAGCGTGAATGCCGCCGGCTTCCTGCGCATCACCGCGCCTTCGGCCCAGGCCGCCGCCGTGCTCAAGCCTTTCAGCGACAAGGTCGCCAGCTTCAACGTGACCAAGGTGGCCTATGCCCCACAAGAGCTGTGCTCGCGCCGTGTACCGGGCGGCGAAGGCAGCTCGGACTACAGCCGCTCCAGCGCGGCCTGCAATGCCGAAGGCAGCGTCAGCCTGCGCGGCGGTGACATCCAGCAGCTGGTGGCCCAGTCCTACCTGGAAGTGGCCAATGCACACTACGGCGGTGCCGACATCTCGCTGCAAAGCGGCGGTGGCGTGCGCATTCCGCTGAACGGTGAGGTGACCGCTGCCAATGCGATCCAGGTGCTGCCGTTTGGCAACATGCTGTACCGCCTGGATGTCACCGGCACGGAAGTCAAGGGCATGCTCGAAGACGGCCTGGAAGCCGTGTACGGCGCTGGCGGCTCGACCGGCCCTTACCCTTACACCGGCGGCATGCGCTTTGACGTGAATGCCAAGGCCGCCTTGGGCAGCCGTGTCACGGGCATCGAGGTGCGCGACACCACCACCGGCCAATGGGCTGCGCTGGACCAGGGCAAGACCTACCGTCTGTTCGTGCTGAGCTTCAACGCCAACGGCGGTGACGGCTACAAGACCCTGGCCTCCGTGCCTGCAGCACGCCGCCTCGACATCGGCGTGCTCGATGCCGATGTGTTCTTCAACTACATTGAATCGCAGCCCAAGGATGCCAGCACCGGTCTGCCCGCACTCAAGCGCCTGTCCACCGACCTATACAGCACCAAGCGCTTTGTGGATGTGCGTTGAACGATGACGCGGCTGCAAACGCCGCCGCACGCGCCGCATGACAACGGGGCAGCCTTTGAACTGCACCCCAAAAGTTGGACACCAGTCCAACCAATGGGGTGTTTTTCATGGCGAAATACGATGAGAGCTTCAAGCTCAAGATGGTCCAGAAGTATCTGGGCGGGCAGATCGGCCACAAGGCAC
>Ga0308156_1000483_pt1 | contig 80395 bp, 71 predicted proteins | sample PhyAR2_FD_201041 | JGI IMG/M metagenome (GOLD analysis project Ga0308156, IMG submission 201041) | Phyllosphere microbial communities from UC Gill Tract Community Farm, Albany, California, United States - DLSL A.R2 | ecosystem: Host-associated > Plants > Phyllosphere > Unclassified | place: USA... | reverse complement strand
GAGGATTGGGGTTGAGAACCGTCGGAGGCGGCGCCAGCGGGGAGAGGGCCTGGGCGTAGAGGGCGGTCGCCAGGGTCCTGGAAATAGCCGTGTTGTCGGGGTCGATCATCTCGGCCCGTTCGACCGCGGCCAGACCGGCAGACCGCTCCCCACGCTGCAGATGAAGATAGGCGCGCAGCCGCAGCGCTTCGGGATCGTCCGCCTCCAGGGCGTCGAGATCGGCCTCCGCCTCCTGGGGTTTGTCGGTCACGAGCAGGAGACTCGCGCGTAGCGCCCGGCCTTTCGCCGTGGTCGGTTCGCCCAGCGCCGACAAGCCCGCCGCCGCCCCATGCGCATGCATGGCGATCAGGGCCGCCAGACGCGGCTCCACGCTCGGCGCATACCCGTCGGCTTCGGCGCTGAAAGTCCGAGCGCCGTCGATATCGCCCCGGCTCAGCGCTGCCGATCCCTGGAGCCTGACGATGCGCGATCTGAGATCATCGGGCATGCTGTCCCAGCCAACGCCGGTCCTGAGGTCCGCCAAGACGGCTTCGACCTCCGCGATGTCGCCCCGCTCAAGGCTTTTCGACGCGACAGCGAGGGTCTTCTCCGCCTCGCCCGTGAGCGCCATGGCGAAACTGTCCAGACGGTCCCTGAGATCGGTTCGGGCCGCGTCTTCCGTCCGCGCCGCCTCCGCATCCGTATCGTCGCAGATCCTGTCGACCCAGTCCCGACCGCCGAGATACTGAGACACCATTCCGGGCTGACGCCGCAGCTTCTCCTGGAGCTGCCGGGGCGACCAGACCTCGAACTCCAGGCCAAAGGTGGCGAACCGAGCCTTTGCCGCCTCGATGTCCGCAATTCGAACGCGATGATGGGTGTCGGCGGTGACGGCGAGAACGAACCGTTTCACCGATTCCGCCTTCCACCGGGAATCCCAATGCCGAAGGAAGTCATCGCACCAACCGGCGATCTCCCCTTTGACGATCTTCTGGTAGCGTTTGCAGGAAACGACGATCAATCCCTGCGGCGTCTCGCCGAACGCATCGATACCATACTGAGCATCGAAGCGGGTGTGGTAGAGGTCCGCCCGTGTGACGCCCGGCTCCTTGTCCAGCAGCGAACAACACAGCTCCTCGAAATCCTCCGAGGTCAGCTCGGCGAACTTCGGCGGATCCGCACGGCGCAGGCTCGGCGTCACGCTCTTGCGAGGTCGCGAATCACTCTCCTTGGACGTCTCAGGCCGCTTCATGCATGAAGGGTAGGAGTTTCAATCGCGAAGTCGAACAACGGAATGCGTGAAGCGGACGCCCCGTCCACAGGCGGATGGGGGCCGGTCCGCGGTTCGACCAATCCGTCAATATTCCCTGACGATCGCCCACCCTCGTGTCCATCAGCGCGGCGGCGAGACCACCACCTTGATCTCCTTCAGCCCGGTTCGCGACCCGGACAGGTCGGACTGGAAACCGGTGGCGTTCTTAAGGTGATTTCCCGGGTCGTAGACAAGGCAGACCAGCCGATCGACTTCCTGGTTGGCGCCGTAGTCAACGAAGTCGTTCGCCAGCTCTTTCTTGATCTTGCCGGTATCGGATGTCTTCCTCACATACTTCAACTCGATCATGGTCCGGAGCGGCTTGATGAAGAACTCGCACCGGGAAGCGCTACCGCCTACGGACGGGCTCCATTCCTCTTCTCGGACATCAGGGAAGTAGGCCGCCAGGATCGATCGGAAGAGATACTGACAGTCCCATTCGTCGTTGATTGCATAGGTCGCGCCGCCATGAGGATGGGTCTTGAGCGCCAGCACGCTCTCGTGGAACCGGCGTGTCAGCGCAACGACCAGATCGAGCGCGGTCTGTTCGGGATCGATCGCGGCGGCGGGCGGCGCGGGCCTGCGTGACAGGGCATGATCGATGGCACCCATAACATGAAAAACCTGGCGGCGCGCGACGTCGACGATGTGCGGCGCACCGACTAGGTTGTGCTTCTTTTCGTAATCGGCCTGCTCCTTGTCCAGGTCGTCGGCCATGGCCTGAACGAAGGCGCGGTACGTGACTAGGCCCTGCTCGAACTGTTCCGGCGACGCAAACATCTCGTTCGGGATCCGGATATCGGCGACGAATTCCTCGGAATAGTGATAAAGGTTGGAGATCACGTCGCGCGACGCGCCATGCCAAGGATCCTTCCAGGACCCTGGATAGCCCTTGGCGTCCTGCATGGCGTTGCGGAACTCTTCATCGATCGCTATCCGAGCCTTGCGGAGATACTCAAGGCTCTCCAACGCCCATTCCATCCTGTCCATATGTCGGCATCTCTTGTAGGAGCGCCGCCGTTCCGGCGACAACGCCGTCACTTGGGGATCCCTAGCTGCTACGACCAGTTCGTAAGCCGCTGGCGCATTCGAATTTCGGTTCTGGCACCCGAAAGCTGAGAGCGAGATCGAGCGTGAATCCGGGCCAGCCTGCGCCAGTTCCTCCGGATCCATTGCAGTCAGCGAAATCGGTGAAGAGTTGCGACCTCGGGACGAATGCCGTGAGGTCGCGACAAAAAGCGGACCAGGCTTCGAGCCACAAGACAGCGGACTGCGTGGAGACTGAATGGGCAAGCGAGCGACGGGCAGACGTCGGAAAAGGCCGTTTGCGCGTCCGACGCAGGAAGCCCGGCTCCAGGTCGAATCCTTCGGCAATCCGCCCGAGGACCATGAGGCTTTCAAGACGGCGATCCTTGAGGCTGCGACGGCGAACGTGGGCGCCTTCCATCCCGACGTCGCCACTGATGGCGGGCGCTAATCGCGCGCCAGGCCCGCGCCTCGCTGAGCGCCCTGGATAACCTGCCCGACACAGATCTTCCTGCCCAACCCTCGCGCGCTCGAGCCGGCCTCGGCCGACCTCTACCGGATGTTCGGCCTGAACCGTCGCCAGCTGGAGCTGATCGCCTGGGCGACGCCCAAGCGCACCTACTATTGGCGACAGCCCGATGGGCGGCGGCTGTTCGATCTGAAGCTGACCGGAGCCGGCCTCGCGCTCTGCGGCGCCTCGTCTCCGGCTGACCAGACCCTCATCGAGAGCGTGCTGGCGGCTCTCGACCCGGCCGATCTGCGGCCGGACCGCTTCGCCCGCGAATTCCTCAAAGCCAAAGGAGTCCAGCATGTCGACAATGTCTTCGACAGCTTCGATCCGCCCGCCCCGGAACCCGTCCGGTACGCGGCGGAGTAGGTCCTCGGTCCTGGCGGCGACCGCCCTGGTGCTCGCCGCAGTCGCAGGCTTCCCGCCGCCCTCCGCCGCCCAGCAGATCGTCTACGATCCCCGCGCCCATGTGCAGACCAGCCTCCAGGCGGCTCGGCAGTTGGAAAGCCTCGCCAATGACGCGCGGGCGCTGGCCAATCAGGCGCGCAGCCTCGCCGCCTCGCCCTACAGTCATCTCGCCGGGTCATCGGAGACCCTGCGCGACATCGGCGAGCTGGCGCGGACCGTCCGGGGCACGGCATCGACCCTCGACGGTGTCCAGCGGCAGTTTGCCGATCTGTACCCGGACGACCTGTCTCTCTCGGATCTCACGGCGCTCGGCGCCGACCGGTCCACGACCGCCCGACGGACCGCCGAGGATCTGGCGCGGACGGCGGCCGAACTGGAGCGGCTGGCCCAGAGCCGGGACGGGCGTGTCCGGGGCGCCATGGCCGCCAGCGAGGCGGCGGAGGGCGAAACGGCCGCGATCCAGTCCTCGACCCAGATGTTGTCCGTCCTCGCGGAGGATCTGGCCAGCATGCGGACCCTGCTTCTGGCCCAGTCCCGGCTGATGGCCGAGGGCGCGGCGCGCCAGGCCGCCGAAAGGGACGCCGCGATCGAGGCCCGGCGCCGCTTCTGGGCGCGGGGCGCGTCCACGCCGACCGCCCCGTCCTTCAACCCCTTGCCCCACGCTCGGGACTGAGGAGCGCGATGATGGCTGGCCCCGGAATGGAGACCCCGAACGAGCTGATGGTGGTGTTTTCCGACACCGTCACCGCCGGCTTCGACGCCCTGTCCGGCTCGGTCAATGGGGTGTTCGGACTGCTGATCGCGCTCGTGGTGGCGCTGACGGGCATCCAGTGGGCGCTCTCGCCCAACCGCGACGTCCTCGCCTCAGGCTTCGGCAAGGTGCTGCTGATCGGGGCCTTCGCCTGGCTCATCAATGACTGGCAGGCCCTGTCGGAAACGATCTACGCCGGCTTCCTAGAGCTCGGCCTCACCGCCGGCGGAGGCTCCCTGTCGCGCGCGGAGTTTCTCAATCCGGGCGCCATCCTCCAGCAGGGCTGGGAGATCGTGAAGGCGCTGGGCGAAACGCCCGCACCGGTCGAGAACCCGCTCGACGTCATGGGAAACATGGCCGACGCCCTCATCCTCGGGCTGGCCATGATCGGCATCATGCTGGCCTTCGCGATCCTGGCCCTGCAGATCATCGTCTCCCTGCTGGAGTTCAAGATCGTCACCCTGGGCGGCTTCGTCCTCCTGCCGTTCGGCATCTGGAACAAGACCGCCTTTCTGGCCGAGCGGCCGCTCGGCTACGTCGTCTCCTCCGGGCTCAAGGTATTGGCGCTGGCCATCGTCGTCTCGGGCGCGCGGACGATCTTCGACCAGCTCCAGCCCTCGGCCAATCCTGACATCTACGAGGCCCTGACCATTCTGGTCGCCGCCCTGCTGCTGGCCATGCTGGCGATCTTCATCCCGAACCTCGCCTCGGCCCTCGTGACCGGTGGGCCAGCCCTGGGGGCGGGCGCAGCCCTGACGAGCGGATTGGCTGTCGCCGGCGCCGGGGCCCTCGTGGCGGGCGGCGTGGCGGGGGCCGGAGCCATGGCCGGGCGGGCCGCCGCCGTCAGCGGGTCGTCCAAAGCCGCCGCAGGCGCGGCCTCCGGGGCGCGCTCCTCCGGAAGCGGACCGTCGTCCGGGAGCTTTCCGCCGGGCGGCGGACCTCGACCTTCGCCAAGACCCGCGCCGGGCTCCGGCGGCGCTGCGGCGGCCTCAACCCCCTCCCGCGCGTCCGCCTCTCCGCCCGCAGGATCGGGACCATCGCGGTCGACCTCGGCGTCGCCGGCCGAAGAGTCGGCCGATCGGCCGGCCTCGGCGCCGTCCCTCGGCAAGCCGGCGCCTGACGCCGAGCGCCGCGACCGGCCTTCCCTGTCGGAGGAGAGACCGCCGGGTGCAGGCAGCGGTCGCACCGCCGGCCGATCCGCCGCCCTCCAGGCCTTCTTCATCGCCAACTCGGCTCGCGCCCTGATGCCGGCCGGCGAGAACAGCGGCGCCCTCAAACCCACCGTCAGACCCGAGGATTGAGCATGCATCCCTTCTTCAAGCCCAAACGCCCCCTGACCGCGTCCCCTGAAGCCACCCCCTATCAGCGCGCCGGTCAGGTCTGGGACGACCGGATGGGTCTTTCCATCGCCCATGCCCGCAACTGGCGCCGCATCGCCCTGGCCAATCTCGGTCTGGCGGCCTTTCTCGGCGCGGGCTGGTGGGTCCAGGCGGATCGCGCCGTGGTCCGACCTTTCGTCGTGGAGGTGTCCGACTGGGGACAGACGCAGAGGATCACCGCCCTGGACGGCCGTTACGAGCCGACCGAGGCCCAGACCGGCTATGCGCTCGCCCAGTGGATCCGGGACGTCCGCTCTAAGTCGATCGATCCGATCGTGATCCGTCAGAACTGGCTGCGCGCCTACGACCTCCTGAGCCCCAAGGCCTCCGCCTTCCTGAACGACTGGGCCCAGGCCAACGACCCGTTCGCCGACGCCGGCCGGGAAGCGGTCAATGTCGAGGTGCTCAACGTCGTCCGCCGCAGCGAGCGAACCTTCGATCTGCAGTGGCGAGAGACCCGCTTCGTCAACGGTCAGCAAGCGGGGGCCGAGCGCTGGCGCGCCCTCATCACCGTCGCCCATCAGCCGCCCCGCAACGAGGCGGAGCTGATGCGCAATCCCCTTGGCCTCAAGATCGAGGATGTCTCATGGACCCCCGACGCTTCCTGAGCGGGACGGCTGTCCCGATCGCCGCCGCCCTTGCGCTTTCCGGCTGCGCCCTGGTTCATGGCGCCGACGGCGGTGTGGAACCGATCGCGCTCTCCACCCCGATCGGCCTCGCGGAGCCGCCGGCGGTCGCGCGTCCCGAGCCGGCCCTGGAGACCAGGCCCGATCCGGTCACGGCGGCCGCTGATCTCGGCTCCACGGCACGGCCCTATCTCGAGACGGTTGCAGCCTCCGCGTCGCCACGCCGACGTCGGGACGCGGCCGCTCCAACCGACAGCCTGCCTTCCGGACGCGCGGCCATTGCGGCGGCCAACCGGTCGGCGCGCGCCGCCTCCAGCGCGGACGCCTTCGTCGGCGGGGTCCAGGTGTTCGCCTGGTTCGACGGGCGGGTCTACGAGGTCTGGACCGCTCCCTTGCGGGTCACCACCCTGACCCTTGCCCCGGGAGAAACCGTGTCGGCCAAGGCGGCCGGGGACACGGTCCGCTGGCAGATCGGCGAGAGCCAGTCCGGCTCCGGCGTCTCGGCGCGAACCCATGTCCTGATCAAGCCGCTGCAGGCCGGGCTCGAGACCAACCTGGTCCTGACGACGAGCCAGAGGGTCTATCTCCTGATCCTTCGCAGCGGGTCGGCCGACGCCTTCAACGCCGCCATCGCCTGGGACTACGGGTTTGCGTCGCACGGCCCCGAGGCCGCCGAGGGGCAGTCCGGCCTGCCGCCGGTCGATGTCGCAGCGGCAACGCCCCAGGGGCCGATCGATGCCCGCTACAGGATCGACCCGCGTGGGCGGGCGCCGCGCTGGGCGCCGACCGCCGTGTTCAATGACGGCACACGGACCTTCATCACCCTGTCGCCGGACGCCGACATCGATGAGGCGCCGGCCCTCTTCATCAGGGCCGACGGAGACCTCCAGCTGGTCAACTACCGGCAGGCCGACGGCGTCCTGATCGTTGATCGGATCTTCGATGAAGCGGAGCTGCGGCTCGGCGATCGTCGACCGCAGATCGTCCATATCCGCCGTCTTCCGGGAGCCGCCCGATGATCGATCCCCACAGCGCTGAAACCGCCGGAACTCAACCCGGCATGCAGACACCGGCGCCCCCGCCGCCCGTCACGGCTCCCAAGGCCCCGCCGCCGCCCTTGATGGGACGGGCGCCGCGTCCCGGGGCCGTCCGCATCCGCAAGCCTGTCGTCCAGGGGGCGGTGTTGGTTGCGGCCCTGCTCGTGTCCGGATCTCTCGCCTGGGCCTTCGTGGTCCAGCCGCAGATGACGCGCCAGGCTCGCGACGCTGCGGACGCCGAGGGCGCAGGCGAGGCGCGAGGCAGCGTCAGGCCTTCGGACCGCGTGACCGACCAGCCGGCGAGCTATGACCGCCTCGCCCAGACTGACGCCCTGCCGGAGCGCCGGGGCGCGCCGCCCGAGGCAAGAGAGACCGCGACACCCCCACAGCCCGCGCGCATACTTGCGCCCCCGTACAGCACGGCTCCCCGCGCGCCGCGGCCGGCGGACCAGGCGGCCGCCTCGGGGCTCTTCTTCGAGGGGGCACCGCGAAGCGGAACCGTCCAGGCCGCCGGCCGATCAGACCCGGGTCCCTCGCCCGAGATGCGGGACTATGGGGCGATCTACAGCCCGCACGGCCTCCTGGCGCCCGTGTCCCCCTACGAGCTGAAGGCCGGGGCCGTCATCCCGGGCGTCTTGCTGACAGCGGTCGATACGTCCCGTCCCGGTCCCGTCGTGGCCACGGTCAGCCAGAATGTGTTCGATTCCATCACCGGACGTCATCTCGTCGTTCCGCAGGGGACGCGGCTGATCGGACGCCACGAAGGCGAGAGCGCCCATGGCGATCGCCGGGCCTTCCTGGTCTGGGACCGGCTGATCCTTCCCAACGGCAAGAGCCTGATCCTCTCGGAGGAGCCCGGCGTCGATGCGCAGGGCTCCGTCGGGGTCCGCGGCGAGGTCGATCGGCGTCTCTGGCCGCTCGGCGTCGCGACGCTCTTCGCCGGCGCCATCACCACCCTCGGCGAGCTGGCGCGGGGCGGATCAGATGATCGATCGTTCGCCGCCAGTGCCGGGAGCGCCGCGTCCATTGAGGCCTCCCAGGTCGGGGGACGGCTCATCGACCGCGAGCTCACGGTTCAGCCGTCCATCCGCGTCCGGGCGGGCGCGCCGGTCCGGGTGATGATCACCCGCGATCTCATTCTGGAGCCCTATCGCCGATGACCCGTCTCCCTCGCCTTCTCACGGCGGCCATGGTGCCCGCCGTCGGCCTCCTGGCGTTCGGCGCGATCGGGGGACAACGGCCCGCGCTCGCGCTGATCAATGAAAGCCCGAGCCTGCCCAAGGGCGTCTATGTCCGCACGGCGGCCGCCGAAATCTCCCGGGGCGAAGTCGTCGCCATTCGCCAGCCAGCCGTCGTGCGTCCCTATCTGGCGCGTCAGGGCATGCCGCCCGAGGTGCGCCTGATCAAACGGGTGGCGGCGACGGGGGGCGATGCCGTCTGCTCGGACGGCCGCTGGATGATCGCCCCGATGCGCACCGTCCGGATCCACGACAGGGACCGCAACGGCGCGCCTCTCCCGGCCTGGCGGGGCTGCCGCAGGCTCGCCGCCGACGAACGACTGCTGCTCGGCGACACGCCGTCCAGCCTGGACAGTCGGTACTTCGGGCCGGTCACGACCGCCCAGATCGAGGGCGTCTATCGGGAGGCCCTGACATGGTGAAACGCAGCCTTCCGATCGCCGCCCTCGCCGTCCTCGCGGCGACGTCGCCGGCCGCCGCCCAGACACGCATCGACTGGCGTCCCGCCGGCGGGGACCTGTTCGTCGGCGCCGCCGTGGACGCGACGACGCCCGACGTCGCCGGTGTGGAAGCGGTCCGTCTCGCGGATCTGGACCAGCCTTTCGCCGAGGCCATCGCTGAAGCGGCCGACCGACACGGCCTGGACCGCAAGCTGCTCCACGCCCTGGTCGTGGTGGAAAGCGCCTACCGCCCCCAGGCCTGCTCCCACGCGGGCGCCTGCGGCCTGACCCAGCTGATGCCGGGCACCGCCGCCGACCTTGGCGTTCGGGACCGGTTCGATCCCTATGAGAACCTGCGCGGCGGCGCCGACTACCTCGCCCGCCAGATCCTCCGCTTCGGCGATCTGCGCCTGGCCCTCGCGGCCTATAACTCCGGTCCCGATCGGGTCGCCAGACTGGGCCGGATCCCGAACATCACCGAAACGCAGAACTACGTCGTGACCGTGATCAACTGCTACCTGGCGCTAACGGCGGGTCGCGGGGTCCGGTCGTCGCGGGAATGCACTCCGGCGGAGGCCGCGCTATGACCTTCGCGACGGAGCCCCGCGACGGCGCGGATCAAGCGCCCGAGACGGCGGAGACCTTGCTGACGCGGGCGGAGGCCTCGGCCTTTCTGGAGGGCAGGGGCATCCGGATGAAGCCGACGACCCTGGCGCGGGCCTATTCGACCGGCTCGGGCGGACCGCCCTGCCGTCACATCCGGAACAAGCCCTTCTACCCTCTCGACCTGCTCGAAGCCTGGGCCCGGTCCCAGATCACAGCGCCGGTCGCGTCCTCCAGCGAACGTCAGCGCCTTCGGCGCGAGGCCCGCAGCCGGGAGGCCGCATCATGACCTCCCAACGCCCCAGCCTGGAGGCCCTGCTGAACGACCCCTCGGTCAGCTACCCGCTCAAGGCCGTCCTGCTGGTCTGGTGGAGTCGCGACCCGCTCGATGCGGCGAACGACGCCGCGGCCCTCGCCACGGTCATGGGCGACCGCGCGGTCTCGCTCCTGGAGCAGCGTCATGGCCCATGAGCGAGGGCTGGACCGGTTTCTCGGCTGGCGTCAGGTCCGCGACCTCACGGGGCTCGGCCGCACGACGGCGTGGCGGATGCGTCAGGCCGGGGATTTCCCCGACCCGGTGCCGATTTCACCCGGCCGGGTGGCCTGGCGAGAACGCGACATCGCCGCCTGGAACGAGAGCCGGGGCGCCCCGATCCCGACCCGGCGGGCCGCGGCCAAGCCGCGCCCTTCGGAAGTCCGCGTCATCGATACGGCGACCCCTGAACCGGCGCCCTCTGCGGCGATGGCGTCGCCCCATCCCAGACACCGTCCCGCGCGGCGACCGCGATCAACCCTTGCCGAGGGTCAGCTCGGCTTCGACTTCTAGGACTGATGCGGGCAGTCAGCACGGTTTCGATGTGTGGTGTCCCGCCATTTCCCGATTTACCGGCCTACTCTCGCATTGGCGCTGACAGCTCGGCTTGAAAGGCCTAACTATCGCGTATGTGAAATACGGGAAAGTTATGGCGCTACATCTGGTAGGAGAGACGATTGACCGGGCGCGTGCCCACGCCGCCGCTCGCTCGGGCAACCTCGTGGCCCTGGTCCGTGGCGTTTATGTGGACGCAGCCGACGACGTCGATGCCGTGATCATGGCGCACGCGGTGCGGATCGCCGCCTATCTTTATCCCCGCGCCTATCTGTCCGGCGCCTCGGCTCTCCTGTTGGCGCCCACATTGGACGGCCGCCTGTTTTTGAGCGGGCGTCGCAACCAGCGAACACGGATTCGGGGTCTGGAGATTATCCAGAACCAAGGGCCGGATGCTCCGTCCACGGTTCCCGCCATCGTCGCTGACGCGATGGGCGAAATTCACATGACGGCCTCGTCCCCCCGCCAGCGTTTTCTGGAGGCCTTCCGCATCCGCAGCGAGCATGCCGGTGCGATCGACCCCCTCATGCGTCGCCGGATGGCGGAGCGTCTGATCGAAGAATACGGCGACGCGCGCCAGGCTGCGGACGCCGTATGGGTGCTTGGGCGTCTAATCCGCTGGACTCGCGAAGCCGAGGCCGCCGAACGCTTTCTCGACGCCGCCCATCCGGCCCAGGCCCCCGCGAATGCGGCCCGGGTGGGTCTGACGGTGGCCTGGCACGGCGCGCCCGTCGGCGAGCTGACCCACGACGGTGTCGAGTGGCGCTGGGCCGCCACCGCCAAGGGCCAGCCGCCCCTGGTGCGGCCGACCCGCCCCGGCAGCCTTCCCCCCTTCATCGAATCCCTGCTGCCGGAAGGCTGGCTGGCCGAGATTCTGGACGCTCGCGACGAGCGTGAGCTCCTGCGAACGGGCCGGCGCTACATGTCGAACATCGCCATCGTCTCCGACCCGGCCGAGCTGGCTGAAGTAACCCCGGACGTGCTTCAGGGCCGTCTGGCGCAGCACATCGACGACGGGGTCTTCACCGGCCGCTACGAGGGCCCGACACGTCGATCCCTCGAAGAGAGCTTCCAGGCCAATCTGGCCAAGCTGTTCGCCTCCCGCGACACGCCGCGTCTCTCCGGAATCCAGATCAAGGCGCCGATGTGCCTGACGACGGGCGGCGAGCTCATCCCGTCAACGGGGGCGCCCTTCACCCATATCCTGAAGCCGGCGGGCACCAACGGCTTCGAAGACCTGCCGATCGTCGAATGGATGGGGTTGGCGCTCGCCCGCGCCGCCGGTTTCGAAACACCCGACGCCGCTCTTGTCCCCATGCCGGACGGCATGCGCCCGGCCCTTGTGGTCGAGCGGTTCGACATCCGCCGCACGGACAACGACGCGCGCCGATATGCGCTGGAGGATTTCTGCTCAATCCTCGAACTGCCGCCCCTGCGCAAGTACGAGGGCTCCATCGAACGCACGGCGCGTGGACTGCGCCCCCTGTCGACACAACCGGCCCAGGACCTGGAAATCCTTTACCGGCGGGCGGTTTTCGCCTGGCTCATCGCAGACGGAGATATGCACCTGAAGAACCTGGCCCTGCTGAAGATCGCCGACCCCGGCAGCGAGCATTTCGACGAGGTGCGCTTCGCCCCGGTCTATGACGCCGTCACCACGCGGATCTTCCCTGGCCTGGACAACGATCAGATGGCCCTGACCCTCAACGGCAAACGGGACCGTCTGACCCCCGAGGATTTCCAGGCGCTCGCCCGAACCATAGACCTTCCGGTCGCTCGGGCCGCGCAACTGACCGCCGACTGCGCCCGGCGCACGGTGGACGGACTGCAAGCCCTGCCGGTGCCGGAACGGATCGCCCCCGGCGCGGATCGTATCCGAGACCGGATTTCCGACATCGTCCGCCAGCGCGCGGAGCCTTTCGTTTAGGGCCCAGCTAAACCAATGGCGTCGCGCTGCAGGAGACGACGCCAGATTCCGGTTCGCCATGAAAGGCCCGTCGCCTAAGCTGCGGTAGCCCGGTGCGGCCCACGCGTATGTCCAGGCTTCGGCTAAAGGCGTGGGCGCATGCGAATCTCACATGTTCTCAACGCCCGGCGCACATTTCAGCGGCAGCTTTGTAGTGACCGGCTTTACCGGTATGGACACGTCATGGCGTTATCCTAATTCGCACCTGAGCCAATCTTGGTGGAAGTGCACGGGACTGAGAGGGGATCATAACTCTCTCGCCGTCGCCGAGGATCTTGGATCCGTTGAAACCGGGCACTGGGGACATGGGGCCTTGGAGCCTTGGGGCCGACGCAGTTGAGCCCTCAACTCCGTCGGCGGTAAACGAAGATGACGCGACTATGTATCGGGCTGGTGCGCGCTGCATCCGCCCCTTATCCGTGCCGGGAGCTCAGCCGATGAAATCCTTCGCGCAGGCGCTTCATTCGGACGACCGATACAGGATCATGATGATCGACGATCCCGTTGCTGGGCTCCGACCGATCACCTTCGAAGATCACCACGGGATGGTCGCGCGTCTCCGACTTCCGATCACGGCCCCCGAAGCCATCCAGCGCCTCTACGGCCGCGCGCTTCATGCCCTTCTGTATGGCTGGTTCGACTATGAGTTGATGGTAGTGGCCTGCGGACAGGCGCTGGCCACGCTCGAGTTCTCACTCAAGATGCGGTTGGGCAAGTCCGCCTTGAAGCTGAGCGGCTTGAAGCCAAGGCTGGACCATGCGGTGAAACACGGCCTCATCGCTGCGCCAAGCCCAAGCGCTTGGGGAGACGACCATGCCCTGTTGGCCTCGATCCGCAACGAGATCGCTCACGGAAGCGATCATGTTTACCCGCCGAACATGGCGGAGGTCATTTTCGATAGGTGTCGCGTTCTGATATGCGAGGTCTACGGGCTCCCTGAATCCGCGGAAGGGTCGACCCTTATTGACGCCTCCGCGCCATAAGTTCGATCTAGATCTCAATGTCATTCGGCATGATGTTGTCGCAAGGTGCCTCGACAAATCCACTTTCGGATAAAGCGCAGATACGCCTCGCCTTCGAAATCCCGGGAGCTGGAAGTTGGGTCAAGGGGCAGGATCACGACACCGTTGTCGTGTGAGAGCGCTTTGATCCGCGTCATCAACGCCAAGGCGACCGACTTCGCTCAGCACAGATCGGGATATGTCTTTCCCTGAAGGAGATTGGCCGATTGAGAGACAGAACCGGCCCAGCTGCTCAAACAGCCGACCGCGCCCTTATGTCGTCGCGCCCAAAGTCTGCGCAACAACGAGGGAGGGGCGAACATGTCGTACTTGGCCTTCTGCAGGTTTGCGACGAACTCACTGAGATCATCCGCTGCCACGTCTCCCGGCAACTTTTTGATAAAAGCCGCCACCTCCAACGGGGTGGCGTCGGAGACCGTCACGCCCAAGTCGTGGGCCTCGCAGTCGAGTCCGGCCGCCGTCAGACAGACCGCGAGGACATCGTTCATCGCTGTGCCCCTCCACGTGAAGATGTGGGTGTCGGCACCGCTGGCGACCAGTGCGTTTTCCGCCAGATCGAGCGCGTGGAATACTGCCCGCCCTTCCTGCAAAAGCTGCACGGCCGTCTCGTCCAGGAAGGCAGGGAGATCGTCGTCCAGATAGACGGCGCGGATTTCCGCCGCGAGCCTGTCGTCGATCGGCTCGACCGACTGCCGGTCGAACTTCGGCAATCGCCCGGCGGGATGCGGCGTGACCGTGAGCACCTTGGCTCGATCATCGACGTCCGCGACCCGCCAACGGCGTCCCGCGAAGGCCAGAAGACTGCCCACTGCCAGGACATTGGAGATTGGGATGGAGCCAAGGGCGCGTGTACCGTGGATCAGCCTCCACTCCTGGTCCGTCTCGAACACGGCATAGAAGTCGCGGGCAGCGGTAAGCTCCTCGCCTGTTGCGGCGAGCATCAGCGTTCCATCCGGAGCCTGTTCGATCAATCCAACCTCCGGTGCCGCGATCCATCGCAGCAACTCGACGAAATCGCCGGGCGTCAGAGCCGCCAGAGGTCCAGCTGCGCAGAGGGTTTTATAGAGGGCGTCAGCCCGCGCACCGCCCTGCTCAGTGATGATTGAGAGTATCTGATGGATCGCTACAGTAACGACCGCCGGATCGTCGCCGGGCGTCTCGACGAAGCGACTGAGGAGAAGGCGGACAGCCGCGACCGCCCGGACGACCTGGGGCCTAAGGCGGTCGATTGGGTCCGAGACACGACCGAGGTGTCGCTCCCGCGTATAGATGCGGAGAATCGCAGGTGTGTCCTTGCGCCGCCCGCTTCGGCCGAGCCTTTGGCGCAGCGAGGCCAGGGATCGAGGCGCGCCGAGCTGAGCCACCGATTTGACAGATCCGAGGTCGATGCCGAGTTCCAAGGTCGTGGTGGCGATCGCCGTCGTCGGCAGGGTTCCCGCCTTCAGGCGGGTTTCGAGCTCCTCACGCAGTTCCTTGGACAGGCTGCCGTGGTGGGGGAAGAACTCATTGGGCACGCCCGCCCTCTCGGACCGGCGCAGGAGGCGGTCCGAGAGGGCCTCGACGTTGCGGCGCGAGCCTCCGAAGAACAGGGCGTTGTCGCCCCGAAGAACGGAGAAGGCATGGTCCGCGATCCGGTCGAGGGCCTCGTCGCCGCCATCGATTTCCAGATTGTCGCCTGACGGGCTGCTTTCGGCTGGCTCGAGATAACCCCGGACCTGAAGCCTCAATTCGGGCGCGGCGCCTTCCGGCTGGATAATCTCCACCGACGTGGGGGCCTGCGCGTTCAGCCAGGCGGCCGCGACGCCCATGTCGCCCAAGGTAGCGGACAGGCCGATCCGCCTGGGCCGGCGCGCCGACATGAGCTCGAGCCGACGCAGCAGGCTAAACAGATGGAGGCCGCGCGGCCCCTGAAGAAAGGCATGCAGTTCGTCGACGATGATGGCGTCCAGAGATCCCAGAAGCCGGCGCGCATCCGTCGAGCGGCGAAGAAGAAGCGCCTCGATCGATTCTGGCGTGATCATCACTACGCCGCGAGGCTGTTTCAACACTCGTTGCTTGGGGCCTTGGGGCGCATCACCATGCCAGCGAACGAGGCCGATGCCCATGCGCTCGCACAGAAGGTCCAGCCGCCGGTGCTGATCGTTGATCAGGGCCTTTAGCGGCGCAACATAGAGGACCGATACACCGGTCTCCTCTCGCGCGGCCGCCTGCGTGAGGAGTGGCAGGAAGGCGGCTTCCGTCTTGCCGGCCGCAGTCGCCGCCGCGATCACGACGTCCCTATCGTTTCCAAGGATCGTCCGGATCGCCTCGTCCTGCACCGGCCGCAGTTCGCTCCAACCTTCGTCGCGTATCCAGCGGCGAACGTCGGGATGCAGCCGATCGAAACTCGTCTCGGTCAAAGCCGCAGCGTCGCCAGTTCGTCGTCCCCATCGCCCTCGACCTCAAGGTCCGCGCCGCCATCGGTGTCGTTGGCGATATCGACGCCGCCGATCAGCTCAACCCAACCCTTTCCGGGGTTCTGCTCCAGCACTGATAGAAACTGGACGAACGCCTTGATGGTGTTGCGCGGCGTCCGGAAATAGGCCTCGCCGATCCGCTTGTTACAGTGGTTCATGAACAACGGCAGGGCCTCGTCGGGGACGAGGTGCTTTTCCGCGTCGCCCATGGCGAAGACGGTTCGCAGGTTGAACAAGAGGATCAGCAGATCTTCCGGGGTCAAGCTCTGAAGCCTAATGACGGGTCCGGACAGATCGATCAGACCATTGGTCGCAAAGGCGTTCTCCACCAAGCGGCTCTGTAGGGCCTGGTAGCTGTACAGGCCGCGCCGGCTGTCCATAAGGAACTCCGGGGTTCCCCCAAAGACGAAGCCTATGCCAGACGCATTGCCCTGCAGGACGTCGTTCACGATCCGCAGGATTTGCTCGAAATTCTGGTTCCGGGCCTGGGCGCTCTGGAGTTTGTACAGGTTGACCATCTCATCGAAGACTATGACCAGCCCGGCGTATCCGGCCAGCCGGACGAAGGCCGCGAGCAGTTTGAGGCTGTCGTAGACGTCGCCGTCGTCGATGATGTTGCGCACGCCCAGTGCCTGCCGGGCCTCGGTCTTGGTGGTGTATTCGCCTCGTAACCAACGCAGCGCCGCCGCCTTGCCCCCAGCGTCACCGTCCTCGCTCGCGCGCCAGTAAGCCTTGAGCACCGCCGCGAAATCATAGCCGCCATTATGATCCTGCAGCGGGGCCAAGCGTTCGTCGATGACCCCCTCGACCCCAGCTCCGCGCCCCTCGGCGTCGCGCACGCATTCGGTGACAAATTTCTCGACGATCGAGGCGAGAGCATTGCCGTCGGGCTTGGTCCGGGTCGCCATGTTGCGGACGGCCTCCGCATAGAGTCCCCTCGCCTGGCCGCCGGTCGCGTGGATCCGCCTGTCGGGTGCCAAGTCGGCATGGATAGTCACGCATCGCCGTTCGAGAGCAATCAATCGGACGAGATTGAGGAAGAAGGTCTTGCCGGCGCCGTACTCTCCGATGACGAACCGGACAGCCGAACCTCCGTCGGCGATCCGGTCCACGTCGCGCACGAGAGCATTTATCTCAGCGGATCGGCCGACTTGGATATGTGGGAGGCCCGACCTCGGAACGACGCCGGCTGCAAGGGCCTGGAGGATGATGTCGCGATCACGCGGCTTGAGCGTCGGTGTGGAGGTCATGCAGCCAGATCCAGAGCGAGAAGTTGAAGTCGGAGATGTTCGGGTGAGGTCAGATCCTCGTCGCCTTCGAGGACTGGCTCGTCGAAGCGGTCAAAGCCCCAGTCGTTGATCGTCTCGATCGCGCCGTCTGGGAGAAGCTTCAGAGCCTTGGCGCGAGCCTCGAATGTCCAGCGGTCAAGCCCGCCGCCATCGACGACGGCCCCAAGCAATTCGGCATGAGCGACATCCAGGCCTTCGAAGCGCGCCGACGTCGTTGCGACAACCACCGGTGAAGCGATAGGGCCCTCATCCTCCGCGAAGATACCGGCCAAGAGACTGGACACCTCAGCCGTTTCCAGACGCAGCCGCGCCAGGCGGGTGGGATCGATTTGCACGCTGGTCGGAACGACAGGTTCTTGGGGGATAGCGAGACCGTCTTTGGCAGCGGGCGTGGCCTCGGCCACGATGACCGGTTCGTCGCGCGATGCCGGGGCCCGGTGGAGGGCCGCGTAGACCTCGTCTTGCGGCAGGCCCAAGGCCTTGTAGAGTTTCTCGAGAAAGCGGACTTCAGCCGGCTGTACCCGGCTGTCGGATAGCACCGACGCCACGGCGGCGCGTGCCGCTTCGGTCCTGAGCGGAAGAGGCAGTTTGGACAGTTTTGCGATCGCCGCCAGTTGGCGCGGCCGATCCTGAAGCAGCCACATCGCATAGGCCGAAAGTCGTGTCCGCTCTTCAGGCCGCAGATCCTTGACCGCGCGGATCTCGGCCTCAATATGGTCCAGCTCAGCCGCGACCACTTCGCCGTCAGAACTGGCCGCGATCGCCGAGATCTCCGCAATCGTGCGGCCTGATCGGTACGCGGGCCGTTCGGCGTCGATCTGACCGCCGCCCGCCGCTCGATAAAGCACCACTTGGCTATCCGACGTAAGGCTGGCGTCTCCGTATCGGCGATCCGGTTCGAGCGCGATCTGCAAGCGATCCAGGACGATGCCAAACTGGCGATGAACGCCCACCGGCACCTTGCCCTGGACCTGATCCAATCCGATGAGGTCGCAGAGCCGGGTGACCGCCATCGGGACGATCGCGTGTTCTGCTAGGATGGCGTCGAACTCAGCCTTCAAGGCCCGCGCGCTCAGCCCCCATTCCGTCTCGACAAGGTCGTCAGGCAGGCACAGCGCAGCCTCTAGTGTGTCTCTAGCCTCGGGCTTCCGACCGAGTAGCCGACTGTAGGCCTCGAGATCAGTCTGGCATTCCGACAGGAGGTCGCGAAGACTGCTTAACGGCGCCGCGACAGCCGCGATGTCGGGCAGATCCCCAAGATCGAGGGTCACCTCGAATGCGCTGCTGGCGCTGCGATATCGGCCGCTTAGTCTACGCTTGGGAGCGCGGACTTTGAGTCCTTCAGGATAGCGCCTGTCAAAGCGGAGGCGCCACAGTACCGCGAGTTCCTCGAAACATCTTGAACCAGGAGTGCGTAGATAGGTGTCAGGCAGACAGAGCGTCCACACGAGGCAGTCGTCGGCGTCGAACGGAATCTGTTCCGCGAGGCGCGCGCCGAGATAACGCCTGGCCGGAAGTGGAATCTCGAACTCCCCATTGCCCATCCTCGGAGACAGGGTTGGTCGTTGAACAACGTCTGAGCGCACCAGCTCGGCAGCTTCGAGAAAACGGCGCGCGTAGCCATCGAAGGAATAGTTGTCGCTGTAGGCGGCCCTGAGCCGGGTGACCTCCGCAATGATGGCTTCGGCGTCGTGGAACGCCCTGTCGATGAACAGGCGGCGTTCCAGGCCGTAGAAGAACAGGAAGACATAGCCGATGCCGACCGGATCGGTCCGTCCACCCGCAAGCCAGTCTAAGTAAGACCGACGTGCGTTCGGCGTGAGGTCCCTGTACGATGGCCAGTAAGGCAAACTCGACCCGAGTGGGTCGGCGCCCGAAAGGCTGACCTGCAATGAAGGGTCGGCTAGACTCCGTTCGTTAAGCCACTCCACAGACGCACCAGCATGACCTGCGTAGATCATGCCCCCCGGCACGAACACGGGCCCGATCTGCACACCACGACCGTCGGCGATCCATCCCGGTAACAGCCTTGCGGAAGGCGCTGACGGCACCGCAGACTGTGCGGACGCCACAGCGCGGGTCGCTGCTGGGGGTGATGGGTTCGGCCGCCCCTCGCCTTTCCGGCTCGCAAAAGCGACAGCCTGGTCGAGGGTCGAAAACCCATAGGTCCCCGCAACGTAGCGGCCGTCGTGATAAGTGATGCCGTGTGCGGTCATACGCGTTGCTTCAAGCGATGGCTCGACGGACTTAGCGGGAGCCGTTTCGACCGGTGGAGTAGAGCGCAAGGGCTTCGAAATCTCCGAGACGGCGGCTTCTCTTCCGGGTTCGGCGGCACCTTGGGCGGCAAGCCTCCGGGCGTAGTTGACCGCCTGCGACAGTTCCGAAAAGCCGTAACCCTTCACGACGTAGCGCCCGGCGGTCAGGGCAATGCCGTGGGCCATCATCAGTTCAGCGCGCGGATCGGGCGCGGCGTCCCGAGCCCTGAGCGCGGAGCTCGGAGAGGCTGACAACCCAGGCGAGTCGGCCTGCAACTGACCGACCGGCAACTCCAGCCGGATATGCTGGGTCCGGGAGACCTGCTCATCCTCATATCGTGGCACCCGCGGCGGCGGACTTGTGGCACTGCGTTTTCGCTTTTTTGCCTGAGCATTCATCGCCAGCCAGACGACCGCGACGAAAATGCAAATTGTGATCAGTGCCAACGGCCCGCCCCCCGGATGGATCGACGCTACGTCAAGTGTGGTCCGCGATCTAGTCAAACGGGAATGACGCGCGGCAGCCGTGTGCCAAGTGGTCATCCCCAACTTCCACTGGGATTTCGAAGCAGCATCTGGAGGCCGCCGGTTCGGTTGTTCTAGATTGAGCGGCCCCTCATGCATGGCCCCAAGCCTGAAAACAGATGCGCAAAGCATGGTTTTCTCGCTAGACTTGTCGTGATGAAAACCAGCGTCGATCACCTTCCAGAACCCCAGCAGCAGGAGCTTGCGCACGTCCGCACGACTCTGCTCACCGAGTTCGAGGCCGCCCTCCGCAAGGGGGCCGGCGGAACCTCGGAGTGGCGCAAGGGCGGGCAGGTCCTGAAGATCATCCTGTTCGGCAGCTATGCCCGCAACGATTGGGTCGACGAGCCCGAAAACGGCTATCTCTCCGACTTCGATCTGCTCATCATTGTCAGCCACCCCAAGCTGACCGACATCGCCGACTACTGGTGGGAAGCCGAAAACCGGATCCTGCGCGACTCTTCCGTTGGTCGCATCGTCAACATCATCGTTCACGACTTGGCCGAGGTGAACCGGGCGCTCGGCCGCGGCGAGTACTTCTGGACCGACATCGCTCGCGACGGCGTCATGCTTTACGAGCTGCCCGGTCACCCGCTTGCAGTGCCCAAGCCGATGACATCCCGCGACGCCTTGCAGATGGCGCAGCGCTACTTCGCTCATTGGATGCCGAAAATAGTCGACTCTCTTGAGATCGCAAAGTTCTGCATGACTGCGGGGAAGAGAAACGATGCCGCTTACAACCTCCACCAAGCGGTAGAGCGAGCTTACATCTGCTTCCTGCTCGTCCACACCTTCTACTTCCCGCGGTCCCACAATATCAAATTCCTTCGCTCCCTCGCGGAAGACGTCGATAAGCGTCTGGTCGAGGCGTGGCCGCGCGAGCAGCGCATCGACAAACGTCGGTTCGAAACCCTCAAGCGCGCCTATGTCGAGGCCCGTTACTCAGACCAGTACGACGTGAGCGTCGAAGATCTGAACGCTTTGGCGAGCTGCGCGCGTCGTCTTCGCGATCTGGTGAGTGAAACCTGCGAAGAGCGCTTGGCGACGCTTCGGGCCGCGGCGGCGCCGGGCGTGTAATACGCACTTTAAGGTTTCGTAAACTCCATTGCGATTACACTGCGCGCATGAAAACGCGGGTGGTCTCATTTCGTCTGGGGTTGGAGCTTGTGGCCGAGATTGATCGGATCGCGGCGTTCTACGGCCGCAATCGCAATCAGCTCGTGAACGACCTTCTCGAAACCGCAGTCCGCAACGAAGCGACCACCGACAACGTCGTTCTGACAAAGGGCATAGGGAGAGATCCCGGTGTCCCATAATCCGTCGGACTCCTTCGCCTTCTTTGATCGTGTGGGCGAAGCCTATGTTCGCAAGGCGCTCGTCAACGGAGAGTTCAAGGCGCCGTTAGATCGGCGGGCGGTCCTCTGGCTGGAACAGGTGAAGGAAACCGCGAGCCGATCTTCACAGCGTCGCGTGATCGGGTGGATGATCGCCACGGCAGTCGTGACTTTGGCGACAGGAACAGGCGCCGCTGTCGCGACTCTGCTGGCGCGTTAGGGCCTCCAGAAACCTATTCTCTGAGTCCCGCTCCGGTTGCCGACCCCGACAAACGACGCAATAAGCTGTGCCGCAGTTTCCTGCTGGCATGGCGCTGAGCCTCGGCGCTTTTCACTTGAACTTAACCGCCGGTCGGTTATTTAGAAGGGGTCACGGGCCGCCACACGATCCGCCTTCGGGAGGAGTGCAAAAGGGCGGTCCTTCTCGTTTTGAGATGGCGCTACCTCCTTACACCAAGCCGCACGCGACCCCCAATGACTGGGTAAGGCATTTGCGCGCCCGCGGCCTTGTCGTGACCCGTCCCAATGTGGCGGCGCGCAAGATCGACCGCATCGGCTACGAGCGGCTGCGGATCTATTTCATCGCCAGACGCCAGGTTCACCTGCCCAACAAGCCGTTTCGGGCTGGAACAACCTACGCTCAGATCCTCAACCTCTATGCGTTCGACCGGCTGTTGCGGTCGATCTGTTTCGATGTCTGCGGCGACTTCGAGATCGCCTTCCGAAACAGCATGTCCGAGGCCCTGAGCCAGGCCTACGGCAGCCATCCCCACAAGGCGGAAGGCGCGTTCATCAGCGCCGCCGCCCGCATGAATGCTCTCAACCAGTTGTCGACCGTCTACGCCAAATCCAAGGATGGGCGGGCGCACAACTACATGCGCAAATACGGCGACCCCGTCCTGCCGCCCTTCTGGATGATGAAGGAGTTTCTGACCTTTGGGGCCTCGGTCAAATTCTTCAAGCTGCTCTCAAACCCCGTAAAGACGACCATCGCGGCGTCCTTTGGCGTGCCGACCCATGAACTTTTCACCAACTGGCTCGAATGCCTCGTGGACCTGCGCAACATCTGCGCGCACCACGACCGGCTGTTCAATCGAACCTTCCAGAAGCAGCCCCAGCGCCTGCGCAGCGCCGCAGTGCCGACCGCTCCGGTCAACAAGCTCAAGGCCATCCTTCAGTGCCTCGACTATCTTCTGAACCAGCGCGGCATAACGAGCGACTCCGTCGCGGCAGCGCAGGCCCTCATAAATCGTCATCCTGACGTTTCTCCGGCAGAGATGGGCTTCTAGCCGTACGGCGCGTCGCCCTTTTGGCGGGCTCGGTCGTCGCCTGCACAGCGCGGTGACGCCTCGCCTCGAACCTCTAATAAGGCCTCGAAAGTCGCAGCCATATTATATGGTTGTGAGCTGCCCTCACGAAGCCATCCCTGTCCCGGTCCTGCTGCCGGCGAAGGTCAGGTTGCACGTCCATGGATCGACCCGTGGGCAGGGCTCCGCAACGTCGGTGACGGGGACAAGGCCGTTCGTTCACCCCGCTTGCAAACCCCGCGCCCTTGATTCAGACTTTCGGTGCGTCGCTCTCGGGCGGCGTCGAGGCGTGAGAACCTCGCTTGAGACGATCATTTGAAATCTTCGCTCCGCGGCAGCGGCGTGGCCGGCGCGTATGTCCAGGCCTCCGGGACAAGCACTTGGGGGCTAAAGGCGTCGGCGCATGCCTCAAGCATGGTCTCAACACCCGGTGCTTCGGCCGGGCTCGCCTCATCATCTGGAGGCGAGCCCGTGTCGGATCGAACTGGAGGTGTGGGAGACAAGGCGGCCGACGCCGGCCTCCATGACCTCTATCGCGCCTATTCCGGCTGGCTGAAGGGACGGCTGCGCAAGCGCTTCGGGGACGAGACCGAGGATCTCGCCCAGGAAGCCTGGCTGCGCGCGGCGCCCTACAGTCGCGACGGGCGGATCGAACACCCCAAGGCGCTACTGCTCAGGATCGTCGACAATCTCGTCATCGACCGGGCCCGCCGCCGAGGGCCGCGTCCCCTGGAGTCGAGCGACCGGGTCGGCGCGGATTCGGGGGCGGATCCGGCCGCCCAGATCGATGCGGTCCTCCTCAAACAGATCGTCCTGTCGATGCCGCCCAACCTGCAGGAGGTCTTTGTCTTGAGCCGTTTCGCCCATCTGGAGTATCAGGAGATAGGCGAGCGTCTGAACCTCCCCGTCACCACGGTCCAGTGGCGGATGCGCAAGGCCCTCGAACACTGCGCCGCCCAGTTGCGGCTGTAGCCGATGGGGAACGCCATGAGCGACCCGCAAAGCGCCGCCGGCGCTGCGGACCGTGAAGCCGCCGAATGGCACGTCCGCCTCGGGGAGCGCCCCGTGTCGGCCGAGACGCTCCATGCGTTCAAGATCTGGCGCGAAACCGCGGGCAACGCCGAGGCCTATCGCAAGGTCGAGGCGCTGTGGCGAACCACCGGATCCCTGTCATCGGACCCCGACATCCAGGCCCTGACCCAGGCCACGCTCCGGGCCTCGAAGCCCCAGGCGCGTCGCGCGGGCTCACGACGCCTGGTCCCTGCTGCACTGGCGCTCGTCTCCGTCGCGGCGATGGCCGTCGCCCTTCTCTTCTGGCTGCCCACCCGCGGCGTCTACGAGACCGAGGTCGGGGGCCGGCGGACCGTCGCCCTGGATGACGGCACCCGCGTACAGCTGGATACTGACACACGGCTGCGCGTGCGGTTCGCCGCCGGGGAACGCCGGATCGTGCTCGAACAGGGCCAGGCCCTGTTCACCGTCGCCCACGACGCCACGCGGCCCTTCCGGGTCGAGGCGGGCGGCACGGAGGTCACCGCCCTTGGGACGGTGTTCGACGTGCGGCGCGAGGCCGTCGGAGCCCAGGTCACCCTGGTTCAGGGCGTGGTCGCGGTCACCGACGCACGAACCGAAGCGGGCCAGTGGCGCCTGGCTCCCGGTCAGCAGGTGCGGACGGTCCGTCCAGACGCCGCGCCCGTCACGGTGGATCCCACCGTCGAGACCAGCTGGTCCGAGGGGCGTCTGGTCTTCCGGGACACGCCGCTCGGCGAGGCGATCGCCGAGGTCAACCGCTATCTGCCGGACAAGATCGTACTGGCGGACCGGCGCATCTCCGCGGTCCCGGTCAACGGCGTCTTCGCCACCGGCGACCGCGAGGCGTTCGTGGCGGCCGTGGCGGACCTGTTCGACCTGACGGCCCAAGCGGAGGCCGACGGCCGCGTCAGACTGACGGCGCGCTCCGTCGGCGGATAAAAATTTCGGCCTCCCACTCAGATGAGCCGGCGACCCTGCGTCTCCTGTTCGACGCGCGCTTGCGTCGGAGGGGACCTTGCTCATGACTATCCACACCCGCAGCCTGCTCGCCGGCGTCGCGCTCCTGCCAATGGCCGCCACAGCCTTCGCGCCGGACGCGTGCGCCCAGACGGCTCAACCCCCGCAACCCCAGATCCAGGCCGATCCGGCCGGTGCGGCCCGCGATTTCGAGATCGCCGGCGGGGCGCTGGACGCCGCCCTCGTCGCCTACGCCCGGCAGGCCAATGTTCAGCTGCTCTACACGGCCGATCTCGTCGCTGGCCTGCGCACGCAGGGCGTCGTGGGACGTCACCCGCCCGAGGCCGCGCTGCGGCGGCTGCTGGCGGGCACCGGCATCCGCTGGTCGCGCAGTCGTCCCGGCGTGATCGTGCTGCGCCGATCGTCGAACGCCCAGGCGGACCTTGGGGAGGCGACCGAGATCGACGAGGTGATCGTGACCGGCACGCTGTTGCGGGGGCCGGGCGAGTCCCCGTCTCCAGTCACGGTCATCTCGCGCGGGGAGCTCGACCGACGCGGGGACGCCACGGTCGCCGATGCGCTCGTCCGACTGCCGCAGTCCTATTCCGGCAACGCCACGCCCAACAGCCTGCTGCTCGGCGCCGACTCCCTCGGCAGCAACACGGCGACGGCGACGGGCGTCAATCTGAGGGGGTTGGGAGCCGACGCGACGCTGGTGCTGGTCAACGGGCGGCGTCTCGCCGGTACGGGGATGAAGGGTGAGTTCGCCGACGTTTCCGCGCTCCCCGGCGGTGCGGTCGAGCGCGTCGACGTCCTGCTCGACGGCGCCTCGGCCCTCTATGGATCCGACGCCGTCGCCGGCGTGGTCAACGTCATCCTGCGGCGGACCTACGAGGGGCAGGAGACGCGACTGCGGGCCTCGGCGGCCCAGGGCGGAGGCGAAGACCTTCTGGCGTCCCATCTCGTGGGGACGCGGTGGCAGGGCGGGTCCGCGCTCCTGTCCTATGAGTATCAGCATCAGTCTCCCCTGAACTCTGCTGACCGGGACTACGCCGCGACAGGCGATCTCACGCCCTGGGGTGGGACAGACCGGCGCAGCTTCTACGGACCGCCCGGCAGTATCGTGGTCTTCGATGCGGCCCGCGGCGCCTATCGCAGCTCCTATGCGATCCGGCCCGGGCCGGACGGAACAGCGCGAAGCCCGGCCGACTTCGAGGCCGGCGGCGCCAATCTCGGCAACCGGCGGGCAGGCGTCGATATCCTCCCCCTGCAGGAGCGACACAGCGCCTACGCCAGCGTCCGACAGACGCTTGGGTCTCATGTGGAGGTCTCGGCCGACGCGCGCTTCAGTCGCCGGGCCTATGAGTATGCGAACCTCGCCCCCGTCAGCATCCTCACCGTCGGCAGCGCCAACCCCTTCTTCGTTTCGCCGACGGGGGCCGCCTCTCACCTGATCGCCTACAACTTCATCGGCGACCTCGGCCCGACGGAAAGCTATGGCGTCTCGCGAAGCCTGGGCGGCACCGCCGGGATCGAGATCGCCCTGCCCCGAGACTGGACGCTGGAAGCCTACGGCGCCTTCGCCGAAGAGCTGAGCGAGGGCGGCACGAACAATCAGCTGAACAGCACCTTCCTGTCCGAGGCGCTCGGAAACACCGCCGACAATCCCGCCACGCCCTACAGCCCGATGCGGGACGGCTACTTCAATCCCTTCGGATCCGGCGCCGCGAACGGCGAGGCGGTGCTCGACTTCATCTCTCAGGGCTACACCTGGTCCCGCTATCGGAGTCGGATCAGCTCGGCCAACCTGATGCTGGACGGATCGCCCCTGACCCTGCCCGGCGGAGATCTGCGGATCGCGGTGGGGGCGGCGTTCCGGCGCGAAGCGTTCAACCGGCGCAGTCGCAACTTCGCCTCGGGCCTCGCCCCGATCGTCACCATCGGCGATCCCCAGGTGCGTGACATCGGCGCGGTCTTCGCCGAAGCGCGAATTCCCCTGGTCGGCTCCGCAAACGCCCTGCCGGGGATCGAGCGTCTTGAGCTCACCCTCGCCGGCCGCGCCGAGCACTATGACGACGTCGGCTCGACGACCAACCCCAAGATCGGGCTGATCTGGCAGCCGTCCGAGCCGGTCACGGTTCGCGCGAGCTGGGGGACGTCGTTTCGGGCGCCCGCGCTCACCGAGGTGTTCGATCGTGTGCAGGTCGGTCCTCTGACGGTCGCCGACGCGGGCGTCAGCCGCGTGGCCATCCTGCAGTCCGGCGGCAATACGGATCTGGAGCCGGAGACGGCCGAAAGCCTGACCGTCGGCCTGGAGTGGGCGCCGCGCCCCGGGCTGCGCTTCAGCGCCGGCTATTTCGATATCCGGTTCGAGAACAAGATCGGCCGACCGGCGCTTGAGAACATCACCAGCATCCTCGTCGACCCCAGCCTGGCCCCTTTCGTCACCCGTCTGACGCCGGGCGACCCCGCCGATCTGGCGCGGGTCCAGGCCTTCCTAGCGGATCCGCGCTTCACCTCGCCGACCCTCTACCCGGCCTCAGCCTATTCGGTGATCCTGGACGGCCGCTGGGCGAACACGGGCGAACTCTCCGTCGAGGGTCTCGATCTCGGGGCGACCTACGACTTCAGCCTGGGCGACAACGCCTTTGGTCTCTCCGTCTCGACCTCCTATCTGCTGGATTACAGCCGGCGTGTGACGCCCGTGGCGGCCCGCGAGGATGTCCTGGGTGTGGTCGGCTTCCCCGTCGATCTTAGAGCTCAGGCCGCCGCGACCTGGACACGGGGGGACTGGTCGACCCGGATCGGCCTCAACCACGCCTCGGACTATCGCGACCTCGCCGGTCGGACGATCGACGCCTTCACCACGACGGACGTGCAGCTGCGGTGGGCTGGCGTCGGCCGCGGCCTGGCCGAAGGGGTCGAGGTCGCCTTGACGGTCCAGAACCTGTTCGATGCGGACCCGCCCTTCTACGACTCGCCGCAGGGCTTCGGTTTCGATCCGGGTCAGGCCGGGCCGCTGGGCCGCGTCGCCGCCTTCCAGCTGATCAAGCGCTGGTAGGTCGCCATGTCAAACTCGACTGTGAGCGGACGCCCGACGGCGTCCGCGAGGCGGCGTGCGCCTGTCCGGATCGCCTTCGCCGCCGCGTTCGCCGCAGCGTCGGCGGGCCTGGCCCTGCCGACATCAGCCCGAACCCTGGTGCAGGACGGCGCGACGGTCGCGGCTGAAGCCGGATCCTCGACGGCGGCGCAGCCCCGGGGCCGACCCTATCGGACCGACGACATGCTGGCCGCCGAATCCTTCGGCAATGCGACCCTCGACCCCACGGGGCGATGGGCGATCTTCGAGCATCGTCCCGCCTATGAGTCTGCGACATCGTTCGCGTTCGGCCTTCGCAATCCCTGGACCGTCAGTCGTCTGGAGATCGTCGATCTCACCGGGGATCGGCCGGCCGAGCGCCTCCTGGCGGCAAGCGAAGGCGACGGCCTCGTCCTCGGCCCCTGGTCGCCGTCCGGCCACAGGCTCCTGGTCTTCCGGCTGCGCGACCGCCGCTGGCAGGCCGGCGTCGTCGAGATGCCGGCGCGGACCGTCCGATGGTTCGCCCCGTCTCCGGAGTTGTCGACCTTCGGCCAGGCGGCGCAGTGGCGCTCGGACGACGAGCTCGTCCTGCTGGTCAGACCTGACGGGTCCCTCCCCCAATGGCTCGACAGCGGCGGACGCGGTGTGAGGGCTCTCCCAACCCGCTGGCGCGCGACGGAGGCCGGCGGGCCAGCGCAACGGACCACGCTCGGCAGCGGCGCCTTCGCTGCGGACATGCCCGACATGCCCGAAAACCAGGCGGTCCGCCTGGATGTGGCGACCGGCCGGTTCACGACCTTGGCGGCCGGCCGGTTCTACGACCTCGAACTTGCCCCGGACGGCGACCGCCTGGCCCTGGTCGAGACCGCCGCCGCCGCCCCCTTCGATCCCGCCGGACCCTTCGAGCCCCAGGCGATCGACCGCGAAAGGCGTCTGCGCCTTGTCGACCTGAGGACCGGCGACCTGTCCTCGCCCCTGGGCGAGGCGGACGTCGCGCCGAGCCTCCTCAGCTGGTCCCCTCGCTCGAACCGACTGCTGGTCTGGACGCGGGGTCCGGCCGGTTGGGCGGCAGGCGATCTCGTCGCCGTCGATCCGGCGACCGGCGCGGCGGAGCGATATGCGCGGGGCGACCTCCAGCCCTATGCCGGCGGCGGCGTCGCCGCCTTCAATGCGGTCTATGCGGACTGGCTCGGGGACCGTCCGATCCTCTTTGGACGATCGTCGACGGCGGCGCGCGACGACTGGCACCGGCTGGACCTCAACGGACCGGTCAACCTGACAGCGGCTCTGGCCCCACCCTCGTCCAGGATCGGCGCGATCGACGGCGAGCGCCTGCTCCTCCTCGCCGGCGGCCGGCCCTGGGCGGTGACCGCATCAGGCGAAGCCGCCTCTTTGACGGCGCCGCCGGGTTCCTTGAGCGGCTTCGATGGCGTAGGCTATCTGGAGTCGCAGCGGCGCCAACGGAACTCGCCGCCCCGCCAATCCTGGTTCGCGGCGCGGACCCCGGCCGGAGCCGTCCTGCGGCCCGGCCTCGATCCCGCGGTCGAGGTCGTCGAAGAAGACGCGCGGTTCGGAGTCTACGCGGGAGCCTTGGGCGTCATCACACGCTCGGTCGAGAACGGGGTGCAGCGCTTGCAGCTGGAGCAGCCAGGCCGTCCCTCACGAACCCTCGCGACGATCAACGACTACTTGGCGGAGGTCGATTTCCCTCCGCCCGAGCCGGTGCGTCACCTCGGCCCGGACGGTCGCGAGCGCACGAGCTGGCTCTACCGACCCCGCAGCTGGCGAGGCGAGAAAATCCCTCTCGTGGTCCTGTCCTATCCCGGCGGGCCCGCCGCGCCGCCGGCTGAGCCCGCCGCGCTCAACGCCTGGGCCAATCCCCAGCTCGTCGTCGGAGGGGGGTATGCGGTGCTGATCCCTGTCCTCGCCCTCGACCGGGATAAGGAGCCTGCGGAGGACTACGCGAGGGATGTCCTGACGGTGGTCGACGCCGCACTGGCGCAGTACCCGGTTCTGGATCCCGGCCGGGTCGCCCATTGGGGCCACAGTTTCGGCGGCTATGTGGGGTTGGTCGCGGCGACCCAGACGGATCGGTTCAAGGCCATCATCTCCGTGGCGGGCCTTTCGGATCTCGCAACCGCCTGGGGCGAATTCTCGCCCTCCAATCGTGACAATCCCGAGTTCGGCCTGTCGCTGCGCCAGCGCATCGGCTGGGCCGAGGAGAGCCAGGGGCGCATGCGCGCGCCGCCGTGGGCCGCGCCCGACCGCTATGTCCGTAACAGTCCCCTGTTCGCCGCGGACCGGATCACCGCGCCCGTGCTCCTTGTTCATGGAGACCGTGACCTCCTGCCCAGCACCCAGTCGGAGATCATGTTCTCGGCGCTGTGGCGACAGAACAAGGATGCCCGGCTTCTCACCTATTGGGGCGAAGGCCATCACCTCTGGAGTCCCGACAACATCCGCGACCTCTACGCCCAGATCGTAATCTTCCTCGACCGGACGCTCGGCGCGGGTGAGGCGGGGCCGGCCGTCACGCCGCCGCCCCGATCGCCTCCCAGCGTCGAACCCAGCTCTCCGTCACCGCCGCCATCGTGAAATCCGGCACGCTGCCCTTCCAGAGCAGGCGATCGACGTCGAGCAAGGCTTCGGTCCTGCCCCGGTCGATGATCCCGCGCGACGCCAGGCGACCGTCGAGCAAATGCGCGCGCAGGAAGGGGAGGCTGGCGGCGGCCTGGCGTCCAAAATAGGCGGTCATCTCACCCTTGGACCGACGATGAAGGATCTCCGGCGGCAGGCGGTCAGCGAAAGCGGCGCGCGCCAGTCTCCGGTCGGCCTCACCGTCGTCGGTCAGCATGGGCACGGACAGTCCCAGAGCCAGTTCGACGACGGGCTGGGCCAGCAGGGGATGGATCAGATCGGCGGCCTCGGTCCGTCGGCACTGGCTCTGGTAGGCCAGACCGGCGGCCACGGACTCGACCTGGAGGCGCTTGGCCGGCGGGACGGTCTCCAGATTGCGGAGCCAGGGGTGCAAGGCCTCATCGGCGTCAAACGGCCCGACGCTGTCCGGATTGAAGATCGACAAGGCCCGGGCCGACCGGTCCAGGGGCGCGCGGCGGGGCGTCGTCAAGGCGGTCTTCAGCAGGGCCCAGGTCGAGCGCCTTGTCCACCTCGCCAGCTTCGGCAGCGCGGGGCTGAACACGGCGCGAAGTCCGCGCTCTCGGAGCACATCGGTGAAGATCTCCGGCACGCCCATCTGGAAGAAGACCCCGTCTCCGCCTTTTCCGGTCAACAGCCCGTCGACCCCGTGTTCCCGACAGGCCGAGGCGACGGCCGCGTCGAAGGCGTAGTCCCGGCCGTTCACGCCGGGCCTGGGTCCCTTGGCGGTGATCTGGAACCCGTCCTCCGTCATGGGCTGAACCGCTCTCTGAACGCAGTGCGGCTCGAACCCCAGGCGATCCCCGAGGGTGCGGACGAACCGGCGCTCGTCGCCCTCCGCGAACGGTCCGTACATGTTGAACCAGAGCCGGGGCCCGGCGCCGGCGGCCCTGAAGGCTCCCGCGACGATGGCTGAATCCAGGCCGCCGGACACCTCCACGCCGGGCCGGGCGACGGCCTGGGCGAACGCCGCGAGGCAGCCGTCGATCCGTTGACGCAGAAGCGACGCGCCTTCTCTGGGGTCCGAGGTGATAGAGCCGGTGAAGTCGACCGGACGCCAGACCGGTGTGACACGCCGGGCGTTGAGATCGGTCAGATCGCCCGCTTCGGCGACGCGGATGCCCACGAGCGGACTGGCGGCGGTCGCATTGATCGGATCGCGCAGCAGGCCGCCGACCCGATCCCAGTCGATCTGGATCGGGGGCGCCGCGAGCGCCATAAGCCAGTCGGACAGTTCCGAGGTGACGATCTGGACGCCTTCGCGCCGCCAGGCCACGCATTCGTGGGCCCCGCTCGGATCCCTGAGGATCTGCCTCACCTGACCCCGCGGCGTTCTGAACAGGGCGACGTAGCGCCCCCAGTATCGCCGGACCAGCGCGCGGGCGCGATCGGCGTCTTCGCCGAGCGTGGGAATGGGGCGGCGATCGCCATCGAGCGCATCAAACAGATCGCCCAGCACGAGAAGATGATCTCCCGCCGGTCGATGGACCCTCGGCGGTCGGGGTCCGCGCACGCCGACCCAGGCCTGGTCCAGGGCCTGGACCGGGGCGAAGCCATGGGCCTGGGCCCTTGCGACGAGGGTCTCGGCCAGATCGAGGCGGCTCGTGTCCGTCCAGGCGAGATGCAGGAAATGCCCCATCTCAGACCACCATGATCGGGGTGTAGACCCCGACCCGGTCCGGCTCGTCGTCAAGCACCGTATCGCCGACCTGAAGCCAGCAGTGCGCCGAGAACGGCCAGGTGCGCACCCCGAACACCCACTGCACCTCTCCGCCGGCGTCCCGGATGAGGGCGCGCAAAAGATGGGCCCGATACAGGCAGGCGCCCTGCCCCGGAGCCCAGGGCAAGAGACGAACGAAGGTCGAGGTCAGCCGGGCAAGCTCCGCGTCTGACACGGTCGCGGCCGAGGGCCGCCGACGGGCGGTCGCGAGAAGGTCGGCCAGGGACCGGGTCTCGAAATTCCGTCCCTCGCGCCACCAGGCCCACCAGAACCGGCCCGCCGCGAACACATCGGTTGCGGATGAGCCGGGCAGGCTCAGCGACCGTCTCGGCGCGGGCGGGGCTGCGGCCCGCTTCGGGCCTGGATCGCCCAGAAAGCCGGCTTGCCCGAGCTGGGCGATGACGTCTGCGGGCGCGACGATCCGGGCGCCGTCGACCTGGATGACGGCTCCCGCGCCCGGCAGGCAGCTATAGGCGTCGGTCCGCGCGTCAAGCACGATGACGTCCTCATCGACGACGGCGAAATGGAGATGTTCCGACAGGTGGGCGATGACGCCTTCCGAAACGGGGGAGGTCGAATCTGTCGGATCGAGGGACGGGTTCAGCATCGGGACACGCGCGTGGCGGCAAGGGACGAGCGCCGGAACGACGATCGTCCCCCTGGCCATCAGGCCCCGCCGTCGTAGGGCATTTCTTCTTGCTCCAGCGGCGGGCCGATGAGCGCGCCTCTCGTGAGCCTGCTGACGGGACCAAGATCGATCAGTCGGATGCGGGTGATGCCAGTCATGAGAGCCTCCTGGTTTGTGACGCCGCAGGATCGCGGCCCTTCATGGAGCCGCTCGCGGGCCTCGGGCCGCAATCTATATCTGTCGTGTATTTGGGGTGGCGGCCTGGGCTTCGGCTCAGCGCCTCAGTCGCAAGAAAGCCGCCGCGACGGAGGTCGGGCGGCGGCGCCGCGTGGGGGCGGATATGGACGGAAGACGAGCGCCGCAAGCGGCGCCCGTCCCTGCCGTCAGGCTACGCCGTCAAACGGCGTCTCTTCGATCTCCAGCGGCGGCCCGACGATCGCGCCCCGGGTGAGGGCGGTGACGGGTCCAAGGCCGATCAGTCAAATCTGAACGGTGCTGGTCATAGTAGCCTCCATTCGCTTGTCGCCGCGGAATGCGGCAGGTCATGGAGCGCCCGGCCAGGGCAGGGCGGCAATCTATATCTGTCGTGTATTTCAACCGCAGCGGGTCAACCCTCCTCTTCCGGCGGCTTGCCCGCCAGACGGTCGCGGCCTGCGTCGAGCCAGGCCTCGGTCTCCTCGTTTTTCGTCCGGTTCTCGTCCTCGAGCCTGCGGAAGGTGGCGGTGAAGGCCTCGATGAGCGCCCGCGGATCCAGGGTCATGAGGCGATCGCCCATGGCTCCGACGAACTCGCCCAAGGCGATGAGGAAGATCAGCATCAGCTTGCTGTCGGCCGTCTGACGCGCGAACTCCGTCGAGCCCAGCGACGGTCCGAGCAGCAGGGACCAGGGATCGCAGTTAGTCGCCAGGGCGAAGCGGTGGACGTAATCGAGGTTCACCCGGCCCGATCCCGCCTCGAAATATTCGTAGGTTCGAAGCGGCAGGTTCATCGCCGTCGCCACCTGCTGGGCCGTCATGTTCCGCGCGCGGCGCACCGCCCGCGCAGCCAGGCCGATCAGTCGTGCATCACTCAACTTTTCCGGTGGATCGGGCGGCATAGGCGTTCGACCTTTCTCCACCAAAGGTGCTGTGTTCGGTGAGTCCGATCAATGCAGGCGTGTGCGACTTTTTTGGATGATTTCGGAACCACGAGACCAACCCGCAAGAAAACGGCGGGGCCGATGCAATCCCATGGCGGCCTTCCCGACGAAGATTTTCGCAGACGATTTCGCCCCTTTGGGGAACGATAGAGCGACGGACGATCAGGAGCCGGCGGGGGCGCCGGGAAGATCGGGATCGGGTCATGGCGCGTAACCGCGACCCGTTCACCCAGGCGCTGACATCGCTGCGTGAACGGATTCATTCGGGAACCCTGGCCGGCGGCGCGCCGGTGATCGTACAGGACGAAGCCGCACGGCTGCGCCTGTCCACCACGCCGGTGCGGGAGGCCCTGGCGCGGCTCAGCGGAGAGGGTCTCGTCGAGCGCGCCGCCTCGGGCGGATACGTCACCCTGCGGCTCGACGCCGCCGCGGCGCGCGATCGCTATGTCATGCAGGCGCATTACGTGCGCATCGCCGTCGACGCCAATGTCCGGGCGCTCGGATCGTTGCGGCCACCCGCCCCGCCGTTCGAGGCGCACGCGCCGCCCATCGCCGTGGAGCGGCTGTTCGCCGCCATCATCTGCAGCGCGGGCAACCAAGTGCTCTGGGAGGCTTACCGGAAGGTCAGCAGCCAACTCGATCTCGTCAGGCGGATCGAGGCGGTCCTGTTTGACGATCTCGCCGTTGAGGCCACATCGCTTTATGCGGCCTACGCCGACGCGGCTTCGCCCAGATTCGCCCTCGCCCTGGACCGCTACCACGAGCGCCGGATCAGCGCGGCCGGCGCCCTGGCCGCGCTGGTGGTCGGTGGCGTGCAGACCGGCCCGGTCGAGGCGGACGCGGACCACGTGCGCGGAGATCAACCGGCCTCGGCCACGAGCGCAGGGACACGCGCGCAACGCCGCTCATGATAGGCCTCGAGCAAGCCCAGAAGGTCAGGGATGCGTCCCTCGACGATCTTCGAGACCATCGTCCGGACCGTCGCTCCGTCGCTCGCGTCGAGGCGGCGCTCAACCGTGAGCACCGCCTTCAACCGATCAACGACGCGCCGGTGCGCCAGGATCAGGGCGGCGTTCGAGGACTGGGTGATGACGGCGTCGAAGAGAGTCTGCACCCCGGCGAGCGGATCGACCGCGACGGCCGCCTTGCGCAGCGGCGTCAGCCCGCGCGGATAGAGGGTCAGGGCGGCGTTCAGATAGGCGAGCTGGAGCTCGAACAGATCGATAATCTCGGAGGGACCGAGAGCGGGATAGAAATAACCGCGGCCACGACGGCGCTCGATCAGGCCCTGGCCGGCCAGGCACGCCAGGGCTTCCCGCACGGGCGTGGCGCTGAGACCGACCTCGGCCGCCAGTTCCGTCACCACGATCGGCTCGCCCGGGACGAACCGGCCTGCGGCGGCAAATCGTTGTACAGCACCCAGAGCGGCCCCATAAGGATCGCGCGGTTCCAAAGCCTGCATCACGCCCTCAACACTGTCTTGGGCGGACCGGGAAACGGGGGGAGCCGGTCCGATTGCTCAGAATACTGCAAATATTTTTCGCACAATGCAAGGTTATATTTTATAGGCGACAAAGTTGCGGAGAGCCCGCAATTTTCTTGCGGTTGATATCTGAAGATCTTCAAATCGGCCTATTTTTCCCTTCTCGATTACTCTCGGCGTGCTCGACTTGTGGTGTCCTCCAATTGCTAACAAACGGCTGACACACGTCCGCGCCTTGACGTGGCAAATCTTTTCGCTGGGCCAAGCGTCGCAATTCTTTTTCAAGGGCCGCCTGCCGCCGTCTTCCTCGTTCCGAGGCGCGCCTTGACCGACAAGCCCGCCACCGTCTACCGAACTTGAACTGCAAGCACAGGATCAGCCTTCAGTTCGCCAGACCTGCGTCCCTCCAGCCTGCGCCAAGGGCCAACTGAGCCGCGGCCCAGGCCTGGGCTTCCTGCGCCTGGGCCTGCAGCGTGTCGAGGCGTGCGGAAAGGGCGTCTGCCTGAGACCGGGAAAGGTCGATCCTTGAAATCTGCCCCGCCTGTTCCTGCGCCCCGGCAAGGGCGGACAGACGCTCTGATGCAACCAAGGCGCGGTGTGCGGCGGACGCCGCGGCGCGAGAGCCGGTCCAGGCGTCGAGCGCGTCGTCGGCTTCCTTGAGCGCCGTCAGCACCGTCCCTTCCCATCTGGACATCGCCGCATCCGCGCCGGCGTCGGCGGCGACGAGGCGGGCGCGGATCCGATCCAGATCGAACACGCCCCAGCTCAGGGTGGGACCGAACGCGAACCCGAACGCGCCACGGTCTCCCAAGCGATCAGGCTCGGCGGTCAGGCCGGCGCTTCCCGACAGGCTGATCCGTGGATAGAGATCGGCGCGGGCCACCCCGGCCCGGGCGGCGGCGGCGGCGAAGCGGCGTTCGGCGGCGGCGACATCAGGCCGCCGGCGGATCATGTCGGTCGGGCTTCCAGCGATCAGCGTCTGGGGAATCGTGAGAGAACCGGTAAAAGGCGCCTCTGTGACCGGCGCGTCTCCGGTGAGCACCGCCAAACGACGGGCGGCGTTGCGTTTCTCCGCGGACAGACGGGGCAGGTCTGCACGCGCCGCCTCCACCGCAGCGACGGCCTCCGTCACATCCAAAGACGATGCGCCCCCCTGGCCTTCCGCGACGCGCAGTCGCGCCTCCACGGATTCCAGCGCGGCGAGTCTTTGCTGCGCCGTCTCTTCCAGCCCGGCCAGAGACCGATAATCCAGCCAGGCGCGCACGACGCCTGCGGCGACGGCCGCTTCGGTCTGACGACGGAGCCAGAGCGCCTCCCCCGCGTCGGCCCGGGCCGCCTCGATGTTGGCTGAGAGCCCTCCGAACAGATCGATCTCCCAGGAGAGGGCGGCGCCGACATCAGCCAGCGTCTGGGTCGGCAGGCGGTCGGGCGTGCCGGGGATGGGCGGCTGTGACAGGCCCGCCGTTCGCGTTCGCGCGAGGCGAGCGCTTGCGTCGCCCAAAGGACGCGCCGCAGCCCTCGCTTCTCCGGCCAGGGCGTCGGCGGCCTTCAGATTGGCGCTTGCGGCTCGCAGGTCGGCGTTTCGAACAAGCGCCCGTTCGACAAGCCGGTCCAGAGCCGGGTCTTGGAACGCGCGCCACCAGTCCAGCACAACCACGCCCTCGTCTTCCGCCTGCGGCGTAGTCCAGGCCGCCAAGTCCGGGGCTGAAAAGGTCCGTTGCGGCGCCGTGGCGCATCCGGCCAAGGCGACGATCATGAGCGCGGGAACGATGATTTGGACTTTCATGACGGGGTCTCCGTGGCGGGGGCCCGGTTTCGCTTCAGGGCCGGCAGCCGTTCGAACAACAGGGCGTACAAGGCGGGAATGAGCACCAGGGTGATGAGAGTCCCCAGAGCCAGCCCCCCGATCATGGCGGCGGCGAGCGGACGCCAAAGGTCGCCGCCGAAGACGAACAGCGGCACCAGTCCGACGATGCAGGTCAGTTTGGTCATGACGATCGGACGCAGTCTGACCTCAGCGGCGCGCGCGACGGCTTCGGCGTGATCCGCACCTGCGGCGCGCTCTTCGACGATCCGCTCCAGCAAGAGGACGGCGTTGTTGACGATGATGCCGCCCAGCGCGAGCAGCCCCAAGGTTGCGGTGAAGTTCATTTCCTGGCCGGTCACGAAAAGTCCCAGCGTGGCGCCGATGATCACGAAGGGGATGGACGCCAGAACGATCACGGTCTTCCGCACGCTTCCGAACTGCCACAGGAACAGCGCGGCCATGCCGAGGATCGCCAGCGGCAGATACTGGTTCAGACCTGCGTTGGCTTCCTTCGACTCCTCGATCTCGCCTCCGAACTCGAGCGTGTGGCCGGGCGGCAGATCGAGCTTGGCCAGAGCAGGCCCGATCCTGTCCGTGATCGCCTGGGCGGTGAGGTCCGGGTGACGCGCGGTGATCGTGATGGCGGGTCGCTGATCGCGCCGGTTCAGCAGGCTGTTCTGATCGGCTAGACGCACGGTTGCGATGTCGGCCAGCGCCACTCCCTCGGCGACGGGCGTCATGCCGATCGTCTCGGGCGAAAGGCGCATCTCCGGCCGCGCTCTCAGAATGACCGGCGTGAGCAGATCGCCGCGCCGCAAGGTGGTGACGGCGGCGCCCGAGTAGACGGCCTGCAGGGCGTGCGAGACCTGGGCGGACGTGACGCCCGCCGCCTCCGCCCGTGCGTTGTCGATGTCGATGACCAGGCTCGGTATCAAGGCTTCAGCGTTGTCGCGCACGTCTCGAATGCCGGGTACGGCCCGCAGATCCGCCATCACGGCGTCGGCGGCGACCTCGAGCACGCGGCGATCCGGGCCGGTCAGCCGGAAAACGGCCTGGCCGGATTCGGACGCGCCCAGCGAGAAGCGTTTGGGCTCGGTCCGCGCTTGTGGGAAGCGGGCTGCCAGGTCCGTGCGCAGGCGTTCGACAGCCGTATCGATATCGGCGTGCTTGTCGAGGTTGACGATGGCGTAGGCGCGGTTTGCGGCTGGTGTCGGCGGGTTCAGCCCCAGGATGAAGCGCGGTCCGCCGTCGCCGACATAGACGACGTTGCTGACGGCTTCGGGGTGAGCGGTCTTGTCGCTGAGCCTCGCCGAGATCGCCCGAGCGACGGCCAGCGTGGTCCGGGTCGATGTGCCGGGAGCCAGCTCAATCGGGATCTGGACCTGGGCTCTGGCCGACGGCGACAGCAGTCCCGTCGGCAGCAGCCCGTTGAGCAAGATGGCCGCTGTCAGAAGCGCGACCATGGCGGAGACGATCGTCACGGGACGTTTCACGATCCGACGAACCCGACCGGCATACCATTTGCGCAGTCTGCCGATCCAGCCGCCGTGTTCGTGGTCTGGATCGGGCGCAGCGACGAACATCTTGCTCAACAAGGCGATGATCGTCAGCGACAGGAAGAGCGAGAGGAGCAGGGTGATCCCCAGGACCACCGCGAGACTGCGCATATACTCTGCGGTGTCGCTGGCGCCCGCGACCAAGGGCGCAAAGGCCAGGATGATGGCGAGCGAGGATATCAGCAACGGCGCGGTCATCGTCCGGCCTGCGGCGACAGCCGCCTCGAGAGCGGGCTCGCCGTCTCCGATGCGCCGCTGGTAATCCTCGACGATGACGATGCCGTTGTCGACGAAGATGCCCAGGGCGATGATGATGGCGGCGATCGAGACCTGATGCAATTCGATGTTGAGGGCGCGCATCGCCAGCAATGTGCCGAGGACTGTGAGCGGCACGATCACGCCGGTCACCAGGCCGGCGCGCCAACCCAGAAACACCACAACCACCCCCATGACGATCGCGACGGTCTCGAGGAAGATCTTCCCGACTTTCAGCAGGTCGTGCGCGACCACTTCGGCCTGATCGGTAACGACCGACAAGGTCATGCCAACCGGCAACTCGGCCTGAACCTCCTCCGCACGCGCCTCGAGTCTTGAGGCGAGGTCGACCACGTTCAGTCCGCGCTGCATCGAAACACCCAGAACCACCGCGGGCTTGCCGTCGAAGACGACCGCTGACACCGGCGGATCCTGCGGACGCTGTTGGATGGTCGCCAGGGCCGACAGGGGCAACGAGCCGCGCTGCGGAAGGGCGATGGGAACGGAGCCGACGGCGCCGGCGCTGGTCAGTTCGCCGCTGGTCTGCAAGGTCAGCGTGCGGCCCGAGATGTCGATCTCGCCGGCGGGCGTGACCCCGTTCCGTTCGGCGATCGCCTTGGCGATCGCCTCCATCGAAACGCCAGCGCTCGCCAGTTTGGCAGGGTCGACGTCGATGTAGATCTGGTCCTCCTGCGCTCCGTGAAGCGACACCTGCTCCACGCCTTCGACGTTCTGCAGACGCAGGCGGGCCACGCGGGCGAACTCGTGCAACTGACCCGGCGTGTAGGCTGGCCCGGTCAGGGCCAGGGTCATCACCGAGACCCGACCCCAGGAATCATTCAGGATGGGGCCGGTCGTGCCTTGGGGAAACTGGGAGGCGGCCTCGTTCGCTCTGGCGCGCAGCTGTTGCCAGACCTCCCCCACCCGTCTCGGCTCCGTGGCGTCGTGAAGGGCGACGGTCATGAAGATCGATCCGGGCCGAACCGCCGTTTCGATCGTATCGACATCGGCGAGGGTGCGAATCCGCTCCTCGAGCGGTTTGGCGATGAGACTTTCCATCCGTTCGGGCGACGCGCCCGGGAGATAGGCTTCTATAGTGGCGGCGCGGAACGGAACGGTGGGTTCTTCAGTGGCGGGGAAGCCGACCAAGGCGCCGATCCCCGCGACCAGAAGCGCCAGTGCGCCGATGAGGGTGAAACGCGACCGTTTCACCGCGATAGCGGTCAGAGACATGATCGAAGCGCCGGTCAGGAGGTGAAGGGAATCGGGCGGACGGTCTGGCCGACCCTGAGCAGTTCGGCGCCATCCGCGACGATCCGCTGGCCAGGAACGAGCGGACCGCGGATTCTCGCGCCGTCCGGCGTCACGGCGATGAGCGTGACGGGGACCGCAGACAACCGATTGCGATCGTCGAGACGAAGCACGCGCCGTTCGCCGGACCGCGCAGCGACAAGCGCGGACAAGGGCGCCGTGACAGCATCCGCGTTGACTGCGCCGCCCGCCAGTCTGAGCTCGACCGCGGCGCCGCTCGGCGGCGCGCCGTCCAGGATCGCAAACCGCGCCATGCGGGCATCCACCCCGGCGGCTTGTGACGATACGCCGACCAGTCGGGCGGATCCGGACCCGTTTCCGTAGCGGAAGACGGCGACATCGCCGATTTTGGCTGTGTCGAGAACATCTCCAGAAAGCGCCGCCAAGATTTCACGCCGGTTTCCGGATTCGAGCGCGAACATCGGAGCGCCGGCCGCGAGCACGGCCGAGAGTTCGACATGGCGGGTTGCGATCACGCCGTCGGCGGGCGCGCGGATGACGGCCGTGCGGGCGAGGCGCGCCGCCTGGGCGGCCTGGGCGCTCGCCCCGCGGTCCTGCTGCTCGGCTTCGGATGCGGCCGTTCTGGCCTGGTCGAGATCGCGCTGCGGCGCGGCGCCGGCGGCGACCAAGGCTTCCAGACGACGGACTTCGCGCCGGGCCCCGTCCAGACCGACCTTGGCGGCTTGGGCTCCGGCGGCGGCGCGAGCCGCTTCCAGCCTGAGCGGTTCGGGGTCGAGCTCGGCGAGGATCTGACCCTGACGGACTTGATCGCCGACATTGACGTAAAGTCTCACGACACGACCGCCGGTCTCCGTCGCCACTTCATGGACTCCGAGGGAGCGGACCGTCCCGACGGCCGCGAAATGTTCGCCGTCCGCCGCCCTCACTCGCACCGTCAGAGCGGGCTTCGGCGCATCCATTCGAGAGGTCGCGTCCGGCGCGCAGCCGACAAGGAAGACAGAAGCGCTCGCGACCAAGGACGTAAACGTCAGGAGAGCCGCCCCAGATATAAGTGAGGCCTTGCTTACGTTTTGCGCAGAGCGATTTGCGGGAGACGTCATGGCGTGTCGGATCCGGTTTGGGTGAGTGGGTGGCTGGGACTAGCGCGCGGAGTCTGGCGCGATCGTGCGCCTGATCATGGCGAGGGACGCCGCCACGAACGGCCCGCGCGCCGCATTCGGCAGACAGAGCCGGCCATAGATGCCATCACAAAGACAACTGACGGCCAGCGCGACCTCTTCAGGATCGACATTCGGATCGATCTGGCCGCGGGCTTGAGCGGACGCGATCACATCGGTCAATGCTGCGGTCATGCGAACGTCGGACGCCACCAGCATCTCGGCGACCGCGGGGGATCGGGACGCTTCAGCCACGATTTCAACGCGCAGGCGGGCCATGGATTCGATAATAGGATCCGTCGCGAGAGCGCCAAGAACCTGCTCGACCACAAAGAGGAAATCCTCAGCGTCGCGCAAGCGATCGATCAGAGCGATGCCCAGCTCCAGATCCTTTTCGACGAGCGCCAGGACCAGCGCTTCCTTGTTCTCGAAATACTGGTACAGGCCGGCGATGCTGATGCCCGCCTCGGCGCTGATTTCCGCCGTGGTCGTCGCGTGGAAACCCCGCCGCAGGAAGCAGGCATGCGCGGCGTCGAGAATCTGCGCCTGGCGCTCGGCGCGGGCGACGGGATCGGCGGGACGTCCACGACGGTTGGGGGCGGAAGCGGTCATAGGTGATATTTATAAGTGATCATTTATTTAAGTCAACCCGTTGCCTTCGATGTTGGCGAGAGGTAGATTTCCTTCATGAAATATCTGCTTCTCACCATTGCGATCCTCGCCGAAGTGGCCGCCACCTCGTCCATGAAATTGTCGGAAGGCTTCACGCGTCCTTTGTGGGCCGGAGCCACAATCGTCGGCTACGGCGTCGCCTTCTACTTCCTGTCACTGACGCTCAAGTCGATGCCGACAGGCATCGCCTATGCAATTTGGGCTGGCGCGGGGATTGTCCTCATCTCCCTGATCGCCTGGCTTTTTCAGGGCCAGAAGCTCGACACCCCCGCTATTGCCGGCATGACCTTTATCGTTGTGGGCGTCGTAGTGATGAACGTCTTCTCCAAAGTCGCTGCGCACTAGGTTTCGGTCCGGAGATGAAGGGGATCGTCTGTGAAACGGTCTGGCCCGTCAGCCCGAGCCTTGCAGACGCCTTTGTTGGGCGTGAGACCCTTTGAAGTCTTGAACCGCTTGGCGAAATCGCACGCGTCGAGGACGCTGACGAAGGACTGCCCAGCTGTTGATGGCTGACGTAATGATGACGGCGGATGGTGGCTTCCCTCTGCGGTAGGTCGATCGGTTCGGGCTGACCGTCAGTGCGCCTGCCGACGCTTCCAACTGGCTGTGACGCTGCGGTCTGGGTGTAGGTACACAAAAGAGAAGTATCTTGCCGAGATCCGGGCGTTCCCTACGTTGGAGGGGTACTGCCCTTTTTCGGACTGTAGGAAGGCTCGATGCCCAAGCGCAGAAATTACGATATCCTGCCCGCCTGCTCGATGGAGGCGGCGCTGAACCTCATCAATGGACGCTGGAAAGGCGTCATCCTTTACCATTTGCTCACTGACGGGACCACGCGGTTCAATGAGCTGCATCGCCGCCTGCCAGGCTCCACGCCACGCCTGCTGACCAAGCAGCTGCGCGAATTGGAAGAGGACGGTTTCATCAACCGCACGATCTACCCGGTCGTGCCGCCCAAGGTGGAATACTCGCTCACGGACGAAGGCCGAACCATTGGCCCGATCCTGCTTCAGCTTCGCGGTTGGGGGCATGGCTGGCTGCGCCGCCGGGGCCTGACCACGCTGGCCGACGATGTCGAGACGAATGCCGCCGACACCGGCCGGTTTGCCGATGGGCCTGGTGCGCCGGATATGGCAAGCGCCGCCTGATCTGTGTTGGGCTGAGAGGGCGAGCGCCGTCGCGCAATCGCCGATCTGCTTTCTCGTCACAACCGATCGAATCCTGGCATGACGAGCCTGACGACTTGATGGCTCAGCGACGTGTCGCAAGGTCAGAGCCTGCGTTTCCCGATCATCAATCGAACAGGTGCGAGCCTCGTCCACATCAACCTTGGCGGCGAGTGCGCGCTCAGCCGCCAAGGCGTGTTTAAGCGATCCTGATCAAATCAGGTCGGGCGCACGATCGGTTTCAGGACAAGGCCGGACTCGGAGTCTGCGATGGCCTGGTTAATGTCGGCGAGGTCGTAGAATTTGACCAGTCTGTCGAAGGGGAACTTGCCTAGGCGCCACAGCTCTATCAACTGAGGAATGAACACCTGCGGCACGCTATCCCCCTCGATGATTCCGCGGACCGTGCGCCCGAACAGCAAGGTGTTCATATCCAGGTTGACGCGTGCGCCTGCCGCCGGTGCGCCGACAAGACCACAGACACCCGGTATGCGGAGGGCGTCGATGGCCTGAACCAGCACCTTGTCGTTGCCCGTGCATTCGAGCGAGAAATCCACGCCGCCCGTTTCGCTCAGCTCCCGGATCCGAGCGACGGCGTCTTCCCTGAGGGCGTTGATGACGTGGGTCGCGCCGAGTTCCGTAGCGAGGGCAAGCCTGTCGTCGTGGAGATCGACCATCATGATTTTCGCGCAGCCGGTGGCGGCCGCCGCCATCGCGGCGGACAGTCCGACCGACCCAGCGCCGAAGATGGCGATGCTGGACCCTGCATGCGGTTTAAGCGCGTTGAGCACTGCGCCCGCGCCGGTAGACACGCCGCAACCGAGCGGCCCCATCAGTTCGAGCGGGACGTCCTTGCGGATCTTGATCGCATTGCGCTCGGTGGCCACCGCATAGGCGCCGAAGCTCGACTGCGAAAAGAAGGCGCTTCCCACCGGATGGTCGTGGACGTCACACATCGTCTGTGAGCCGTCCAGGCGGGCGCCCTTGAAGTTGCGGTCGTAGAATTCGACGCAATACCCCGACCGGCCTGCCTTGCACGAACCGCAGACGCCGCAATGGCCGAAGGCGAGCACGACGTGGTCTCCGGGCTGCAGCGATCTCACACCGTCGCCGACCGCTTCTACGACACCGGCGCCTTCATGGCCCAGCACAAGCGGCAGCGGCACGGGATATCCCTGATCCCGCACGACTATGTCTGTATGGCACACGCCCGTCCCAACGATTCTTACGACCACCTCGTCGTGTCTCGGTTCCCCTAACTTAACGTCCTCGATGACCAGAGGACCGGCCTTCTCCCGAACGACCGCTGCCTTGCCTTCAAACATCCTATGCTCCTTGAACAACACGGCCGCCGGCGACCGTGATTTGCCTTCCATCCACGGAATCGGATGTCGCGAGATCGACGCCGCGTCTGCGACATCGTCAGCCCGCGAAAGCGATCCAACGAAAGGAAGGAGAGAAATTTCACTCGGCGTTCCGAACGCCCGCGACACGCGCCGACGCCTTGAGCTGTCGGCTCCTCAGACCTCGTCACTCAAAGCCGGACAGCGTAATCTTGCCGATCGCCTCGCCCCTTTCGATCCGGCGGTGGGCCGCACGCAGATTCTCGGCCGTGATCGCGCCGGCGTCTTCGGTCATCGTCGTGACCAGCACGCCGGCGTCGATGAGCTCGGAAACAGCGTTGAGGATTTGGTGCTGGGCGATCATGTCGTCCGTCTCGAAGAGCGACCGGGTGAAGACCATTTCCCAGGTCACGCTGACGCTCTTGGGCTTTAGAATGGCGATGTCGAGCGCCACGTCATCGATCAGCGACAGATGGCCTTGGGGCGCGATGATCTCGGCGATCTCCGCCAGATGCACGTCCGTGCCGGTGAGTCCCGCGACATAATCGACATGATCGAGGCCGAGCGCCCTGACCGCACCATCGAGGGGTGCGTGATGATCCACGACGTGATGGGCTCCCATCTTTTTGACCCAGGCGATGGTCTCGGGGCGTGAGGCCGACGCGATGACTTCCAGCCCCGTCAGTCGACGCGCCAGCTGGATCAGGATGGAGCCCACGCCCCCCGCGCCGTTGATGATGAGCAACGCGCCGCCACCCGTTTTGACGCCGTATGGCACCCGCAGACGATCAAACAACAGTTCCCAGGCCGTGAGGGCGGTCAACGGCAGCGCGGCGGACTCGGCGAAGCTCAGCGAGCGAGGTTTGCGCCCCGCAAGGCGTTCATCGACCAGATGATACTCCGCGTTTGTTCCCGGTCGATCGATCGCGCCGCTGTAGAAGACTTCGTCGCCGACCTCGAACAGGGAGACGTCCGATCCGACGGCCTCCACAACGCCGGCCGCGTCATAGCCCAGAATCTTGGGCGAGCCGGACGTGGCGCCGGTGTTCATACGAACCTTGCAGTCGACCGGGTTGACGGACACCGCCTTGACGGAAACCCGAAGATCCCTTGGGCCGGGCGCAGCGGCGTCGATGGTAAGGTCAAACAGACCGTCGGCGTCGCCTGCTTTCAGGTAGCCGATAGCTTTCATGGAAAAGTTCCTTCTGGGAGGACAGGTCGTCGGCGGTTCGGCTGACGAAGATCGCGTTGACGGCGCGCCGGGGCGGTCAGGCTTCGGTGAGCGCTGCAGCCGGTCGGGGCGGCTGACTGCGCTGCCAGTTCGAGCCATAGCGTGTGTACTGCGGCGGAACCGGCAGGGGCGTGCGCAAGTCGTCCGCAGCCGCCCGGGCCCAGAACGGCTCCTTGAGGATCTCGCGTCCGATCAGGACGATATCCGCACGGCCATTCTGGAGGATTTCCTCGGCCTGCCGACCCGTTTCGATCAGACCGACGGCGCCGGTCTTGATGCCGACCTCGCGTCGGATCTTCTCTGCGGCGGGTACCTGATAGTTGGGGTAGCTCTCGACCTTGATCATCGCCGTGCCGCCCGATGAGCAGTCGATGAGGTCTATGCCGCGTTCCTTCATCCATTTTCCATAGATGACGAAATCGTCCGGAGTATTGCCGCCTTCGACATAGTCGGTGGACGAGATGCGCAGGAACAGAGGACCGTCCCACTGCGAGCGCACCGCGTCGATCACTTCGCCGACAATGCGGAAGCGGTTTTCATGGTTGCCGCCGTATTCGTCAGTGCGGTGATTTGTAAGCGGCGACAGGAATCCATTGAGCAGATAACCATGCGCGGTGTGGATCTCGATGACGTCGAACCCGGCTTCCTTGGCGCGGCGAGCGCCCTGGCCGAAGGCTTCGACGACTTCCTTGATGCCTTCAGTCGTCAGCGCCTCGGGAACGCGCGACTCGGGCGTGAACGGAATAGCAGAGGCCGCGACAGCGCGGCCGTCAACGCCGAGTTGACGACCAGCATGGCCCAGCTGGCATCCTGCCTTGGCGTCGAAACGGTGAATGATCTCGACCATGCGGGACAGACCCGGCACCTGATCCTCATTCCAGATACCAATATCTCCAGGACCGATGAGGCCATTGTCCATTATGGCGGTCGTCTCGAGGAATATCAGGCCTGCTCCGCCCAGCGCTCGTGCCCCGTAATGGACGAGATGGAAGTCGCTGATGCATCCGTCTTCGCCGGCCGAGTGCATGCACATCGGCGACATGGCGATCCGGTTCTTGAACTCGGCGCCTCGGATCGTGATGGGGGAGAAAAGTTTAGCGGACATTCGACTGATCTTCCTTGCGACACTGTGTCGGATGCGAAGGAAGTAAAGCCCAGCCCAAATGAAACAATACGACAAAAAATCGCCAGTACTTCACTAAGAGATAGTGTCCTTTCGCGCTTCGAAGAACTGCCGCACGCTCCCTGACCCTTTTACCGCACCGGATCGCTACGACGGGTCCGCCAAGGCCTGGGTGAGAGCGACGCCCGAAGGCTCAGGCGATCAGGCGTGGATCAAGGAGGATCAGAATCGAGCCGGACCTCATTGACATCAGGCCGCGCTGGACACTGGCTCCAGACCGAGTTCCTCAAGAATCGCCCGATTATGTTCGCCCACGGCAGGCACGGGGTCCATGCGGGGCGCGTCAGCCTGCGATTGACCTGGCGGCAGCAGGGCCGGGATCGGCCCGGCGGGCGTCTCGACCAGGGTCCAGCGGCTGCGCGCCTTCAGCTGCGGATGATCCCAGACCTGTTTCATATCGTTGACGCGCGCATTGGCGATTCCAGCCGCATCAAGCCGCGCTACGACCTCGTCGGCGGTCAGGCGCGCGAACACCGCCTCGATGATGGCCTTCAGCACATCGCGGTTGGCGCTACGCTGCGAGTTGCGTGCGAAGCGTGGATCATCGGTCAACTCGGGGCGCTCCAGTACGGTCGCGCAGAAAGCCGCCCATTCGCGGTCGTTCTGGATGCCCAACATGACCGAAAGGCCGTCGCCCGCCGGAAAGGGCCCATAAGGGAAGATGGTCGCATGGGCCGCGCCGACCCGCGGCGGCGCCTCCGCGCCCTCAAAGGCGTAGTAAAGTGGAAAACTCATCCACTCGACCATGCATTCGAGCATGGAGACGTCGATCTGCTTGCCCTTGCCCGTCTGTCCCCGGGCGATCAGCGCCGCCAGGATATTGGAGTAGGCGTACATGCCTGCCGAAATGTCGGCGATGGAGCAACCGGCTTTTGCGGGTTGATCGCCCTCTCCCGTCACGGACAGGAAGCCGGCCTCACTCTGGATGAGCAGATCGTAGGCCTTCTTGTCCCGGTAAGGCCCATCCGGACCATAGCCGGAGATGTTGCAGACAATCAGCCGCGGAAGCCGCTCTCGCAGAGCCGCATACGACAGGCCCAGTCGATCGGCGGCGCCCGGCGCCAAGTTCTGGATAAGAACGTCCGCCTTCTCCAACAGGGCCATAAGCACCGCCTGGCCGTCCGGCGTCTTGACGTCTAGGGCCAGGCTCTCCTTGGAACGGTTTGTCCAGACGAAGTGCGACGCCTGTCCGCGGACACGCTCGTCATAGCCCCGCGCGAAGTCGCCGGCGCCCGGGCGCTCGATTTTAATGACCCGCGCGCCCAGGTCGGCGAGTTGGCGGGTGCAGAAGGGCGCGGCGATCGCATGTTCGAGCGATACGACGGTGACGCCATCCAAGGGACGCATGGACAACCCTCTTACTCGAGCACGCCGACGACGGAATCCTGAGACGCCTGTTTGACCAGGGTCGCCAGAATCCCAGCCACGACGAGCGGAACGGTGAAGATGATGAAGACGATGAAGAGGCCGGTGTCGGCACCGAGAAGCGCGCCGCCGAGCAAGGGGCCCAGCACGGCCCCGGCGCGTCCGACACCGATGCACCAACCAATGCCGGTGGAGCGAATCTGAGCGGGATAAGCGGCCGCGACCAACGGATAGAGACCGTTGAAACCGCCTTGGACCGCGAAGCCGATGCCAAAGGCGACGGCAAGGGTGACCGTGACCGTCATCGGCGCGGAGAAGCCGACGAGGGCGACGGCGCCGACCAGCATCATGATCAGGACCAGCGGCCGGACATCGAACTTGAACAGAAGCCAGCAGAGGGCCAGACCGCCGATGAAGGCGCCGAGATTGTAGGTGACGCCCGCGAAGATGGCCTGATCCGGATTGAGCCCCGCCTCGATGGCCAGTTTCGGCACCCAGGCGATCACGAAGTACAAGGTCATGTAGCAGGCGAAAAAGGCCGACCAAAGGATGAGGGTCTGCTTCCACTGGCCGTTCTTGAATAGAAGCGCCGCACTGGCGGAGCGGCGTTCTCCGACGTCAGCAAGCGTCGCCAACAGGGGGCGCCCCATCTTTCCGCGAATGCGATTGATGCGGGCAAGGGCGTTCCTGGGCTGCCGCTTCTCCAGAAACTCCAACGACTCTGGCATCAGCACATAGGCCAGCGGAAGGAGCAGCAGAGTCGCGACGCCCGCCCCGGACATGAACCAATGCCAAGTCGATTGCGGCAGAAGGAAATAGACCGCCAGACCGGCGAGCATGGCGCCGATCGAATAGCCAGCCTGAAGGAGGGCGACGGCGATCGTGCGGTGCCGCGCCGGCGAATATTCCGAGGTGATCGCGGCCATACTGGCCAGAATGGCGCCGATGCCCAGCCCGACGATGAAGCGCAGCACGATGAGCGTGGTGACATTGGTCGCAAAGCCGCAGGCGATCATCGACAGGCCCATCAGGGCGACGGCGCCGAGGATGACCGGACGACGTCCGAGGTGATCGGCGAACGGCGCCAGAGCCAAGGCGCCGATCATCATGCCGAAGATGGCGGCGCTGAACACGACGCCGAGCGCGGCGGCGCCGACCGACCATTCCGTGGCGATCGACTGGGCGAGATAGGACATCATCAGGATGTCCATGCCGTCGAGCATGTTGAGGATGAAGCACGTCGCCACAGCTCCGATCTGGAGACGGCTCCATCTGACGCCGAGGCCTTGGGCTTCGGAGCTCGCAAGCGCGGATGCGTCGAGCCCCTTCGCATTCGGATCAGTGGTCGCCATCTGCGCCTCCTGCAGGCCGACGACGGAGCGTCGCGGCACGTTTCCAAGGGCCGGATCTGCGTCCGACTTCGGCCCGGAGACTAGGGCTCGAGACCGTCCGGGGTCGAATAGGTCCGGCCCCTGCGATCGATAACCGCCACTTATGGATTAAGGCCATGCGAACCGAACTGCGCTATCAGAAGGCGCGCGCAAGGCGGAACTGAACACGACGATCCTCGCGCACGCCGTTCTCGACCGAGAGATCCCGGCCCACCTGGGCGAACAGATTGATCCCGGGCGTCACATTGCGCCGCCAGGTCAACAGGGCAGACAGCGTCGAGGCGCGATCGTCGCGACGAACCCCGTCGAGGGTCGTGCGTCCGCCATGCGCGTAGGCGAGACGAAGACTGCCCTCGTTTGCAGGATTGAAACGGACCCTCCCCCAGACCTGGACCCGATAGAGCGGCGCGGTTTCGAGCCGCCGCCCCCCGGCCGGATCGTCATTGTCGCCAAACACCATCGCGTCGACGGCGCCCTCGATGACATAACGGGACGAAAGCTGCCTGGAGCCGCCAACCTGCAGTGACGCGCGCCAACGGTTCTCGCCGATATTCAGCCCCCGGTCGGCGTCGTAGTCGCCAACCGGCACGAGCAGATACGGCTCGATGGCCAGGAAGACGCCCTTGTCGCGGTCCTCGTGAAGGAACAGCTGCCCCGTCAGGATGGTGTCGCCGAGGCCGGACGACGAGCCCAGGTTCGCGCTTGGTCCCGCGCCTTCGGCGCGACCGAAGGGCTGGAAGACCTGAAGATTATAGGTGCGGCCGGCGAGCTGACCGTAGCGAATGTAGCGCGCCATGACGGTGTAGCGGTCGATGTCGATCGCCGCAGTCTTCTCGCCGCGGACATAGCGTGCGTCTGCATGACCGTATTGGACATGCAGTAGGGCGACCTTCGCGCCCGCCGGCGCGGGAATGAAGGCGCCGGCGTCGACGGCCTGCGCCCAAGCGCCCCCGGCCAAGCCGCAGCCAAGCGCCAACGCGCCCGCGAATGCGGAGATCAATCTCATAGGCGAGTAAGCTCTGTTCCTGTTACCCACGCGGCCGTCTGAGGGGCCTGTTGATGGCGAGGGTAGGCCGCATACCGAGGGTGTAAATCGACGATCCGGCAAGTCTGACTTCGCCAATGGCGAAATCTCAGGCTCTGGCCAGAATCACGCGGCGCTGGTCGTGATCACCGGACGCCGCCACCGAGACGGACCGAGCGTATGGATGCTCTGTCCGTCCGGAGTCACCGCCACGGTGACCGGCATGTCGTGGACCTCGAATTCGTAGATGGCTTCCATTCCCAGATCTTCGAAGGCGATCACGCGGCTTTGACGTATCGCGCGCGAGACGAGATAGGCTGCGCCGCCGACCGCCGAAAGATAAGCCCGACCATGCGCCTCGATAGCGGCGATGGCCGCCGGCCCTCGCTCCGCTTTTCCAACCATGGCCACCAACCCCAGGTCGAGCATCATGTCGGTGAACTTGTCCATACGGGTCGCGGTCGTGGGCCCCGCCGGGCCGACCACCTCGTCACCGACGGGATCGACGGGCCCGACGTAGTAGATCACCCGGTCCTTGAAGCTGACAGGCAAGGACTCGCCTTTGGCCAGCATCTCGGCGATCCGCTTGTGGGCCGCGTCGCGCCCCGTCAGCATCTTGCCGGACAGAAGCAGTCGGTCGCCGGGCTTCCAGTCGGACATGGCGTCGGGCGTGAGGCTGTCCAGGTCGATCCGTCGCGCCTGCTCGTCCGGTGACCAGGCCACATCGGGCCAGGCGTTCAGATCGGGAGGCGGCAGATAGGCGGGACCGGAGCCGTCCAGGGTGAAGTGCGCGTGCCGGGTGGCCGCGCAGTTGGGGATCAGGGCGACGGGCTTTGAGGCGGCATGGGTGGGCCAGTCGAGGATCTTGACATCCAGCACCGTCGTCAGACCGCCGAGCCCCTGGGCGCCGATGCCCAAGGCGTTGACCTTGTCGTGCAACTCGATCCGGAGCGCCTCGATCGGAGTTTGGGCGCCCCTCGCCTTCAGCTGGGCCATGTCGATCGGCGCCATCAAAGCCTCCTTGGCCATCACCATGGCTTTCTCGGCCGTACCGCCGACGCCGATGCCCAGCATGCCCGGCGGGCACCAACCGGCGCCCATAGTCGGCACAGTCTCGATCACCCAGTCGACGAGGGAGTCTGACGGGTTCAGCATCTTGAACCTGGCCTTGTTCTCCGACCCGCCGCCCTTGGCCGCAACCGTCACCTCCACCCGGTCGCCGGGGACGAGTTCGACATGGGTGACGCTCGGGGTGTTGTCGCGCGTATTCCGCCGCCCGAAGACAGGATCGGAGACGATCGAAGCCCGCAGCGGATTCTCCGGATCGAGATAGGCGCGCCTGACCCCCTGGTCGATAACGGCCTGAAGGCTTTCATCGCCCGCGAGCGTGCAGGCCTGTCCCCATTTGACGAAGACGGTGACAATGCCCGTGTCCTGACAGACCGGTCGTTTGCCCTCGGCCGACATGCGGCTGTTGGTCAGGATCTGGGCGATAGCGTCGCGGGCAGCCGGCGACTCCTCCAGCGCATAGGCCTCGGCCAGGGCGTCGATATAGTCGAGCGGGTGATAAACACTGATGTGCTGCAACGCATCCGCGACGCTGTCGGCTAGATCCTGCGGCTGAATGAGGGTCATGACGGATCTCCTGGTCCTGCGAAGACCGGGACGCGTCTCCAAGGCGAGACCACGTCGATAAGGCTCAGATGGTGCGTCCGCCGTCCACAGGCAGCTCCACCCCGGTGATATAGTCAGCGGCCGCCAGATAGAGGGCCGCTTGGGCGACGTCCTCCGGTTCGCAAAAACGACCCAACGGAATCCCGCCCAAGAATTTGGCGCGATTTTCGGGCGTATCGGGCATGCCCATGAAATCCTCGAGCATGCCGGTCACACCCATGACCGGGCAAATGGCGTTGACGCGAATTTTCCACGGCGCGAGTTCGACCGCCAGCGACTTGGACAGCATGTTGGCCGCCCCTTTGGAGCCGTTGTACCAGGTCAAACCTGGCCGCGGCCGGATGCCGGCGACCGAACCCACGTTGAGCATCACGCCGCCGCCGTTGTCGCGCATCGCCGGCACGACGGCGTGGACCATGTGGTAGAGCGACTTCACATTGACGGCGAAGACCCGGTCGAAAGTGTCCTCGTCGACTTCCAGCAACGGCCTATTCTTGTGAGTGAAACCGGCGTTGTTGACGACAATGTCCGGCACGCCGAAGGATTGGATGGTCGTCGAGATAAGGGCGTCGATGTCGGCGCGCTTCGAGACATCGGCGCGCACTGCGATAGCCTTGCCGTCCAGAGACGAGGCCACGGCTTCAGCCTTGTCCAGATTGAGGTCTGCGATCACGACGCGGGCGCCGTGCTCGACGAAGCGCCGCGCGATGGCTTCGCCGAAGCCGCTGGCCGCACCGGTGACGATGGCGATCTTGTTGTCGAGGGTCATCTGTCGGTCCTTTTCCTGATGCGCCGGATCAGCCGTGATTGAACACGGTCGTCTTGGTTTTGCTGAAATCGTGCAGGGCGGCGAAGCCCTTCTCCCGGCCGTGGCCGCTCTTGCCGGCGCCGCCGAACGGCAGCTCGATTCCGGCGCCGGCGCCGTAGCAGTTCACGAACAGCTGGCCTGTGCGAACCTTGCGGCCCAGCCGCATCTGACGTGCGCCGTCGCGGGTCCAGACGGCGGCGACCAAGCCGTAGTCCGTGTCGTTGGCCAAGCGGATGGCGTCGTCCTCTTCATCGAACGGAAGGGCCACGAGCACGGGGCCGAAAACCTCTTCCCTGGCGATCTCGCTGTCGCGCGGAGTCGGGCCGAACAGGGTAGGCTTGACGTAGAAGCCTTCGGCCGGCGCGCCCTCGGCGATCTGGCCTTCGGCCAGAACCGGGACCCCGGCGGCCTTCGCACGCTCGATAAAGCCGAGCACACGGGTCTTCTGCTTGGCGGTAATAATGGGGCCGCAGTCGAGGTCGGCTTCCGGCGCGCCGACGCGCACCTTTCCGAAGGCCTCGGACAGCCGGGCGACAACAGCGTCGTAGATGGACCGTTCGACGAGGAGGCGGCTCCCCGCTGAACAGGTCTGGCCGCTGTTCTGGGTGATCGCCTTGACGATGACCGGCACGGCCGCATCGAGGTCCGCGTCAGCGAAGACGATCTGGGGCGACTTTCCGCCGAGCTCCAGGGTGCAGGTGATATAGTGGTCGGCGCAGAGCTTCTGAATGATCTGGCCGACTTCCGGCGAACCCGTGAAGGACATGAAGTCGACGCCGGGATGGGCGGCCAGGGCCGCGCCCGAGGCCGCGCCCCGCCCGGTGATGACATTGATCGCGCCTGCGGGGAACCCGGCTTCGGTGGCCAGTTCCACCAGCAACAGAGCTGTGGCGCAGGCGTCCTCGGCCGGCTTCAACACCGTGGCGTTGCCAACCGCGAGCGCCGGAGCCAGCGTGCGGCCGAACATCTGGGCCGGGTAGTTCCACGGCAGGATATGGCCGGTGACCCCGTGCGGCTCGGGAATGACGGTGACCGTATAGCCGGCCAGATAGGGCACCGTCTCGCCGTGCAGCTTGTCGGCCGCACCGCCGTAGAACTCGAAATAGCGCGCCAGGGCGATGATGTCGTTCCGCGCCACGGTGACGGGCTTGCCGGTGTCGCGCGCTTCGCATTCGGCTAGCCGGTCGGCGTCCCGCAGGATCAGGTCGCCGAACCGTTGCAGGATGCGACCGCGCTCGATCGCCGTGGTCTTGCCCCAGGCTCCGGTGTCGAATGCGTCCCGCGCCGCCTTTACCGCCGCATCCACGTCCGCCTGCGAACTATCCACGATCTGGCCGATCACCGCGCCGGTCGCCGGCTCGAAGACGTCCAGCGTCCCGCCGTCCACGGAGCTGGTCCAGGCGCCGTTGATGAAGTTCTTGGGATCGCTCATGTCGCTTCTCCTGACTGATCGCCGGAGGAAGACCGCACAGCGCGGCCGCCCCAGGGGGCGGCGTCCTGTCGATATCCTCCCGGCGGCTTCACGCTGCTCTCGTCGATGAGGACGTAGCGTCTCGCCGTGATAGCGTCTAATAACCGATATGCGCTGAACTGATGCATTGCGGTTATGGACCTTCGCCACCTTCGCTATGTGCTCGCGGCCGGAGAGGAGCTCCACTTCACGCGCGCGGCCCACCGGCTCAATGTCGCCCAGCCGGCGCTAAGCCAACAAATTCGTCAGCTCGAGGACGAGATCGGCGCCCAATTGTTCCACCGCCTGACCCGCGGCGTAGAGCTCACCGAGGCCGGCCGCGCCTTCCTGCCCTATGCCCGCACATCTCTGGCAGCGGCCGACGAAGCGATCGCGGCCGCCCGTCGCGCCGCCAAGGGCGAACTCGGCCGCCTCGGGATCGGCTTCACAAGTTCGGCTTCCTTCAACCCCTTGGTGACCCAGGTCATCGGCCGATTCAGGGACGCCTATCCCGACATCGAAGTCGAGTTGCGCGAACAAGCGACGACGCCCTTGCTCAGGGCGTTGAAGCAAGGCGATCTTCAGCTGGCCTTCATACGCGCCGCCGACGACGAGCTTGAGGGTCTACGCCGGGTCGCCCTCCCGGATGAGCCTTTGTGGGCCGCCTTGCCGACCCGGCATCGTCTGGCCTCGCATGACCGGATCAGCCTGTCCGAACTGGCCGCTGATCCCTTCATACTCTACCCACGCGACAATGGTCGCCTCCTCTACGACGCGATCATCGCCGCGTGCGGCCGTGCCGGCTTCAGCCCGCGTATCGCCCAGGAGGCGCCGCAGATGGCTTCCACGGTCAATCTGGTGGCCGCCGGCGTGGGGATCGCCCTCGTCCCGGCGTCCATGCGCCAGATCCGCTCGCCAGGCGTCGCCTACGCCCAGCTGACGGGGACGCCGCCGGTCGCCGTCCTCAGCCTGGTCCAGGGACCGGACGCCGCCCTGACCCCCGCTGTACGCAATTTCGTGCGTTGTTTGGATGAGCTGCGGATAGAGGTCGCGCCTTGAGTGTCTGGACCTAGGTCGGCGCCCTGACTGAGCTGCGCCGATGCCGTGGCTTGTCGCTTTGGGCCAGGCCGAATCCGAGGTGCATGGGTCTGGCCGGGTCCTGCCGCCTGGCGTCCGGTCCAGGCGCGCGCGGCGACCTACGTCTGAACTGCGATAAGCCGTAGCTATCGATTGCGGGCCGACCGATATTGGACCCGAACACCAATCGCTCTCTAAGTCGGAGCATGAGCTTGAAGACGCATTCCTCGTTGAGACAGACCGTCGAAGCCACAAGCCTCCTGTTCGTCCCGGGAGATCGACCCGAGCGGTTCGCCAAGGCGGCGGCGGCTGGCGCGGATCAGGTCATCATCGATCTTGAGGACGCCGTGCGGCCGGACGCGAAGAGCGAAGCCAGGTCCGCTGCGGCCCGGTGGTTCTCCGGCGGCGGCGGCGGGGTCATGAGGATCAATGCGGCCGACACCCAATGGCATCTCGATGATATCGCGCTCGCCCGTCTGCCCGCTGTCGATGCGATCATGCTGCCGAAGGCTGAGGATCCCGCTCGCATCGCCGCGCTTTACGAGGCCACCGGCAAACCGATCGTCGCGCTGATCGAGACGGCGCGCGGTCTTGATGCGGTCAAAGCCGTCGCGGCCAGTCCGGGCGTGACACGGTTGGCCTTCGGTTCGATCGACCTCTGCCTCGACCTCGGCCTCGATGTCGCCGATCCGCAGTTGGACGGCTTCCGTCTCGCGCTCGTCCTGGCGTCGCGGTTGGCGGACCTGCCTGGACCGATCGACGGGGTGCAAGCCGACTTTCGCGACACGGCAGGCCTCTCCGAGCTCGTTTCGCGCGTGCGCGGCCTGGGCTACACCGCCAAACTCTGCATCCACCCGAACCAGGTGACTGTAATATCGGCCGGGTTTTCGCCGACGGCCGATGAGATCGACTGGGCCCGACGCGTTGTGGCCATGGGAGAAGGCGCCGCCGCGCTTGAGGGCCAGATGATCGACCGGCCGGTGCGGGAGCGGGCGATACGTCTTCTTGACCGGGCGAACGCGCGGGCTGATGAGCCTCCGTCCGTCTCCGCCTGAGGTCGGCCTTGCTGCGCCAGTCCCGCCTCAACCTGGCCATGCTGATTGCGGGGCTCGGCAGCTTCTCCCTGATGTATAGCCCCCAACCGGTCCTGCCGATGCTGGCGCAGGACTTCCGTCTCGACGCCGCCACCGCCAGCCTGGCCGTGACTCTGACCACGGGTCCGCTCGCGATCTTCATTCTGGCGGCCGGTCTCGTTTCCGACAGGCTCGACAAGCCCCGACTGATGATCGCCTCGATCGGACTCGCCGCGCTCTTCACCATCGCCTGTGGCTTGGCGCCGAACTGGCCGAGCCTTTTGGCGCTTCGCATCATGGTCGGCTTGTGCATCGCCGGCGTGCCTGCGGTGGCCATGACCTACCTGACCCAGGAGAGCGGATCGGCCTCGCTCGGATCCGCCATGGGACTCTATGTAGCCGGCACCGCCGTGGGCGGCATGAGCGGTCGCCTCGGCACAGGGCTCGCCGCCGAACTGTTCGGGTGGCGCTGGGGTATCGGCCTCCTGGGTCTCGCCGCCCTGATCCTCGCGGTCGCCTTCGCCTTCGTCCTTCCGCGCCCCCTGAAACCGATCGTTCCGAGGTCGACGCCCGTCTCCGGGGAGGTGGCGCGTATCCGTCGGCTGGTCGCCGACCGGGGCCTGCGGCTGCTTTTCCTGCAAGCCTTTCTGTTCATGGGGGGCTTCGTGACTGTCTACAACTACGCCGGTTTCCGACTTGAGACGTCGCCGTTCGACTTTTCTCCAGCTCAGATCGGCTTGATCTTCTCCCTCTATCTGCTGGGGAGCGTGAGTTCGGCGGGCGTAGGCTGGCTGTCCAATCACTATCCACGGCCGGCCCTGTCCGCTCTGTCATTGACGATTATGGCGATTGGCGCCCTGACCACGCTGACGACTTCGACACCGGTATTCATCGTGGGCATCGGCCTTGTCACCCTGGGCTTCTTCGGGGCTCATTCCCTGGCGTCGGCCTGGGTCGGCGTTCGGTCTGCCGTGATGGGCGGTGGCGCAGCCTCTCTCTATCTGTTCGCCTACTATCTCGGCGCGTCCGTGCTTAGCACCCTGGGCGGCTATGCCTGGGAACAGGCAGGATGGACGGGCGTCATCGTGTACGTCGGCACCCTTGTCCTCATTGCGATCGGGGTGGCCTGTGCGCTCGACCGGTGTCCGGCGCGCGTGGATCCGACGCGCCCGTCTCGGCCCTCGTAAACTTGCGGGCGCCTCTCTCTGGAAGCCTCCGGGATCGCCAAGGTATTGGCCTGTGCCGTCGCAGAATTTTCGCGCGGGCCAGGACCCGAACGTCGGGCCGTCCAGGCGCGAGACAGCGGCGCCCAATCCCCTGATCGCCGCAACCCAGGTCCGGCTTCGGCTTCAGCCCCCAACACAGCATGAAGCTAGGCGTTCGAGGTGGAGCCTAGCGGCGTGTCATCCCGCAAGGGGCTGTCGCACCAGATCGATCACGGAGCCATCGCGATATTCGACCACGGCGACAATCCGGCCCTGCGGCCGGCACGCAGGCGCATCCCGCCCTGCAGCCTGGGCGGAGAGTCGGCGCAGCGTCTCTATGCTCACAAGCGGCAGACCCGCTCGGCCCAGCACCTCGATGAGGTCCTTACGCCGTGGATTCACGGCGATACCGGCTTCTGTGACGACGACATCGATACTTTCGCCTGGGGTGGATATGCATTCGACACGGTCGACGATCTTGGGATTATCCCGCGAGGCAAGCTTGGTGGTGACGATGGCCAGCTTGGCGCCGGCGGCCGTGTCTGCATGTCCGCCGGACCCGCCGATGATCCGACCGCCGCCCACGGCCGTCACATTTACATTGAAGCGCGTGTCGATTTCGGCCGCCCCGAGGATCATCACGTCAAGACGATCGACGACAGCGCCCTTGCCCCCCGGACTGGCGTAGAGGGAGGCCGACATCGGCAAGTGCCCGACATCGTCACGATAAGACGCGACCGCCGCGAGATCGAAACACTGGACATCGAACAGGACCCTGAAGAGGCCTTCGCGAAACATCGAGACGATGCCTTGGGTGATTCCGCCGGCGGCGAAACCGCCGACGATTCCCCGGCGGCGCATCAGATCAGCGACGCTGTCGGCGACCGCCAACGAAATGCCTCCGGCCCCGGTCTGGAATGAAAACCCGTCGATCAGCAGTCCAGAGGCGTCGATCACCTCCGCCGCTAGCCGGGCGATGGCCAGCCCATCGGGGTCTTCCGTGACACGGGTCGTCCCGGACACGATGCGGGCCGGATCACCGATCGTGTCCACGACCACGACAAGATCGACAAGATCCTGGGCGATATCGATTCGCGAGAGTGGATAGTCCAGCAAGGTGTCCGTGACGGCCACCACATGACCGGCGAAACGCACATCGACCATCGGATAACCCAGAGGTCCGCAGGCCGATTTGCCGTCCACGCCGTTGAGGTTTCCACCGCTATCGGCGGCGGGCGCGGCCACAAACGCAACGTCGATCGCGAGGACTCCGCTCTCGATCGCCCAGGCTCGTCCGCCATGGGTCTGCAGCACAGCAGGCGTCGGCAAGGCCCCCGCGGAGATCGCTTCGGCGACGGGCCCGGTGATGTAGCTTGATACGATCCGATCGACGACGCCGGAGCGGATATAGTCCACAAGGCACGCGTGCGCCGGAAAGATCGAACTGGCCGCGACCCTAAGCCCCTTGAAGCCTAGATCGGCGAGTTCGGCCATGACCCGGCGCAGGACATCGTCGCCGTCTCGCAGGTGATGATGAAAGGAGATGGTGCCGCCGTTCCGAAGCCCCGTCTCGAGGATAGCGGCCCGGAGCGTCTCGCGCAGCTTTTCGCTCGAACCGCGCCTTGGGGTCGTCTCCGGCCCGCGTCCGGCGCCCATGGACTTCGCCACCGTTCGGGCGTCCACGGCGGCGAACGCCTGAACGGGACCATAGCCGTCGATATGATCGGGAAGTGTCACCGGGCGGCTCCGAGGTTCGAGGCCGCTCAAAGTCGCAGCGCGGCGCGCTCGCGTCCAATAGGACCGAACCTTGCGGTCCATAGGCCTGCGCTATGACGCCGGCCTGACTTCGGCAAGCGTCGATGCGGCGGCGCGGCTGACGAGGTGATCCGTCAAAGTCCGCACGAGGCCGGCCTGTCGCGCCGAAGGCGAGAGGCACACCAGCATGCGTCGCGTCGCCCAGTCATCAGACAGTATTCTGAACTCGACCTCCATGGTGGCGGCGAAACGGCGTGCGGCGCCCTCCGGCAGCACCCCCAGACCGAAGCCGGCCTCGACCATGCGACACACCCCGTCGAAACTGCGCACCTGGACGCGAAGGCGCAGGGCGAGATCGATGGCGGCGGCCTCGGCATGCATCGAGCGCGTAATCGCCGTCGCTTCGAGAAGCCCCACGAAGTCGTGGTTCAGATAATCGACGAACCGCGCCTCCGCCTCGCCCGGCGGGAAGACGCCATGGGGGGCCAGCAAGGCCAGCCGATCCGTCCGGTAGGGATAGGTGGCCAAGCCCTTCGCTGCCGTCCCCTCCACGATGACGCCCAGATCCGCACGGTCAGCCTGCACCGCCGCGACGATTTCCGCACTCCAGGCTTCCTCGATGTCAACGCGAATGTCTGGCGCCTGGGCGGCGAATGCAGCCAGATCGGCGGGTAGGAACTGGGTGATTGCGGAGGTATTCGCCTGGAGTCGGATCTGCCCCTTGAGGCCGCCGGCGTAGTCCGCCATCTCGCCATCTATGGCGCGCGCCTGATCGAGAAGGACCCGCGCGCTGATCAGCAAGGCCTCGCCGGCTGGCGTAAGCCGCACCCCATGACGGCTGCGATAGAAGAGCCGGACGCCGAAACGATCCTCAAGGAGGGTTATGCGACGCGATGCGGCGGCCACGGCCAGGTTGGACTGCCGGGCGGCGTCGCCGAGCTTGCCGCTCTCGGCCGCGCGGACGAACAGGCGAAGGGACGTCAGATCCTGAAACATGACGCCTTGTCACTCGCAACGATTGAATTCGCAATCCGCGAAATGAAACTTGTCGTATCGGCGATTTACACCCCGGCTCATCAGCCTATCGGTGTGCAATGACGCTCCCTCAAGAGAGCGCAGGAAACATCATACAGGGAGGGGTCGGATGATCTCGGCACAGAAGTTCGCGTGGCGCGCGGCGGGCGCCCTTGGGGCGCTAGGCATGGCGTCAACCGCCCAGGCGCAGGCGATTGACGCGGGCGACTACGTCCCGGCGCCGTCCGGCACGCAGCTAGGCCTCGTCTATACTCAGTACAGCCACGCCAACGCCCTCTACGCCGACGGCGACAAGGTGGACGGCGACGCGGAGCTCGACGTCGCCCTGATCATGGCGCGCTACGTGGGCTTTACCAAAATCGGCGGGAAGACGCTCGACTATCAGGTTCTTCTCCCCGTGGTCGACATTCAAGCCGGCGGGTCGGTGGACGGACTGGGCTCCACACGGGGCTTGGCTGATGTCATTCTGGTCAGCACCCTTTGGCTTCATGAGGACGCCGCCAACCGATCCTATTTCGGCATAACGCCCTACGTCTATGTGCCGGTCGGCGAATACGACGGCGACAAGGCGCTGAATCCCGGCGAAAATCGCTGGAAAGGTTCGCTCCAGGCTGTCTGGTCCAAGGGACTTACCGAACATTGGGTCGGCGAGATCGCAGGCGACGTCATGGTCTATGGCGAGAACGACGACTTCGCCGGCGGCCGGACGCTTCAGCAAGACCCCACCTGGCGGGTGCAGGCTTTCGCGCGTTACATGATCGATGACGCCAACGAGGCCAATCTTCGCCTGATGTATGTCGGCGGCGGCGAGACGCAGATCGATGGCGTCGATCAGAACAACGAGTCCGGCACGGTCTCGGCCCTGGCGACCTGGCGCCATACCTTCAGCCCCCACTGGCAGTTGCTCAGTCAGGTCGGAACCGATCTCGCCGTGGAGAACGGCTTCCGCGAAGCGGCCCGCGTTCAATTCCGCATTCTCAAAGTTTTCTGAGAAAGGCTCGACCATGACCGACAACATTAATCAGCCCCGCCTCGCCCAAACTCTGGACGCTTACAACAAGGGCCGCCTTGACCGTCGAGGCTTCCTGCGCGGCGCGGCGCTCGCCGGCGTGGGCTTCGCGGCGGCCCAGGCCTTGTCGCTTGCGGGCGGCAAGGCTTGGGCGCAATCGACCAGGACGGTCGAGGCGCCACGCGGCGCCGATTACATCGTGATCGGCGCCGGTTCGGCCGGCGCGACTGTCGCGGGCCAGCTTGCCCGCACGACCGGCGCTTCGGTTCTCGTGCTCGAAGGCGGCCTTTCGGACGACCAGGCCGACATCTCGGATCCCGCAGGATGGCCCTCGGCGCTCGGTTCGGCTTTCACCAAGACCTACGCCACCACGCCGCAGACGCACGCCGACAACCGGGTCATCCCCTATCCGCGCGGGGAAGGCCTCGGCGGATGCAGCAGCGTCAACTGCATGATCTACAACCGCGGCGCCGCCCAGGATTATGACGACTGGGCCTATGACGGCGCGTCCGGGTGGGACTGGAAATCGGTTCTTCCGGACTACAAGGCTCTGGAAGACTGGCAGGACGGCGAAAGCGATCTGCGCGGCGCGGGAGGACCGCTTCACGTTACCCGTCCGGACCCGGCGCTCGGGCACGAGGGCGCCCGCGCTTTCATGGAAGGCGCCAAGTCGCTCGGCTATCCGGAAGTGTATGACTTCAACGCCGGCACGCTCGAGGGGCCGGCCTGGGTGAACTTCACAATCCAGGCCGGAAAGCGACAATCCTCCTCGGTCGCCTTCCTGCGTCCGGCGCTCGAAGCCGGCGCCAAGCTGACGGTCCTGACGGAGGCGCCTGTCCTTCGCCTGATCCTGGAGCGAGGTCGCTGCGTCGGCGTCGAGTATCTGCACAACGGCCGGGCCACAATCGTTCGCGCCGGCAAGGAAGTCATCCTATCCGCGGGCGCGCTGATCACGCCCAAACTGCTGATGCTGTCGGGCATCGGCGATCCCGTCGCCCTGCGCGCGCTGGGCCTGACGCCGGCCGTATCGCTGTCCGGAGTCGGCTCTAATCTGCAGGATCACGTCCTCGGCGCAGGCGTAAACTATGAGGCCAAACGGCCCGTTCCGCCGACGAACTACAATGCGTCGGAAGTCTATATGTGGTGGAAATCGGATCCATCGCAGCCCGTGGCGGACATCAACGCCCTCTACATCAACCTGCCCTTCGCCACCAAGGAGTTGAACCTTGAGCAACAGCACGGCTACGCCATGCTCTGCGGCGTCATGCGGCCCAAATCCCGCGGCAGCGTCACGCTCTCCTCTGCCGACCCGCGCGCTGATCCGCTTGTCGATCCCAACTACCTCGCCGTCGATCAAGACCTGATCGCGCTCAAGGCAGCGACAGATCTGGCTCGCGCGATCGGCAACAGCGACGCCTACAAGGACATCCGCAAGGCGGAGCTCATGCCCGCCCGCGCCGCCCTGTCGCCCACTGAGTATCGAGACTATCTCCGCAAATCCGCGTCGACCTATTTCCATCCGGTCGGCACCGCCAAGATGGGCACAGACGCGCGTTCGGTCGTCGATCCGCAGTTGCGGGTGTACGGCGTCCAAGGCCTGAGGGTCGCGGACGCTTCGGTCATGCCCACCATCACGACGGGCAACACAAACGCCCCGTCCATCCTGATCGGGTGGAAGGCGGCGAAGATGATCGCGGCCGCCGCGTGATCCGCCCTCCCCTGACCTGAGTCTCTTCGACGCCCGGCGACCCTCGCTGGGCGTCGTCGCCGTTTTCGCTAAAGGAGTTCTCCCATGAACATCGCCTCCGCAATCAAGCCCGACGTCCACATCGACTTCGACGGTCCCTACGCCCTGGCGATCAATGGCAGGCTGGTCGAGACCAACAAGTCGTTCCAGGTCCTGAATCCCGCAACGAACGCCGTCCTCGCCGATGCGCCGGAAGGCACAACCGAGCACATGGAGGCCGCCATCGCCGCCGCAAAGACGGCTTTCCCGGCCTGGTCATCGCTCGGCTGGGACGAGCGCGCGGACTATGTCGCGCGCTATGCTGACGCCCTGGAAGCGCACCGCGAGGAGTTGATCACTCTTCTGACGCTGGAACAGGGCAAGCCCCGCCACTCGATGGCCACGGGCGAGGTGGACGCGGCGATTTTCTGGGTGCGAGAAACCGCGAAGCGCCGCCTCGATGTCCAGACCATCGAGGACACAGCCGACCATACGGTTGAGATCCATCATACGCCTCTCGGCGTCGTCGGCGCCATCACGCCGTGGAATTTCCCGGTTCTCCTGGGCCTCTGGAAGGTCGCGCCCTGCCTGATTACCGGCAATACGATGGTGATGAAGCCGTCGCCCTACACCCCACTGTGTACGCTCCGTTTCGGTCAGATCGCTCAGTCCGTCTTTCCTGCCGGCGTTTTGAACATCGTGTCCGGCGGCAACGAACTCGGCCAGCAGATGACCGAGCACCCAGACGTCGCCAAAATCAGCTTCACCGGCTCCACCGCGACCGGCAAGAAGGTCATGGCCAGCGGCTCGAGCAATCTGAAGCGGATCACTCTGGAACTTGGGGGCAATGACGCGGCCATCGTTCTCGAAGGCGCCGACTGGCGACCTCTCGTCCCGATCCTGTTCTGGGCCGCCTTCGGAAACTCAGGCCAGTGGTGCATCGCCTCCAAACGGCTCTACGTCCACTCCAGTATCCATTCGGATTTTGTGGCGGCCTTCGTCGACTTCGCCAAGCAGCAGAAGATCGGCGACGGCATGGATCCCGACACCAACTTGGGGCCGATCCAGAACCGGATGCAGTTCGGTAAGCTGCTGGACCTCTTCGCGGACGTCAAAGCCAAAGGCTACAAGGTGCCGCTGGGCGGTGTGATCGACGAAAGCCTTGCCGGGAACTTCGTCCCTGTGACCGTCGTCGACAATCCGCCGGAAGACAGCCGGATCGTCGTCGAGGAGCCGTTCGGCCCGATCCTGCCGATCCTCTCGTTCGACACGGTCGATGAAGTGGTCGCGAAGGCCAACAACTCCCATTTCGGACTGGCGGGGTCCGTTTGGGGAGCGGATCGCGATGCGGCCATCGCCGTGGCGAAGCGGCTCGAGACAGGGACCGTCTGGGTCAACGAAATCCATATTCATGGTGTCGACATCCCATTCGGAGGCCACAAGCAGTCGGGCATGGGCGTCGAGAATGGCCAGGAAGGTCTTTCCGAGTTCACGAACACCAAAACCTATATGTTTCATAAGTAGGCCGGTACCGCTCACCCGCGCCATCGCCGTGGGTGAGCGGTACCCGACTCTGCGCGCTCAACCTACCGCCATAACTGTCATCTAATAGTCATGGCAGGGAAGGTCGGACATGCGCCGATTCTGTTGAAAAAGTCGGAAGCGCCGCTTGGCGGGGGTATGGCCGTGCGACCTCAGGTTCTCTCGCGACAGAATTTGCCGCGCCAGGTACGCTAGCCGGCAAGCTCATTGCCGAAAATCGGGGCCCGTTTCCGACCCGCCGACTTTTCAACACAATCCGCCACAAGCAGACATTCGGGTAACAGGCAGCGCCCGGCCCACTTGTAGCCTGCCACTGTTTATTCAGGCGTGATAGCGCTATCGGTGCCAGAGACGGGAGACGCATACCTGCGGAGATAACCAGTGGATTTGAGATCACTAGGCCGCGCAGGTCGAATATCACGGCGCCAACTGATGCTCACCGCCGCGATGGCCGCCGTCGCTCCACGGGCCCTTGCCCAAACTCAATCGGGTAAAATTACCCCGGTCGCCGCCCGCCTTGTGGCGCTGAAGCCCTCGATCTTCGCCTCCGCCCAATCCGCCAATCGCGCCTATCTCACCTTCCTGTCACCCGACCGGTTGCTGCATAATTTCCACAAGGCCGCTGGGTTGCAGCCTAAAGGCGCGGTGTACGGCGGCTGGGAGGCTCAGAGCATCGCCGGCCATACGCTGGGCCACTATCTAAGCGGCTGCTCACTGATCGTGGCGAACACCGGCGATCTGCTGCTCAGCCAGCGCCTGATCGACACCGTCGCAGAGATGGCGCGGATCCAAGCCGCGCATGGAGACGGCTACGTCGGGGGAACGACCCTTTGGGGACAGACGGACGCGGTTGATGGCGCGTAAGTAAGATCTGAGCGAAACGGAATGGCGGCTGATCGAGCCGCCGCTGCCAAACAAACCGCGAGGGGCGCCTCGGGTGCACAATGGTTGCCTGTGGTAATCAACGGGCGGATATGATGCCATTCGTGCTGTGGAGCTCGTTGATCGTCCTCGTCTACGTCCTCTCCTATGCGGTCGGGATCGGGACGGCTCGACATTCGCTCCAGCGCGCTACAACCTGACAGCTGCCGTTCGGTCGTCAAACCTTGCGCGGTAGTAGAAGGAACACGATCCCGATCAGGAAAAGGCCGCTGCAGATCCAGCTGGCTTCCGGGCCTTGCGAGCCGCCTGTCAGAAGGTCAGGACCTTGCGGGATCAGGTGGACCAGCAGGGCCGGCAAATCGACTACAAAGCCGGTGACTGGAACCCCGAACCCGATCGACAGCAACCAGTTCCAGCCGATGTGCCAGCCCATCACCCCCCAGATGTTTCCCGCCCGGATGGCCCATAGGCAGGCGAAAACCGAAAACAGGGCTGAGCCTAACATGTCCTGCCAGGCCTGCCCCGGGGACCAATGCAGGAAGGTGAAGACCAGGGTCGTGGCTACGACGGCTGCCAGCTGGCCCCACTTGCGGGTTACGACCGACAACAGCCAGCCTCGGAAAATGAACTCCTCGACTCCGGCCTGGATTGCGAAGCACAGCAGCAGGATGGCCATGCTGCCGAGCGGTGCTGGCGAGGATAGAGCCGGCCCGAATTCGCCCACCTGATAGCCACCAGCGAACCCGATGGAGGCGACGACCGTAGAGATGGTCACCCATCCGATCAAAAGGCCCCGAAACAGGGTCGTGAGGGGTGCCGGGCCGGTCAGGCCGACGGTCGACAGCGGACGCCGCTCGACCAGCCAAATCCAGGCAAGAACCATCAGGCCATTGAGGGCAAACGCGACCACGAGGTAGGCGTACATGCCGTTGAGGCCGATCGGACCGCCCTCGGCATCTTCTAGCCCGAGACTTCTCAGCCAGGGCGAGGGTATCAGAACGGAGGCGATTACAAAGGCGATGAACAGAAAGGGTGCGAGGATTCCCCAGGGAAGCCAGCCTTTGTGGGGTTCGGTTGAGAAGATCGTTTTTGAGGTCATGGGCCTGAGTAGGCCAACCGCTTCAAATGCGGATAGAATGATCGTGCGCGGCCGTGATGGCGTTCAGCCAAGCCATCGGCGCAAGGCCGTAAGCTTTCCGGAACTGGCGGCCGAAATGACTCTGGTCGGCGAATCCGCAGATGGCCGCCACCTGCGCGCCAGGTCGCCCCTGGATCAGAAGTCCGCGCGCCTTTTCCAAGCGGCGCAGGGTCAGGTACCTGTAGGGGCTGGAGCCGAACATGGCGCGAAAGTCTCGCGATAGCTGCCAACGGTCATGGCCCGTCGCCTGCTCCAGTTCCCGCAGGGAAAAGGTCTCGTCCAAGCAAGAGTCTATATACTCTCGGGCCAACCTCGCGGCCTCCCGGTTGGTGCGCCGGATCGGGTCGATACCGCCGGAAGCGGCTTCGAGCGCGCCCGCAATCTGAACGAGGGCATCCTGGTATTCGAGTTGGGACAACAGACTGTCATAGTCCGCCAATAGGTTATTGACGGCCGCCGCGAGCCTCGGATCGGCCGAGAGTCCTCCTTCGATGAACGGCAGTGTCCGGCCGCCCAGGACATCCTGGATATCCATCGGTCGGATATAAGCCGTCCGATAGCGAAAGGTCCGGCCATCACCTGCGCGACCATCGTGACGCTCGTCCGGATGAATCACAACCAACTGTCCCGGCAACGAGTGACGGGTCTCGCCGCGGTAGTCGAAACTCTGAACACCCCCGAGAGTCACGCCGACGGCATAGATGTCGTGGCGGTGCGGTCCGAACGCCGCGCCCGTAAAACAGGCCTCGATCCGGTCGATGTACCCCGGCGCCCTGAACAGCCAGTTTTCCGAAGCCGCAGCCAAATCCGGTTCTTTCCCGTCTGTCCGTTTTCGACATCAAAGCACAGCCAGGACGGAAAAGAGCATGAATACGCCTTCACCTTCTGACCACTCACCTGAGAAAGGCTGGATCGGCAGTCCGGAGCGTGAAGGGCGGCGGAGTTATGCGACTCTAACCACGGGGCGGGGCCCGGAGTGGCAAGTCATGAAGAAGCTCCGGTGAGCTGGCCCATCGGTTTGGGCTGATAAGACCGACAACACCAGCACGCCCAATAGCGGACGTTGCCAACCGCCGCCTTGAGTCAGGCCCAGCCATTCCACGACGGCGCAAATGCGCCAGGATCGGACATTGCCGCCTCGCCGGAAACAAGACATTCGTCAGGTCCGTCAGTGCCCGGGCTTGTTGAGGCTGTCCCGCCCGATCCCACTCCCAGCCCCCCCCTGCACCGCCGACCAGCCCGACGATCATCGTCAGCCCGGCCATGATCAGTATTCCGGACACGACGCCGCCTCCGCCAGGCCCAGCTCAGCGCCATCGCCCGACAGCTCAACGAACGACCCAGAAAGACCTTGCTCTATCGAACGCCAGCAGAGACCTTCGCCGAGTGTGTTGCAGCGATCAGTTGAGCCCACCACCCCTAGCGGCAGTTCGGCGAGACCGCTTTTGGGCTGTGGGGCCGATGTCCGTTTTTGCGCGGGTGTCGATGTTGTGGTCCGACCCATTGCGGACATTGCGCAGACAACCCGCCAGAAGAACACTCTCAGCGCAATGTGGTCCTAACCAGCTATTCGACCGATCCGGACCAGCGTTCCGTCCGGATCGCTGATTGCGAACTCATATGTGCCCCACGGCTTCAGGTGCGGCGCGCCCGGTTCAATGATCAGTTCGCGCACCCGGTCGGCGACCGCGTCGACGTCGTCGGCATAGAGGTAGAGGCCGGACGGGTTGTCTTCGATCCTGCCCGGCCATGACCCCGCCGTCAGATGCAGATGCCAGCCCCGCCCGTCCGCCAGGATCAGGTAATGGCCGTGGTCGCTCATCACCTTGAAGCCGAGGCGCGCGTAGAAGGCCTCGCTGACCTTTAAGTCGCGGCACGGCACGATGGCCGTCGTCCTATGCTCTGTCATTCTGGGTCTCCTGGCGTGTCGCCCATCATCCACGACGCGACGAGCAAGGACCATGCCCCAAACAGCACGGTCGCCACCGTCGCCGGGTAGAGGCCGAACGAGCCCTGACCGACGATCATCCACCCCGCAGCGACGACCGCAACGACGAGGCCGAGGGTGCCCGCGATCTTTGTCACCACCGTCAGCCGCAGCATCCGCACGGCCCACAGCGTCATCGCAGCCACCGTCAGCACCATGCCCAGATTGGCCAGCGCCCGGTTCACCGCCCCAAGGATCTTCACTTGCATCCGCACCGCCTCCGGATCCGCCTGCCCCGCCAGGCCGCCGGCCGCGAAGCCGGTGATCAAGGCGGCGGCGATGAACGCCGTCATGCCCGCATCGAACGCCATCGTCCCCGCCCGCACCGAAGCGTGCTCTGTCCCCAGACGCCACGCCCAGGTTTGGAATGAAAAGCGCAGCATGAACAGGCACCCGATCATCGCTCCATGCACGAGAGCATTGCTCCAGTCATTGAGCAGCAGGCCGTCGTCCGGGCCCTTGAACGACGTCGGGTGGTGCAGCATCAGCACCAATGCGCCCAGCACCGCCGCGATGATCATTCCGCCCGATAGGCGACCCTCGGAAAGGTTGTTCATTAGAGTGTTCCCTCGTTTCGCCGGACAGGCTGGGGCGAAGGGCCGTCGATCGCGAGGGACGAAACCCCCGATCCGTCCGCTTCCGGACGAAGCCCAGCTTTTGTCCGCCAACAGCGCGCACGCGGCGGGTGAACAGCGGCGCTTCGATGCGCTATCTTTCCGCCATGACCGAGGACCTAGCGCGCGATCTGGACCGCAGGACCCAGCGCACCCGCATGGCCATCTTCAACGCTCTGATCGGCCTGATTTTCACCCGCCGCTACGACACCATCCGCACCGCCGACCTGATCGAGGCGGCCGGGGTAGGGCGCTCCACCTTCTATGAGCATTTCCGAAATAAGGACGACGTTCTGATCTCGGTCATCGATCCCATCTTCATCCCGCTTGCCGCTGCCGCGACTGGGCGAGGCAGCCACGCCGCCGTCAAGACGATGCTCGATCATGTCTGGGAACAACGCGCTCTCGCGCGCGTCATCTTTGAACCGCCATTGCTGTTCAAGCTGCAGCGAAAGCTCGCAGGCATGATCGAGGCCCGCCTACAGCCCGCTTCCGACCGCACACCCCCGCCCCTCGTAGCCACGGGTGCCACAGCGGGCCAGTTAGCCATCCTCAGGATGTGGCTGGTCGGCGAGGTGTCCTGTTCCGCCGACCTGCTTGCCACTCAGCTCGTTGCAGGGAGGTGATGCATCCAAAGTCGAGGTTTCCCCAAGCGTGTAATGTCCGCGTCTCGCGCGGAGGAGCAACGTCTGCTTCCCACCCCTTGCCGACCTCCGGGGAGTCCGCTCATGGGGCTCGCCCACGAAAGTCTGGTTTCGGTGATGTTGCCTACGACGCAAACCGACCCAAGGCGGGCATTCAGAATGTCCGCTCTTGAGTGGGCGCTGTAACTCAGCGAACGTAACATCCTCCCCATCTCTCCGTGCAGAGCCCGCAATGCAGATCGCCATCCTAACCCTTGACGGCTTTAACGAACTGGATTCCTTCATCGCGGCGGGCATCCTTAACCGGATGAAGTCGCACGGTTGGGCGGCCCACATCACCAGTCCTACGTCGGAGGTCACCTCGATGGCGGGGGTGACGATCCAGCGCCAGAAGCCGCTGGAGTTCCTAGCCGAGGCCGACGCCGTGCTGATCGGCAGCGGAATCAAGACCCGCGACTACGCCGCCGATCGCGCATTCCTGTCGCGTCTCCCACTGGACCCTTCGCGCCAACTAATCGGCGCCCAGTGTTCCGGCACGCTTCTACTGGCTAAGCTCGGCCTGATCGGTGACCTGCCTGCCTGCACCGACCTAACGACCAAGCCTTGGGTCATCGAGGCGGGCGTCAATGTCGTGGACGCGCCCTTCGCCGCGCACGGTAATATCGCAACAGCTGGCGGCTGCCTGGCCTCGCAATACCTTGCCGCCTGGATGATCGCGCGCTTGGCGACCCCGCGTGATGCGGAAGAGGCTATCCAATACGTGGCGCCCGTTGGCGAGAAGGTTGAATACGTCCAACGCGCGATGGCGGCGGTGACGCCATTTTTAAACGCTGGAGAAGTACGGGCAGCGCAATTTAGCATCGTCCGCTATCCACCCCTGGCCGACATCGACCGAGACCGCTTCCGGCCTGGAGGCCAATGTCCGCTTGCTGCGGCGAAGCCCAGGGCAGAAATCGACCCATAACGGTCGTAGGCGGACGCGTCACCACATGCCGCCGCCATCGATGGATCAAGCGCAGCCTTAGTCTTGATCGGCTGGGATGATGTGGACGCAGTCATAGAGACCGTGCGCGCCCTTGCGGGGGAACGCGGCGAGCGAGCCAACATGGTCAATGACCCTTCGGGCCAGCGCGTTGAACTGCGCTTCTCGCCCCGGGATCGGCAGGATCAGAAAGCCATGATCCACAGGCTCGACGCTGTGGTCCTGCGACGGCTCAGATAGAGTTGTCAGAAATAGCGACATAAAGTGCATTATAGCTAAGCTTGGCGGCTTGGCTAACTTCGCGGGCTCGCTATCCACCCCTCTGAGACATAGGGGCAGTCCGCTTTCCGGCGGGCCGCCCCAAGCCTGCTCAGAGGTCGATCTGCTCTGAAATCTCCAGCGCGTCGTCCACTTCGATGCCGAGATACCTAACGGTGCTCTCGAGCTTTCCGTGCCCGAGAAGGAGCTGGCAGGCGCGTAGGTTTCCGGTCTTCTTATAGATCAAGGCCACCTTGGTCCGTCTATGGCTGTGGGTGCCATAGGCGCTGGGGTTCAGGTCGATCATTCTCACCCAGGTATCGACCAGCCGAGCGTACTGCCGGGTGCCTATGTGCTCTCCATCTCGGCTGCGGCTGGGGAACAGCCAGTCGTCACGCCGTCGTCCTCGGCGCTCCAACCAGTGAGCCAGAGCTTCTCTAGCGGCCTCCGTGATCTCGAACGGCACGGGCCGACCGGTCTTCTGCTGGATGATCGTCGACCGCTGCCGAATGACGCCGCCTTGAGCAATATCGCCGAGGCGGAGTTTCACCAGATCACAGCCCCGCAGCTTGGCGTCCAATGCGATGTTGAACATCGCAAGATCCCGTATCGATCCAACGGACTTCAGGTGCTGACGGATCGCCCAGATGTGCTTTGGCTTGAGCGGGGCCTTCGCTCCGGTCATTCGACCAGCGTTCCAGGGTTTGCGGGGTAAACGAAACAGATCGGGCTGGCTCATGGCCACCTCCCACGATCAACGCCCCCTCCGCACGATACGCTCCAAACAGCGCAGATGCGCCATAAGCGGTCGTTCACTTGCTTCCGTGAAGCGGACGTATAAGCGGCGGCTTCGCGGACCCTAGCTTTACCTTTTTGCATGCGGCGTACTTCGATAGACTAAAGCGTCACCACTGGAGCCGATCTTTTGGTCGCTGACGACGCCATCCTGTTCAACGAGACTAACCGACTGGCCGAGGCCCTATGGGCGAAGACGCTCCGTACCGAAGGGCTGAATAGCGACCCCAAGATGGTGTCCTGCACCCTCTACAAGCGGCTATGGAGCCATCACCGTGGCTATGCCCTGCTGTACAAAGACGGGCTGGTCGTCGAGTCTGATACGCTACTTCGATCCTCGATCGAGGCCGCGATCTGTTTGTGCGCTAACTTCTACACCGAAGGCGGTCTGTGGACCCAACTAAAGCAAGACGCGCTTTACACGGTGACGTCCCAGATCAAGCAAGCTCGCGAGGTCGATGACAAGGACTTGGAGCGAGACGGTGAGAAGGCGCGCCGTTGGCTGGCTTCGCAGATGGAGCCCAACGTTAGGGCCCGCAAGCTGGAAATGAAGACCCTCGCCGACGACGGCAATGTCCCCATGCTCTACCAGTTCTATCGTGGACTCTCAGGGACTTCGTCGCACGTCACCGGCCTGTCAATCATGCGCGGTGTGGTCACGCCAGATGAACCCACCATGCAGGACGCTTGGACGGGCCTGACCAAGAAAACGCACCACCTCTGGCAAATCGCAGCAGTGCTTCAAGGCAGTTTCTGTCACGCGCTGCTGCTAGATGAGGATGCGTTGGCCGAAGCCTCAATCGCCTTGGCGAAACGGCTACATGTCCGGTTGGATGCGGCAGGTCTCTAGCGCGCCAACAGCAGAAGTTGGCTGCGCTCCGGGAACGAGACATTCACCGTGGTGAGATCTTGCCGCGCATCACTCGTCCGGCGCCAACGACCCCATAAGAAGCGGCGCGCGGCCGGCCAGCCTTTGGGACACGAAGTCGATGAAAAGCCTGACGCGCTTGGTGTTGCGCGAGTCGCCTTGGGTGAGAATCCAAAGCGCGCCATTCAGGCGTGGCGCGGTGCCCGGCGCCCTCGTGAGCATGGGGTCGGCGTCGCCGACGAAGCACGGCAGCCTTGTCATCCCGAGTCCTTGCCGGACCGCCGCGAGCTGCACCTCGGCGTCGGGAGCCCTGAAAGGCGCCCCCGTCGCCTTTATCTCGCCCGCGCTGGCCCAGTCCGGGACGCCACGATCATTGATGACGATCGGCCTGATCGGCCCAGTCGCGCCGACGCGCCATCTGGCCAGCAGATCGCGTGACACGTAGACGCCGCCGGCCAGCTGCGGTCCCATCAGGCCGTGTAAATTGAGTGGCAGGGTCTTGCGATCGACGACGAAGCGGATCGCCACATCGGCTTCACGGTTGGTCAGGTTCGCGACTTCGCCGGTCGACAGGATCTCGATCTCGATATCCGGATGCTTTTGGGCGAAGTCTGCCAGGTCCGGCATTAGAAGATCGGCCAGGAATGGCGGCAGCGTAATCCGCAGAAGACCGCGCGCGCTCTGGTCGCGGCCGAAGACGCGCGTCTCCAGTTGGTGGGACGACGCTTCCATCTGCTCGGCGAATTCGACGACCTCCTCCCCCGCAGCCGTCAGTCGGTATCCCGAGGGCCGCTTTTCGAACACCTGCACCCCAAGCCGTCGCTCCATCTGGGCGATGCGCCTGAGCACGGTGGCGTGGTTCACGCCAAGGCGTTCGGCGGCGGCTCTTACCGAGCCGCCTCGCCCGACGGCGAGAAAGTAACGAACATCGTCCCAGTCGATTGAGGCCATGGTGCGATCCTGCACCTCAGCGAGCGACTTTCAAGGCTCAAGTCACCACCGTCAGCGTCATTTCTCAATCATCCGGATTGTTTCCGCACCACCGATGTGCGCCGCTCCGCACTGAAAGCCGGCCTATGCCAGACCTACTTCGAGGCTGTCGGACCGCCCCTGGCGGCCAAACGGAACCCGAAAGGAAAGATCATGGGCAAGCTTGAAGGTAAGGTGGCGGTCGTCACGGGCGCGACGAGCGGCATGGCGCTGGCCAGCGCCAAACGCTTCGTGGAGGAAGGGGCATACGTTTTCATCACCGGCCGTCGTCAGGACGCGCTGGACGACGCGGTGAAGGCGATCGGCCGGAACGTCACGGGCGTGCGCGGCGACGCGGCCAATCTCGACGACCTCGACCGCCTGTTCGAAACGGTCAAGCGCGAAAAGAGTGGGATCGACGTGCTCTACGCGAGCGCCGGCTGGGGCGAAGCCGCGCCGCTTGGTGAGGTCACCGAACAGCACTTCGACACGATCTTTGGTCTGAACGCGCGCGGTACGCTCTTCACCGTGCAGAAGGCCTTGCCCCTGTTCAACGACGGCGGCTCCATATTCATGACGGGGTCTGTGGCCTCGATCAAAGGGTTCCCAGGCTACAGCGTCTACGCGGCCAGCAAGGCGGCCCTCCACGCCTTCGCCCGCGGCTGGCTTAACGAGCTGAAGACCCGGAACATCCGGGTGAACGTGCTGCACCCGGGGCCGATCGCCACGCCAATGCAGGATCAGGTCCTCACCCCGGAGGCCAAGCAGATGTTCGAGTCCCTGATCCCGCGGGGAACGATGGGACGTCCCGAGGAAATCGCCGCGGCCGCGCTGTTCCTGGCCTCGGACGATTCCAGCTTCGTGAACGGCGTGGAGCTGGCCGTCGACGGCGGCTTCTCAGCCATCTGACCTTGTCTTGGATCGCCCGAGCGGCGGATCCATCATCTCAGGAGACTCATCATGAGCTACGCGATCATAGGGTTCGGCAAGATCGGCCAGGCCCTCGCTCACGCCTTCGCGCGCCGCAGCATCGAGGTGGCGGTCGCCAGCCGCCACCCGCCTGAGGTCCTCGCGCCGCAGGCAAGGGCGATCGGCCCGACCATCGTCGCCACCTCCCTGCAGGAGGCGCTGAAGGCCGACACGATCTTCCTGGCCGTGCGTTCCGAGTCTCATCGCGATGTCGCCAAGGCTCTGCCGAGCTGGAAAGGCAAGACCCTGGTGGACGTTACGAACTCACAGGCGCCATTGGAGGAGATGGACGGGCTGCTGTCTTCAGCCTTCGTCGCCAAGCTCTATGCCGGAGCCAAGGTCGTGAAGGGGTTCAACCACCTGGGCGCCTCCGCCCTTGCAGCGGATCCCGTCGTTCCGGGGGGACATCGCGTCGTCTTCCTCGCGAGCGACGACGAAGACGCTGTCGCGCCCGTGGCGGCCCTGGCCAAACAGCTCGGCTTCGCCCCCGTCAATCTGGGGCGGTTCGACGAAGGCGGCGCGCTCGTCCACGCCCGTGGCGCCACCTGGGGGCCGCTCATCTTCCAGAACATGTTCAAAAAGGAGCAGTAGCCAAATTGGGGAAGGGTGTTTCCGCGTCCTTCCCGCCTGCTTTGTGGGCCGTGGCGGGGATGCGCCACAAGCAGACGCCAGCAGCCAACCCAAGACGTGACATTTGGAGAGCTGGCTTAAGTCCCTCCCGCGCCGTAAGTTCGCGCTTCATATGCTAGGCGATTAAACACTAGTGCGGCCACGACGAACGGAAACTCCGTCGAATAAGTCAAACCACCCCCTGGGCCACCATGGCGTCGGCGACCTTGCGGAAGCCCGCGATATTGGCCCCCCGGACATAATCGACATAGCCCTTCTGACCCTGCCCGTCAGCGACGCAACGTTCCTGGATTTCGACCATGATGTCCTTCAACTGCGCGGTCAGCCGCGCTTCGTCCCAGGACTCTCGGGCGGAGTTCTGAGCCATTTCGAGGCCGGACACGGCGACCCCGCCCGCATTTGCGGCCTTCGCGGGACCGAAGCCGATTCTGGCTTTTCGGAAGGCGGCCACGGCCTCAGGCGAGCACGGCATGTTGGCCCCTTCAACCACATAGCGCACGCCCCCTTGCAACAGGGTCTCGGCGTCATCGGCGTCCAGTTCGTTCTGGGTGGCGCACGGCAGCGCGATATCGCATTCGACGCTCCAGGGCGTTCGTCCCTTGTGGAATTTCAGGGTCTTCGACCGCTCGGTGACCGCTGAGAGCGGCCCGCGTCGCTCCAGCTTTTGCGTCTTGATCCGCTCGAGCAGGTCGGGGTCGAAACCGTCCGGCGCATGCAGCAGACCCTCACTGTCGGACAGGGTCAGGACCTTTGCGCCTTCTTCGACGGCCTTGTGTGCTGCGTGGAGCGCGACGTTGCCCGCCCCCGAGATCGTCACGGTCTTGTCCTTCAGTCCGTCGTCTGCGCGCTCGAGCATGGCTTTGAGGAAGAAGACAGTCCCCCATCCGGTCGCCTCGGACCGCACTTCGCTGCCGCCGTAGGACAGACCCTTGCCGGTCAGCGCCCCCTCGAACCGGTTCGCCAGCCGCTTGTACTGCCCGAACAGATAGCCAATCTCGCGCCCCCCCCACGCCCATGTCGCCCGCCGGGACGTCTTCATTGGGGCCGATGTAGCGGTGCAGTTCGGTCATGAAGCTCTGGCAAAAGCGCATGACCTCGGTGTCCGACCTGCCGCGCGGGTCGAAGGTCGCGCCTCCCTTTGCGCCACCGAGCGCCAGCCCCGTCAGGCTGTTCTTGAACGTCTGTTCAAAGGCCAGAAACTTCAGCACGCCTTCCGTCAGGTCGCCGGAGAACCGGAGTCCGCCCTTGTAGGGGCCGATGGCGTTTGAGTGCTGAACCCGCCAGCCGCGTTCGACGCGCGGCCGCCCCTGATCATCCTGCCACACGACCCGGAAGCTGACGATCCGATCGGGTTCGACGATCCGGCTCAGGATTTCGTTCTCACGATAGGCCTTCGTCTCCTCAACCAGGGGCCAGACCTCGGTTACCACGTCGTCGACCGCCTGCAGGAACTCCGGTTGTCCGGGGTAGCGGTCGGCGAGGTCCGCCAGGAAGCTTTTCAGGTCGGCGGACGATCGAGGAGGCATGATGAGGCTCTACTGAAGACGAGAAATCAAAAAACTGGGAAATCAGGCGCGTGACGCCAGGAACTCGTGGCGATGGTCGCGCACGAAGTCGGTGAAGCTGCGCGGCGGAACCCCTGTCAGGCGCTCGATCTCGGCCGTAGGATCGATGTCGTGATGCTGGGCGACCATGTTCGAGAATTGCACGATCAAGCCGTTCGTCATCCACCGCGAGTTGCCGGTCAGACGAAGGATGGCGCGATAGATGGGCGTCGGCAGATCGATGTATCGGACCTTGCGCTGGATCACGCTGGACAGGCGCTCGGCGGCCTGGGTCATGTCCAGCGTCTCGGGACCGGTCAGGAAATAGCTGGCCCCTTCATGACCGTCCTCGCTCAACACGGTGGCGGCGACGCGGGCGATGTCGCGCGTGTCGATCAGCGAGACCGAACCCTTGCCGGCCACGTGCGGCAGGAAGCCCTTGGCGATCGGAGTTTTGTACCAGAGGAAATTCTGCATGAAGCCGGTCGGCTTCAGGATCGTCCATGCGACGCCCGACGCCCGCAGGTGGTGATCGATCAGGGCATGGGACTTCGCCCAGGGAATTAGCGACCGCACATTGGCGTCGGATGCGGACAGTTTGACGATCCGGCGAACGCCGGCCGACTTGGCCGCGTCGATCGCGGCCGTCTCCTGCTCGACCTGTCTGGGGTTCGGCGTGGTGAGCAGAAACAGGGTGTCGGAGCCGTGCATCGCGTTGGCCAAAGTGTCCGGGCGATCGAAGTCGCCGATGACGGCTTCGAACCCCTTGTCCTTCAGCTTGGCGACCTGCTCCGGCTTGCGGACCATGGCCCGGAAGGGCGTGCCCGCGTCGTGCAGCAGCCTGCAGATTTCGCCGCCGATGCCGCCGGTTGCGCCTGTGACGAGGATCATGATTGGGTTTCCTTATCCGATTGGACGTTGGGGAAGGTGGAATGGGGCGACCGGTCGAGCCGCTCGGAGATCACCGCGTTCATTTCCTCAAGGGTCCGAATGGCGTCTCGAATGCGCTCGGCCCCGACGCTGTCGGCGATGGCCTGATCGAACGGGGCGACAGCCTGCTCCGCGCCTGCCACGGCCGCCATCCCGGTCGGGGTGAGAACGACGAGTTTGGCCCGCTGGTGATGAGGATTGTCCTCGAACGCGACCAGGCCGCGTTCAGCGAGAAGGTCGAGGACCCTCTGCACCGCCTGCCGGGTCAGGCCCATGTTTCGGGCGATCGAGGCGGCAGGCAGCGGAACGGGCGAGTAGCGCAGGGCGGCCAGCACCTGCCACCAGGCACTGGTCAGACCCAAGGGCGCGACGAGCTCGTTTCCCGCGCTAATCAATCGTCCGTTGGCGGCGAAGACCGCCAACGCGAGGGCTCGGACGTCTAAGTTCTGATCCTGCACGCGACAACACGCTTTCAATTCGACAATATGCTGTCAAATGTCGGGGAAGAGGTTTTGTTCCAGCTTATCGCGCGAAAATACTGAGGGGTGTCTGCCTATGGCATGTCAGTTGCCAATTCCGGACTTTCCCAAGGTCCGAGAAGAGTCAGGTAGAGACCTTAGAACCGCATTGCCTCAGACAGCCGCGCCGCTGTCCGGTTCGCCAGTTGCTTCAGCGGGTCGTCACTGAGGTGGGCATAGATCTCCGTAGTCCGGGCCTGCTTGTGGCCCAGGACCTTGCCGACCATAAACAGAGACGCCCCGCCAGCAATGGCGAAGCTCGCAAAACTGTGGCGGAGATCGTGTAGCCGCACATGCAACAGGCTTCTCACGTCGCGTGGATCCTTGCCGGCCTCCGCCGCCTTTTGTCGAAGGATTTCGTCCGCGCGCACCTTCACCTTGGCCCAGAGGTTAGGGAGCCCGACGAAATGCCCGTCCCCCTTAAGGGCTGGAAGCACGAAGGGGGATCGCTCCGCCGCTGCCAAGGTGTCGCCTGAGTTGTGGCCCCGGGACCGCTCCGGCGGGCGACCTTCGTCCCAGCGTCGGCGAAGGAGTTCGACGGCGGCGTCGGCCAAGGGGACGGTCTTCGCCCCCGTCTTGGAGTCGGGCAACCGAAGGCAGCCAACCTCCCAATCCACATAGTCCCATCGCAGCGATAAAATCTCGGATTTGCGGCATCCGGTGAGGATCAGCAGCCGCACGGTATCCGCCATGACCGCGTGCCTCGGCTCCTCGCGTTCAAACTGCGCCAAGGCCTCGCTGATGGCGGCGATTTCGCGATCTGAAAGATACCGCTCGCGCCGGATCGTCTGGAACCGTTCCACCCCCTTGGTCGGATTGGTCTTCAGCAGATCGGTGAGGATGGCGAACTCATAGGCTGCTCCGAGCGTGACGACGGCCAGGGCCGCGACCCGCTTGCCGCCCGTCACACGCGAGCGCTTGCGGTGCCCGGTCTTGACGTTACGCGCGGTCCTGCCCAGGGAGACGTCCATCTGGAATTTGGCGATGTCCAGACGGGTCAGGTCTTGCGCCAGGCAGCGGCCGAGCAAGGGCCGCACATGACACTCGAACAGCGTCCTGTTGGTGTCCCAGCTCGACTCCTTCTTGTTCGGCTTCATAGCCGGCCCGTCGGTCATGTAGTGATCGATCATCGCATTGACCGTCAGGGCGTGCCGGCCGGCGACCTTGACGGCCTGCGGATCGACGCCCTCGCGCACATCCCTCAGCGCCGCCCTTGCATGGTCCCGCGCCTGCTCGAGCGAATAGGCCTCCTCCACGCGACCGAGGGTCAATTTTCGCAGCTGTCCGCCACGCCGGTAGGTGAAGATGAAGCTTTTGGCGCCCGACGGCCGGACGCGCACGCCGAGACCGATCACCTCGGTGTCGCGCACGCTGTAATCCCCTTGGCGGGGCTCCAGGGTTTCGATCAGTTTCCGGGTGAGACGCGGCATCGGAGGCCCTTTTTCGGGGTAACACAGGGGTAACAAGAGGTCAGAATTCCCCTCGTGTTACCCCGGTTTCCATTATCCCGTAAAATAGGAATATTTCAAGTTATCAATAACTTGGAACCAGTTGAAACCGGCTGAAACAGCCCAAAATCGACATGGCATGCAAGAGGTCAGCGGTTCGACTCCGCTAAGCTCCACCATCGTCACCTCCGAGCACCGCAGGGTGTTCGGAGGGACGGCCACCCTACCCCCACATTTTCGATCCGCAGAAGTCGCCATTCGGCGCGGACCAGGCGCCCGTCTATCGTCCGATGATCGATGCGGCAGGCGGCTCGACCCGAGCCTCCCGCCGCGATAGCCGCCGATCAGTTCTCGACTTCGGTCGATCCCTGGCGGAACTCTTCGGCCGGCACGAAGGCCGAACCTTCTTCATCCAGCACCCA
>Ga0308156_1000482_pt1 | contig 80404 bp, 75 predicted proteins | sample PhyAR2_FD_201041 | JGI IMG/M metagenome (GOLD analysis project Ga0308156, IMG submission 201041) | Phyllosphere microbial communities from UC Gill Tract Community Farm, Albany, California, United States - DLSL A.R2 | ecosystem: Host-associated > Plants > Phyllosphere > Unclassified | place: USA... | reverse complement strand
CATCTAAAATAAAGTGGTCAATTCTCTGGAAACTTTGATTTGAAATCGCTCCCTGTACATAAGCCGATAGTTTGTCATTAGAATATTCTAATTGACCAAAACCACCATACCACAATACTTCTCCGTCATTATTGTACGCAACCATATCGCTTTCGTCATTTAGTTTTCCTCCAAAAGGATTCCAGTTTGGTGTTGAATTAAATGAATTGGTAATCACCCTTGGTGCAGGTGTGAAAACATTTGTTGCTGAGGTAGTGTTAAAATTTTGGTTGGTAATATCCTTGTAGCCGTTTGCACCATAGAAGTCAGAAACAACCTGATAGTGATATCCGTAATAGTAACGGTCATCTGTACCGATTGTAAAGTTCAAATTATCATTGATCTTATGATTGAAACTGACGATGGCTCCAAACCAGTTATGGGAGTTGATAGAAGATCTTCTTACCAATGTACTTCTTGCCGCGGCACTGTTTGCATCGATGGCTGCATTTGCTGCGAATAAACCATCGTAATTAATAAGGCCGTCTTGCGTTCTAGGGAAAGCATTAAGATTGCTATAAGTCGTATTGCCTACTTTTACAGTACCTAAGTCTCCTGTACCGCCTCCTCTACCAAAAGAACCATAGAAAACGGAGTTCAATGTGGATTTTTCACTCATTTTCCAGTCCCAGTTTAAGGACATTACAGGCTTATGATAATAGTTAACTCTGTTAGAGAATTCTTCACCATTTCTATAACCCCAATCCGAATTGTATTTTATGTTTGGTGTTCCGTCTTTATCAGGATTGTACAATACAGCATTTGAAATTGGAATGTAACTTGATCTCTGGTTGTGCCATTGTGGAGCTCCGGTAATAGTAAATTGGAAATCGTGCTTACCACCTGGTTTTTTGTAACCTAATGCAAAGTAATAGTTGTAGCCTTCGAATTCAGTTCCATTTGCGTACATAGACCCGGCAGTTCTGCTTAGTAAGAATGAAGCTGCCCATCCTTTTTCAGATTTACCAGTATTATAAGCAAATAGAGATTTGTGATAGTCATCATTACCAACACCAACGGAAACGATAGCGCCCTCCTTTTTGTCGGCAGCTCTTGTCTGAATGTTAACAGTTCCACCTACAGATGCAATCGCAAGTTTAGAAGAACCTAGACCTCTTTGTACCTGCATAAAGGAAGTGACATCGGAAAGACCCAACCAGTTACTCCAATAAACGGCACCGTTTTCCATATCATTTACAGGCATTCCATTTACCATAACGGCAATATTTTCCTGTTCAAAACCACGGATTTTCATTTTTGAATCTCCAAAACCACCACCGCCTTTCGTTGCATAAACTGAAGGTGTTGTATTAAGAATTTCAGGGAATTCCTGATTTCCAAGTCTTTCTTGAATCTGCGCTTCCTTAATAGTAGAAACTGCAACAGGCGTTTTTCTATCTTTAGCGATATCGGCAACTCCTGTCAATACCACTTCGTCAATGGCAGTGTCGTTTTTTAGTGTATCTTGAGTAGACTGTGCGAAGTAAAAACTTGCGGTACTCATCGTCAGCATTAATACAAATACTGGTTTTTTCGATAACATTTTCATTTCTTTAAGATTTATGCCGCAAAAGTCTTAAAAAAAATGATAGGTTCTGTTAATAGAGTGTTAAATTTTTAAAGCCTTGAGACTCAGGTCGATATTGCTCGAAGAGTGGGTAATTGCCCCTGCTGAGATGAAATCTACCCCAGTTTTGGCCACCGAATTTAACACATCACGTGTAATTCCGCCACTTGCTTCGGTCTCAGATTTGCTATTCACGATTTTTACCGCTTCTGCCATCATTTCCACAGGCATATTGTCAAACATTATCCTGTCAGCGCCAGATTTAACGGCTTCTTTCACTTCGATTAGATTTCGGGTTTCGACTTCAATCTTAAGTTTCAGTTTATTTTTTTTGACATAATCTCTCGCCATTTTTACAGCGTTGGTGATGCTTCCGTTATAATCCACGTGATTGTCCTTCAGCATAATCATATCATAAAGACCATATCTATGATTGGTTCCGCCGCCAATGGCAACGGCCCATTTTTCACAAACTCGGAAATTGGGTGTGGTTTTTCTGGTGTCCAGAAGTTTTGTTTTTGTGCCGATCAATCGGGAATCCCAATCGTGCGTCATCGTGGCAATGCCGCTCATTCTTTGCATACAATTCAAAACCAAACGTTCTGTTGATAAGATTGATCTTGCCTTTCCGGTAACGATGAAAGCGATGTCGCCTTTTTTTGCAGATTCGCCATCTTTAATAAAAACCTCAATTTTCAAATTCTTATCAAAGTGCTTAAAAATAATTTCTGCCAATTCTACTCCGGCCAGAATGCAATTCTCTTTTACAATAAGTTGCGCTTTCTGCTCCAGATCTTTTGGAATGGTAGAAATTGTAGAATGGTCGCCGTCTTGAATGTCTTCTTCTAGGGCGGTTCTGATGAATTCTTTTAAAACTTTATCGGTTGCGTATGCTGGTCTTTTCATTTTGTGTTGAGGTTTTTATTAAGTTCATTTTCGATTTCTTCGATGCTCGGCAGAGAAGATTTAAAGTTGTCAGGTAGAATCTTTCTTAATTCGTAGGAAGAGATTCCCAAAGGTTTATGCAAATCCGTCAAAGAATATTCTGCGATGATGTCGTCTTTTGTTTTACAAATAATCAATCCGACGGTTGCATTGTCATTTTCGTCACGCAATTGTTTATCGACGGATGTTACATAAAAATTGAGTTTTCCTGCGTGTTCCGGCTCAAATTCTCCCGATTTAAGTTCAATGACAACGTATCTTTTTAATTTAATATGATAGAAAAGTAAATCTAAGAAAAAACTTTGGTTCCCGACTTTCATTTCTACCTGCTTCCCAACGAACGCAAATCCATTTCCCAGTTCAATTAAGAATTTCTGAATATTATCAATCAAAGCATTTTCCAGTTCCCGCTCTTTGAAGTTTTCACTTATATTAAGGAAATCAAAAATATAAGGATCTTTCAAAGTTTGTTTTACCAGTTCGCTGTCGTAGTCAGGGAGGGTTTTGGAAAAATTGGTGATCGCTTTTCCTTGAGATTGATAGAGATTTCCAGAAATCATATTCAAAAGAACCGCTCTGCTCCAACCGTTTTCTATGGTTTTATTAATGTAAAATATAGCTTCTGTCACATTTTTACATTTCGTAAAAATCTCGACGTGATGCCTCCACGGAATTAAAAAAAGCTTTTGAATGAATTCTCCACCAACTTGGTGGAGATTTAAAGTTTTCTCGAATTCTCCACCAAGTTGGTGGAGAATTGCGTTTTCATTGTTTTCTTTGAATTCGCCACCAAGTTGGTGGAGAATTGCGTTTTCATTGTTTTCTTTGAATTCGCCAACAACTTGTTGACTTTTTGATGTCTCTTTATATTCTTCCTCTTCGAATATTCCAGCAACTTGCTGGAGATTTATAACTTCTTGATTGTAAAATTGATAGAATGTTTCAAAGTACCTCAAATTAGACGAAGAAAAACCTTTAATCTCAGGAAATTCATTTCTCAAATCGTCACTCAACTGCTTGAAAAATCCCGAACCGTAAGTATTCTCAAAACTCCTTTCAGAAATTTCCTTTCCCAAATCCCAATACATCTCTATCAAAGCAGAATTCACCTGAATGGCCGCTTTGATTTGGCTCTGCTGGATTTTCTGTTTCAAATCTGAAATCCAACGGAAGTATTGGTCATTGTCCTGTTTAAGCATATTTCAGTTACTCATTAATCAAAAGCGGTTTCGTAGCCAAATCCTTATTATAAAAAGCGCCTTTGTTCTCTTTCATTTCCAAAGATTGCTTGATAATCAGATAAGAAACATTCACCAGATTCCTCAATTCCGAAAGTTGTGGCGAAAGGATAGAGTAATTGTAAAGTTCCGTAACAGCTTCGTAGATTTCGCGCTGTTTTTTCTTGGCTAATTCCAATCTCGTATTGCTTCTCACAATGGCAACCAAATCGCTCATCATTTCCTGAAGTTGCTTTCTGAGGTAGGTCACGAGAACCATTTCATCCATCATTTTCATTCCCTCTTCATTCCATTCCGGAACGGCTTTCAGGTCATCGAAGTTGAAATCATTTTCCTTCAAAAGTTCCACCGTTTTCATCGCGGCGTTATGGCCAAAAACCAAACCTTCTAATAAGGAATTCGAAGCCAAACGATTCGCGCCGTGAAGTCCGGAATTGGTGCATTCTCCAACGGCAAAAAGATTTTTGATGGATGATTGTCCTTCTTTATCAGTATCAATTCCGCCCATTAAATAATGGCAGGCTGGAACCACGGGAATTAATTCCTTCATCGGATCAATTCCTTCGTCCATACATTTCTGATAAATATTTGGGAAATGATGGATGAATTTTTCCTTGTCCATATCGCGACAATCCAAACCAACATAATCATCCCCGCTGATTTTCAATTCATTATCAATTCCTCTTGCAACAATATCACGGGAAGCTAACTCCTCGCGTTCATCGTACTTTTGCATAAAAGGTTCGCCGGATTTCGTTCTCAATTTTGCACCGTCGCCACGTACAGCTTCGGAAATCAAAAACAACATTCCGTCCCGTTTGGAGTACATCGCTGTTGGATGAAACTGATAATACTGCATATTCGAAACCTTGCCGTGCGCTCTGTGGACAAAGGCAATTCCGTCTCCGGTTGCGATGATGGGGTTGGTCGTGTTTTTATAAACGTGACCTGCGCCTCCAGTTGCAACCAAAGTGATTTTCGAAGTGATTTTTTTTATCTTTTTATTTTTCTCGTCAAGAACGTAAGCGCCGTAACAATCGAGGTTTTCTTTCTCGAATTTTTTATTGGGAACGTGGTGCTGGGTAATCAAATCGATGACGTAATGATGTGCCAGCATTTCGATATTTGGGGAATTGTTCACGGTTTCTAAAAGTGCTCTTTCGATTTCGAAACCTGTGATGTCTTTGTGATGCACAATGCGGTTTTCTGTGTGTCCGCCTTCTCTTCCAAGTGAATATTCACCTTTTTCCTGGTCAAATTTTGCGCCCCACTCCACGATTTCATTGAATCTAAGTGGCGCTTCTTCCACCACCATTCTTACGATTTCTGGGTCATTGATGTAATCGCCGGCCCGTAAAGTATCGTCTATATGTTTCTGGAAATTATCTTTGGAAAAATCTGTGACAACGGCTAATCCGCCTTGCGCATATTTTGTATTGCTCTCATCCTCATTACCTTTTGTCACGATGATGATTTTGGTGTCTGGCAATTGTTCGGAGATTTTGATGGCATAAGAAAGGCCTGAGATTCCGGAACCGATTACGAGAACGTCTGTTTTTATCATTATATATTATGAAATTGAAAGATTAAAAATAAGAATTTAAATTGAAGGATAATTTTCAGGGTCAGATTTAGCAAAACGAATACCGAAAATAACTACAGTTTTCGTGCTTTCATAAAGAATGTTATGCAGAAGTACGGGGAATTTCCTTATTTGTCTAATTCTAATTTCATCATATCTAATCTGGAAAAATGGAATATTTTCTAATTGCAAGAGACAATCGTCAAAATGCTCTAAAAATTTAATTCCAAGCTCAAATGAAATATTAGAATAGAAGTCATTAACCAAATCTAAATCGACTAATGCTTCATCCGTGAGCTTAACTTCAAACATTACAAATATTTGCCTCTGACGTCACGCCAAGCTACAAAATTCTCTGGTTTTGCATTTCTAACTCTTTCGAGCATTAATTCCTTTTCCTCTTCAGAAATCTCAAAATCAAAACTTTCGTCTTTTGCGAAAATGATTACTTCTGCATATTCAGAGTCAAAATTTTCGGGAAGTTCGATGTTTAATTTGTGGTCTTTTACCTCCACGATTTGTCTGATTGCATTCATTTTACCTTGAATTTAAAATTAAAATTACAGAAATTTGATGAACTTATCCGCAGGTTTTCTCACTTTTTTGAAGTTTTGGAAATTATCATCCTCAGCCCTGTATCCTAAAGCTAAAACGACAGCGATTTTCTCACTTTCTTTATCGATTTTCAAAACGTCTTCCAAAATGTCTGATCTGAAACCTTCCATCGGACAAGTGTCAATATTTTCCTGTGCAGCAGCCATTATCAAGGAACCAAGGACGATATAACTCTGCTTTTCCGACCAGTTTTCCAACTCCTTCTGGGTCTGAGTCTCCAGAAGTGAGTTGATGTTATTTCGGAATGCAGAAAGCTGCTCCAAAGTCACGCCTCGTTCATTAATAATATGACTGAAGTAATTATCGACATATTCCTTATTGATATTGGTTTTCGAGACCAAAGCAATCAAATGGGAACATGTTGAGATTTGGGAAGGATTGTAAAAAGCCGGAATCAACTCCTGAATCGTCTCATCATTCTCCACCACCAAAAGGTGATAAGGCTGTAGGCCTAATGAACTGACAGACAATCGGCCAGCTTCCAAAATAGAAGTCAATTTATCAGACGGAATCTTGTTTCCGTCAAATTTTTTTACAGAATATCGCCAGTTGAGTGCGTTCAGATAGTTCATATAACAAATATAAGGTTTTGAATCTTGCTTTAGAATGATTTTAAATAATGAGCCATTTCTGAGCAATTTTTTTAAACCACTCAAAGAAAAGCCCTTATCACAAAGCATTTCGCAATAATTATCTTTAATTGATTTTAAATCAAATCATTAGCCAAGAGCCTTGTCAAAACAAAAAGTTATAAACATTAAGTACAATTGTGGGAGAAAGTGGTAAAATGTGGTAGAAATTTATATAAATTTGCTCCAAATGAAAAACTTCATTGGAACATACGAGTGCAAAATAGATGACAAAGGGCGCATCAAACTGCCTGCTTCGCTTACGAAGCAGATGGAACACTTTGCAGATGAGCCGTTTATCGTCAAGCGTTCGGTGTTTCAAAAATGTCTGGAAGTTTATCCGATGGAACCTTGGGACAGATTGATGGCAAAAATCAATTCACTCAACCGCTTCATCAAAAAAAATGCAGATTTCATAAGAATGTTTACTGCTGGTGTGAAAACCGTGGAAATGGACAACGTTGGGCGTTTGCAGATCAGCAAAGATCTGACGCAGTTTGCCAACCTCAGCAAGGAAATCGTCATCACAAGTGCCGGCGAATTGTTTGAGATTTGGGACAAAGAATCTTACGAACAGGTCATCGCAGTCAGTGAAATTGATTTCGCAAACCTCGCAGAAGACGTTATGGGAAATCTGGACGAAATGAATAATCAAAATTTGTAAAAAGTATTAATGTAAAATGTATTCACGAATCCGAATCATTAATACGTAAATACTTTTGACATCAATACAAAAACCTAAAATATGTATCATAATCCAGTCTTGCTGAAACAAAGTGTAGATGGTCTGGTAACAAATCCGGACGGCATTTACGTGGACTGCACTTTCGGTGGTGGCGGACATTCCAGAGAAATTCTGAGCAGACTTTCCGATAAAGGGAAATTGTACGCTTTCGATCAGGATTTGGATGCTTTGAAGAATACGATAGACGATCCGAGATTTACTTTAATCAATCAGAATTTCAGGTTTCTGGAGAACTCATTGCTAGCTTATGGCGTGACAGGCGTAGACGGGATTTTGGCAGATTTGGGTGTTTCTTCGCATCAGTTTGATGAGGCGGAGCGAGGTTTTTCTATCAGAAGCAACGCACCTTTGGATATGAGAATGAATGTGATGCAAGGTCTTGATGCGAAGAAAATCATCAACGAATATGAAGAGGAAGATTTGGCGAATGTACTTTATAATTACGGCGAACTGAGAGAATCCAGAAAGCTGGCCAGAGAAATAGTGCAAAACAGAAAGATCAAAAAAATCAATACGACGGATGAATTGAAATCACTTTTCAGCTACATCCCGGCTTTCAAGCAGAATAAATTTTTTGCTCAGATTTTTCAGGCGATCAGAATTGAGGTGAATCAGGAATTGGAAGTTTTGAAGGAATTATTGGTTCAGTCGTATAAAGTTTTGAAGCCGGAAGGCAGATTGGTCATGATTTCTTATCATTCTCTGGAAGACAGATTGGTAAAACGCTTCCTGAAAAACGGAATGTTTGAAGGCGAGCCGCCACGTGATATTTACGGGAATTATAAAAAGACTTTTGAGTTGTTGAAGACAAAAGCCATCATCCCGGACGACAAAGAAATACAAGAAAACTCACGCGCCAGAAGCGCAAAAATGAGAATAGGAACAAAATTATAGTTGATAATTGATAAATGATGAATGATTTTAATTCGTCGCTTATCAATTATCATTAATCAATTATCATTATAGAATTGGCAAAACTGACTCAGAACAAACAAAAGAGACTCACTTTTATGGATATCATAAAGGGGAATTTTCTTAATAGGGATGAGGTAAAGGCGCATTACAAATATTTCCTTTTCATCTTCGGATTGTTGCTCGTCATGATTTATACCAATCACCACGTCAACACCAAAATCGAACGGGTGAACAAGCTGAAAGAGGAAACTGAGGAATTTAAATCCAGAAATGCCTACGCCCAAAGCAGACTGATAAAAATAAGAATGGAATCCGAACTGGGAAAAGAAATGGTTCAGGATTCACTGGTAAGTTTGGACAGCCATCCGCTGAAATTATTGATAAAACTAGACAGCACAAATGATAAAACAGAATAACGATTACGAAAAGAAACGGTCCAATGCACTCAAGTGGGGCTACCTTTTTGTTTTAGGTGCCTTCGTTTTGTTTGTGATTTTTTTAGGAAGAATTTTAGTCCTTCAGAATACCAATGTCCAGGAATTTGAAGATAATTATATCAGCAAAAACTACCGCGAGGCCACATTAAAAGCAGCCCGTGGAAATCTCTATGCATCAGACGGTTCCATCCTGGCTACCACTGTGATGCGTTATGATGTTTATCTGGATTTTAAATCTATGAGAGACACCATTTATACCAATAATGTTGCAGCTCTGACGGATTCTCTGGGCAAAATGTTTGATAAACCAAGAAGCTATTTCCGTGCAAAGCTGGATGCTCAGAACAAAAAGAACAACCAATACTACCTGCTTGCAAGAGGTCTTGATTTTGATGAATATGACAGGATCAGAAACTTTCCGATTTTCATCAAAGGAAAAAATAAAGGCGGCTTCATTGTCGAGAGGAATTTTCACAGAGAGCTGGCGACCGTCCAGATCGGCTCCGGAACTATCGGTGCAGATAATGGTGCTTCAAAATCGGGACTGGAAGGCGCATTCAGCAAATTCCTGACAGGCATTGACGGCAAAAGACTAGAGCAGAGAATCAATTCGTCCCAATGGAAACCGATTGATTACTGGAAAGTTCAGGAGCCTGTAGACGGACAGGATGTTTACACCACTTTGGATCTCAGAATTCAGGATATTGCGCATACAGCTCTGGAAAAGCAACTGGTCAAATTTGATGCAGATCACGGTTGTGTGGTGGTGATGGAGGTGGCGAGCGGTAAAATCCGTGCGATGGTCAATCTTAGAAGAACAGAGCCTGGAATGTATGTCGATGCCTACAATTATACCGTCAAAGATGCTCAGGAACCGGGATCTACCTTCAAAACAGTGTCTCTTTTAGCAGCTATGGATGATGGTTTCATTGATGAAAATACAAAGGTCAATATTGGAAACGGCATCTGGAACTACGCCGGACAAAGGATTACAGACGGTCACGGCGGCGGAACTTACGATGTGAGTGATGTCTTGGCAAAATCCAGCAACGTAGGCGCTGCAAAACTGATCACAACGCATTATGCAGACAAACCGGAAGTTTTTATAGATCATCTCAAACGTTGGAAAATGTTTGATAAAATGCAGATCGAACTACCGGGAATTGCGAAACCGTCCATCCAGACGCCGTCAAGTAAAAGATGGAACAAGGCAACTTTAGCATCTTTGGCTTATGGATATTCGTCTAGTTTTCCTCTTTTGCAGTTGGTTACTTTTTACAATGGAATTGCCAATAAGGGCAAGATGGTAAAACCGCTTTTCATAGATAAAATAATGAAAGACGGAAATACTCTATATGAAGCAAAACCAGAAGTAATGGTCAAAAAAATGGCATCAGACAAAGCGATCCAAATGATGACAAGTGCTTTGACAAAAGCCGTCGAGAAAGGAACTGCAAAAAGTATCTATACACCAAATCTAAAAATTGCAGGGAAAACTGGAACTGCCAGAATTTTATATTGGCTACCCGGACCAATGAGATATCAGGCTTCTTTCGCTGGTTTTTATCCTTCTGATAATCCAAAATACACTTGTTTTGTGGTTGTAAATCAGCCGGATACGTCGAAGGGGTTTTATGGGGGTTCGGTTTCGGCTCCTGTTTTTAAAGAGATTGCGGGGAAAACATTCCTCAAAACACCTCTTAATGTTGAAAAAGAAATGCTCGTAGAACATAAAGTGAACCTCAACAAAATGGTGGTTCCCAATGTGAAACTGAATGTCAGAAAAGATTCTATGCCGAATGTGGTTGGGATGATCGGAAAAAATATCATTCCGCAATTGGAAAATATGGGTTACAGAGTAGATTATAAAGGTGTAGGCCGAATTAAAGGACAGTTTCCGGCAGAAGGAGCTTACATCGGGAAGAATCAGAAAATATATCTGGAACTTCAGAATTAAAAATTAAAGCGAAAGCTTATTTATATATGATTTTAAAAGAATTATTACAAAGAATCCAGATTTTGGAAACGATTGGAACTCTCGAAAAAGAAGTTTCGGAATTGGTTTTCGACAGCAGAAAAGTTGTTGAGAATTCTTTGTATGTGGCATTAAAGGGAACTGTTTCCGACGGACATTCTTACATCAATTCTTCAATCGAAAAAGGTGCGGAAGTGATTGTTTGTGAAGAATTGCCTTCAGATATTAATCAAAATATTACTTACATCAAAGTTGAAGATGCTTCGAAAGCACTAGGACATTTGGCTTCTAACTTTTACGGAAATCCTTCTGAAAAATTAAAATTAATCGGCGTTACCGGAACCAACGGTAAAACGACGGTGACTACTTTACTGTTCGATATTTTCAGAACGTTAGGTTATCAATCTGCTTTGATTTCGACTGTTGAATATAGAATAGGTGAAGAAATTATTCCTTCAACTCATACAACGCCGGATGTTATTCGTCTTAATCAGATGCTTGCGAAAGCGGTGGAAATTGGTTGTGAATACGCTTTTATGGAAGTCAGTTCTCACGGGATTTCTCAAAACAGAACGGAAGGATTGCATTTCAAAGTGGCTGGTTTTACCAATATCACGCACGACCATTTGGATTATCATAAAACGTTTCAGAATTACATCTACGCCAAGAAAAGATTCTTTGACGAGTTGGAGGATTCTGCAATTGCCATCACAAATGCGGATGACAAAAACGGTCCGGTAATGCTTCAAAATACAAAAGCGAAGAAGAAAACTTTCGCATTGAAAACAATGGCAGATTTCCACGGAAAAGTGCTGGAAGCGGACTTCAACGGAATGTTGCTGAATTTTAATAACAAAGAATTCTGGACCACATTGACGGGGAAATTCAACGCTTCAAATCTACTTTTAGCTTACGGAATTGCCTTAGAATTAGGAATGAATGAAGATGAGGTTTTGCAGGCGATTTCTGTGCTTAAACGTGTAAACGGTCGTTTCGAAACGATAAAATCTGACGGCGGAATTTTCTTCGTGGTCGATTATTCTCACACGCCGGATGCATTGGAAAATGTGTTGGACAGCATCAATGAAATCAGAACAAAAAACGAAAGACTGATTTGCGTTTTCGGTTGCGGCGGCGACAGAGATAAAACCAAACGTCCGGAAATGGGCGACATTGCGACGAAGAAATCAACGTTGGCAATCATCACTTCGGACAATCCAAGAACGGAAGACCCGGCGCAAATCATCAAAGAGATTGAAGCAGGAATTCAACCTCAGAATTTCAGCAAATACACTTCGATTCCGGACAGAAGAGAGGCTATAAAAATGGCCATCAAATTTGCTGAGCCTAAAGATATCATCGTAGTTGCAGGAAAAGGTCACGAAACGTATCAGGAAATTGGCGGCGTGAAACATCATTTTGATGATAAGGAAACTATAAGGGAACTATTAAATTTGATGGGAAAGTGATTTGACGATGAAAAGAAATCCTACTATAGTATTTACAATCATTTTGATTCTTGTTTTGGGGATTTTTGGATTATTCATTTTCAATAATAATGCTGAAACAGACAAGAAGCTAAAAATATTAGATTGTCAAGCAAATTATTCGATTCCTAAATCAAAAGATATCGATTATTCTGTAGTTTCGGAAATTAGTTTACAATCTGTTGTTGGAAAATGTCTTTGTGATAAATATATGAAATCAAAGGATGAAAAATATAAAAAAGAAATTTTAAATCTTTTTGAAAACTATAAAGGAATAACAATAGTTCCAGATGCGATTTATAAAAATCCAAAAAATAAAGTGGATTCTATTTGTAAATATAAAGAGATGGTTTTTGCAACAGCAATAGAACTTTAAAATTAAATTTAAGAATGCTATATTATCTATACGAATATTTAACCGCTCACGGATTCCACGTTCCCGGAATGAACTTGTTCAAGTACATTTCATTTCGTGCGGCAATGGCTGTTCTGTTTTCGCTAATTATTGCGATGGCTTACGGGAAAAAGATTATCAATTACCTCAGAAAAAAACAAATGGGAGAATTGGTGAGAGATCTTGGTCTGGAAGGGCAAAAGCAGAAAGAAGGTACACCTACAATGGGAGGTTTAATTATCATTTTGGCCACCATTATTCCGGTTTTACTGTTCACAAGAATTACCAATATTTACATCGTTCTTCTCATCATTTCGGTTTTGTGGATGGGTGCGATTGGTTTTCTTGACGATTATCTTAAAAAGGTTAAAAAAAATAAAGACGGTTTAAGTGGAAAATTTAAAGTGATTGGGCAAGTTGGTTTAGGCCTAATTGTCGGCGTTACAATGTATTTCCATCCCGATATTGAGGTGAAGAGAAAGTACGCTGATTCTACGGTCATCAACAGAAATAATGTCGAGCAGAACTTTATGGATGAAGAGAAAATCCCTGTTTCTACAGTTCCATTTACAAAAAATAACGAGTTCGATTACAGCGGGATTTTGTTTTGGATGGATGATGCTGAGGCGCACGAATGGGCTTGGATTGTTTTCATTCCAATTGTGATTTTCATTGTGACAGCAGTTTCGAACGGAGCCAATATCACCGACGGAATTGATGGTTTGGCGGCTGGAACCAGCGTTGTGATTTTACTGACTCTGGCATTTTTTGCTTACGTTTCCGGGAACATCATTTTCGCTGATTATCTCAATATTATGTTCCTGCCGCATATGGGAGAAACCACCATTTTCGCGCTTGCATTAGTGGGAGCAGTCATCGGATTTTTCTGGTACAATACTTATCCTGCGCAGGTGTTTATGGGCGACACAGGAAGTTTGATGTTGGGCGGCGTGATTGCAGTTTTAGCAATTATTCTGAGAAAAGAATTGTTGATTCCGGTTCTTTGCGGCGTGTTCCTTATCGAAAATCTGTCTGTGATTTTGCAGGTGATGGTTTTCAAATACAGAAAAAGAAAATATGGGTTGGAATATGCCCAGAACAATAGATTATTCAAAATGTCACCGCTGCACCACCATTATCAGAAAGAAGGTTTCCACGAGAGCAAAATCGTGAACCGGTTCATCATCTTGGGTGTAACGCTGGCAATTATTTGCTTAATTACTTTAAAAACTAGATAGAGAATTGTAAAATGTAAAAAGTATTGACGTATTAGTGATTCAAACGTTGAAATCATTAATACATTTTACATTAATACAACAATACAAAATAATATGAGAGTAGTAATACTTGGTGGCGGAGAAAGCGGTGTTGGCGCAGCATATTTGGCAAAAGCCAAAGGGTTTGACGTGTTTCTGTCGGATATGGGAATCATCCGTGACAATTACAAAAAAGAGCTGGATGATCTGGGTGTGGATTATGAAGACGGGCTGCATTCTGAAGAAAAAATCCTGAATGCCGACTGGATTATCAAAAGTCCCGGCATTCCCAAAAAAGCAGAAATGATTCAGAAGATTCAGGCCAAAGGCATCAGGCTGTCTTCCGAGATTGAGTTTGCTTCTGAGTTTACAGATGCCAAAATAATTGCCATCACCGGTAGCAACGGAAAAACGACCACCACTTCTTTGATTTATTATATTTTGAAAGAAGATGGTTTCAACGTTGGATTGGGCGGAAACATCGGTAAAAGTTTTGCAAAACAGGTGGCCCAAGAGAATTTCGATTACTATGTTTTGGAAGTGAGTAGTTTTCAATTGGATGATATTCAGAACTTCAGACCGCACATCTCATTGCTGCTGAATTTGTCTAAGGATCATCTGGACCAGTACAACTACAATTATGAAGAATACGCTTTGGCTAAGTTCAGAATTGCTGAAAATCAGGAAGCCAATAATTTTTTCATCTACAATAAAGATGATGAGATGAGTAAATCCCTTTTGGGAAAACTGGATCTGAAAGTGACCAAAGTACCTTTCTCACTGACTGAAAGATTAGAAAAAGGCGCATTTTCCATTGATGAAAATTTTGTGGTGAATATCGACGAAGGTTTTTCAATGAATGTCGACGAATTGTCGCTTCTTGGAAAGCATAATGTAGCCAACAGCCTGGCGGCGAGTATCGCCGGTAAATTATTGGAAATCAGCAATCAAAGTATCAGAAACTCATTAATGACTTTTCAGGCTGTAGAACACAGATTGGAGCCCGTTACAGAAATCAATGGTGTGAAATACATCAACGACAGCAAAGCGACCAACGTGAACGCAACATATTTCGCTTTGGAAAGTATGAAACAACCTGTCGTTTGGATTGTCGGCGGCAAGGATAAAGGAAACGATTACACAGAAATAGAAGATCTGGTTAAAAGAAAGGTAAAAGCAATTGTCTGCTTAGGAATTGACAATCAGAAAATTATCGACTTTTTCAAAGACAAAAAAACACAGATTTACGATACGTCCAGTATGCATCAAGCGGTGGAAGTGTCTAAGTCATTGGCAGAAAAAGGAGATGTTGTTTTATTATCGCCTTGCTGCGCCAGTTTTGATCTCTTCAACGGTTATGAAGACCGCGGGAATCAATTCAAGAAAGAAGTATTAAAAAGTGAAAAGCCAATGGCTATTAGCTAATTAAAAAATAAAATGGAACAAACGACAGACAACAAATTCGAACTGCTGAAAGGAGACAAAGTCCTCTGGTCGGTGATCATTCTGATCTCCCTTCTTTCGGTATTTCCGGTTTATTCCGCAAGTTCGAATCTGGAATATATTGTTAATAACGGGACTACAACCGGTCACGTTATCAAGCATATTATTTTCGTGCTGATAGGTCTGGGAATTATGCGTTTTGTAGGCACGGTGAAGTATGAATACATCGGCAAACTGAGTTCCATTCTTTTGCTGTTCACCATTGGATTACTGCTGATTACAATGTTTACAGGCCAAAAGATCGAAGGTGCAAGTGCATCGCGCTGGCTCAAGATTCCGGGAACACCAATATCGTTCCAGCCATCGTCATTCGCATATTTGATGTTAATCATCTATCTCTGCAGATATTTGACCAAGAAAATCAAAAGAGAAAGATTGCCGATAGAGAACATTCTGTATATCTTCGGACCGATTTTAATCGTGTTCGGATTGGTCGCAAAAGACAATGGATCCACAGCTTTGATGATCCTGATGGTTTCCATCGCCATCCTGATCGTAGGCCAGTTGGCCTGGCAGTATGTGGCGGGATTTATCTCTTTATCTGTGGTATTTGTGGTCATGTTTCTTCTGGTTGCCCTCAATACCAATATGCTTGGCGGAAACCGTGTCCATACGTGGATGAGCCGTATTGAGACCTTTACAAACTCCAAAAAAACGACAGATGTAGAGGATGAGAGTATCAAGGCGAAAAATTATCAGGTAATGCAGGCCAAAGCCGCCATTGTACACGGTGGATTCAACGGAATAGGACCGGGGAAAAGCGCTTTGAAACAGACTTTACCACAATCGGTTTCGGATTTTATTTTCGCCATTATAGTAGAAGAATATGGTTGGATGGGCGCATTTGTCCTCATCAGCCTTTATATGATAATGATTATCAGGATCGTGATGATTGCCAGCAAAATGCCGGCGTTTTTCGGATCGCTGCTCGTATTAGCAATCGGATTGATGATTTTCATACAGTTGACGGTCAATATTGCCGTTGCTGTCAATCTGATTCCGGTTACCGGTCAGCCGCTGCCGCTCATCAGTTATGGCGGAACATCGATGTTGGTGACCTATATTCAGTTAGGAATTATCTTAAATGTAAGCTCACGGATTCAGGTTTATGATGAGGAAGGTCTAGGCAAAAGACAAAGTTTGGAAGAAATAAATGATATCGCTTAAATGAACAAAAAACTTAAAATATTACTGAGCGGCGGCGGAACAGGTGGACACATCTTCCCGGCGGTTGCGATTGCCCAGGAGATCCAAAAGAGATTTCCTGACGCAGAGTTTTTGTTCATTGGTGCCAACGGAAAAATGGAGATGGAAAAAGTGCCTCAGGCCGGATTTAAAATTGAAGGTTTGAACATCGCCGGATTCGACAGAGGTAATCTTCTCAAGAATCTCGGACTTCCATTAAAAGTCATTTCAAGTTTATTAAAAGCGAAGAGGATCATCAAAGATTTTGAACCGGATTTTGCGGTAGGAACTGGTGGTTTTGCAAGTGGACCAGCGTTGTACATCGCAGCGAAAATGGGAATTCCGACCTTTATTCAGGAGCAGAATTCTTTGCCCGGAAAGACCAACGTTTTCAATGCCAAAAAGGCAAAAGCAGTTTTTACGGCTTATCCTGAAATGGAGAAATTTTTCTCGGGAACGAAAACTTATTTCTTGGGGAATCCAATTCGTCAAAACATCATCACAGATTTGATTGATAAGGATTTGGCTAAGGAAAAATTAGGCTTAGATATAAATAAATTTACGATTCTCTCTGTCGGCGGTTCACTCGGTTCCAGAACTTTGAACAACGGCTGGAAAGACAATTTAGATAAATTAAAAGAAAAAGATTACCAACTCATCTGGCAGACTGGGAAGTTGGAGTTTAATGATTTGAAGGATAATGAATCAATTATCAATTATCAATCATCAATTATGTTGAAGGAATTCATCGCCGATATGGCTTTGGCTTATTCCGCGGCAGATGTGATTGTTTCCAGAGCTGGTGCGATTGCGATTTCCGAATTGGCGGTTGCTAAAAAACCGGTTTTATTGGTTCCGTTTCCGTTCGCGGCAGAAGATCATCAAACCAAAAATGCGATGACTTTGGTTCAGAAAAATGCAGCCAGAATGGTCAAAGATTCTGAAATGCAAGATAAATTCTGGAACACGCTTTCCGAGATTTGTGAGAGTGAGAAGGTGAGAAATGAAATGTCTGCCAATCTTGCATTTTTTGCAAAGCCAAAAGCGACAGAAGAGATTGTTGATGAGATTTTTAAAGTGATAAAGAAATAACACAAACAAATGATTAAAAAACTATTCTGGATAATACTATTATTGCTTTTGTGGAATTGTATGCCAAAATATTTTTTGCCACTTCCACAGAAGAATGCATCAAATGAAAGAATTGATAAAGCAAGAAGCTTTGCAGAATATTATTATAACAAATGTAACACGAAGGATTTTTCTGAGATACAAGGTTTTGTAATGGATGTTAATACAAAGAAATTTGGATTCTCACCGGAAGAAATTGAAAAATATTGCACTAAAAAGACAGGGAGATATGGTAAGATTACTGTTGGTGAATTTAATAAAGCAATAACCGTTGCTCGTCCAACAGACTTCTATGATTACTTTATTTTCAAAGCAAACTTAGAAAAATCAGATAGTTTAAAATATATTGTGGTAGGGCTTTTTAGAGATAAGGATATTATTGGAGGAATGAGATTTACCGGAACTGCCAACCCTAAACTAGTTAGAACAAAGAGAAAACAATGAGCATCTTAAATAAATATCAAAACTTTTATTTCATCGGCATCGGTGGGATCGGGATGAGTGCGCTTGCGAGATTTTTTCACGCGAACGGCAAAACGGTTTTGGGCTATGACAAAACACCTACAAAACTGACGGCTCAACTCGGTTTTGAAGGCATTGATATTTCATTTGAAGATGTGATAGATGAAAATATCGTAGCATTCGACAAAGAATCGACTTTGGTGATTTATACGCCGGCCATCAAAAAATTGGCGATTCTGGATTACTTTACCAGCGAAGGTTTTGTCATCTTGAAACGTGCGAAAGTTTTGGGATTAATCACCGAAAATACAGATTGCATCGCCGTTGCAGGAACACACGGAAAAACGACCACTTCTACCTTGATTGCGCATTTGTGCAAAGAGGTGAATTTGCCTTCATCCGCATTTTTAGGTGGAATTTCCGAGAACTTCAAATCGAATTTTGATTACAACGGCAACCAGTTTTCCGTAGTTGAAGCCGATGAATACGACAGAAGTTTCCTCAATCTTTCACCAGATTGGGCAGTGGTGACATCGATTGATGCAGACCATTTGGACATCTATGGCGACAGGGTTCAGATCGAAGATGGCTTTCGTCAGTTTGCTGCTCTGGTGCCCAATGACAACCAGTTGTTTGTGAGAAAAGGAATCGCAATCGGCAGAGAACATCTGACGTACGCGGTGAACGAGGAAGCGGATTATTACTCAGATAATTTGAGAATGGAGCATGATAAAATATACTTTGATTTTCACACGCCGACTGAGGAAATAGATGATTTTGTATGGGAAATTCCGGGTATTCACAATGTAGAAAATGCAACAGTTGCCTTGGCAATTATGAGCAATCTGGGTGTTGACTTTGAAACTTTGAAGAAGGCGATTGCCAGTTTCAAAGGCATCAAAAGAAGATATACAAAACATATTTTCGACAACGGGAAAATTTATATTGACGATTATGCACATCATCCAACAGAATTGAATGCTGTGATTGGCTCCATAAAAACCTTTTACCCGACCAAGAAATTGTTGGTGGTTTTCCAACCGCATTTGTTCAGCAGAACTAGAGATTTTGCTGAGGATTTTGCAAGAAGTCTGGAGAAATCTGATGACCTTTTGCTTTTGGACATTTATCCTGCGAGAGAACTTCAGGAAAATTATGAAGGAATCACCTCAGCGTGGTTAGCAGATAAAATTGAAATTGAAAACAAGAAAGTCTGCACCTTGCAGGAGACTTTTGAATTGATAAAAGAAAAGGAATTTGATATTCTTTTGACAGTCGGAGCCGGAAATATTGATACGCTTTATGACGGAATCGTGGAGTGGCTTTCAAATATTGAAAAGGCGAGCATCTGATGAGATTTAAGCTTTCCATATTAATCAGCATTTTGGTCTTCGGTTTTGCTTTTTCGCAGTCGAAACAAGTGTTGGCAGTAGTGGAAAACATTAATCAATACTCAGAAGCAATTGATAAAGACAAAGAGGTCATTGAACATAAATTTGAAGTAAAAGGTAAGGACAAAACAATCCTTTATCAATACTCAAAAAAGGGAAATGAAATTGTAAAGATTTCCCGAGAATGGAAGGAAAACAGTAATAATTGGTGGGAATTGTACAGAGACTATTTTCTGTTAAAAAATGAAGAGCAAATTTTTGCAATTCAAAGTATAACTTATACGAATATGTCCGACGCAGAGGATATCATTGGATGGCGTTCTACTTTCTGGATTAATAAAAAAGTAATTCATATGGTTTCTTTGGGCCACGGGAAATCTGAAATGGATGACTGGGATTATGAATCGGAGTTGAAAGAGAATTTCAATTATATGCTAAAGACGGTGAAAGAATTTGATAAAAACCGATTGGCTAAAGAAAAATAATTAAAGAAAAAACTTAGCGCAAAAGCGTTAAAACCGAAATAAGAATGAAAAATAAGTGGAGAATATTGAAGATACTTGTTACAGTCGTCCTTTTTGGATTTCTGCTCAGTTTCTCATTGAAGCGTTTCAACAATGCCAAGATGGAGAACGTGTCTATCAATATGAGCCAAAGCAAAACGCCGGTTTATTTTGTGGATGAAAAAGACATCAAAGAACTGGTAAAACAGTACAACCCAACGAGAAAAATCGGCGATATCGATATTCCGGAACTGGAGAAGAAGATCAATCTGATTCCTTTTGTAGACAGTGCCAATGTTTATCTGAATCTGAATGGAAACCTAAATGTTGATATCAAACAAAGAGTTCCTGCTTTCAGATTGAATAAGGACGGAAAAGACTTCTACGTCGATAAGAAAGGCGTTGAGTTCCCGATTTCAAAAAACTTCTCGTTAGCGAGTATGCTGGTGATGGGCGATGTAAAAGCCTCCGAATATGGCAAGCTGAGTGAGCTGGTAGAAAAAATAGATAAGGATGATTTCAGCAAAAGATATTTCATCGGCATCACAAAGGAAAAGGACAATTACAATCTTTTAACCAGCGATGGAAACTACAAAGTGGAAATCGGAGACCTTGATAACATCGATTTAAAGGTAAGAGGATTCAAAACCTTTGTGGAGAAATATCTGGTAGATCAAAGCCCGGAGAAGTACAAGAAAATATCACTGAAATATGATAATCAGATCGTAACCACGCTGAATCCTTATTTCAAAGAAAACGACAGCATCCTGAAAAATGCACCAAAAATTGAAATCAAAAAACCGGAAGATCAGGCGAATTTGGCAACAGTTCCTGTAAAAAAAGAAATACCGAAGAAGCCGGAGCCGAAAAAGACAGTCAGAAACCCGGAACCGAAAAAGGAAACTTCGAAACCTAAAAAAGTAGAGAAGAAAACCGAAACGAAAAAAGCTGCTGTCAAGAAAAAAGAAACCACTTCCAAAACAAGTGATAAGAAGAAAAAAGCCAAAGTAGTTGTAGAATAAAATTAAATATAAAAGTCCTAGCTGAGTGTAGCGTCTTTGCGAAAAAGCGTTTCAGGAATCAAAAAAGCTTTGCAGACTTTGCGTTAAAAATTAAAAATCAAATCGAGCATATAATGGAAAATCAAGAGTATTCAGTAGGTCTGGACATTGGGACAACGAAGATTGTCGCCATTGTCGGAAGACGAAACGCTCACGGAAAAATTGAAATTCTGGGCGTTGGAAAGGCGAAAAGTCTGGGCGTTCACAAAGGGATTGTCAATAATATTTCCCAAACTATCAACTCTATCAAGTCCGCAGTGGCAGAAGCGCAATCCAGCGCAGGCGTGCCTATTCATAAGGTGACAGTAGGGATTGCGGGCAAACATATCCGCTCTCTTCAGCACTCGGATTATATTATGAGAGACCATCCGGACCAGTACATCACGGAGGAAGATATCGAGAAACTAAAAGACCAGGTGAAGAAGTTGGTGATGCTGCCGGGTGAAGAAATCATCCACGTTTTACCTCAGGATTATAAAGTAGATTCCGAAGGTGAAATCCAGGAACCAGTTGGTATGCACGGCAAAAGATTGGAAGCTAATTTCCACGTTGTTGTGGGACAAATGGGTTCTATCAGAAACATTGCAAGATGCGTTCGTGAAGCCGGTCTGGAGATGGAAGCTTTAACGCTTGAACCTTTAGCATCATCTGAAGCCGTTCTTACAAAAGAAGAAAAAGAAGCTGGCGTTGCCATCGTAGATATCGGTGGTGGAACTACGGATATTGCGATTTTTAAAGACAATATCATCCGTCATACCTGCGTGATTCCTTACGGAGGCGGGATAATTACAGACGATATTAAGGAAGGATGCTCTATTATAGAAAAACATGCAGAGCAGCTGAAAGTTAAATTCGGATCATCTGTTCCTGAACTGGAAAAAGACAGTACTTATGTGACCATTCCAGGATTGCACGGCCGCCCGGACAAGGAGATTTCGCTCAAAGTTTTGGCTCAGATCATCAATGCAAGAGTGGAAGAGATTCTTGAAATGGTAAATACAGAACTGAAAGCATACGGCGCATTCGAGCAAAAGAAAAAGCTGATCGCCGGAATCGTTTTGACAGGCGGTGGTTCCAATTTGAGAAACCTTCGTCAGCTAGCTAACTATACGACTGGTTTTGACAGCAGAATCGGGTTTGCCAATGAATATGTAGCGAACGACAAAAATCAATATCTCAGAGGCCCGGAATTTGCAACTTCCATCGGTTTATTAATGGAAAGTCTGAAAATCCGCGACAAAAAATCGCTGGTGACAGAGGAAGAAATTATTGAAGAACTGAAGCCTCAGATTGAAAATGTGGTGCAGAATCAAACCCAGGAAATCCAGACGCCTCAGGTACAGAATGATATAGTCGAGATTGCCAAGCAAAAAGCTGAAGTGAAGAAAAACCGACCGACTTTCGGACAGTCAATTCTGGACAAAGTGAAAAAATTCTTTGAGGAAGTAGAAGAGTAACAAAAAAATAAATGATAATTGATAAACGATGAAATCGAAGATTCGGCGAAGCCAATAATTCATCACTTATCACTTATCAATCATCAATTATAAAAAAAACATACCATTATGGACAATATAACAAACACACAGGGTTTTTCCTTTGACCTGCCAAAAGGGAATTCTTCCATCATCAAAGTCATTGGTGTAGGAGGTGGCGGTAACAACGCTTTGAAACATATGTACGAAAAAGGGATCTACGGGGTAGATTTCGTAATCTGCAATACAGACGCACAGACATTGGACAACAATCCTGTTTCCAACAAAGTACAGCTGGGCGTTTCTATTACCGAAGGTCTGGGCGCCGGCGCTGATCCTGAAGTAGGAGAAAAAGCAGCTATCGAAAGCATAGATGAGATCAAAGCGGCAATGGGACAAAATACCAAGATGGTTTTCATCACTGCCGGAATGGGCGGTGGAACGGGAACCGGCGCAGCTCCTGTGATTGCGAAAGTAGCAAAGGAAATGGGAATCCTGACTGTGGGAATCGTAACTGTACCTTTTAGTTTTGAAGGAAAAAGAAGGCTGGATCAGGCAGAATTGGGCTTGGACAAACTTAGAAATAATGTAGATTCCCTGATTGTTATCAATAATGATAAGCTACGACAGCAGTTTGGAAATCTCGGTTTTAAGTCCGGATTCTCAAAAGCGGATGAAGTTTTGACCAACGCTGCAAAAGGAATGGCAGAAGTTATTACGGGCTATTTCGATGTCAATATCGATTTCCGTGATGCCAAATCTGTACTTGCCAATTCCGGGACAGCATTGATGTCTACGGGTGTAGCAACAGGCGAGAAAAAAGCGGAAGAAGCAGTTAGAAAAGCCCTGGATTCTCCATTATTGAATGACAACAAGATCACGGGTGCTAAAAACGTTCTTCTGTTGATCAGAAGCGGTGTTTCTGAGGTGACGATGGACGAGATTGGCGTTATTATGGACCATATCCAGAAAGAAGCAGGGCACACTGCTGACATCATTTTCGGAGTCGGGACAGACGAAGAATTGGGCGATGCGGTGAGCGTTTTGGTAATCGCAACAGGATTTTCCAACGACGACAAAAAGCACACAGGCACCACCGAGACTATTAAATATACACTAGAGGATAGACCTAATTCTTTTTCCAGAAACAGAGAATCCCCGTTCAAAAGTAAATTGACAGAGCAGCAGAACCAGCCATCAGAAGGTGGAAAAAACTTTTTTCGTCTAGACGATGATGATGATTTCGGGACGACTAATTTTCCCAATAATGCATTAGCAGAAAGCCTTGTGGAAGAATCGATGACTGAAACCCAGATTATTGATAATGAAGAAATTACAGATTATTCAAACGATTATAATCAAGTAAACGAAGGAAAAAACGAATACAATCTTTTCACTTTCGAGGAAGATGATCACCACGAGGATTTTGATCTGGAGGCACAATCTTTCACTTTCGAAGTAGAGGACAAGCCGAAAGCATCTTTCAAAACTGATGAAGTAGAAAAACCCGTAGAAGTAACTTTTACAATTAATGAATCTGCAACAGAAGAAGAATTTCCGGTTATAGAAAAACAAGTTGCTGCAGACATTCCGACTCCGCTCAATGTGGCAAAAGAAGAGGTTGCAGAAGAAAAAACTGTAGAAGCTGCTTCCGAAAGATTTTCTTTTAATTCTGAAGCTAAGAAAGAAGTCGTTGAGGAGAAAAAACAGGAACCGGTGCAGGAAACAGAAAGCGGTTTTACATTTTTCAACAAAACACCGGAGGCCTCAAAAGCGATGGACAGAAGGAATAAATTAAAGGAATTCAATTCCCGGTACCAGCAGCTGGACAATGAGAATGTCTTCGAGACAGTACCTGCTTTCAAAAGAAAGAACATCATCATTGACGGCTCCAACGCTTCCGATCAGAACATTAATACTTTTCTGTCTGATCACCACGGAAGCATGCAGCTGAGAGAAAACCGTTTCCTTAATAAAGATGTAGATTAAATTGCGAATGGCTTTTGGCAATTAGTTTTTAGCTTTCCAATTGGAATGCAATTTTAAAAGCCAACAGCCAACAGCTATTCGCCAAAAGCAAAAAAACTATGAGTTTAGAAATCACCATAAACGACGCGATAAAAACTGCAATGAGAGAGAAAGACAGAGTTGCTCTGGATTCTCTCCGTGCTGTGAAAGCGCAGATATTATTGCTGAAAACAGAAGCTATAGGAGCGGAAGTTTCAGCCGAACAGGAAATTGCAATTTTGCAAAGAATGATTAAGCAAAGGAAAGATTCCTACGACCAGTTTACGGCTCAGGGAAGAACAGATCTTGCCGAAGTAGAAGAAGCGCAGTCCAAAGTGATTGAGAAGTTTCTTCCACAACAGCTTTCTGCAGAAGAACTGGAATCAGAAATCAAGAACATCATTTCTGAAACTGGCGCAGCAAGCATCAAAGATTTAGGAAAAGTAATGGGCGTTGCTTCCAAAGCATTAGCCGGAAAATCAGACGGAAAGAGCATTTCCGAAATGGTGAAAAAGTTACTTGCCTAAAATCATAAATGATAGTTGATAAGCGATAATTTATTTTTTCATTCATCACTTATAAATTATCATTCATTATCTAGGATATACAAAATATGCATATCGAATTGATTTGAACCCAAAGTCTCAGGATTTTGGGTTTTTTTATTACATAGGATCCAGTGATAATAAGCCAAAATGGCGCAATAGATTTTCGGAATGATTTTAATAGAATTAAAGATGAGCAAGGCAAAATAATATTGATTAAATTTGCAACTCAAACGAAACTTTGAACGTTAAACTTTAAACAAAATCAATTATGTATCCAGCAGATTTAGTATTGCCAATGAAGGCAGAACTTACAGATAAAGGTTTTCAGGACCTTACAACACCAGCAGAAGTAGACACAGCACTTAAACAGGAAGGGACAACACTTTTGGTAATCAATTCCGTTTGCGGATGTGCAGCAGGTGCGGCAAGACCAGGCGTTTTATACTCCTTGACAGGCGAAAAGAAGCCCGATCACCTTGTAACAGCATTCGCAGGTTTTGACGGTGATGCAGTTGCAGAAGCCAGAAGACTTCTGGCGCCATTCCCTCCAAGCTCACCATGTGTGGCACTTTTCAAGGACGGAGAATTGGTGCATATGTTGGAAAGACACCACATTGAAGGAAATCCTGCAGGCGCAATTGCTGCGAATCTTCAGGCAGCTTTCGAAGAATATTGTTAAGACTAAAAAACCAAAACAGAAATGTTTTGGTTTTTTTTGGCTATTAATCGAAAATCGACTTTAATAGTTTTTTATTATTTTTTAAATTTGCAAAAAAGTAAAGAAAGAATGTCAGATCATCAAGCCAGTTACCTATTTTCAACAAGAACCAGCCACGAGTTGGCAGAAAAGATTGCCCAGAGCTATGGGCAGCAACTTGGAATCATTAATTTTCAACATTTCAGTGACGGAGAATTCGAGCCGGTATTGGAGCAGTCTGTGAGAGGAGCGCGTGTTTTCCTTATTGCATCTACCTTTCCGCCAGCGGATAATCTTCTGGAATTATTATTAATGATAGACGCTGCGAAAAGAGCTTCTGCCAAAAACATCACGGTTGTGATCCCTTACTACGGCCTGGCAAGACAGGACAGAAAGGACAAACCCAGAGCTCCGATAGGTGCCAAACTGGTAGCTAATCTTCTCACGGCGGCCGGTGCAACGAGGATTATGACGATGGATCTCCACGCAGATCAGATCCAGGGTTTCTTTGAGATTCCTGTAGATCACCTCTATGCTTCCACTATTTTTGTGGATTATATCAGAAATCTAAATCTGGAAAATCTTACCATTGCATCACCGGATATGGGCGGTGCCAAAAGAGCGAAGAACTATGCAGGCCACCTGGGAGCAGACGTTGTTATCGCTTACAAGGAAAGAAAGAAAGCAAATGTCATAGAAGAAATGTTCCTGATTGGGGATGTGACAGACAAAAACGTCATCCTGATAGATGATATGATAGACACAGCGGGAACACTTTGCAAAGCTGCAGATATCCTGATGGAAAAAGGAGCAAGATCCGTAAGAGCAATGGCTACACACGGCGTACTGTCCGGAAAAGCTTACGACAATATAGAGAATTCTCAATTGCTGGAAGTGATCGTAACAGATTCTATCCCTTTGAAACAGGGATTATCTTCCAAAATCAGAGTGCTTTCCTGCGCAGATCTTTTTGCTGATGTGATGAAAATGGTGCACGAGCACAAATCCATCAGTGATAAGTTTATTATTTAAAAAAAATTAATATCTTTGCACCCTTAAAATAATTCATACAAAATGAAATCAATTACAATTCAAGGTACAAAAAGAGAAAGCGTGGGCAAAAAGTCTACTAAAGCTTTACGTGATGCTGAATTAGTCCCTTGTGTTGTTTACGGAGGTGCAGAACCATTGAATTTTTCCGCAGAGGAAAGATCTTTCAAAGGTTTGGTATATACTCCTGAGGCACACACGGTATCTATCGAGGTTGACGGACAAACAATTCCTGCTGTTCTTCAGGATATTCAATTTCACCCACTGACGGACAAAATCCTTCACGCTGATTTTTATCAACTAAGCGAGGACAAGCCAGTAGTAATGGAAGTTCCTGTAAGAGTTACAGGTCGTTCCAAAGGTGTTGTTGCCGGTGGTGTTCTAAGACAGACTTACAGAAAACTAAAAGTAAAAGCGATTCCTGCCAACTTGCCAGACGAAATCGTTGTGGATATCACGCCGCTTAAAATCGGAAACAAACTTTATGTTGAAAGTCTTAAAAGCGACAAGTATACATTTATGCACCCGGACAATGCAGTAGTTGTTGCTGTGAAAATGTCTAGAAATGCTAGTAAAAATGCTGCTGCAGGTGGCGATGATGAGGATGAAGAAGTAACAGAAGGTGGAGCAGATGCACCAGCGGAAGAAACTTCTGCAGAGTAATCATTACCTGTAAAATAATACAAAACCGTAGAAAGCAATTTCTACGGTTTTTTTGTGCCCAAAAATTAATTTTTTTTACGACATCTTCTGTCGTTTTACTGTGCTAAATTTGTTTTACTAATGATAAAATAATGGATACTATTACACAGAAAAGAATAGACAAACTCCATCCCATTGTAAGAGATGAAGTGAAAAAGATAATAGCCGAGTGCGATGCTGCACTTACCGGGAAAGCAAAAATCAGAATTACAGAGGGTCTCAGAACCTTTGATGAGCAGGCTCAGCTATATACCGTCGGCAGGACAAAAGCTGGTAAGAAAGTGACTAATTCCAAAGCCGGCCAAAGCATCCACAACTACGGTCTGGCAGTCGATATGTGCCTGATTATCGATGGTAAAATCGCAAGCTGGGATACCGCGAAAGATTGGGATGATGATAAAATTGCTGACTGGTATGAATGTGTGAAAATATTTGCAAAACACGGCTGGCAATGGGGTGGCAACTGGAAAACCTTCAAAGATCTTCCTCATTTTGAAAAGAAAAAAATCGCCAGAGCCACGTCAGAACTAAAAGTTTCGTGGAGAGCATTAATCAAACTTCCCAAAGACAAAGACGGCTATGTAATTTTCTAAAATCTATTTTATTACGACGAGTTCTGTCGCTGCCCACATTTACTTTTGTCATATCAAATCACAACCAATTAAAACAAAAGAAAATGAAAAAGATTACCATACTTTCTTTGGACGGCGGCGGGATCAGAGGGATTATTTCCTGCATCATTCTCCGCTATCTGGAAGAGCTTTTGCAGCAGAAAGACCATCCCGATGCCAAGCTGGGAGATTACTTTGATATGATTGCAGGCAGCAGTACCGGTGGCATTCTTGCCTCAGTTTTACTGTTCCCAGATGACAACAGAAAGGCCAAATATTCCATCAAAAAAGCATTTGAACTTTATACCGAAAAGGGCGAAGATATTTTCAATGTTTCTCTTTGGGAGAGCCTTGTCAATCCGTTTGGGTTATTCAGCGAAAAAATTTCCCAGGACAATCTGGAGAGACAGCTCAGAGATTTTTTCGGAGATCTGGAGCTGAAGGATCTTATAAAACCATCGCTCATCACCAGCTATGATATTGAGAATAGAAAAGCCAAACTTTTCAACACAGTAAATGCAAACCAAAGCCAGCAGAATTTTCTGGTGAAGGATGTTTGTCGCGCTACTTCTGCAGCGCCCACTTACTTTGCGCCGGTTCAAATCAAATCGAAATACGGACAGTTTTTCAGCCTGATCGATGGCGGAATGTTTGCCAACAATCCCGCTTTGTGCGCTTATGCAGAGGCAAGGAAAACGCCTTTTGCAGATGTCTTCAATAATCCCTTCAAACCCAATTATCCTTCCGTGAATGATATGATGATAGTCTCCATAGGAACAGGGACGGAGATGAAAACCTATCCTATCAAAAAGTACAAAAACATAGGAAAACTCGCTTGGGTAGGTCCCATTATTGATATTTTGCTCTCCGCCAATTCCGAGACGGTAGATTATCAGCTCAGCCAGATGTTTATGACGCTAGGGAAACGCAACCAGCAGAATTATTACAGGATCAATCCGTCGCTCAAAACTGCGTCTCCGGAAATGGACAATGTGAAAAAGAAAAACCTGGAAGCGCTGATACAAGCCGGTTTATGCTATGTAGAAGAAAACGATGACGTTCTGAAACAGATCGCTGATAAATTAATTAAAAATAAAATTTAATACGACGCATTTTGGCGCCTCCGGAAAATACCTTTGGGCTTACAGTTAAACAGAGAAAACACAAATGCTGAAAATGAAAAATAAAATGTATCACGTCAAGTTTTGGCGTCAGGACCAATTACTTTTGGATTATAATTAAGGCCTTAATTAATTAATCAAATCACTTACTAAAATCACCACTAAAATCAGCCGTAAAAAGCTGATCAGGAAATCTATTGCCTAATTACAGAATATTAAAATGGAAAATACCACAGAAAAAACAACAGAAAATCTTCCCCGGAATACAGTATAGAATGGGAATATATTGAGAATACAGATCTGGATTATGACTATGATCTGGATGAGATAGAAAACTTCTTCCGGGAAGATTATAACGAAAACATTATTTATTAACATTTTAAAATTTAACATTATGACATCAAAAACAACACTAAAACCTATTTTGAAACCAATGACACACCTAGACAACAAGACTTTTATGAATGGATGGATTCTTATTGGCATAAAGAAGAAAAGATTCCGCTAGAAGGTTTAAACATTGACCTTTCAACGAAGGCAGATAAATCAGCTGATAATCTAACGGGCGAAGATATTACCAGCTGGAAACCCGATAGCGCGGATTTGCAATCCGTGCTTCTCATTTCTATATTTACATCAACTTAAAAACACAAATAATGTCCATAAAATACAAAGCCACAGAGTTAGAAAAAGCATACTTTATAACCATCACAACCGTCGGCTGGGTAGATGTTTTCACGAGACTCAATCAAAAATATGTCATCATCAATGCTTTGAAGCATTGCCAGACAAGCAAAGGACTTACAATTTTTGCGTATTGTTTAATGCACAGTCATCTACACTTGTTTTGCAGAGCAGATTCCACATTTTCATTAGCAGAAATAATGCGGGATTTTAAAAAATTCACTTCGAAGAAGATCATACAAACCATCTTAGAAGAACCCGAAAGCCGAAGAGAATGGTTACTGGATTATTTTAAAAAAGCCTGCGAACATCTTACCAGATCACAGACCTATAAAGTCTGGCAGGATGGCTATCACGCAGAAGAAGTTTTTTCAAATCAATGGATTAAAGAGAAGATTAACTACATACATCAAAATCCTGTAAGCGAAAAAATAGTAACAGAACCGGAACATTACTATTTTAGCTCAGCCAGGAATTACGCAGATTTGGATAGTGCATTGGATATTGAAGTCGTTTTTATGGGATAGATATAGTCGCGGATTGCAAATCCGCGCCATCGGGGGTAAAATTCATCGGGTTTTAATAAATTTGTTTATAAATAAAAATATAATTATGTTAAGAATAAAAGAAAGTGATAAATATTTGACAATTCCACGATTAGATGGTGGTGGGGTTCCCATTTTTCACTATAAGGGAAAGCCTTTCACGGGTATTGTGTTTGAAAATGAAGATGATGGTTCTTTAGCTTGGGAAGAAGAATATGAAAATGGATTTCAAGAAGGATGGTGCCGTTCTTATTATAAAAATGGTAAAAAAGCTCAGGAATATAAATCTCATAATAATATAGAAATAGATGGAACGTTTAAAGAATGGGATGAAGAGGGTAATTTAACTCATTCTTCCTAAATCATAATAAAAACAAAATTTCAAAGCTACTTTCGGGTAGCTTTTTTGTGTTATAAATAGGCGCACTTGTCCTTACCCGCGCAGGCAGGACAGAAGTAATGACTTTTGTAAAAACTTGTTTGCTAAAAACCCGATAGCGCGGATTTGCAATCCGTGCTTTTCACAATAAAGTGAGTAGTGACAAACCATCATTGCTTTTTCATTTCTATATTTAAAGAAAATAAACTCACATTCCTACCACTCAATTTTAACTTATCACACATTTGTTCTACATTTCAGCGATAAAGTTTTCACTTTTTGCGATGTGGTTTTATATTCACGCACATTAATTTCAGATTCCATCGTAGTAGTTTTAAGTTTGATCGATATATTTTGATATTTGATCACCATTGTTTTACATTACATAAGTATGATTTTATATTATATTAATATTGTTTTAAATAACATCAACTTAGTTTAAACTTTCATCACTTTTAAGATCATTTACATCAGATAATGATCAAAATCTAAAACAAAGCACGCCAAATAAAACAATCTTATTATCTTTATCAAAAAACACACAATGCTTAATCTCCATCTCAGACCCATATTCCAAGCCCGGGGAATAGAAAGACCCTACACCTATCTCGTCAAAGCAGGCATTTCACGCGCAACTGCCCACAACATCCTCAACAGCAAAACCCGCATCTTCCGCCTGGATCATATCGAGCTTCTCTGCCGCGTCCTCATCTGCGAACCAAATGATCTCCTCGCCTACACTCCAGATCCCGGCAGTCCTCTTCAGGATACCCACCCTTTGAATAACCTCATTCAGGACGACACATCAAAACCGGGAATCAAACAATCCTTCGCTAACATCCCGTACAAAGAACTCAAAGAAATTACGAAGCAGTTGCTCATCAGTAAGTAGAACAAAACTTATCCACAATATTAAAACACGACACGGTTTGTCGCATTAAGAATTTATATTTGTTCAACGAAAAAATAAAAGACGAAAGACCATCAATAAAAACTGAAGCGCCAAATGAAGAAAGATTTCTACCTCACCAGATATGCCCTGATCATCAAAAGACTGGAGCGCTCGCCGGCAACATATCCGGAGATAGAAGACTATCTGCTCAATTCATTTGAGTTTCAGGATGCCAATATTGCCGGCTATTCCATCCGCACACTGCAGCGCGATATCAGAGACATAGCCAATCTTTTCAATTTCGATATCCACAACAAAAAGAAAGGCGACAACCGGTACTATATAGAAAGCCGCCCCGTCATGCAGGTAGACGAGTACAATCAGCGCCTGCTGGAATCCTTTCAGATTATGAACGCTGTCAACTCCCAGCCGGACTTTGCAGAATTTGTCTATCTGGAAAGCCGCAATCCACGCGGGATAGAGAATTTCTACGACCTTCTTTTTGCCATCCGGAACAAGCGCATCATCCAGTTTCAGCATTTCAAATACAAAGACCAAAGCATCACCGCCAGAAAGGTCCATCCTTTGGCCCTCAAAGAATCCAAAGACCGCTGGTATCTCATCGCACTCGACACCAAGGATGAGAAACTCAAAGCTTTCGGATTAGACAGGATCAGTGATCTTACCGTCAGCAAAGCAGGATTCAAACCTCAGGAAAAGTTCAATCTCAAAGAGCATTTCAAAAACGCTTTCGGTATCATGAATCTGGAAGAAGAACCCGAAAAAGTCGTCATCCAGTCTACAAAAGAGCAGGCCGAATACATCAAAAGCTCGCCGCTGCACCATTCGCAGCAGATCCAGAATGAGACAGACAAGTTCGTGTACTTCAGCTACGATCTTTTCCCGACCTATGATTTTATCCAGGAGATTCTGTCCTTTGGCAATCAGGCAAAGGTTATAGAACCGAAAACGCTGGCCGAAAAAATTAAGGAGACCCTTACCAAATCGATCCAGCAGTACGACGACTCCTCGCCAGAGCAGTAGCAGAATAACGACAATTTACAGTATTCCCAAACCAAAGGCTTTTTCCATTCTCAAAATTTGTTATATTTGTGAAGAATGGCAACCAAAGCACTTTTCAATACCGTCGTCAATTGGTTTATCCGTCAGAGGATAGATCAGATAGCGCATTTCAAACAGTTTCCGGTAGAGACACAGGAAGGCCTGCTCTTTTCCCAGCTGTTCCATGCCGAAGAGACCGAGTACGGCCAGAAGTACGGCTTCAGTTCCATTTCAAATTATAAAGATTTCCGGAAAAAAGTTCCCATCGTCTGCTACGAAGACTTTGAACCTTATATCGAGAAAGCAAGACAGGGACAGAAAGACATCATCTGGCCAGGCGTTATCAGGCAGTTTGCCAAATCCTCCGGTACCACCAATGCCAAGAGCAAGTATATTCCCATCACTGCAGAAAGCCTGGAAGATTGTCATTATAAAGCGGGGAAAGATCTCATCTCGATTTATGTGAACAATCATCCGGAGAGCGAACTGTTTCAGCACAAAAACCTTAGACTGGGCGGCAGTGCAGAGATGTATCAGGATTTCAATACCAAGTTCGGAGACCTGTCGGCTATATTAATTGAAAATCTGCCTTTCTGGGTAGAGATCATCAATACGCCGAGCAAAAAAACATCTCTCATGTCCGAGTGGGAGAGCAAGATGAGAGCCATCATCAGCGAAGTGAAGGATGAAGATGTAGGAAGCCTGACCGGCGTCCCGAGTTGGATGATGGTCTTGCTGCAGCGCACTTTGCAGGAAACAGGAAAAGATTCTATCTCAGAACTGTGGCCCAATCTGGAAGTATTTTTCCACGGCGGCATCAGTTTCAAACCGTATAAAAATCAATACAGAGAGATCCTGGGGAAAAACATCCGGTATTACGAGATCTACAACGCTTCAGAAGGGTTTTTTGCCATTCAAGATCAGGCAGGAAGTGATGAGATGCTTCTGATGCTGGATTACGGGATTTTCTATGAATTCATCCCGATGGATCAGTATTATGCCGGCAGCCGTGAAGCAATTCCCATCCAGGAAGTTGAGATTGATAAAAACTACGCACTCGTCATCACCACCAATGGTGGCCTCTGGCGTTACCTGATAGGTGATACTGTAAAGTTTACCTCTGTCAATCCTTACCGCATCAAAATTTCGGGAAGGACAAAACATTATATCAATGCATTTGGCGAGGAACTGATGATTGATAATGTGGAAACGGCCCTCAAAATAGCTTGTGAACATATGGACGCCAGCATTTCCGACTACACGGGAGCACCGGTTTTTATGACGAATCAAAGCAAAGGCTGCCACGAGTGGATTTTTGAGTTTACAAAATACCCGAAATGTATCAAAGAATTTACAGACGTTTTCGACAGATCACTCAAGACCCTGAACTCCGATTACGAAGCAAAAAGATACAATGACATCACACTTCGGTCTCCAATTGTCCATGCTGCGAAGCCTAGTCTGTTTTATGAATGGATGGCGAGCCGTGGCAAACTCGGTGGGCAGAACAAAGTCCCCAGGCTCAGTAACGACAGGCAATACATTGATCCATTGCTGGAGCTGAATAAATAAAAACCAAATAACGATTTTTACCCAATCAGTTCCTTGGCCTGCGAGATGGCGGCTTCGGTGATTCTGGATCCGGAAATCAGCTGCGCAATTTCATTCAGTTTTTCTTCGTCAGAAAGCTTTACAATCGTGGTTTTCGTCACTGCATTTTCGTCAAACTTCACCACTTTGTAGTTCTGATTGCCTTTTGCCGCAACTTGAGCCAGGTGAGTGATGACGATCAATTGCAGATCCTGAGACATTTCCTGCATCAGTTTGCCCATTTCTTCAGCTATTCTGCCAGAAACACCTGTGTCTATCTCATCCAGAATCAAGGTCGGAAGATCATTGTTTTCGGCCATTATCTTTTTGATGGCCAGCATCACGCGGGAGCGTTCACCACCGGAAACTGCATTCTGAATCGGTTTTAGAGGGAAGCCGGAATTCGCCTGAAAAAGGATCTGAATATTATTTTTACCATGAAGGTTATAAGTTGCAGCATCCGAAAGATCTATTTTCAAAGTCGCTTTTTCAAGGCCTAGTTTTGAGAAGATTTCCTTGGCCTGATTTTCAAGATTGCCGGAGAATTTCTTTCTGTTTTCAGCCAATTTTTGGCTCAGTGAAAGCAGTTCTTTTTCAATCAGTTTCAGTTGTTTTTCTTTTTCTTCAATTTGATTTTCAATCGTTTCCAAAGAGTTTTGGCTGGCAGACAGTTCTTCGCGGATTTCCAGAAGACCGCTGATGTCATTGACCTGATGCTTCAGAAAAAGCGCATTCAGGCGGTTGACTGTCATGAGCAGAGCCTGTAGAAGACCAGGATCAATTTCCAGATTTTCTGCCTTATTTTCTATTTCGACATTAATGTCTTTCAGTTCCAGATAGGAAGTTTCCAGCCTTTGACTCAGGTCCAGATATTCTGAAGAAAGCTCAGAAAGTTTGCCGATTTTATTTTTAATTTCAAAAAGACCCGATATAATGCCGAAGTCATCTTGATTGAGTTTTGATAGTGTCTCTGAGAGATATTCACTGATTTGTCCTGCATTTTCCTGCGTATTCAGCTGGTTTTGAATCTCTTCAAAATCCAGATCGTCCAGTTGCATTTCTTCCAGTTCTGCAAGAAGAAAATTCTTGTAATCGGATTCTTTGTTATTTTCAGCAAGAGCCGACTTTAACTGCTCGATTTCTCTTTTGGTAGTCTGATAACCAATGTAATGTCTCTGATAATCTGCCAGTATGGGCTTGTTTTTGGCGAGGCCATCAAGAATGCCGAACTGAAACTGCTCTGTAAAAAGGTCGGAAGTTTCAAATTGAGAATGGATATCAATCAGCCGTGATGACAGCTCCTTCAAAACATCCAGCGTTACCGGAACATCATTGATGAAAGCGCGGGATTTACCGCCAGACGATATTTCTCTCCGGATGATCGTCTGTTCTTCGAAATCTAAATCTTTCTCTTCAAAAAAATCCCTGAAATTTTCACTGATTTGGAATTCTGTCTCCACCACACTTTTTGCATCGGACTTTGCGAAAGATTTGGCATCTGCCCTTTCGCCCATGATCAGACGCAGGGCCCCCAGAATAATAGATTTTCCGGCACCGGTTTCTCCTGTGATGACCTGAAGACCCTTTTTCAGGTCGATCTCAAGCTTATCTATTAAAGCAAAATTTTGAATAAAAATTCTTGAAAGCACGAATTTGTTTTTTTTAACTAAATCAATAAACGCTGAAAATAGGTTGAAACCCGGCAGCTTTAATTGAAGATTGTTTTATTGAGAGGATTGGAATAGCTTAAAAGCCATTTTTAAAGTCGGCTAAGTTTATGCTATTTCCACTTATTCCATTTGGTGTCGATGTCTTTTGGTGACAGGGTGCTCAGCAATGTTCTCAGCTCACTGATATTGACAGAAGCATTATTGCCGGAGTCAAAAATGTTGAAAATCTCGGTACTTTTTGATTCTATGAAAACACTGAAAGGATAATTCATCTGGAAATTATTCTCATAGAATTTGAGCTGCATCAGTGATTCTGCAATCGTCTTCTTTGCCGGTCCCTGATCCTGCTTTGCCAGATTGTCAAGTCCTGAACGGTGGTAGCTGTAGAAAACGGTTCTCAGCGTCGAGCTGTTTTCATTCTGCAAACCGGTGATCAATGCACCTCGGTTTCTCTGACTTTCGATTTGATTCCAGCCTTCATAGTTCTGGTTCTGAGAGTTTTGTGCAATCTTGTAAGCTTTGTCAAACCAAGCCTGGCCGCCTTTCAGCTGGAAGCTGTCACCGTCATATCCTAAAATGGTGTAGACATAGAAACTGATAACATCGATGAGGTTTTTTCCGGAAAACTGACGCTCATTGAAGATGAGGTTCTCATTTTCATTATATTCGAAAGAAAAACTGGTGTCGTTGATATTCATCAGAGGCGTTTCATACTGCGAATCGAACACAGGACGTGTGGCCTGCACTACGAGCGATCCTTTGAAACTGCTGTTGCCGGAACGTTCAGAAATGACCATTGCAAAATTGCATTTGATCTTTTCAAAATTCTGAAGCTTCTTTCCCGTCCAGCTGGTATTGTTGATAAAGTCCCGCAAGGATTTTTCCAATGTCCGGAACACCTGCGTGTTGCTGCCGGCGATCTGTTGGGAATTGATCTGTACATTGGCCAAAAGCTCCTGTGAATAAGCTGTTTGGGCGAAAAATAAGGCACAGATTATGTAAAGTAATTTTTTCATTCAGTGGTAAAAAGGTTTGTAAAAATAAGCATTCTTTGGTAAAGTTGAGAATCTAAATAGGGATAAAAATATAACGTTAATCCTTTCGTTTTCTTACAATTTCATTCCAATAAAATCCAGAATGTCCTTAGCCACTTCTTCTTTCGATTTTAAAGGGAAGGAGACCTCCTCTGTCGGTGTGAAGATTTTGACTTTATTGGTAGCATTGGCAAATCCGGCGCCTTCGTCCCGCAATGAATTGAGGATGATCATATCCAGATTTTTCTTCGTCAGTTTTCCTTTCGCATTCTCTTCCTCATTCTGGGTTTCCAGCGCAAATCCAACTAAAAACTGATGGGATTTTTGTTCTCCCATTGTTCTCAGAATGTCTTTGTTTTTAATGAGTTCTATGGTAAGTTCGTTGTCGTTTTTCTTAATTTTTTCGGTTGCTTTTACTTTTGGGGTATAGTCGGCAACTGCAGCGCTCATAATGGCAACGTCTGCATTTTCATAATGTTTAAAGACCTCGTCAAACATTTCTGCTGCAGATGTCACTTTGTAAAGTTTGATATTTCCACCGTCCAGTTTCTGGGATGACGGCCCGGAGATCAATATGACTTCTGCTCCTCTTTTTGCTGCTTCTTTCGCAAGATCAAATCCCATTTTTCCGGAAGAGTGATTGCCAATAAATCTCACAGGATCAATGTTTTCGTAAGTTGGCCCCGCTGTGACTAGGAATTTTTTCCCGGTAAAGGTCTGTTCAATATCAGAAAATTGATTTTCTAAAACTGATAAAATGGTGGAAGGCTCTGCAAGTCTTCCCTGTCCGGAAAGTCCACTCGCCAATTCTCCAAATTCTGCAGGGATGATTGTGTGCCCGAAACTTTCTGCAGTCTGTAAATTCTTGGTTACTGTGGGATGGGCGTACATATCCAGATCCATTGCCGGAGCGATAATTACGGGACATTTTGCAGACATATAAACGGCCATCAGAAAATTGTCGCAAAGTCCATTGGTTATTTTTGCTAAAGTATTGGCTGTGCAGGGCGCAATCAACATCAGGTCTGCCCAGAGTGCAAGATCCACGTGGTTGTTCCAGGTTTTATTTTCGTCGTAGAAATCGGTGTATACTTTATCTTTGGAAAGTGTAGAAAGTGTAAGTGGCGAGACAAAATCTGCTGCTGCCCTGGTCATCACCACTTTAACTTCTGCACCAGACTTTATGAGATCTCTCACGAGATAGTTGATTTTGTAAGCGGCGATTCCGCCGGTAATCCCAAGAATCAGTTTTTTGCCTTGCAAGCTCATTTTGCTTTGATTTATAGTAACGAAAGTATTAATAATTTTAATAACAAAAAAACCGTCAGATTGAAGTCTAGTTCAAAGTGACGGTTTTATATTTTATAATCGTAAACGATTAGTTTTTTTCTTCAGTTTTTCTGTGGTAGATCTCATCGTCCAGCCATTCTCTGATTGCAATGGATGTTGGTTTTGGCATTTTTTCGTAATGCTTGGAGATCTCAATCTGTTCTCTGTTTTCAAAAACTTCTTCCAAAGTAGAGTTGTGAACAGCAAACTCATCCAGCTTTCCGTGTAATTCTGTACGGATTTCAGCGTTGATCTGCTCAGCTCTTTTACCCATAATTACGATAGCTTCATAGATGCTGGCTACTTTTGCTTCGATTTTATCTTTGTCGTAAGTGATGGTACTTACTTCTGCTTTTGTATCTTTAAGGCTCATTGGGCGAATTGTTTAGGGTTGCAAATATACTAATTATCTTTTAAACTTGAAAGTAGCCTGCGGTTCCGGCGAATTTATCTTTGCGCTGTCTCTTCTGGCCTGGTCTGCAGACTGCTGCATCTCTAGCTGGTTTTTCTCCTGAACAACTTCTTTTTTCTCGTTTTCTTTAGCTTCAGCATTTTTAGCCTTCGCTTCATATTCCGCTTTTCTTTTCTCTACATCGGCCTGTACGGCTGCAAATTTAACTTTCTCTTCCTGCAGTTTTGCTCCCAGATCGTCGGCTGTTTTGGAATATTCAGAATTTGGCAATTCAGCAGAAACCCTTTTTGTGTAAGAAATAGCATTGTCCAATCTCTCTTTTTTAAGGTCATAAATTGAGTTCATTGCAAGTTCATACTTAGACTTCAAAATGATATCATAGATTTTGGGTCTCAGCTTCGTTGCTGGGAAATCTTCCAAAACGTTTTCAAAAGTCACCGCAGCAGCTTTATATTCAGCCATTTTGTAGTACTGTTTTGCATTTTCAAATGCCTTGAACTCCAATTTGTAAGTCAGTTCATCTACAAGCTGTGTAATATTTTTTGATCTCTCGGAATCCGGATATTCATTAAGGAAATTCTGTAATTCTGTGATGGCAGATTCTGTATTGCTTTGATCCAGATTGTACTGCAAAGAGCCTTCATAATAACAAAGCGCAGATAAATAAGCTGCCTCTTCTTTTCTGGGATCCTGCGGAAAACTGGTTACAAAATTCTTAAACTGATTGGCTGCCAATCTGTAATTCTTATCATAATAATTGGAGTAGGCAGAGTTGAAGACAACATTGGGTGCGTCATCTGTTCCTGCGACAAGATTTGGTAATCTATCGTACAAGGCAAGTGCATCCGCCCATTTTTTCTTGGCAAATTTTTCATTCGCCACTTTCAGTATAAAATCTTTGTCTGCACTCTTCATTGCCTGATCCATTTCTGTTTTGCAAGACAGCAAAATCACAGACAATACTAATAAACTAATATATTTCTTCATAATTCCAGCCAGAATAAATCTGTCACTTGATTCTAATTAATTTGCAAAAATAAAACTTTTTTCTGCAATAGATTGTTTTTATGAAAGATTAACGTTTTTCTTGATGATTTTGATCTGATTAATCATGAAAAAAATATTTTATGTCATGATCTTAAAGCTTTTAATGAGTTTTACGCTTTTGCGAACCTTAAAATGTTTTTCAATAATGGCAAAAAATCTTTTTTGACTTTGCGCTAAAAATTTTTGAATTAATCGGGATTTACTCAGAAAACTTTTCAGCAATTCACGATTCCAGGTTTCGGACTATCAATAAATAGTGTATTTTTGCAAATTACAAGATTTTTAAATGAAAAACATCAGGAACTTCTGCATTATTGCACATATCGATCACGGTAAAAGTACATTGGCAGATCGTCTTTTAGAATATACCAATACCGTAACTCAAAGGGAATTGCAGTCGCAAACACTGGATGATATGGACTTGGAAAAAGAACGCGGCATCACCATCAAGTCTCACGCGATCCAAATGGATTATGAGCTGAACGGCGAAAAATATATCCTAAACCTTATCGATACGCCCGGACACGTAGATTTCTCTTACGAAGTTTCACGCTCTATCGCCGCTTGTGAAGGTGCACTTTTGATTGTGGATGCAGCACAAAGTATTCAGGCGCAGACGATTAGTAATTTATATTTAGCTTTAGAAAACGATCTGGAAATTATTCCGATCCTTAATAAAATAGATCTTCCATCCGCCAATCCAGAAGAGGTGACCGACGAGATTATGGGACTTCTTGGCTGTAAATATGAAGATGTTCTCCGGGTTTCCGGAAAGACTGGTGAAGGCGTTCACGCTTTGCTGGAGCAGATTGTAGCACGTGTTCCGCCGCCGGTTGGTGATCCGAAAGCGCCGCTGCAGGCATTGATCTTCGATTCTGTTTACAATCCTTTCCGAGGAATTGAGGCTTATTTCAAAGTGGTAAACGGCAGTATTTCCAAAAATGAAAAAATTAAATTTTTTGCCACAGGAAAGGAATACGGCGCAGACGAAGTAGGAACGTTGAAACTGAAACAGGTTCCGAAGAAAACGGTAGAATGCGGTGATGTAGGCTATATAATATCAGGGATTAAGGATGCCCGTGAGGTGAAGGTGGGTGATACGATCACTTCTTTTGTAAATCCGGCTTCCGGCCCTATCGAAGGTTTCGAAGAGGTAAAACCCATGGTTTTTGCCGGAATATATCCTATTGAATCTGAGGATTTTGAGGAGTTGAGATTCTCATTAGAAAAATTAAGACTGAATGATGCTTCCCTGGTTTTCGAGCCGGAAAGTTCAGCAGCACTTGGTTTCGGCTTCCGTTGCGGATTCCTGGGAATGCTGCATATGGAAATCGTACAGGAACGTCTGGACCGCGAGTTCAATATGGATGTCATCACGACAGTTCCCAACGTTTCGTACCACGGCTATTCCAAAAAAGATCCGGAAACGCCAATTTTGATCAACAATCCATCAGAAATGATGGATCCAATAAGTCTTGACAGAGTAGAAGAGCCTTTCATAAAGGCGTCTATCATTACAAAATCTGACTTTGTGGGAGGTGTAATGACGCTTTGTATTGAGAAAAGAGGCGAGATCGTCAATCAAAGTTATTTGACGGCAGACCGCGTGGAACTGACTTTCAATATGCCATTGGCAGAAGTTGTTTTCGACTTTTATGACAGATTGAAGTCGATTTCAAAAGGCTACGCGTCATTTGATTATTCGCCAATCGGAATGCGTGCTTCGAAGTTGGTAAAAATGGATATTCTGATTAATGGTGATATGGTGGATGCATTATCTTCACTGATTCACGATTCCAACGCTTACCACATCGGTAAAAAAATGTGCGAGAAATTACGCGAACTGATTCCTAGACAACAGTTTGATATCGCTGTTCAGGCAGCTTTGGGAGCGAAAGTTATCGCCAGGGAAACCATCAAAGCTTTGCGAAAAGACGTTACAGCGAAATGTTACGGAGGTGATATTTCCAGAAAGCGTAAACTTCTTGAGAAGCAGAAAGAAGGTAAGAAAAAAATGAAGCAAATTGGTAGAGTAGAGGTTCCGCAATCAGCGTTTATGGCTGTTTTGAAGTTGAATGACTAAGAATTAATTCAGAATAAACCAATTACCTAGGGTAGAAAATGAAAATATATGGTATGATAAAAAGGTATCCTTTTTTGTTTATATATCTAATCTTCATTTCAGGCATTCTATTTATATTGAGAAATGGGGCCAAGTTGGAATATGAATGGCTGCTGATACTTAAAGATTTTGAGAAAAGTTCGGAATACCGTATTTACGGTGTTCCATCGGCTTTTATGCCGCCCTTTTATCCTTATTTTTTATTGCTTTGTAAAAAATTATTTTCATTTACATCGTACTGGGAAAGTTTGGCCTGCGTAATACAGGCCACTATATTTTTTTGGTCTGTTAGCTTTTTTTATCAAATTTTTTTTAGACATCAGGATACAAAAAAGTTAGTTTGTCTGGTTGCTGTAGTTTTTTTTCCACCTATTTTCTTTGCAGTTTGTAAAATCAGCTCATTCGCTTTTTCACTATCAATTATTGTCATCTTCTTTGCTCAAATTTATCAGATTTTTATTTTGGCAAAAAGGAGTAATCGGCAATATATTTATCTTTTTCTTAGTATTGCGTGTGGTCTTTATCTGCGATACGAATTCATTCTAATTGTTGCACTTACTTTTCTGATACTCGTATTTCTCAAAAAAATTAAATTTCACAGGATTTTGATCCTGATAATTGGTACATGGCTTCTGTATCTTCCCTGGAGTATTAGAAATTATGAAAAAATAGGAATTTTCTCTTATTCAACTTCTTTCAACTATAATTTTGCAAAAGGAAACAGTTTAAACTACAATATTTTTTCATATTCTAATTTCCCATATGCCCCAAAAAGTAAAGAGATCCTTTACAATGAGGTCCTTTATGAGAGATTCAGGAGCGAAAAAGATATCGAGAAGTATCTCAAACAACTTAATGAATCATTTGTAAAAGAAAATCCGGTTTATTTTATAAAACTGTCAATTCAGAAAGTCGGCATTAATTTGTTCCAGTACTTCCCTGATTATAACTTTCTTTCTAACAGATTTCTGGCATTTTCCTATAGTTTAATGTCGCTGGTTCTCCAGTTCTTTTTTTTATTTTCAATTTTTAGAAATGTAAAAAGCAATAGGAATTATGAAATTTCTATCCTGAGTTTTGGTCTTTACCTTTTCTTTTTGTTCTTCTATTCAATTGCACCATTACCTCGCTATTTTCTTTTCTTTTTTCCTATTTTCATTCTGATCATCGCTTGCTTCTGGTTTAAGGATAGTGCAGAAAAAATCAACACTAATTGATATTATGAAAAATCTCCCAATCCTTTTCCTCCTAATCTCCACTTTCACATTCTCCCAATCCTTCCAAACGCCTTTCGAAAAAGGCAACGGAAACCAAACCGTCACTTTCGACGAAATGAGAAGTTATTATCAAAATCTCGACAAAGAATTTGAAAGCATCACTTTTCAGACAAAAGGTGAAGATGATAACGGCGCACCAATCGATGTGGTGATTTTCAATCCAACCAAACAAAGTTTCGAGGAGGCAAGAAAAGGGAAATCGGTTTTGTTTGTTAACAACGGCATTCATCCAGGCGAACCTGACGGAATTGATGCAACAATGATATTAATGCGAGACTTAGCAACCGGAAAAATAAAAGCACCTAAGAATGTAATTATCGCTGCAATAGCCAGTTACAACATCAGCGGAATGATGAGCCGAGGAAGCTTTTCCAGAGCCAATCAAAATGGTCCGGAAGAATATGGCTTCCGCGGAAATGCCAGAAATTATGATTTGAACAGAGATTTCATCAAAACAGATTCTAAAAATTCCAGAAGTTTCCAGCAGATTTTTCAATGGCTGAAACCTGATGTTTTCATCGATAATCACGTGAGCAATGGTGCAGATTATCAATACACTTTCACTTATATTTCTACCAACAAAGAACGATTGGGAAATGTTCTCGGCAATTATTTCAATGGCGAAATGCAGAAGACGCTTCTGAAAAATATGGAGAAAAAAGGTGTTATTTCTGTGCCTTACGTCAACATTCATGGCGATGTTCCGGATGGTGGTTTCCCAGCGTTCATCGATTCTCCGAGATATGCAACCGGTTACACAACGCTGTTCAATACCATCGGGACGGTGGTGGAAACGCATATGCTGAAGCCGTACAAAGACCGCGTGAAAGTGACTTACGATTATATGGTCGATAACATCAATTATATCGATGAAAATTTCAAAAACATCCAACAAAAACGAGCCGAAAATCTGAAACAATACAAAGTCGGGAACCAATATGCGATTGCCTGGAAACTGGATTCTACAAAATACGAAACAATTGATTTCAAAGGCTTTGAAGCGAAATATAAACCAAGCGACGTTTCCGGAAAAACCAGACTTTGGTACGACAGAAATTCGCCGTTTTCCAATCCGGTAAAATACTACAACACGTACATTCCTGCAAAAGAAGTCACGATTCCAAAATATTACGTCATTCCGCAATCCGAATGGAAAGTAATTGATTTACTGAGACTTAACCAAATAAAAATAATTCCGATAAAACAGGATTCTGCGATTACGGTGGAAAGTTACAGAATCAAAGATTTCAAAACCGTTTCCAATCCTTACGAAGGTCATTATCTGCATTACGACACTTTTGTGACCAAAGATTCGGGCAAGATGAAGTTCCGAGCAGGAGATTTTCTAATTCCACTGAATCAAGACGGCGTCAAATTTCTCCTGGAAACTTTGGAGCCGGAAGCCGTGGATTCTTACTTCAACTGGAATTTCTTTGATGCGATGCTGGGCCAGAAAGAATATTATTCGCCTTACGTTTTCGAAGATACGGCCGCCAAACTTCTGAAAGATAACAAAGCTTTGAAAACCGCTTTCGAACTGGAGAAATCCATCAATTCAAAATTTGCAAACGACGGCGAAGCTCAACTGGATTGGGTTTACAAACATTCCGAATATTACGAGAAAACGCATCGGCTTTATCCGATTTTCAGGATTAATTAGAATCTTTTTTGTTAATCAAGCTCTTTAATCTTTGGAAGTTCATATTTTTTTTTCCAATTTTCTTCTGCTAAATTAAATTCTTTTTCAATTTCTAAATAATCTTGATTTTTAAAATTATCCCAGATACACTTTTCAAATAAGTTTTTCTCTAATACCTTAATTACATCTTTATCAGTATTCAAGCCAATATTGTTTTTTATATCCTCCAATTCAATAAATTCTGAATCGTATTTTGAACGAACTCCTGAAAAATTACAATTGAAACAATCACTATTAAAAAATGTCAAACTAAATCCAGATGCTAAAAAATCTACATTTGTTAATTCACTATTGGTAAAAAATGAATTTATAAAATTTGAGCCAAAAAATTTTGAATGTAGAACTACCGATTTGTCTAGAAATAAGTCGTCGAAGTGACAAAGAATAAAGTCGATTTCGTATAAGTTACTGTTTTCGAATTTGACATTGTAAAATTTTGAAGAGATAAATTTTTGAACCTTCATTTCCGAATCTGAGAAATCTACGTCATCAAATTCGCAGAGATTAAAAAAGCATTCGTGGAAATCGGAACCTTTAAAAGTAGTATTTTTTATTTTACTGATTGTAAATTCAGTTTTTCCAAATTTAGAATTAGAAAAATCAACATTTGATATTTCGCTAGGAATTAAACTGAATGAAAAGTCTGCTTTAATAAACTTAGAATTGGATAAATCTAAACTTAATAAATTGCAGAAACTTAGATTAGCTTTCAAATCCGCATATAATATTAGTCCTTCATTTTTAAATAAAAAATCAATTATTGTTTGGGCAATTGTTGGCGAAAAATTTTCGTCTACTTTATTTTTCACTTTGAGATTTGAACGTACGAAGGATGTAAGAATATTAAAGACTACTGCGGCATATTTGTCCTTATCCTCTTTAGCAATTTGATGAAGTTCAACTATTCCTCCAAGAATTATTGGTTCTTTCTCATTACCTAAATGTTCGACAGCATTTTTAAATCTTTCATCTACTTGTCCATTTCTTGAAAGTTCTAATTGTTCACTTTGCTTATTAATTGCAATTGACTGTAAATCTAAACCTATGTTTGTTGCTTGCATTCTTTTATAGGAAAGATATAAGCTATATAAAACACCAAGTCCTCCAATTACAGTTAAAACTAGCTTTAACAATTCCCCATTTCTATCCTTATTGCTTGGAAATAACCATAGGGCAAATTCAGAAAAATAGATAAGAGGATTACTTAGGTTTTTACAAAGAAAAATAATATTATTATTAAAAATATCAGGTAAAGAAAATTCTTTTTTTTCAATTTGTTTTTTTTTGGTATTTATCAAATCTACAAAATTTCCAACCACAACCCAACCTTCCCTGCCTTTCCACTTGCCATTCAACAAAAACTTAGTATTTTTGAGACAATTAAAAATAGAAAACCTTTATGAGCATCAAATCTCCAAAGGTTCACAAAAATAATTCTATGAAAAAAACTGCTTACTCTTTAGTCTTTACGCTTTGTTCTTTATTCTCCTTCTCACAGCAAAACGCTTACTCCCAGCAATATGCAAAATATAAAATGGATATTGATGTAGATGCTGCCAACTTCACTTACCAGGGAAAACAGACGTTGCAATACCAGAATAATTCTCCGGATGAGCTGAGAGTGGCGTATTTCCATTTGTATTGGAATGCCTTCAAAGCGGGTTCTATGATGGATCAGCGTGTGACAGGTCAGGGTGTGAATGCAGACGGAAGATTGGCAAAAAGAGTTGGAAATACAGTGGTTTCCAGATTGTCGGAAATTCCGAAGAATGAAGAAGGAGCGCAAAACATCCGTTGGATCAAGCAAAACGGAAAAGATTTGAAATTCGAAATCCAGGGAACGGTGATGAAAGTTTACCTTGCCGAGGCAATCAGACCTAATTCTTCCACCACTTTTACAATGGAATGGGACGCCGTAGTTCCAATGCAAATCAGAAGAAGTGGCAGAAATAACCGCGAAGGCGTCGATATGACAATGAGCCAGTGGTACCCAAAAATTGCCGAATACGATTACGATGGCTGGGCAGCTTTCGATTACATCGGAAGAGAATTCCACGCACCATTTTCTGATTATGAAGTGAACATCAAAATCGATAAAAACTACGTCATCGGAGCCGGCGGAAATCTTGAAAATCCAACGGAAGTAAAAGGTTATGACAGCAATGCGACCATTAAACAAGATATTTCAAACAAAGTAACCTGGAAATGGACCGCAAAAAACATCCTCGATTTTGCCTGGGCTGCAGACAGAGATTACACTGTGGAAAGTTTCCCAATTCTGGATGGACCAAAGGTTTTCCTGGTTTATCAGAAATCTGAGAAGACAAAATACTGGTCCGAGATGAAACCTTACATCACCAAATATTACCAGTTGATGAATGCGACTTTCGGACGTTACAAATGGCCAAGCTACTCCTTCATCCAAGGTGGCGACGGCGGTATGGAGTACGGAATGTGCACCATGATTCTGGGCGAAGCAACTACTTTAGAAGGTCTTAGCGGATTGATGTTTCACGAAGGTGCACACTCCTGGTTTCAGCAAATGTTAGCAACCAACGAGAGCGTAAGACCTTGGATGGATGAAGGTTTCACGCAGTACGCAGAAGATTTTGTGTCCTACAGACTGTTCCCACCAAAAGAGACTCAGCCAAATCCTTTTGCCGGCGCGGTTAAAGCTTACATCAATTTCACCAAATCCGGGAAAGAGGAACCTGCAGTTTGGCTGGCCGATCATCACGACAACGGAACGGCTTACACTTATGCAAGTTACATCAAAGGCGAAATGTTTTTGGTGCAGTTGGGTTACATTGTTGGAGAGGAAAATCTCAACCGAATTATGCTGAAATATTATGATGAATGGGCGATGAAACACCCGACGGAAAGAGACTTTATCCACATTGCGCAGCAGATTACGGGAATGGATTTGAAATGGTTTCAGCATTATTGGATCAACACTACAAAAACCATCGATTACGGTATTAAAAATGTGAAATATGACCCGGAATCTACCACCATCACGTTGATCAACAAAGGCGGTGTTCCGATGCCGATTGATTTCAGTATTTTGACTAAGGACAAAAAGGTCGTTAATTATAATATTCCGCTAAGTCTTACCAGAACCTGGAAATCGACAGATATCTACGGACCGATCAAGACATTGCCTTATTGGGCGTGGACGCAACAGGAATATACATTTACAATTCCTTACACAAAGAGCCAGTTATCTGCAATAGGCATAGATTTCAGTCAGCGTTTGGCAGATGTGAATACTGAGGATAATTATCTCGAGGTGAAGTAGAGCGGTGTCCAGAGGTGATTTTAGTGGTTGAGCTGTAGGTTTATCTTAATAAAAATGAATCAGTATCAACGTTGTTTCACTAGATTTCATTATTAAAAAGATTCTAAATTGGCTTTATTATTTTGTGATAGATAAATTGTGTTTAGTCTGAAGACAATAGCTATATTTTTTACTAATTTTGTTTAACACCAACTAAAAATCACTTTATGAAGACAAAATTTACTGCCTACAAAAAACTAAATTATTCAGAAACAATCAGTTCCAATCGGAGCCGGTTATGTTGCGCAATTTTGGTATTGACGATGTTTTTTGGTTACCATGCCACAATTCAGGCACAAACAAAAGTAGTCGTGCCCAGCAGCAACGAGGGTAGTGCCTTCATTGGACCTTATGGCAATGCAGGAAGACAATTACAATTAATTATCGACGATACTTTGCTCTCTTCTCTGACAGGGAAAAATCTGTCGTCCATTTCGTTCCGCCTGCCTGCCAGTACAGCTACAAGCTGGCCACCAACTGCTTTGGTAATGAATGCATTTGATATCTATCTAAGTGACAGTGTTGAACCGGCCAGTCGACAACTTGATTTCGCGGCCAATGTAGTGGGAACGCAGACAAAAGTGAGATCCGGTAGTTTATCGATTCCCGCGGGTGCTCTTACGGTAGGCTCTAATCCGAATGACTTCAGTTTTAAAATTACTTTTAACAGCCCATGGCAATATACCGGCGGCAATCTGTTGGTGGAAATACGACACAGCGGCACAGGCATATCTTCCAGAAGCGTTCAAGCGGCGTCAACAAGTTCTGTAGGCTATGGTAGCTTGTACTCAGCACTTTGGCAATCTACCGGAGATGTTTTGCAGGGTAATTTCAGCCAGTTGGAGATTACTGCAGACGATAATTTAGGAGTCAGTTCGGTCAAAATTGGCTCAGGTCTCAATATTTATCCAAATCCGGTAAAAGATATACTGTCTGTAAAATCTGAAAAGGAGTTTACTTCTTATTCGGTTTACGATATGTCGGGACAAATGGTGGCTTCAGAAAAAATCTCCGGCAAATCAAATATGAATGTTTCGCGACTTCCAGTTGGTCAGTATGTGCTAAAGTTGACTGATAAGAACGGTAATGTAGAATCTACGCCATTTATTAAAAAATAATTTTCGTCACTATCGCACGTCTGTAAGTATTTTAACGGTATGAATTTAATACATTAATATAGCCATATAACAATTTCCGTCTTCTATCATTTCAGACTTCGAACAAAAAGTAATCCATGAATTCTATCGTAATTAATATAGGAAACACCAATATCCGCTTCGGCTTGTTTGATGACGACAACTGCGATATCTCGTGGGTCATCAATACAAAGCCCTATAAAACGACCGACGAACTGTACGTTCAGATTCTGATGCTATACCAGACGTATAAAATTGATGTAGAGAAAATTGACAAAATAATTATCGGTTCAGTAGTTCCTCAATTGACGAAAGTGGTAAGCAGCGGCATCAGAAAGATTCACAACAAAGTTCCCATTATTGTTGACAGGAATACGCCTTCCGGAGTCGTGCCGAAATCCAAACAGATGGGAACAGATATTTATGCCAACCTTGTTGCAGCACATCACCTCTACCCCGGAAAAAAGAAAATCATTATCGATTTTGGAACCGCACTTACTGCAAGCTGCCTGGATGAAAATGGAGAAACCTTAGGCGTCATCATCGCTCCGGGGATTATTACAGCACTCAACAGTCTGATCCAGGGCACCGCTCAGCTGCCGGAGATAGAACTTGTAAAACCAAAATCTGTCCTTGGACTGGATACGGTAACCTGCATGCAGAGCGGGATGGTCTATGGCTATCTAGGGATGGTGGAAGGTTTTATCAACCGAATCAATGATGAGGTGAAGGATGAATGTTTCGTCATTGCAACAGGCGGCGTGAGCCACGTCTACAAACCTTTGACGGATAAGATCAACATTGGCGACAGGCTGCATACTTTGAAAGGCCTATTTTTTCTGGGGAAAGATCTGTAGCTATCTTTTATTTCTGAAAAAATCTTTTACGATTTGGGAGCACTCGTTTTCCATAATGCCGGTCACGACTTCTGTTTTCGGATGGAGAGATAAGCCTTTATTAATGAAGCCCCGCTGTTCATCTCTGGCACCTATCACAACTTTTGTAATTTGAGACCAGTTCAGCGCACCGGCGCACATCACGCAAGGTTCCAAAGTCACATAGAGAGTACAATTCTGGAGGTATTTGCCGCCAAGATAATTGGCCGCGGATGTGATGGCCTGCATTTCTGCGTGTGCCGTGACATCGGTCAATGTTTCGGTTAAATTATGAGATCTGGCGATGATTCTACCGTTGGAAACAATCACGCAGCCAATTGGAACTTCGTCTTTTTCCAAAGCTAATTCGGCTTCCTGAAAAGCCATTTTCATAAAATAGTCGTCGGTAAACATCAGAGTGGGCAGCTTTCGGATTTGGTCATATCGGCAATACTTGTATCAAGAACCGGAAGCATATTATCTCTGACATTAATGAGCAATTTTCTGATACTGCACGTAGCTTCATCTGTACAGTCGGCACACTTTTCATAAAAGTTGAGCGATGCGCACGGTAGCATGGCAACAGGGCCATCTACAATTCTGATCACATCCAACACTTTGATGTCTGCGGGATCCTTCATAAAAGTGTAACCGCCTTCAGCGCCTCTTTCGCTTTTAAGGATTTTGTTCTGTTTCAGTTCCCGAAGGATCTGTTCTAGGAATTTGAGTGGAATACGTTCATTCTCCGATATTTTTTTGGCAGAGAACAGGGAGGCATTGTTCGTCCGGTTTAGGAAAAGCAAAGTTTTGATGGCGTATTTGACTCGTTTTGAAAGCATACTGTAAAAATAATCAAATTTTTATAACTCAGAAATAATATTAATTTCAAATAAAAAAAGCCGTCTCATAGATTGAGACGGCTTTGCAGATTGCATTTTTTTCCTTTATTAAGGGAATTTAACGCCCGTATAAGAGTTAGGATTCACCATAGGAAGCGTAGATCTGTATTTTGAATTGATCGCTTTCAAAAATTCGTTAGCGATAATGGCGTAGCCACGTCCAAGTGGGTGTACACCGTCAAGAGAAAAAGTACCGCCAGTTACAAATTTTGAAGTATACTTTACGCCATCCCATTGGATTCCAGAAGTTGAGTTTAGTTCTGTCATCTTAGCATTAGCATTCACAAAGGCCAATCCATAGGCTGTTGCAAGATTTGCTATCTGAAGATTATAAGCATCTGTAGCTGTTTTCACTTTTGCCGCTTCAGTCTTAGTCAATGTCAACTGATCTGCCAATGGAATCGTAACACCATTGATCATCTGCGAAGTTGGACTTGGTGGCAGACCCGTGGAAGGATCGATACCGATAATTCCAGAAGCTGGTAGCAGTATCAGGTCTTCTGCTGTTGCGTGTCTTGCCTGTCCATACATTTTCAACGTTGCCGGCAGAGATGCTGATATATCTAAAAGGCTTGTATCAATAATAAGAACAGGATTATTTGAAGATGATGTTAAAGTTGTAAATCTTTTCGCTTGGCCAACGCTCGCTAGTAGATCATTAAGCTGTCCAAATCTCGCATTAAGCTGAGTAGCAGAAGCTGCTGCAAGCGGAACCGGATTGTAAGGAACTGTCGTGAAATAAGGAATAGATGTTACGTAAGGCAAATTGGCAATAACGCCTTTTGTAGCGCCTTTGCTTTTTAGTCCATCCAGTACCGCCTTTATAGCGCCTGCGACAACGGCAGGATCAGAGATGTCATTTGATCTGTATGTGGCAGGATTTGTATTTCCTGTTTGGTCTTTTGCCGTGGTATATGTGGTAACATTGCCTACAGTTGTAGAGTTTGTGCCTCCATTGGTAGAGTATGACAGGACGTCATTAGCTCCAATCCAAAGGGAGAAAAACGTAGGAGTCTGCGCAAGGGCATCAGTCAAAACAGTTGTTCCCGCAGATGTTGCAAACCTCACAAAGTAAGGATTTGCGGCACCTACAGAAAGGTTATCAGCACTTCCGTAACCTGGTGTGATCAGGTGGAAAGATTTCGCTCCAGGAACACCCATATTGTTAAAGTACTTTCCTGCACCGCCAATCATGTCTAACGTTGCCGCGGCACCGGCCTGAACTGGGGAAAGGCTTTTGCTTACCACAGCACCTGTGTAGTCTTTTTTATCAACGAGTTGGAGATTATATCTGCCTCCAAATCCGGGAATTCCTACAAATCCGCCAACATCATTAGGCATCATTGGCTGAGTGAATTCGCCACCGCCGGCCAGTTTCATTTGTGCAGCCAGCATTGAAGGATAAGATTCATTTTGTCCGCTGGAATATAATGCGCCGTCTCTATAACCTGACGTCAAAGAGTTTCCTAAAGCGATGTATTTTGAGAAATTGGCATCTCCGGAGGTTACTACAACGTCCTGCGTATCATTATCGAAATCTGTCTTACAGCTCATTAATAAAAGCGAGGCTGCTATACTTGATAAAAATATCTTTTTCATAATTGTTAATTCTAATTTTTAAAATGCGTTGTAAGATAGTCCCAAACCGAAGTAGAATACTGTTGCTTTTGCCTGTCCGTAGAAGCTGTTGTAAGCATTGCTCACTTTTCTGCTTTGCGGCATTGCATAAGCGCCGGAAAGATCTACACCTAATTTGTTAAATTTAAGGCCTACACCCGCTGTCACTACATAATTATCAAAAGATGGCGTTTCCGGGATGAAGTTTTCATCAGAATAAGGAGACTCATCATAATACCATCCTGCTCTTGCAGCAATCATATCATTGATCATATATTGGGAACCAAGACGGAAAGTCTTAGCATTTTTGAAGTTTTTCGGCGCTACCAAAACTGTAGGATCGGAAACCTGATTTCCTACCGGAGCGTTGGCGAAGTCCAAAGTCAGTTTATTATAACGTTCCCATCCGTGATAATTGAAATCTGCTGATAGCAACCATTTAGGAGTTACTTTATAAGTGGCGCCCAGTGTGATCTCATCTACCAAAGGTAATGTTGCTTTGAAAGTATCAACACCGCCTGTAGCAGCCAGACCAATATTTGGGAACAGAGCCTGAGAAACGTTGAAAGTAGCCTTGCCGTTTTCCGCTTTCATGTCTACCGGAGAGCGGTATGCAACACTCACATCCCACTGGCTGTCCGGCTGGAAGTAGAATCCAAAACCAAAGCCGTGTCCTGTAGCTTCGTCGTCAAGTAAATTGAGTGAGCCACCCAGTTGTGTTACTCTTTTTGTCCAGTCTACTTTTCCTTTTGCATAGATGTAACTTGCACCGAAAGATGCCCACGGAGCCAGTTTCACAGAAAGCATCGGTTGGAAGAAGTAGCTTTTCAGCTCCAGTCTTTCTACCATTTCTGCACCTTCCCAGCCAGTAGGCCACTCGATGGTGCTTCCAAAAGGTGTGGAAAAACTGAATCCTACTGAGAGTTTGTCCAATACCTTGTATGCAACAGCGGCATAGATGGGTGTCCCAAGAGGGTTGTCAGTTTCGGTCTGCTGTAAAGTGCTTGTATTCTGGAAAGTAATCTGATTGGATACGCCAAAACCTCCTGCTACAACACTCAGCTTTGAAGGAATAAAAGAAATACCCGCAGGGTTGAAAAATGCAACACTTGCATCCTCTGCGTGTGCGCTGGTATGAGCCATCGCAAGCTGCTTGACGCCCTGAAGAGATACTCGGAATCCTCCTGCGTATGCCATTACACCGGCTGTTAACGCCATGGTCATTAAAATTCTTCTCATAGTGATTATTATTAATGTTCCAAATTTATAATTATTTTGATAACAATTATAAAAAAACATAAAAAATGTTAAACATTGCTATTCTAAGAATAATTGTTTGATATTAGTATTTTATTAAACAACTGTAAATTAAGTGATTAAATGTTTATTTGATTTATTTTTCGGTTCAGTTTAATTTTAAACAATATCACTAAAATCAATGTAAACAGCCAGTTTTGACTTTTAGTTAATCATAATAAATTGGCAATTTGAATGCATAATTACCAATATTAATGTTGTATTAACTTAAAATTAATAAAAAAGTGTTTTTAAAAAATATATTCCTTAAGCCTAAATAAAATTTATATTAACTTTGCAATCAGACATAAAAAAATTAAAATATGAGTTGTGGATGCAAAACATCCGGCGATTCTTCCCACTCTTGCGGTACGAAGAGTGCCAGTGGGTGCAGTAGTGTAGATACTTGTGGCAATAGTTATAAATTAAGTGTTTTTGACTGGCTTTCCGATGTTAATCCTTCGGGTTCAAAAAGTTCAGAATATGTGGAAGTTCGTTTTAAGAATGAACGTAAATTATATTTTAGAAACGTCAACAACCTGCCTTTACATATAGGAAGTATCATTGCTGTAGAATCCAGCCCGGGTCACGATATAGGTGTAGTAAGTCTTTCTGGAGAACTGGTAAAGATCCAGATGAAAAAGAAAAACGTACACCCAGACAGTATTCAGAAGGTGTACCGCCTTGCGAATCAAAAAGATGTAGAAACCTGGCAAGACCTTAGAAATAAGGAAAATGCCATCAAGGTAGATGCCCGTAAAATTGCTTACGGCCTCAACCTGGAAATGAAAATTACAGACGTAGAATATCAGGGCGACGGCTCCAAAGTAACCTTTTATTATACAGCGGACAACCGGATCGATTTCCGTGTATTGATCAAAGAATACGCTTCAACTTTCCGTACAAAGATTGACATGAAGCAAATTGGCTTCCGTCAGGAATCTGCTAAAGTAGGTGGTATTGGATCTTGCGGCCGTGAACTTTGCTGTTCTACCTGGCTTACGGATTTTCGCTCCGTAAACACCAATGCGGCCAGATACCAGCAGCTGAGCATCAATCCTCAGAAACTGGCAGGGCAATGTGGCAAGCTGAAATGCTGCCTCAATTACGAATTGGATACATACCTTGATGTTCTGAGGGATTTCCCATCCTCAAGTACAGTCTTGAATACCGAAAAAGGAAGAGCATTCTGCATCAAGATCGACGTTTTCAAGAAGAAAATGTGGTTCGCCTACGTAGAAAATTCTATGGCTTGGTATGATATCGATATTTATGAAGTCCAGAAGATGATTGCCATCAATAAAAAAGGCGAGAAGTCTCAGGCTCTTGAAGATCTGAAAGTGGTGGAAAACCGTATGGTGACCTCGGATTTGATTCAGGAAAACAGCGTAGACCGTTTCGAAAAGAAATTTAAAAAACAAAGGCCAAACAGCAACAGCGGCCGGGACAGAAATCCCAGACCACAGGAAAACAGACCTGCAAAACAGGCTGATAACAGAGGTCCAAGGCAAGCTGATAACAGAAATCGGCCAAACGAACCAAAACAAGGTGGCAACACCAATGCTGAGCCGAAATCTCAGGCAGAGAATCCACAGGGAGAAAACAAAAATGCCCGCCCGCAGAATAACAGAAACAGGCCCAATGAACAAAGACCTGTAGAAAATAAACCATCTGATCCAAAAAATCAGTCTGCAGACAGCGCGACCGGAGAAAATAAAACACAGAAAAAACCGTTCAAAAAACCGAAAAAGAAATTTCCGCCGAAAAATGAAGGTAATACTTAAATCGATCGTTGTTTTTGTGCTGCTTTTATCAGTGGTTTCCTGCCAGAATGCTGATGAGAAAGTTTTGGTGAATGCAGTTGATAATCAATGGAAAAAGAACAATGCACAGACATTTAGTTTTGACATCAATGATGCTCAGAATCTTAAAAATATGATGTTTGTGGTTCGTAATAACAACAATTATCCTTACAGCAATTTGCGTCTGATCGCGAGTGTTGAACATAATAAGAAGAAGATATCAACGGATACGCTCAATTATGTTTTGGCAAAACCGAATGGCGAGTGGATTGGGACAGGTTTCGGTGATACCAAGGAAATTGTTTTCCAGTACAAACTCAATTATAAGTTTCCTAAAAACGGTAAATACTCTGTAAAAGTAGTCCAGGCCATGCGCAGAAATGTGCTGCCGGGAATTGAAGATATAGGAATTAAAATTCAAAACTTAAAGCCATAATTTATTAATGGAAAATAAGAAAACTGAACATAAAACTTTTCCTCTGCCAGACAAGAAAAAATCGAAATCGGGCGTCAGAAAATGGATCAAATTCATCTGGATCGCGTTTTTCGCTATCGTTTTAGGTATTTCGGGATTGTTTTTCGCTGTATCCCAAGGTTTTGTTGGAGATATGCCCGATGTCAAAGAGCTGGAAAATCCGGATATCTATGTCGCATCGGAGATCTACTCTTCTGATAATGTCCTGCTGGGAAAATTCGAAAAAGAAAAAACAAAACCGGTCACTTACAAACAGTTACCGCCATTTTTGGTTTATGCATTGCAGGCCAAAGAGGACGAGCGTTTCAAGGAACATTCCGGAATTGATCTTAAATCAATTGCTAGGGCAATATTTTTTCGAGGAGATAGAGGTGGAGGATCAACCATTACTCAACAGCTTGCTAAGCTCTTATTTACAGGTGAAAGGTCTCAGAATAAAATTGAAAGATCTTTTCAAAAGCTTAAAGAATGGAGTGTTGCCGTTAGTTTGGAAAAACGTTATACGAAAGAAGAAATCGTTGCTTTATACTTCAACAAAATGGATTTCCTTTTCAATGCAAAAGGAATCGAAATGGCCTCTAGAGTTTATTTTAACAAATCGGTGACGCAACTTACTTTACCAGAGGCTGCCACTTTTGTAGCAATGCTGGAAGCGCCGAGAAGAAATAATCCGTACAGAAATCCAGATCGAGCCAAAAAAAGGAGAGATGTTGTTTTGGAGCAAATGGAAAAAACGGGTTACATCGATAATGATACATACAAAAAAGCCATTGCAACACCAATTGTTGTTGATTTCCATGAGATCAAAACTGTAGAAGATGGATTCTCATCATACTATAAATTCTACCTCAGAAAAGAAATAGCACAATATCTTCAGACCTACGAGAAAGAAACCGGCAAAGAACTGAATCTCTATAAAAACGGACTGAAAATCTATGTCACGCTCGACTCCAGGATGCAGAAATATGCAGAGGAAGCGATCAAGGAACACCTGACGACACTTCAGAAAAGTTTTGATGGTGAGATGAGACGTAATCCCAACAGGCCTTATTATAAGATTAATAAAACACAGATCAACTCTCTGATGATGTCTTCTGTCAGAAGGACGGGAAGATACAAACAGCTGAAGGCAGAAGGAATGCCGGAGGATTCCATCATGATGGATTTCCAGAAACCGGTGAAGATGTCTAGGTTTACCTGGCAGGGAGAAGAGGAGGTAGAGATGTCTCCTTGGGATTCTATCCGCTACCACAAACAGATTGCACAGGCAGGACTGATGTCTATGGAACCGGCGACAGGCGATATCAAAGCCTGGGTAGGCGGTATAGACTGGCAGCATTTTCAGTACGATCACGTGAAACAAGGAAAGAGACAGGTAGGATCTACCTTTAAACCCTTTGTTTATGCCACAGCAATTATGCACTTGGGGATGACGCCTTGTTCGGCAGTTTCCAATGCAAGTTTTAATAAAGGATCTTATCACGTTCCAGGACGTGGAGGAATGCTGACGTTGAGAGATGCATTAGCACAATCTCAAAACCCCGTGGCGTTGCGTCTGGCCGAAATGTCGGGAACCAGCAATGTGATCCAGACCGCCAGAGATTTGGGCGTTACAACAGATATTTCCACCAGTCTGCCGATGGCACTGGGAACTTCAGATATCACCATTTATGAAATGCTGGGCGCTTACAGTACATTTGCCAACTTCGGGAATTATACCAAACCAGAGATGATCTGGAGAATTGAAGATGCCAATGGCCGTGTGATCAAAGAAGTGAAACCAGTTGTAAAAGAAGTGATGAACGAAATGTACGCCTACACCATGATCGATTTGATGAAAGGCGTTGCAGAATTCGGTACAGCTTCCGGAGAACTAAGAAGACGAGGTATTCCTGTAACCACGGAGATCGCCGGTAAAACCGGAACAACTCAGAACAACTCTGACGGTTGGTTTATGGGAATTGTTCCAAAACTGGCAACAGGTGTCTGGGTAGGATGGGAAGACAGAGCCACCCACTTCTGGAGTACAGGAGAAGGGCAAGGTGCTAAAATGGGACTTCCGATCTGGGCAATATTTATGAAGAAAGTCTTTGCCAACAAGGAATTGAATATCCTTATGGAAGACAAATTCATAAAACCTGCCAATTGGACAGGAAGCTGCTCAGACCTCAATAATCTGAGAAATGGCTATGGCGATGAAGGCGGTCTGCAGTCCATCGATGAACTCAAGAATCCGACAAAGATTGTTCCCGAAAAACCGGTGAAGAAAGAAGACCGTACCAACGAAGCTCTGAATTCCGGAGAAGATATAGATTTTAATAAATAAAAAATACCACCCGTCTCGCCTAAAAACGATGCGGGTTTTTTGTATGGAACTTAATCTCATTACCCAAAAATTTACGAAACTGTTTCCCGGCGATTTTACGGGAAATACACAGCAAAGACAGACTCCTGATGTTATGTTTTGCACCACGCAGCCTGCTGAATTCAACACTACGGAACTGATCGATTTCAATGAAGGTTTATCGGAAGAAATAGGGCTGGGTAAGATTCAAACTCAGGCAGACAGCTATTTTCTTGCAGCTCAGAATTTACCGGAAAACATAAAATCCTATGCAACAGCCTACGCAGGACACCAGTTCGGAAATTGGGCTGGCCAATTGGGCGACGGGCGTGCTATCTATGCAGGAGAAATCAGCAATGAAAATCATCAGACCGAAATCCAATGGAAAGGAGCGGGCGCAACGCCTTACTCCAGAAATGCAGACGGACGCGCAGTTTTAAGATCCTCGATCCGGGAATATTTGATGAGCGAAGCGATGTTTCACCTCGGAATTCCCACAACCAGAGCGTTGAGTATTTCTAAAACCGGCGAAGATGTCATCCGAGACATTCAGTACTCCGGAAATCCTCAAAAAGAACCCGGCGCAGTCGTGGTAAGAACGGCTGAATCTTTCCTTAGGTTTGGACATTTTGAACTATTGTCAGCCAGAAAACAAACGGATTTATTAAAGCAACTCGCAGATTATACGATCGCAAATTTCTTCCCGGAAGTAGCATCAGGCAATCAAGAAACAAAATACATCGATTGGTTTCAGGCTGTCTGCGACCGGACTTTGAAAATGGTTATTGATTGGTACCGCGTCGGATTTGTCCACGGTGTGATGAATACCGATAATATGTCTGTGCTTGGCTTGACGATAGATTACGGGCCATATTCTATGATGGACGGTTATGATCTCGAGTTTACGCCTAACACAACGGATTTGCCTGGAAGAAGGTATGCATTCGGGAAACAGGGCCAGATTTCCCATTGGAATTTGGCAACCTTGGCCAATGCCATTTTTCCTTTGATTAATGATGCTGAGGTGTTGGAAAAGATTTTAGATACTTTCGGTAAGCAATTTTGGATCTTGCACGATAGAATGCTGGCCGACAAGTTTGGCCTGGATGAGGTTTTGCCTGAAGATGAGAAATTCTTCACAGAATGGCAGCAGATGATGCAGGATCTGAATCTGGATTACACCCTATTTTTCCAACATCTGGAAAAGACTGCATCAGAAATTAAAACGGATGATTTTTCCGATGGTTTTTATCGAAATATGAATGAAAAAGAATTGGGAAAACTTTCCGAATTCATCGGAAATTATCAGGACAGAAAACGTAAAAATACGATCTCGGAAACAGAATCTTTGGCCTTGATGTCCAGAACGAACCCTAAATTTATTCTCAGAAATTATCTTTTGTTTGAGGCCATTCAGGATGCGGAAGTCGGGAATTATGAGATGTTTTTCAGACTGAAAAAAGCGCTGCAAAATCCTTACGAAAATCTTTATCCGGAATTCAACAAAAAACGGCCTTCAAAGTACGATAATCAGACGGGAAGCAGCCAATTATCGTGCAGTTCTTAAAATAGATGTCAGATTTTTAGATATTAGACGCCAGACTTTTTATTTTTGCAAAAATATCTCAAGTTTGAAATTATTGAATAAAATTTTATCCTTCCTGAAAATCATTTTGCCTTCGACTAAGACTGAAGCATTTATTTTCCTGTTTTTCGTGGTCGTTTACGGTGTCAATGCGTGGTATATTGCTGATCATTTCACGATTATTTATGACGACAGAATCCCTTGGGACGGCTATTTCAGTTTTGATAACAGAGCAATTATTCAGACGGGCGGCGGTTTTGAAAGGCATCCTCTGTCCAACTATTTCTTTGACCAGATCCGTAACCTGGCCTTGTGGATTTCCGGAAATCACTACAACTCAGCTTTCCGTTTAACGCTCGCGTTGCTGTCAACGCTCGTGATCAGTCTGGCTAATGTACAGGTTTTTAAATATTTGAATAATATCATCAGGATTCCCCTCAAAATCAGTCTTTTGATTCTGGCTTTTTACGGCTTTTTTGTGACTAATATTTTACTGAGTTTCACACCGGAAACGTATACTTACACATTGTTATTTCTGTCTGTTTTCAATTATTATTCGGCGAAGAAAATTGCTGAAGATAAGCCGGTTTCATTAGGCGCAACCATTCTGGGTTCGGTTTTGATCGGCGGTTTGACGATCACAAATATTGTCAAAGTTTATATTCCGTTTCTCTTCGAAAAGGATATTTTCCGGACTTGGAAAAAAATCGGAATTGCTGTCTCAAAAATTGCTGTTTCCATTGCTGTTTTTTCATTTCTGTTTTTGATGAGATTGGATTTTAATTTTCAAAATTTTCTGAATAAAACGGGTGAGCAGTATGACAAATTCTCAAAACCGAAGGTAACGCCGTTGTGGGATATGATCTCTTCCTGGTTTTTTGGCGGCAATATTTTATTTTCCAATTTTGAGATCAGAGATTACCACAACAAGGACAAGACTTTCTACTACAAAGCTCTGTTTATGGATGTTTATTCATCATTTGTTCCTTATCTTTTTGTCGGAATTATTTTATTGATGATCATCTGGAGCGTCTTCAAAAATTACAAAAATAAGCTGGTCTGGATCCTCATCGTCTCCTTTTCAGTTGATATTTTGATTCACTGCATCCTGAAATTCGGACTTCATACTTCCTACATTTATGGCGGACATTTTGTGTTCGTTTTTCCGCTGCTGATCGGCTGGCTGTTTTACAGTTTCAAGGAGAAGAGGCTCGCGACATCCCTATTGTACGGGACTTTGATGCTTTTGACTGTGTATATTGCCTTTTGCAATATGTACAGGCTCACAGAGTTTTATCAGTTTCTGGACACTTATTATCAATAAAAAAATCCGCATCGTGCTACGGTGCGGATTTCTATTTATTTTTTAGAATTTACTTATTTAGCTTCTACGCAGAAAACAGCGTATGGAATCACCAGTGCAGTCGGATAAACCCGCTTTATGTTTCTGAGGTCGTCTGCAGCGCTTTGTTTAGAAAAATAACTTCCTGCCAGGATTTTATAGTTTGGCCTCAGCGATGCATCTTTTTCCACCTTCAGATTTCGAAAGTTATTTCGGAATTCCAGACTGATTTTGCTGGCTTCTTCATTGCTTTTTACCACAACGACCTGAATTTTGTATCCCATAATTTTAGGATTTTTTCTACAGATTTCAGCATTTGTAAGAGATCTGTTAGCGACCAGGATTTTCGGCGGTGCCTTTACAGAACTGTCGGGAGTACGGGTGCAGTTGCCTTCTACCTTTTCCAAAGCATCGTTTATACGTTCGTCCAGAGAGAAGGAAAGCTCTGTTCCGGAGAGTGTGTCTTTCTTCACAATGTATTGAGCATCAATTTGGTAAAAAGAAAATACGGTCGCGACTATGAAAAGCTTAAGCAGATTGTTCATTTAATATTTATTTTCAGCAAATTTAAAATAAATTGATTGAAACGCAAACCCTGTTATTTAGAACTGTTACAAATTAATTAGAATTGAGAAAAACCATACGAATAGGACGTCTTAATTTTTGTTAAAGTGCTATTTTTGCGGAATTGAATCTAGTTACTCAATAGAATTTACTAACCCAAGATTATATAAATGATTAGTTGGAGAAAGCATTACAAAAAGGGTCTGATAGCAATTAGTTTATTGCTGTCAACCGGCGCTTCAGTTTATGCACAGGGCGATCCGAAAAAAGGGCAGGAGCTGTTTAAGGCAAACTGTACGGCTTGTCACGCACTTGACAAGCAAGTTATCGGACCGGCGCTTGGTGGCGTTGTTGATAGGTTAAAAACGGAGCAGAATCTGGAGACAGATTGGCTTCATAAATGGATTAAAGACAACAAAGCACTGAGAGCATCTGGCGATAAGTACGCTAATGAAGTTTTTGAAAAGTTCAACAAAACTGAAATGCTTCAGTTTCCGAGCTTGTCTGATACTGATATCGATGATATCTTAGCTTACACTACAGATCCGCCAAAAGAAGAAGCCGCAGCTGCAGATCCGGCAGCAGCAGATGCCAACAGTACCGCATCTATCGAGGCGCAGAAAGCACAACAGTTGAATTCTAAAATAGTAATTGCTGCTCTTATAGCAATTGCCGGTTTATTGGTTTGGTTGCTGTTGAAAATACGTCAGTTGGTAAAACTGCAGCAGACGCCGGAGCTTTCAGATCTCAATTCGTCCAGAGTGGTTTCCTACTCTGCATTGTATGAGAAATACAGCTATATCGGAAAAGGTCTTGTAGGCCTATTAGCTCTGTTTGCGCTTTATGGCGTTTGGAACTGGCTGATGTGGATTGGTGTTTACAAGGGCTACGCTCCTGAACAGCCAATTTACTTCTCTCACAAAATCCACGCAGGCGAAAATAAAATCGACTGCCAGCTTTGTCACTCCGGTGCAAAATATGGTAAAGTGTCCGAGATTCCTTCTATGAATGTCTGTATGAACTGCCACCGTACAATTTCCGAATACAAAGGGAAATATCTGGAGCCAGGGAAAGACAGAGAATTCTACACAGGAGAGATCAAGAAAATCTATGCACACGTAGGTTGGGATGAGTCAAAACAGGCTTACACCGGTAAATCTGAACCCGTAGAGTGGACCAGAATCCACAATATGCCGGATTTTGTTTACTTCAATCACTCGCAGCACGTTGTAGCTGGTGAGCAGGCAATCATCAACGGATTCAATTCTAAACAGAAAGACGCTGCTAATAAAATTGATGTGGTATGTAAAGCTTGTCACGGTAAAATCGATACCATGAATGTGGTTCAGATGGCTAACAACTTCACGATGGGATGGTGTATCGACTGTCACAGAACTACAGAAGTAGATATGAATAACGGTTACAATAAAGAATACTTCAAAAATCTGCATGATAAGTTGAAAAAACAATATGGTGAAGGTAGCAAGATCACTGTAGATGCAATTGGAGGTCTTGAGTGTGGTAAATGTCATTATTAATAACAAAAATTAGAAGTATCAATGGCTTCAAATAAAATACAATTCAGAAGTATTCACGAACTAAAAGATCCAACCCTCAACGGGAAGTTGGCGCTGAAAGAGTTTCAGAATGAAATTCCGGTAGATGAATTCTTAGGAGATGCTGAAAATAATTCAGGAACTTCTCGTAGAGATTTTCTTAAATTATTAGGTTTCTCCACAGCTGCTGTCACTTTAGCAGCTTGTGAAGCGCCGGTAATCAAAACGATCCCTTATGTGGTAAAGCCGCATGATATCATTCCCGGTATTCCCAATTATTATGCATCGTCATATTTTGACGGATTCGATTTCGCAAGTGTTTTAGTAAAAACCAGAGAAGGCCGTCCAATCAAAATTGAACCCAATCCTGCAGCTGGTTCTTTAGGAACTACCAATGCAAGAGCGCAGGCAAGCGTACTTTCCCTTTATGATAATGATAAAGTGAAAAAGCCGGCCCTGAACGGAGAAGAGCATACAGACTTCAATAAAGTAGATGATTTTATTCTGAAAGGTTTAGCAGAATCTCAGGCCAACGGTAAAAAGATTGTGGTATTGTCACACTCTTTTCCAAGCCCGACTTTCAAAAAATTATTCGGAGACTTCAAAGCGAAATATCCTTCTGCCGAACTTGTTACTTACGACGCAATTCCTTACGCAGCAGCATTAGACGCGGCTCAGGAAGTTTTCGGACAGAGAGCATTGCCGGTTTATGATCTTACAACGTCGCAACTTGTCGTTTCTTTCAATGCAGATTTCTTAGGAGATTACAACGCATCCAGCCTGGAAGTTTCTTATGCAAATGCTAGAAAACCAGGTCCTGAAATGTTGAGACACATCCAGGTAGAGTCTAACTTAAGTCTTACAGGAGCAAACGCAGATTCAAGATTCAGACTGAAGCCTAGTGGTGTTTTCAAAACTCTGGTAGAAGTTTACAGAGGACTGAATGGCGGCACTGCTGACAAAGTAGCTTCGGAAATCGTAAAAGAACTTCAGGCAAAAGGTAGCAACGCTGTTGTCTTGGCTGATGGATCTAAATCGGCTTACGTTTTAGCTTATTTAATCAATCAAAAATTAGGATCTAAGGCTTTCACAGGTAAAGCAAATTTCCTTAAAGAATACGACAACGCAAGATTCAACGAGTTTTTATCTTGGTTGAACGGCGGACAGGTTGGTGTTCTTATTACAAACAATATTAATCCAATCTATTCTCACGCCAAAGGAGAATCTCTTAAAGCCGCAATTTCAAAAGTGCCTTATTCTGTGGCAATCACAGATAAGAAGAATGAAATCTACAAGGCTTCAAAAGCGGTTATTCCTTTTGCACACTGGTTGGAATCTTGGGGAGATATCTCTCCTGAAACTGGCGCATATTCATTAATCCAGCCTACTATTCAGAAGATCTACACATCAAGACAGGTGGAAGAATCTCTTTTGGTATGGATCAACGGAAAAAACAGTCCTGCTAATAATTATTACAATTATCTTAAAGCAAACGCTCTGACGCTGAATGAAGGTAAATCTTTCAACAAGACGCTTTACAACGGTTTCACAACTGGCGGACTATCTACAGGATTGTCTTATGCAGGAGGAAATGCTGAGCAGGCTGTTGCAGAATTGTCAGCGTTCAAACCAGGACAGTTAGAATTACAACTATATACCAAACCTGCAATAGGCGACGGAACACAGTCCAACAACCCTTGGCTGATGGAACTTCCGGATCCGATTTCAAGATTGTCCTGGGACAACTACCTTACCATCTCACCAAAAGATGCAGAAGCTTTAGGCCTGGAAAACAGCCTTAATGCAAGAATGCAGCTTGACGGAGATACAGTGAATCTAACTGCAAACGGTGTGACATTGAAAGATGTTCCTGTTTTCATCCAGCCAGGACAGGCTGAAGGATCTTTGGGTCTTGCTCTAGGTTACGGTAAAAAAGATTCCGGAAAAGTAGCAGATACAGGTATTAACGCTTATCCTTTATTTGACGGTTACAATACAGTTCTTACTAATGTAAAAATTGAAAAATCGGGAAGCGATTATGAGTTTGCAGGAATGCAGCTTCAAAATACGCTGATGGGCCGTTATGAAATTGCGAAAGAGGTTTCTCTGGAAGATTTCATCAATAAACCTACAGATGAGTGGAACGCACCATTAGCAATGCATACCATTGGTGGTGAGCTTCCTATTGGAAAAGTAGATTTGTGGGACGCTTATGATGATGAAGACGGGCCTCACTTTAATCTTTCAGTGGATCTTAACTCCTGTACCGGCTGTGGAGCGTGTGTTGTTGCATGTCAGGCAGAAAACAACGTTGCGGTTGTTGGTAAGGAAGAGATCAGAATGTCCAGAGATATGTACTGGTTGAGAATCGACCGTTACTATTCTGCGATAGAAAAAATTGAAACAAAAGAGCAGATAGACAGAGGTCTGAACGCTGCACAATTATACGGTGGTCCTTTCACGGAAGGTATCCTGAATCACCCGGCAGACAATCCGGATGTGATCTTCCAGCCGGTAATGTGCCAGCACTGTAACCACGCACCTTGTGAAACTGTTTGTCCTGTAGCGGCAACATCTCACGGGAAGCAAGGTCAAAACCAGATGGCTTACAACAGATGTATCGGTACAAGATACTGTGCAAACAACTGTCCTTATAAAGTTAGAAGATTCAACTGGTTCAATTACGCATTGAACGACAGGTTTGATTTCAATATGAATAATGACCTTGGTAGAATGGTTCTAAACCCGGATGTTGTAACAAGAACAAGAGGGGTAATGGAGAAATGTTCTCTATGTATCCAGCTGACTCAGACGACAATTCTGGAAGCTAAGAAAGATGGTAGAGTAGTGGCAGACGGCGAGTTCCAAACCGCTTGTTCTAAAGCTTGTTCTACAGGATCTCTTAAATTCGGAGATATGAACGATGTCGCTTCCGAAGTCAGAAGCTTGTTCAACAGCAACAGAAAATACGTACTGCTGGAAGAGATTGGTACTAAACCAAACGTCTTCTATCATGCAAAAATCAGAAACAGAAAAGAAAGTTTAAATAATAAATAGGTAAAAAATGTCAGGACATTACGAAGCTCCGATAAGGGAACCTTTAATTATTGGTCACAAGACTTATCACGATATCACAGAGGATATCGCAAGACCTATCGAAGAACGCGCAGGGAAATTATGGTGGGCATCATTGTATGCCGCTTTAATTCTGTTTGTTTACGGATTTGGTTGTATTGCATACACCATCGGCACCGGTATTGGTGCGTGGGGACTCAACAGAACTATCAACTGGGGTTGGGATATTACCAATTTCGTTTGGTGGGTTGGTATCGGTCACGCCGGAACATTGATTTCTGCCGTACTATTATTATTCAGACAGAGATGGAGAATGTCCGTCAACCGTTCAGCGGAAGCGATGACTATCTTCGCCGTTGTTCAGGCTGCATTATTCCCTGTCATCCACATGGGTAGAGTTTGGGTAGGATATTGGGTGTTCCCTTTGCCTAACCAGTTTGGTTCACTTTGGGTGAATTTCAACTCACCTTTACTTTGGGACGTATTTGCGATCTCGACTTATTTCTCTGTATCAGTAGTATTCTGGTTTATGGGATTAATTCCTGACTTTGCAATGATCAGAGACAGAGCAAAAACACCTTTCAACAAGAAAATCTATACAATCCTTGCCTTTGGCTGGGGCGGTAAAGCAAAACACTGGCAGAGATTCGAAGAATTATCTTTGGTATTGGCAGGATTGGCAACACCACTAGTATTCTCGGTACACACCACGGTATCATTTGACTTTGCTACTTCAGTAATCAAAGGTTGGCACTCAACGATCTATCCACCTTACTTCGTAGCAGGAGCTATCTTCTCAGGATTTGCAATGGTTCAGACCTTATTGCTTATCGCAAGAAAAGTATGTCACTTAGAAGATTATATTACAATGTACCATATCGAAATTATGAACATCGTAATCATCGTAACTGGTGGAATGGTAACTGTAGCTTATGCTACTGAGTATTTCATCGGATGGTATTCAGGATCCAGATTCGAAGATTTTACATATCTCTCTCCTGGAGCAGCAACCGGTCCTTACTGGTGGGCATTCTGGGCATTGATTATCTGTAATCTTGTAGTGCCGGCAGCATTCTGGTTCAAAAAAGTACGTACTAATATTTTCTGGACTTTCATTATCGCATTGATCATCAATATCGGTATGTGGTTTGAGCGTTTTGACATTATCGTTATCAACTTGTCAAGAGATTATTTACCGTCATCTTGGACGATGTTTAAACCAACGATTATAGACGTCGGCGTATATTTAGGAACAATCGGATTCTTCGGAGTACTATTCCTTTTATATGCAAGAACATTCCCTGTAATCGCACAGGCAGAATTGAAGAGTATTTTGAAAATTTCCGGTGAAACTTATAAAGCAAAAGAAGGAGATGAGCACCACTAAAATTATATACGGACTTTACGGCGACGACGATGATTTGTTGCACGGCGTAAAAGCCTTTACAGATAAAGGAATCAGTATAAACGAAGTTTACACGCCATTCCCTGTTCACGGACTAGATAAAGCTCTTGGACTCAGAAAAACAAGAATCTCAGACGCAGCATTTATCTATGCATGTTACGGTGTTACAATTGGTATCACGATGACAGCCTGGATGATGAATCACGACTGGCCTCAGAATATTGGAGGTAAACCAGCTTTTGACTGGGTTCATAATATGCCGGCCTTTGTAGATCCGATGTTTGAATTAATGGTTTTCTGTGCAGCGCATTTGATGTCTCTTACTTTCTTAGTGAGAAATAAAATGTATCCTGGTGCAAAACCTCAGAATCCTGATCCAAGAACTACAGATGATAAGTTTATGATGGAGTTTGTATCGGATGATGTAGAAACGATCAAACAGCTGTTAATAGATACAGGTGTTGAAGAAATAACAGTTAAAGATGCTTAATATGAAGAATAGTATATTAAAATTGACGGCGATCTTTGGTTTAACTACTGTTTTACTGAATTCTTGCGGTGGCCCAAAAGATAATCCACCATTGGTATATTTTCCGGATATGTATTTCCCGGTAGCTTATGATCCATTGATGAAAGCTAAAGATGCCTACTCTGATCACGAGAACGAAATTCCTGCTTTCGCATCCAGAAATGGTGAGACAGGACTTTCACCGATCGAAGGTACAGTACCGCAGAACAAAGACGGTATCATCAGCGAAGAAAGCCTACCAAAAAATGTAGATGAGTATAATGCAGGTTACGACGCTTCCAAAGCGATTACTGTTTCTCCCCTGAAGCCTGAAAATCTTGAGAAAGATTTGGCCAGAGGTAAAATATTATTTGACCACACATGTGCAGCCTGCCACGGTACAGGCGGAGACGGACAAGGGCCAATTGTTGTAAGCGGCGCTTACTCAGGCGTTCCAAAATATGCGGACAGAGATATCACCATAGGATCTGTACATTATGTGTTGACCAATGGTAGAAACGCGATGGGATCCTACGCAGGACAACTGAATGTAGGGGACAGATGGAGAGTAGCTCTATACGTTTACAATACATTCAAAGCGCCAACAGTAGGAACTTCAGCTGCTGCAACAGTACCAACTGGTTCTACCGCAGCACCGGCGACGACAGAAAAAACTTCTACTGCAACTGCACCGGAAGCTAAAACCAATGCTAAATAAAAAAAGAAAAAAATGTATAGTTTTTCACCTAAATTAAAATTGTATTCTATCATACTCATCGTTGTAGGAGTTGTTTTATTCGGGATCGGTTATGCGCTTAACCATGGTTTGGATGATGCTACAATTACCCATTGGATGGAGTCTGTTCATTCAAAAGGTCACGAGTCTCCTTCCCACTCCAGCGAGTTGGTAGGTCCTCAGGATCATAATGCACATTTGGAGCATGCCAAACATCAGATTCATAATCAGCCGTTGGCAGCCATTCATACTTTTGCAGTATTCTTTTTCGGAATCAGCTGTTGTGCATTGTTCTTTTACAGTATTCAGCACGCAGCACACGCAGGTTGGTCTATCATTGTTACAAGAGTAATGGAAGCCGTTGCTTCATTTATTCCTTACGGTGGAGCACTTCTAATTATCCTTACTTTGCTTAATATCACGCATAACGGACATCTTTTCCATTGGATGGATCCTAGTCTTACAGATCCGAATTCAGCAGATTTCGATGTGATCCTTTACGAGAAATCTAAATTCCTTAATATTCCTTTCTATCTTATCAGAACGTTGATCTACACGATAGGCGCATCTTTCTTTGTGTGGAAACTGAAAAGTCTTTCCAAAAAAGTCGATGAGAACAAAGGTGACAGAAAGATCTACGCCAGTTTATACAGCTGGAATGTAGGTTACATCGCATTCTTCGGGTTTGCTTCTGCAGCATGGGCTTGGGACTGGTTGATGTCAATAGATCCACACTGGTATTCTACACTTTACATCTGGTATTCTATGGTGAGCTGTTTGTCAACTGCCGTTGCATGTATCATTTTGGTAAGTGTTTATATCAAGAAAAAAGGCGTTTATCCGCAGTTTAATAACAATCACCTTCATGATCTTGGTAAATTCCTGTTTGCGACAAGTTTGCTATGGAGTTACCTTTGGTTCTGTCAGTTTATGTTATATTGGTATGCTAACGTACCAGAAGAGGTGAATTACTTCTTTGGTAGATTTGAATATTACAGACCGGTATTCTTGCCAATGTTGGTCATCAACTTCCTTGTGCCATTATTGGTATTGGTAAGCAGCAGTATCAAGAGAAATTACAAAGTAGTCACTTTTATGGCTTGTCTGGTTATTCTTGGCCACGCGCTTGATTATTTCAATATGGTAATGCCGGGTACGGTTGGACCTTACTGGAACAATCTTCCAATGCTGTTATTAGTTGCAGGAGCGTTTATTTTTATGGTTGGTCTTTTCGTTTTTGCGGTAATGACAGCCTTATCAAAATTAAAATTGATGCCGACAGGAAATCCTTTCTTCCACGAATCGGAGATCTACGAATATCCTTTCTAATTAATTTTAGAATTAACAAATATAAACCCAGCAGAGATGTTGGGTTTTTTTATTACTTTTATTAAAACAAAACAAATGATCCACAAGCTGCCAATAGAAAACATTCTTTTTCTGGATATCGAAACAGTCCCGCAGATGGATTCCTGGGATAATCTGGATGGAACGACTCAATATCTTTGGGACAAGAAAACCAAATCTCAGAGAAAGGACGAAATTGAAGCCTCAGATTTCTACGAAGATCGTGCTGGCATTATGGCAGAATTTGGGATGATCGTCTGCATCTCGATTGGGATGATAGATTCAAACTCAGGAAAACTTAAAATAAAGACTTTTTCAGGCGAGGAAAAAAACCTTTTGATTGAGTTCTGCGAACTGTTCAATGCACCACGGATGAACAATGTAATTCTCTGCGCTCACAATGGGAAAGAATTCGATTTTCCATACATTGCAAGGAGGCTGCTTGTACACGGTATTCAGCCGCCAACTCCTTTTCAGATGTTTGGCAAGAAGCCTTGGGAGATTCCGCATATCGACACGATGGAACTATGGAAATTTGGCGATTGGAAGAGTTATGTTTCCCTCGAACTTCTGGCTCACATATTCGGAATTCCGACCCCAAAGGACGATATAGACGGCAGTATGGTTGCTGATATATACTACAAGGACGGTGATATAGACAGAATCATTCATTATTGTGAAAAAGATGTGTTAACTTTGGCAAACATTTTCCGGCGTATGCGTCAGGAGGATTTATTAAAAAGATTAGATTAAAATGAAATATACAGACGACCAGATTGCAGATATTGGTGAAGAAATTATCAAAGAGCTTAAAAGTGTTTATGACCCGGAAATTCCAGTCGATATTTACGAGTTAGGACTCATCTACGACGTGCAGATTTCAGAAGAAGGAGAAGTAGTAGTAATAATGACTTTGACGTCGCCAAACTGTCCGGTTGCAGAATCTCTGCCGATGGAAGTGGAAGAGAAAGTACGAAGCGTAGAAGGTGTACAATCTGCCAAGATAGATCTTACATTTGAGCCGACCTGGACCAAAGAAATGATGAGTGAAGAAGCCAAGTTTGAACTTGGTATGCTATAAAACAAAAAATCCTGCAAACAGCAGGATTTTCTTTTTAATCTTTATATTCGAAAAGCAATATTTTCTTGATTTCAGGATGCAGACTCAGGTAGACAGGGCTGTTTTTCACCGTATGCTCTATGAACTCCTGTTCCTCTGCAGTATAAGAGTGCGGAAACTTGAACACTCCGAAAATCTCTCCAATTCTTCTCGGCTCAAAATACATCGTTTTTTTCAGTTCGCAAGTTGCACCGGTAATATCCACGTTCCTGTCTTTTCCCAAAACAACCAGCGATGCAAAGGCGCTCTCAGCCAATGCCGTCGCAAAGATATCAGTCGGAGAAAAATGCTCTCTTACATTGAAGTCGTTAGAAGGCACATAAGTGGTGAAAACGTCGCGGGAAGCTTCGTGCACAGATTCGATTCTTGATTCGCCCAGATAAGTAGTTTTTGAAGTCATAACGGTAGTTTTAAATTTGTTTTTCTGTAATAAATTTACATCAATTTTTCGAAATTTAAATTGTAACCACTATTAATTATCAAAATATGATAAATTTTACATTACTTCCATCAATTTAAAAATGAAAAATATCCTTCGCCATATTGTACGCACTTTCAAAATGAAGCAGGTTCTGTCTGATGTCCAGCTTTTCCGATGACATAAACGTGAAAACCTTCTCCGTAGGCATGTTTCCAACCAAATCATCCTTCGCCATAGGACAGCCGCCGATACCTTTTATAGCACTGTCAAATCTCCTGCAACCCTCATCATACGCCGCTTTCAGTTTGATGTAAGAATCCTCATACCGGTTATGAAAATGTGCGCCGAAATTAATTTCCGGATACTGATGAGGAACTTGGCTGAAAAGCAGCTTAATCCTTTCTACATCGCCGACACCAGTTGTGTCAGAAAGCAGAATGTCTTTAATGCCAACCTCTGCAAACCGTTTCGCCCAGAAATCTACATCTTCCCATTTCCAGCTTTCACCATAAGGATTTCCCAGCGCCATAGAAAAATAAAGATTCAGCTGCCGGCTTTCAGATTTCGCCAGTTCCATAATCTTCACCACTTCTGTGAATGCCTCTTCACGGCTTTTATTCGTATTCCGGTGTTGGAAAGTTTCTGAAATTGAAAAAGGAAATCCCAAAATGTCAACCTGCTGGTGGCTCAGCGCTTTTTCAGTACCTTTCAAATTGGCAACGATGACGGAAAGTTTTGTGTTGGAAAGAGATTTATCTATTTCGTCCAGCACAATCCCGGAATCCGCCATTTGAGGCATCGTTTTCGGATTGACGAAGCTTCCGCAATCCAGCACATCAAAACCAACCTCCATCAGCCTGTTGATGTAATCTATTTTCGTTTGCGTCGGGATCATCTCGCCCCAGCCTTGCATCGCGTCACGTGGACATTCGGTTAAAAACATTTATAATTTGGTTTTTCCAAATATAATAAATAATTTTCCAATAAGATTTAAGGAGTAATTGGGAAAATATTCAGACTTAATGTTAGCGCAATTATCAAATTTTTATAATCATCAATTAAGGCTATATGATCGTGCTGTACGGCGTTGACGAGACTTTAGTAATTTTGATTGCAGAAAAATAGATTAATTATTTAATGGTAAGTCGAAATCAATTTTTCTCACTTCTTGTAATTTTACAGTAGCATCATTTCCCTTTTCGTATTTGAAGACGGATTCTTCTACAAATATATTTTCAGGATAATTCATTTTACTTCCCAAATCACTGTGATGAACGAACAATGATTGATATGCAGGAAAAATGGACGGGCTATATTTACCTATTTTCATAGTGTGGCTCTCCAATATTTTTTTGCGTCTTTTATTGCTAAAAATATCCAGTCTCAATGTTTTGTCATCTATTTTTGTAAATGAATAGGGGTGATCATAAGATAGCTGATAACTTAGATACGAGGAATCCTGATATTCAAAATCAAACATCAATTCTCCTTTTAAAGTAGATTGTTTGACCTTAAAATTGAAAGTTTCTTTATCTTCTGCTGAAAAAAGTTTTGCACGAAGATCAGTTTCTCCCAATCTTAATATTTTCAAAAAATAATTTGGATTTTTAGAATTGACATATCCTAAAACATCCCTAGTATTTCCGTCTGATTCTATGGAATAGTGAATCAAAAAATCAAAATGGAAAGTTTTGGATTTAGTGCTTTTACCCGAAATTACCAGCCTCTGCCCGGATCCGAAAATGAAACAGAATAAAAATATAAACTGTAAAAGTGTTTTCATTTGTTATATTTAAATTTTTATGGTGAGAAAAGCCCATTGCTGAGGCTTTTGTTGATTATTGTTTTGTTAGGATAATGTTATATGGCAATGGCTCAGGCCTTTGAGAAGCAGGTAGATTCCAATAAAAACAGTCAGAATCCAGCCAATCATTATCTTTCCAATATTCCCATTTAAGTTGAGCTTTAGATGAGTCTGTAAAATTGATCATAATATATTCTGTTATTCCACAAAGATCATTATCTATATAGCTGAACGAATATTTATCATCTTTTTTTCTAAATGTTCCTCCTTCTATTTTTGCTTTATTATCGGCTACATTAGTATTATCAAACAAAATATTGCCACTATTATCTAATACTTTAAATTTTGCAATCAAAACATCTTTATAATATTCACTGCCAATATTATGATCTAAGTATAATTTTATTTTTTTAAATGCAATAAAAATAGTTTTATTGTTCCAAGTCGCTTTCCAAACTCCTTCATATTGTGGTAATTCATTATTGGTGTCAGTTACATAAGAATTTTTTGAAAAATTTATTCGATAAGTTCTTAATGGATATGTTTGTGCTCTACAGGAGATAGTAATAATAACTAATACTAGTAAAAATATAATTTTCAATAAGCCCCATTGCTGAGGCTCAATTATTATTGTTTTACCAATATAATATTCTGTGGAAGCGAGATGGAACTATCATAAGGAGGTTGTCCCGGAAAATTTATCTGTATCCCTTCGGGATTTTTCAGATTAACTAATTTTATATGAGTAGGATCTATAAATTCTATCTCATATCTAACATTTTTATTATTTTTGGATATATGTGTTATTCCACCTTCCAATTTGTTAGAATTTTCTAAGCTATATCCTAATAAAGTGCTTTTTTTGTCTAAATAACTACCATTTGAATATTGTGTAGAACTTTCTAATACAGTATTATTTTTAGCATATTGATGAAAACCATACAAAATATCCGCTCTTATATTTCCTTCCAAAGGAAGCAAAATGTTTTCTTTTTTAAATATCAACACCAAACTTTCATTACCATTAGCCCATATCCAAGTTCCAACAAATTTATCTATGTTGTGATTTATATTTTGAGCATTTGGTGTTATATCTAAAGTTTGCGATTTATACATATTATGTGTAAGAAGCATCAATATAATAAATGTTATTTTTTTCATAATAAAATATTTAGTTAAGGACAATTTTGAGGTATTACATTTCCGTTTGAATCTTTATTCAAAAGTTGCCAATTGCTGAATGTAGCATCTCCTTTTAGCAGTTTCAATCCTGTTTTATTTGTTTGTAAGTAAGACAAAAATAAACTTTCATTATTTGCTGCTGTGTTATTTGTTTTTATACCAAAGTTCATATAAATTATTTCATATAAATCTTGAGTTGTTTCATCAATTGTATTTCCTCTAAAAAGATTATCAGCAAAAGCTCCAAATTTTGCAGGTTCATCTATTACCATGAGATATTGCGTATTAGAAGCAGTCACTACGCCAATTACAAAAGAATCCATATCTTTTATCTTTCCGTTTTTATACAATTGCGCCAGCGCAAACATATCAGATACTGAAAATACGGATAATAAACCAATGTAGTGAGAATGAACAAAACCATCAATGGGCGTGTTTACAGAAAAATTGATGCTGTGTTCTCCCGTGTTCCCTTCTATATAAGTTTCATTAATAGAACCACCACTTTCCGTTAATATATAACCGGATTCTTTTGTAGAATTAGTTTTGGGTTTCAACAGCCCGAAAAGGTCTTTTGTTTTACTGTTCTTAACAATTTTCGTTATCTTCTCGCACGGCGTCTTAGGTACCATATTGAGAAACTGTTGCCAGGTAGCACCCGGGTTATTGATGAAAAAGTCAATCCCCATCACAGTATTCTGGGATTTTGCAAGCGAATTGATAACCAGATAATTTGTGAACTTCTGAGCAAAAGTAGGGTTTTGTGCCAATAAATTTACCTGTAGCGCATCCAGCACAATGCCATAATCTGTCAGAGACTGGAAAACAGATTGTACATTATGAGCATACGAGAAAATATCTATATTAGGATTTTGAAGGTACCAGGGGAGGTTAGGGTCATAACCACCGCTGCCACTTGGATTGTTGGGATCTGTCGGAGGATCTGTTCCTTCTCCTCCAGTACCGCCGGGATCCGGTACATCTCCGCCTCCACCTGTAAAACACACTTGAAATACGCATTGTGAGCAACCGTCGCAATGTGCTTCGTCCATACCATTTTTACAGTCATAAATCGTGTAACACGTTTCTGCTACAAGATTGTTTGTTACTTCCTGCTGTCCAATGGCAAATGTTTTATAATCTGCTCCGTCTCTGACTGGCACATTCTCAAAAAGATCCAAAGGGATGGACGAGTATAGCCTGGAGCCAAACATCTCATTGTCAAAAAAAATAAAGGTCATCAGAATACTTTCCCGAATTTCGCGGTCTATACTACTGTTATGTGTAAAAACGTCCAACTGATCATCGGTAATAGTATAAACTTGTGGGGTCTCAGAATCAGGATTTTCAACATACATTAATGAAGACAAAAAACCGTCAACCACCTTTAGAGGTATGATGAGCATTTCTGATGATTCATCTCCCCTGTTAGCAGTTTTGTTCTTGGCACGGGTAAGATAATTCCACTCCGGAAGCCCACTTTTATCCGATAGCTTAGAGATAAAATCAGTCTTAGCATTGATGTTCCTGAGCTTTGCGATAGTACCGGAAACCAAAGAAATATTGGATTTTTAGAATTGCTCCCCTGACTATTGGTACGGAAAAATTCTTCTTCCCGTCTGGAATCTGCTATTCCGTTTGTAAAATCCTCGTTCCGGCAGGATAGCAGAAACAGTAGAATTACCAGCGCAATATTGCGCCAAATGGATAATTTTTTTTTCGTTAATTTTGTGTTTTAAATTTTACTCAAATTAATGTAAAAAAATTGAGACTTTATTACGGGAAACCGTAATTTGATAAATAATTTCACAAATTATGTTTTTTTTATTAAATATTTGGAAATTATTTTTGAGATAGGTCTTGAAAAAACTAAAGTATTTTTCAAGATCCAAGATGGGCAATCGTCACGAATTGTTTGTTGTTCACTCCATAAATATATAACTTTGCGGACATATAGCAAATTATATGGAAAACATCCAATTGGACGGCGTTTGGAAAGAAAAACTCCTCAGCAGATTCATCACCTACATCAAGATATTTTCAACCAGCGACGCAGAAAGTGAGGCTACGCCTTCTACCGAAAGACAGTGGGACATAGCCAATTACCTTCACAAAGAATTGCAGGAACTCGGTTTGGAAGATGTCAGCATTGATGACAAAGGATATGTTTTCGGATTTATTCCTTCCAATATTGAAGAAAAAGTTCCACAAGTCGGCTTCATTGCCCACTACGATTCTTCTCCCGACTTTAATGGCGAGAATGTAAATCCGCAGATCTGGGAAAATTATGACGGCCAAGATTTACTGTTAAATAAAGAAACAGGATTTACATTGTCTTCAACCAAATTTGAAGCTTTAAAGAAATATATTGGCCAAACTATTATCACCACAGACGGAACCACTTTACTAAGTGCAGATGACAAGGCCGGCGTTGCAGAGATTGTGACCGCAGCAGAATTTATTTTAGCCAATCCACAAATCAAACACGGAAGGATTTCTATCGGATTCAATCCGGATGAGGAGATTGGAAGAGGTGCGCATCATTTTGATGTCAAAAAATTCGGCGCAGAATGGGCGTACACAATGGATGGCGGCGAAATCGGTGAACTGGAATATGAAAACTTCAACGCTGCAGGAGCCGTCATAAAAATCCACGGATTGTCAGTTCATCCTGGTTATTCTTTCGGTAAAATGCTGAATGCAGGATTAGTGGCATCTGAGTTTATTGCCTCATTACCGGAGAATGAAACGCCTGCAACCACAAAAGGTTTCGAAGGTTTTTTCCATCTTACAGATTTTGAAGGCGATGTGTCAGAAGCAAAACTTCAGTACATCATTCGTGACCACGACGACCAGAAATTTGAAGACAGAAAAAAACGGATTGTTGAAAAAGTAGAAGCAATTAATCAAAAATATGGAGAGAAAACGGCTGAAATAGAAATCAAGCCGCAATATCTCAATATGAAAAAACAGTTTGAAGGCAAGATGCACATCATAGACGTTGCACAGCAGGCAATGAAAAATGCAGGAGTAGAGCCAAAAATTAAAGCCATCAGAGGCGGTACAGACGGCGCGCAGCTGTCTTATATGGGATTGCCTTGCCCGAATATCTTCGCCGGCGGACACAACTTCCACGGTCCGTATGAATTTGTACCTTTGGAAAGTATGATGGCAGCGGTCAGCGTGATCGTTCAAATCGCACAATTGGTAAAGTAATTGATTCATTAAAATCACATAAAATTTCTGAATGACAATCAAAGAAAATCAACAAGAATTAATAGAGGAATTTGCCTTTCTGGAAGATTGGGAGCAGAAATATGAATACATCATAGATCTTGGAAAAGAGCTGAAAGGCCTTCCCGAAGATAAGAAATCGGAAGACAACCTAATCCGTGGCTGCCAGTCCAAAGTCTGGATAGATGCCGAGTACAAAGACGGCAAATTGTTTTTCAATGCCGATTCTGACGGGATTTTGCCAAAAGGTATCGCATCACTGCTAGTCCGTATTTACAGTGGCCATTCTACGCAGGAAATACTGGATTCTGACTTCGAGTTTATCTCAAAAATAGGCCTACAGGAATTTCTCTCTCCGTCCAGAGCCAACGGTCTTATGGCGATGACAAAACAAATTAAATTCTACGCCGTAGCGTTTCAACTAAAGAAGTAGGTGAAAACTATTCTAGCATACCGATTCTCCGCCTTTGGAGATGTAGCCATGACTGTTCCGGTCTGTATAGAATTTCTGGAGCAGAATCCTGATGTGGAAATCATATTCATCAGCCGAGAGCATTTCAAGGACCTTTTTGACGGTCATCCCAGGCTAACTTTCAAAGGCATCAGTTTTGACGATTACAAAGGTATCTTCGGCATCAGAAAACTCACGAGACAGCTCATCAAGGATTTTAAGCCGGATTATGTAGCAGATCTTCACGATGTGATTCGAACCAAGATGGTGAATTCTATCTTCAAAAGACACCGGTACCGTGTTTCCAAAATCAACAAAGGAAAATCTGAGAAGGAAAAACTCACCAACGTCTGGAATCTTGATAAAAAACCGTTGAAAAGAACCGTGGAACGCTATGCAGATGTATTCCGTGAAATGGGATTTTCTCTGGAGTTATCGCATAAGTACAGATCAAAAGTCACCGAGAAAAAGGGAATTGGATTTGCGCCTTTTGCACAGCATAAAGGCAAAATGATGCCTTTGGAAAAATCGTTTGAGTTGGTAAGAATCCTTTCAAAAAATCATAAAATTTACTTCTTTGGCGGCGGTAACCAGGAAGATGAGATTTTAAGGAAATGGGAAAGTCAAATCCCGAATACGCAAAGTCTTTCCGGAAAGCTGACCTTGAAAGAGGAACTGCAGAAAATATCAGAACTGGAAGTGATGATCTCTATGGACTCGGCGAATATGCACTTGGCAAGCCTTATGGGAACAAGGTGCATCTCTGTCTGGGGATCTACCCACCATTATGCCGGCTTTTTAGGATATGGGCAGAGTGAGGATGACATTGTTCACGTCAAAGATCTGTCCTGCAGGCCGTGCTCTGTTTTTGGTGATAAGCCGTGTTTCCGGGGCGATTATGCCTGTCTGGAAGAGCTCAACATACAGGAAATCATCGATAAAATATGAAGCTCAGCATCTGTATTCCGGTTTTCAATTTCGATGTCAATGATTTAGTTAGAGATCTCTCGCAGCAGATTGTTTCTGATCGGCTGGATGCGGAAATTATATTAATTGATGATGCTTCAACTGATAGTTTTGTTAAAATAAATAATAATCTAAAAAATAAGGCGAGCCGTTTCATTTTCCTTGAAGAAAATATTGGACGCTCCAGAATCCGCAATCTTTTTTTAGACCATACACCACAATCAGCCTACTTGCTGTTCCTGGATTGTGACGGAAAAATAATCAGCAAATCATTTCTTAAAACCTATTGTGATTTTGTAGAAAAGGAGACTCCG